>Ga0207648_10002551_pt1 | contig 19528 bp, 12 predicted proteins | sample KBSMisM32_FD_184310 | JGI IMG/M metagenome (GOLD analysis project Ga0207648, IMG submission 184310) | Miscanthus rhizosphere microbial communities from Kellogg Biological Station, Michigan, USA - KBS Miscanthus M3-2 (SPAdes) (version 2) | ecosystem: Host-associated > Plants > Roots >...
TCGATGACCACGTTGATGTAGACGTCGCCCTTGGGCTTCATGCCGGCGGCCATCAAGCATTCCACCGCCATGATATGGCTGGCAACGCCGCTCTTCATGTCGGCTGTCCCGCGGCCATACATGCGACCGTTCTTGATCGTAGCCGACCAGGGGTTATCGCTCCATCCCTCGCCACCGCCGACCGGAATGACGTCGGTGTGTCCGTTCAGCAGCAATGAACGCCCGCCGCCCGTGCCCTTCCAGGTGGCAACGATGTTCGGCCGGCCCTCGTAACCCCTGTCGACGGGCCGGTATCCCGGATGCTTCTTGAGCTGCTCCCAATCAGTCTCCCACATGTCGACGTCCAACCCGATCTTGGTCATGTACTTCGACAGAAACGTCTGGATCTGCGCTTCATCCCCGGTGACGCTGGGAATAACAACCATGTCGCGCAAGAAAGCGACGGCCTTGTCGCGGCTCTGGTCGATTTTTTCGAGAAGCTTCTGACGAGAGTTGCTCTTCATGTCTGTCGTCCTTCCACTCTATTCAATGTCTTTCGCCCCTTGTGAACAGGCGCGTCAAGCGTGCGCCGGCCCATTTCATCACAGCCGAGAACAGCAACGGAATCGCCTTGAGCTCCGCTGCCGGCCGCAGCGGTTCTTCCGGCCGCGCCAACCGCGCTTCCAGATTCTGCGCGAACAAGGCGATCAGCCGGCCGGCGATATCCTGGACCAGGTCAGACCGGCTGAATTGCGCCAGCGTTCCGGTCAATCGATAGCCGACGTTGAGCTCGACCCGCGTGGACTGCGGATCGACCGGCAGCAATCGATAGCGGATGACACCCTGCGTCGCCGAACTGCTTCGCCGGTCCTGGCCGCTGCCTCGTATCGTCCCGGAGTGATCCTCCGGATCGCGCTCGATCTCGGCCAGACCGTGAAATTCAGCGGCGATCGGGCCAACCTTGATGCGCATCTTGCCGGCGACGGTGCGCGCGTTGACATCAGCGGTTACAGACGCTCCGGGAAGGCAAGCGGCGACCGCGGGCACGTCCGCGAAGAAGCGCCACACGTCGTCGAGCGGGTGATGGACCACAAAGCTCTGGTCTAACGACGCCTGCGGCGTAAAATTGGCCGGAACCTTCTCGCCAGCAGTAAGCGCGTCCTGCGCCTCCCCGCGAGCCGCCACGCCTGGGACCGTGTGAACGGCGGCATCCCGCGTGACGGCACTGTGACCATGGTCGGAACCCGCAGGCCCGAGCGCCGACCGGCCGGCCCCCGGGATTGCCGTAATGCCGCGGGCCCTTCGATCCCCAATGACGCTTCGGATCGCATCGATGATGCCGACATAGCCGGTGCAGCGACATAAATTTCCGCTCATGGCGACCCGGACATCGTGCTCGCTGGGAGATTGCGCCCGCAGGACAAGATCGCGCGCTGAGATCAGCATGCCGGGCGTGCAGTACCCGCACTGCAAGGCATGTTCGCGCGAAAATGCCGCGCGCAACTCCTTGGCGATCTCATCGTCGTCCAGCCCCTCGATGGTGGTCACGCTCGCGCCGGCGCACGAAACTGCGTAGGTGATACATGAACGCACCGGAACGCCGTCGAGCAGGATGGTGCACGCACCACAGACGCCGTGCTCGCAGCCGAGATGTGTGCCGGTGAGATTCTGCGCTTCGCGGACGAAATCGGCGAGGTGCGTGCGCGGTTCGACCTCCGCGTTCACATTCCGGCCGTTGATCTTGAGGGCCAGCATTTTCACGATCCGTCGGCTTGCCCAATCGCCCGACGCAGGACAGCGAGATGCACCTGCTGGTCGATGGGGTCGGTCAAGCCGCGCGCACCCATGGTCTTGCTCAACAATTCCAGATTGATAGCGGCAGCCGCGCCGGTGGTATGGGTGAACAGTCCCTCCGAATCCGTCAGAACGATCGGCCTCGCGCCGGTGGCGCCGATCACCGCGCGGCAGACCGAACGGGCCGGATCACGTACGAACGCGCCGATCGCATGGGCAAATTCGCCGGTCTTTCGGCACGCCTTGTAGTAGCCCCACCGCGCAACGTGAGACAAGCGAGGAACGTGGATGGCGGTGACGACCTCGCCAGGCCTCAGGCTGCTCTCGAACACGCCAAGCATGAACGTCTCGACGGGAATTCGCCGGTCGCCCTGGACGCCGCGGGCGATAACCGACGCGCCAAGCGCCGCGAGAGCCGAAAGCCAGTCCGCCGAAGGATCGGCATGGACGATGCTCCCGCCGATGGTTCCTCGGTTGCGCACCGCGCGGTAGGCAATGCCTGCGGCGACCGCGCGCAGAGCACCGCGCGTGACGTCGGGAACCCGGCCGTCCTCGATATCGGCATGGGTAATGCAGCTTCCGATCGTGATGCCGTCCGGCCCTTCCTCGATGCGCTTGAGCTCGGCAATTGCGGTGATGTCGACCAGCAGGTCGGGCTGTACCAATCGCAGATTCAACATGGGACCGAGCGACTGCCCGCCCGCCAGAAACTTCACCACGATGTCCTCGCGGGCGCCGAGCGCGAGGGCGGTGGCGATGTCGCTTGGGCGCTCGTAATCGAAGCGTACCGGTTTCACGTCGTGCTCCGGCCCGCCTGTGCAATAGCCGTCAAGATACGTCGTGGGGTGATCGGGGAATGGAGCAGCTCCACATTCATCCGCCGCAAGGCATCGTTCACGGCGTTGACGATGGCCGCCGGCGGGGCGATTGCGCCGCCCTCGCCGATGCCCTTGACGCCGAACTCCGTGTACGGAGCGAGCGTCTCCATATGGTCGAGCCGCGGCGACGGCACCTCCGTGGGGCCCGGCAGAAGGTAGTCGGCGAATGTCGAGGCCAGCGGTTGTCCCGAGTGATCGAACGGCATCTCTTCGTAGAGCGCGGTCCCGATTCCTTGTGCAAAACCACCGTAGATTTGACCGTCCACGATCATCGGATTGACCAGCTTGCCCCCGTCTTCGACGATCACATAGTCGAGAATTTCGACATCGCCGATTTCGGGATCGACCGCGACCAATGCGGCGTGAGCGGCGTAGCTGAATGTACCGGTGTCTCGTACCGGCTTGTATCCGATGGTGGCCTCGAGCCCGCCTGGATCGACGTCGTTGGGAAGATTCTGCGGTTTCAGGTACCAAGTCCGGGCGATCTCGCCGAGACTGATGGAGCCCTGGGGACCAACCACCTCACCTCCGCGCACCGACACACTTTCTGCATTCGCCTGCAGCAATTGCGCACCGACCTTGATCGCGCGCCGGGCGATCTCCTTGCATGCGGTCGACACCGCGCCGCCGGCCATCACCATGCAGCGCGAGCCCCAGGTGCCAGTCGAATAGGGCGTCATCGCGGTATCGCCGTGCACGACCCTGATCCTGGCCACGTCGATGCCGAGGATTTCGTGGGCAACCTGCGCAAGCGTAGTCTCCAGGCCTTGGCCGTGCGAATGCACGCCGACGCGCAATTCAAGTCCGCCGTCCGGCGTGACCCGCGCCGTGGCCTGCTCGTATCCCGGCACCATGGGAATGCCCCAGCCGTAATAAACCGAGGTTCCATGCGCCGCCTGCTCGCAATAGATCGATAGCCCGACGCCGATCAGACGCCCGTCCGGTTCGCCATGCTGCTGGCGCGTCCGCACCGCGTCGATGTCGATCTTGGCCAGGGCGCGGCGCAGGGACTCCGGATAGTCGCCGCTGTCGAAATGCTTATTGGTGATGTTGTCGAACGGCATCTGCTCGGGTTGCACAAGAATCTTCGCCCGCACCACGTGCGGCTCGACGCCGGCTTCGCGCGCGATCGCGTCGAGCAGGAGTTCGAGCGCGAAGCACACGCCAGTCCGCGCGACCCCGCGATACGGCAGGATCGGACATTTGTTGGTGGCAACCGAATAGGTGCGGCAGCGAAATGCGGGAAAGTCGTATGGCCCGGGGAGAATGCTGGCCACCTGCGCCGCCTCGAGGCACGCGGAGAACGGATAGGACGAATAGGCTCCGGAATCGACCGTCGCCTCGCAGTCGATCCCGATCAACCGGCCGTCGCGATCGGCGTATCCCGTGATGCGGTAATAGTGCTCGCGGCAGTTGGCGCCGGCGGTGAGATGCTCGCGCCGATCCTCGATCCAGCGGACCGGGTGTCCGCAGTGCATTGCCAACCAGCCAAGGCACACCTCTTCGGCCAGGAGGATCCCTTTGTATCCGAAGCCGCCGCCGACATCGGGCGCGATGATACGCACCTGCCCCTCCTCGAGGCCCAGGCAACCGGCAAGCCCGGTACGGACGATGTGCGGCATCTGGCAGGCCGAATAGAGCGTGAGCTGTTCGAGCCGCGTGTCCCACAACGCAACCACGCCGCGGCCTTCGATCGGCGCCATGCATTGCCGCGCCGTCCGGATCTCGCGGGTTACCTTGATCGGTGCATCCAATGCCTTGCCGATGTCGACATCCACGAACGTCTCAAGGAAGACATTGTCGGCCCAATGGTCATGCACAAGGGCCGATTCCGGCGTGCGCGCCGCGAGCATGTCGTGCACGGCCGGCAATTCTTCCAGATCGAGCGTGATCGAGCCGGCGATATCCTCGGCTTGCGCACGGGTCGGCGCGACGCACATCGCGAGAAGCTCACCGACGAAGCGCACCTTGTCGGTCGCGAGCACGGGCTGCTCGGAGACCTTGAAGCCGCGCAAGCCTGAAACGGCGCGGATCGGCTTGACGCCCACCAGATCGGCCGCCGCGAAAACGGCGTGCTTGAACGATTGTGGCGCCGAAATGCCGCGGATGCGTGCGTGGGCAAGCGGGCTGCGCACAAAGGCGACGTCCTGCATCCCGGCGAAGCGAAGATCCGCGACGAACTGGCCGCGGCCGCGCATCAGGCGATCGTCTTCCTTGCGGATGAGGCGCGCTCCGACGCCCTGCCCTGTCGCCATAAACTACTCCAGGCCGATCGCGCAAACGGCACAAGATCTTCGGCTTGCAGGCGCCCGGGCACGCTCCGCTCAGGTGATGCCCGCAGGCGCCACCATCATACTATGATCCCAATCTTAGGATGATAGCAATCGCAACCGCGAAGCTCGGGGGCCGGCGCTTCGGTTCTGTGGTCGCGCAGTCTCGGCCGGCAGCCGGGAGCGGTCCGAACGGCGCTGCGGCCCACGTGAATTGGCGAGCAAGTCGATATGCAGCTGAATAACCTCGCTGCGATACGTGATGTCGGCGACGTAGATGGCGACCCCCTTCCCGTCAATGGCGACACAGCGGCATTCCGCCGTCGGGGTGCCGAGAGCGATGCGCAAGAAATCCGCTGTCGTGGGATTGGCGCTCCCGATCACGACGGTCTGATGGGCGTGCCGGATATCGACATCCTTCCAGCCCGCAAGAACGGATAGCGCGGTGCGCTGAAGGAATGCGTTCGGGTCGCGCTCGTAGATATCGCTGGCTAGGTGCAGATTGACGATGCCGTAGGGCTCGCCGTCCTTGTATTGGACGGTGCGGAGGAAAACATATTTCGCCGCGTGCTCTCCTTCATCTTCATTCAGGCTCGGCAACGGCGGGGGATTGTCCACCTTGATCCGCTTCGGCACGTTGTCCTTGATCGAAGCGACCAACACGTCCCAGCTGGTGGCGAGCTTCAACCAGTGCCGGCTCAACGGCTTTGCCGCGACGAAGGTACCGCGTCCCTGCTGGCAATGAAGCAGCCCCTCTTCGCGCAAAATATCGATCGCTTGACGCACGGTAACGCGCGCCACCTGGAATTCCTGCTCCAGCTCCACCAGAGTCGATATCTTTTGACCGGGCCGCCATTGCTTCGCTTCGATCCGCTGCCGCATCACCGAAGCGACCTGTATGTAGAGCGGAACGCGGCTTCGGTCGTAGGCCTTCAGCAGCTTGGACATCGTGGTTTCCACCAGCATATGACTCGAAACCAATCTTAGCCGATTCGACGTTGCTACCGGCCGAAGGTGCCTGAACGCCGGCGATCTGAGCGGCCAGACGATAGCGGGGGCTGGCAAGTCTGTCACCCGGAATTGCCCACTGTGCTGCCGGGCTCCGCGATTATGCCCGATAACGCAAGCCGGAACGCATCGGCATCGTGCGACCCAGAGGCCGTCCCTCGCAATGCACGACGCACCACGTTCGCCTGGCGGCCGTGGGCATCACGACAAACCTCGGCACGAACGAAACCGGCGTGCGCTCGTCTCATGAGGGCGATGAGCGGTCCAGGTGAAAAAGGCGAGTCAAGGCTGCCTTCAATCGTGTCGCCAGTACCTGGCGTAGCAGCGATCCCGCGGCGAGCGGCGCCGAGGTCGGCGTTTCAATATCGGAACCGAACCCCATGAGGCGGCCCTCGAGATTGCGGGCGAAGGCTTGCGCGACGCGGGAAACCAAGTCCTCAACGATTCCGCTGCGTCCGAATTGAGCCAGCGGACCGGCGAGCAGCGCCCGGATCACAAGCTCCACGCGGGTCCCCCCGCCCGCCGGGCGCAGGACATATTCGATCTCGCCCGCTGCCCGCGACCCGCTGAGCCGGTCATTCCCGGCACCCAGAACCACACCGCGCAGCTTTTCATCGTCGCGGACGATGCGAGCAGCGCCGGTGAACGTGGCCGTGATCGGCCCAAGCCTGGCGGAGAACTTTCCGTCGACCCTGTCTCCGTCGGGCGGTCGCGTCAGGCTCGCACCAGGAAGACAGCGCACGACCCGATCGACGTCCCCGAAAAATTCCCACACGTCTTGTGGCGAACATGAGACCTCGAACGATTGCAGCAGTTCCATGTTAGGCCGCCGCCCGCCGAGACCGAGAGCATCCTGCGCGGGGCCACTGTCACTTCGTTCCGAAATGGACACCGCTGTCGTGATGGGGGATCGCTCCAGCGCGGCGGAGCGCGCTACGCGCGCCCCGACCGGACCGAGCGGTGCGCTCGGCAAAAGCGGCGCGACGAACGCTCCCTCGCGACATTCCTTTAGCGCCCGACGGATCGCGCGGACGATGCCGACATAGCCGGTGCAGCGGCAGAGATTGCCGCTGAGTTCGAGTCGAATGCGCGCTTCATCGGCTTCGGGTACGCGCGCGATGATATCGCGCGCCGTTACCAGCATCGCCGGCGTGCAGAAGCCGCATTGCAGCCCGTGCTCCTCGGAAAAAGCCCGGCGCAACGCCACCATGACGGGGTCGTCATCCAGGCCCTCTATGGTGGTGATCACGGCTCCATCGCACATCACCGCATACGTGATGCACGAACGCGCAGGCTGACCGTCGATCAAAATGGTGCAGGCACCGCATACCCCCTGCTCGCAACGCAAATGCGTGCCGGTAAGGTTCATCTTCTCGCGCAGAAAGTCCGCGAGATGCGTTCGCGCCTCGACGGTCTCCACCACCTGTCGCCCGTTCACAGTGAGGCGGATCGGTTTCATGCGCCAGCTGCCTGGTCGAGCGCTCGCGCAAGAACCGCGGCGTGCTGGCGGCGGGTGGCCCGATCGGTGATGCCGTGCCGATCGAACAAGCGAGTGACGGCGATTGCGTCCAAACCAGTGCCGTCGGTGCGCCTGATCTCGCGCGCCTCCGTCACGATGATTGGGCGGCCGCGCGTCGCGCCGATGACCGCACGAAAACTGTTGCGTTCGCGATCGTCCACTACGGCGCCGATCGCCAGAGCGAACTCTCCGGCCTTGCGGCAGAGCTTGTTGTAACCCCAGTGGCCATGGGCCGAAAGCCGCGGAATGCGGATCCCCTGCAGCAGTTCCCCGGGCGCAAGCGCATTCTCGAACGCGCCAGTCACGAAGTCTTCGACCGCAAGCCGCCGACGACCGCCGGGGCCCGCGATCACGCATTGCGCGCCAAGCGCGCAGAGTGCCGAGATCCAGTCCGCGGCCGGATCGGCATGGCACACGCTGCCGCCAATGGTACCGCGGTTGCGCACCGCCCGGTAGGCAATGCGCCCGGCCACCACCGACAGGGGCTGCAGGCCCCGGCCCGGCAGGCGGCCATCCTCGATGTTCGCCGTCGTAATGCAGGCACCGAGCGTCACCGCATCGGCGCGATCGTCGATTTCCGTGAGCTCCGCAATGCCGGTAACGTCCACCAGGATCCGCGGCTGGACCAGACGCAGATTGAGCATCGGCCCAAGCGATTGCGCGCCTGCCACCACTCTCGCAGCGCCCTCCGATTCAAGCAGAATCGTGGTCGCCTCGGACAGCGTGCGCGCGCGTACGAACTCGAAGACGGCCGGTTTCATTCGCGCATCAACCGTTGGGGGTTCGCGCGCTCGCGGCATCGATGGCAGCGAGGATGCCTTCCGGCGTCAGCGGCAGATCATGGACCTCGGCTCCGAGCGGGCGCAACGCGTCGTTGACCGCCGACACGATCGCCGCCGGCGGACCGACGGCGCCACCTTCGCCCAGGCCCTTCATGCCGAACTCCGTGTAAGGCGAAGGCGTCTCCATGTGCAGGACGCGGATGTTGGGCACTTCGGTCGGACCCGGCAGCATGTAGTCGAGCATCGTGGAGGCGAGCGGTTGCCCCTGCGCGTCGAACGGCATGGCCTCGTACAGACAGGTGCCGATGCCCTGCGCGGTGCCGCCGCACACCTGGCCGTCCACGATCATCGGATTGACCAGAATGCCGCCGTCCTCGACGACCACGTAGTCCAGGATCTCGATCAGTCCAGTCTGCGGATCGACCGCGACGACGGCGGCATGGGTGGCATAGCTGAATGTGCCGCTATCGCGGTCGGCGCGGTACCCGGCGGTGACCTCGAGACCGCCGGTATCGACATCGGGTGGCAGATTCTGCGGCTGCAGGTACCAGGCGCGGGCAACCTCACGCAGCGTAACGCTGCCCTTTCCCGCAACCACCCGACCCTCGACCACCTTGGCGTCCGCTGTGTCAGCCTGCAACAGCCATGCTCCGATTCGCGCCGCACGCGCCGCCACCATGCGCGAGGCCCGCGCCACCGCGCCGCCCCCCATCACCATCGATCGGGAGCCCCAGGTAGCCGTCGAGTACGGCGTGTACAGCGTGTCTCCCTGCAGGACCTTGATGCGATCGAAGTCCACCCCGAGAACCTCGTGCGCGACCTGGGCAAAAGTGGTTTCGTGCCCCTGGCCGTGGGAATGGGTCCCGACACGAATCTCGATGTCGCCATCCGCCGTGAGCCGGACGTTGGCCTGCTCGTAGCCGGGAACGATGGGACGACCCCAGGACGCAAGCACCGACGTTCCGTGCGCGCCTTGCTCGACGAAGAAGGAGAGGCCTACGCCGATCAGCCGCCCGTCGGGCTCGGATTGCTTCTGGCGAGCGCGCACCTCGGACAGGCGAATCGCCTCGACGGCGCGGCGCAGACATTCCGGATGATCGCCACTGTCGAAATGCTTGCCCAGCACATTGTCGAACGGCATCTGGTCCGGCCGGACCATGTTGCGCAGCCGACATTCGTACGGTTCGAGCCCCGCTTCACGGGCAATCGCATCCATGATCACTTCGATCGCGAGGCAAATGCCTGAGCGCGCCACCCCGCGGTACGGGATGATGGGGCATTTGTTCGTGGCCACGGCGGCGGAACGGCAGCGGTAGGTCGAGAAAACGTAAGGACCCGGCAGCAGGTTGGCAATTTGCGCTGCCTCGGGAGCGGACGAAATCGGATAGTCCGAATATGCACCGGCATCGACGTAACCGACGCAGTCGATTGCGAGCAGCTTGCCGTCGCGTGAAGCGTATCCGGTGATGTCGTAGTGATGCTCGCGGCAGTTCGCATTCGCGCTCAGATGCTCGCGGCAATCCTCCAGCCAGCGGACGGGATGGTTCACCTGCAAGGCCAGCCATCCCAGCGCCACTTCCTCTCTGCAGAGCAACCCCTTGTATCCGAACCCTCCGCCTACATCCGGTGAGATGATCCGCACCGCGCCATCGTCGAGCCCAAGGCACTCGCAAAGCCCGGTTTGAACGGAATGTGGGAATTGCGTCGAGGTGACAAGCGTAAGATAGCGCAAGCGTTGGTCGCGATAGGCGACGACGCCGCGCCCTTCCATCGGAAACATGCAGTGCCGGGAGGTGCGGATTTTCCGCGTCACCTTGATGGCCGCGGTCTTGGCAATCTCATCCACCGGGCCGTCTTCCGAGAACGCGATGAAGACATTGTCGCCCCACTCCTCGTGCACCAGTGGCGCGTCGGGTTCCAGGGCAGCCAGCATATCGGTGACCGCAGGTAGTTCCTCGAAATCCAGATCGACTGAAGCAGCGATGTCCTCCGCCTCGGCGCGCGTCGCGGCGAGACACATCGCCACAAGCTCACCGACGTAGCGGACCTTGTCCGTCGCCAGGATCGGTTGCGACGAGCGCTTGAACCCTTTGAGCGGCGGCGACGAGATGATCGGCTTCACCCCGACCAGGTCCTTCGCGGTGAAGACGACATCGCGGAGACCTTCAGGAATATGGATTGCGCGCAGCCGCGCGTGAGCGACCGGGCTTCGCACGAAAGCGACCTCGCGCGTTCCCGCGAGACGAAGATCCGCGACATACTGTCCGCGGCCATGGAGGAATCGATCGTCTTCCTTCCGAAGAACAGACGCTCCGATTCCATATTTCGCCATCAGTACTGCTCCGCAGGCCAGGGCTCAAACAGAGGAAAATATTGTGAGGCTATTTTCAGTACGATAGCAACTCTGAACAGAGCAGAGATCGCGACCTCCCCGCGCCAATGGTTGACCTCGAGTTATCGATGGCGGGTGCATGCTCGAACGCAGCGACACTCTCGGTGAAACGCCGCAGTGTTCTGCGCACCGCGGGCGTGTACGACATCGGCCTGCGCGCGTGCCTCGCGCCAAGATTGAGCACGCGTGCGCACAATTTCCGCATCGCCACCGGCCTTCAGCCTTGTCAGCCTCACTGCGCGCAGCCATTGTGGTATGGTCTTTAGCATCATAGCATGACGCGTCTGGCGTGGTCCGAACGGCGACCTGAATGCGAACAGCAGCCTTGTCCGAGGTGTCCCCCGGTCTTGCCGAGCGGGCCACCGATAGTCCGCCCTCGGCGGCGCTGCACATCAAGGCGGTGCGCAAATTTTATGACGAACTCGAAGCGATACGAAACGTATCGTTCGATGTCGCTGGCGGCGAATTCCTGAGCCTGCTCGGCCCCAGCGGTTGCGGCAAGAGCACCCTGCTCATGATGGTTGCAGGATTGATCGACGCCACCGAGGGCGAGATCTCGATCAACGGGAAGGCGGTGTCGGGCCCGCGACGCGAGGTCGGCGTGGTGTTTCAGCAGCCGGTGCTGCTGCCGTGGCGCAAGGTGCTCGACAACGTGCTGTTCCCGATCGAGCTGCTCAAGTTGCCGCGCGCGCAATACGAGAAACGCGCGATGGATCTGCTGGCCATGGCCAAGATCGACGACTTCGCTCATCACCTGCCGCGGCAATTGTCAGGTGGGATGCGTCAGCGCGTATCGATCTGCCGCGCACTCATTCACGATCCCGGCATTCTGCTGATGGACGAGCCGTTCAGCGCGTTGGATGCCCTCACCCGCGACGAGATGGGCGTCGAGCTCTTGCGCATCTGGCAAGCAAACCGAAAAACCGTGATCTTCGTCACCCACAGCATTCGCGAGGCAGCGTTCCTCTCCGACCGAGTGCTGGTGATGGGCCGGCGGCCGGCGACGATCGTGGAGGAGGCGATCATCGATCTGCCCCGTCCACGCCACATCGCGATGATGGAGGACGAAGGCTTCAATCGCCACGTGCGCAGGCTGCGAAAAGCGATCGAGGCAAGCCATGACAGCTAAGGTGCGCCGATACGCGAGCGAACTAGGTTGGCCGATCGGCATCAGCCTCGCCATGTTGGCGCTTTGGGAATTCGCAGTCCGCGAGCTCGGGATCCGCAGCATCATACTGCCGCCGCCGTCGGAGATCGCGCAGGCCATCATCGCACGGCACGATCTCCTGCTCACACATCTGTGGCCTTCGCTCTACCTGACTGTGCTCGGATTTGCCCTTTCGGTCGTCGGGGGCGTGCTGGTGGCCATCCTGATCACCTACTCGACGATCATGCGAAAGGGCTTCTATCCCGTCATCATCGTCTCACAGGTGATCCCGAAGATCGCGATCGCCCCCCTGTTCATCGTGTGGTTCGGGACCGGCACGATGTCGGGTCTGCTGCTCGCATTCCTGGTCGCGTTCTTTCCCATGACCATCAATGCGGCCATGGGCTTTCAGGCGGTCGATGAAGATATCCATCGCATGGCCCGCACATTCATGGGCACGCGCTGGCAAATCTTCTGGAAGATTCGCATGCCGAATGCGCTGCCCTACATCTTTGCCGGCATGAAGATATCGATCACGCTGGCGATCATCGGCGTCATCGTGTCAGAGTTCGTGGCTTCGCAGGAGGGCATCGGCTATCTCATCAAGCTCGCGGGCGGGCTGCTCGACACCCCCCTGATGATGGCGGCGATCACAGTGCTCAGCATCAGCGGTCTCGCACTTTACGGCATGATCGCCGCCGCCGAAGGACGCGCGGTCTACTGGCAGACACCAAACGACATCGGGGGTGCCGCGGGAGGCTGATTGCGCGCCGCGCCGGTGGCAAATGTTGTGATGTTGAAATGAAAAATGATCCAGACAGAGGAGAACCAGAGATGGCTCGGTTACATCGTCGTTCCTTCTTGAGGCTCGCCGGAGCGGCCGGCGCAGGCAGTGTGCTCGGCGTTTCCGCGCCGGCGATCATACACGCCGCGACTCCGGTCAAGATGACACTGCCGTGGCTGCCGCTCGGCACGTTCAGCTACGCATTCGTGGCCAAGAAAATGGGGTTCTGGGAGAAGCGCGGCCTCGATGTCACCATCGATCGCGGCTTCGGCTCCGGCAAGGTGTGTGTGCCTGTGGACCAGGGTCAATACGACTTCGGAATCCTCGACCTTGCGGTCATGATGAACTGCGTGGGTCGCGGGCTCGACTTGGTTGCGGTTGCCGGTATCTGGCCGCGTTCGCCGGTCGGCATCTTCTCGCTCAAGGAATACGGCATCAACAAACCCAAGGATCTCGAAGGCCAAACCGTCGCCTTCGACGTCGGCAGCGGAGATTTCCAGTTGTGGCCGGCGTTCGTGAAAGCAACCGGCATCGATGACAGCAAGGTGAACAAGGTCACCATGGATGCGGCCGCGTTGATCAAGGTGCTGGTGGAGAAGCAGGTGAAGGCCGAAGGCAATTTCTTCGGCAGCATCGCGCCGAGCCTGTGGGCGCAGGGACTGGAGATCAACTCCATCCTCTACGAGGACTACGGGATCAAGATGCTCAGCAACGTCGTCGCATGCAAACGCAGCACGATCGAAAAGCGTCCCGAGCTTTGCCAGGGCTTTATCGAAGGCCTCATGGACGGCCTCAAATACGTCTACCTGAACCCGGAAAAATCCGTTCAGCTTCACCTCGAGAGTGTGAAGGAGTTCCAGGGCGGCAGTATCGCCAACCAGAAGGTGATCGAGTACGGCCAGGCCGTGAGCACTGCATTGGGGACGGTGCCCGCGTTCAAGAAAGACGGTCTGGGCTACATGGAGCCCGCGCTGGTGGAGCAGACGGCGCGCACGGTCGAGACCTACATGGGCGTGAAGAACCTGCCCAAGACCGATACGATGTTCACCAACAAATTCGTGGGTTTGGCCAGACTCAGCGACGCGGAATGGAAGGCAGTCGACGAACGGTCCGCCAAGTATCTGCCGAAAGGCGCCTAGCGGCGGTACGGGGTCCCGGATCTTGCTTCTCACTGCAGTCGCCCGGGATTACGAGAGACCTGCGCACGGGCCGGCCGTGCGCGACTCTCGGCTGCCAGCTAGACCACGACTGCCGATGACCACAGGCGCCGGCTGACGACGGTCGGCACCCATGAGCTGGGAGATGCCGCCATCGCCCGTGTCAGATCACCGGCGCGTGCTACGCCCCGCTGAACGCATGATCTCGGCGACACGCGTAACCTCCTCGTGATTTCTAAGCTCCTCCAGGGCAATCGGAAGGCGCTGGCGAAAATTCGGATGTTCATCGACCGTCCCCGGCAGATTGACCTGATCCGTTATTCCAAGGAGGTCCTCGAGCGATATGACCAGCAGCCGCGAGGGCGTACCCGCTAGAAAATTCGCCACGGCCGGAAAGTCGGCCCCCTCGATGCCGCGCTGCCGGAGCGCCTGATCCAAAGCATGGAAGGCGCCATGCCGCTGCTCGCTCGTCTCGCCGGGGTCGATGCCGAGTGCCCGCTTGACAGCGAGGTCACGGTGGTCCCGCCAACCGGCAAAGGTCGAAACGTCATGTGTTCCGAACGTCACCAGCGCGTTTTGCCGGTAATTGTCCGGGGTGGAAAAAGTCCCGTCCCAACCGCGTTCGAACAGCATGACTTGATATGACCACAACCCCCAGTCCGCGAGCGTTTCCCGGAAATTGTCGGGAACGGTTCCGAGATCTTCCCCGATGACGATGCATCGGTGCTCAACGCTGGCATGCGCCGCGACAGCCAGAAGCGCCTCGAAGGGAAAGCGAATATACGCTCCCTGAATCGCCCGCATGCCGTGGGGAATGACATATAGACGTTTCAATCCGAGAACATGATCGAGCCGGATTGCCCCGGCATAGTGCATGGAGGCTCGCAGCATGCGACAGAACGGATCAAACTGCCGATCTTCGAGGCCGACCGGATTGAACCCTGCCAATCCCCAATTCTGTCCCGCCATGTTGAGAATGTCCGGCGGCGCACCGACGGCAGTTCCGGACAAGACGGCATCCTGGTTGCACCATGCGTCGAAACTGTCGTTCCGCACGCCGACGGCGACATCAAGATAAAGCCCAATTGGCAAATTCCGCGCGCGGGCGCGGGCTCGACAAAGGTCAAGTTGCTCGTGAGCGATCCATTGCACAAACTCGATGAAGCCGACATCCGCGGGCGCACTCCGCCGCAGGCTTTCGATGGCCTTGTCATCGACTCTCCGCCATTCGTCCGGCCATTCCCACCAGGGACCGACGAACTTCCGGCGCATCACCTCGAAGCACCCAAAGCGGGCCAGTGAGGAGCCACGCTGTTGTCGGAAATGATCGAAGGCCTCGCGTCTTGCCGTGGTGCCGTGCGCCCGAAACGCTTTGTACGCGAGCTTGAGCCCCCGCGTCTTGGCGTTTGCAACCCCGTGGTAGTCGACAATATTGTTGTCCCGAAGCCGCTCGATCGCGTCCGCCAGCCCGGCCGCTTTCAGTCCGGGAAATTCCGGCACCGCTGCGACGTCGATATAAAGTGGATTAAGAAAGAGGCGGCTGTTGGGAAAATAAGGACTTGCCTCGTGCGCCCGATCATCGAACAAAGCATGCAACGGGTTGAGTCCGATGCCCGATGCGCCGAGATCGGCGGCGAGGTCAATGAGCGTGATCAGATCGGAAAAATCGCCGTGGCCCCAATTGCCGGACGATCTGACCCCGTACAGCTGCACCGCAAGCGCCCACATCCTCGGGAGCGCGGTTTCACCACCTTGATAGGCACGATCCGGGCAAACGACCAGGCATGCGACGTTGGTCAATGGACCTGCCGGAGCCGTGACTCGGACATGCAGGCGAAAGACCCCCTGCGGCAGGCCTTGCGGGAGGTGGAGCACGGGGGAAACGCCCTCGCCGTCGGTGATCTTCTGCTCCGACCAGATCTCCCACCAAAGCGGGAGGCCTTCCGGGACGCTCAGGTGGAGGGAGCGATCGGCTTGCCCGCGTATCACCACGGTCCGCGGCAGCATGCGGGGCGGCTCCTCGCCACCAACTGCCAGGGAATCAAGGAGTCTCGCCAGGATCTCCGGCTCTACGGATTGCAGCTGCCCGAACGCGTCGCGATATTCAGTCTCCAGGCCGCATCGGGCGGCACGTTCCAGAATATCGTTCATGATCGGCGGGCTCTATGTGGCAATCGGGCAGTGGCGGTCAGGCGCAAACAGGTAACATTTTCCCCACAATCAGCCGACCGGCAACTTGGCCGATACCACTTGGTTCCGCCACCGCGTTCCGCACCGGGTAGGCGAGTTTCTCGGTCCAGCATCCCCGAGGCCGGGGGAAGGGCGGAACCAAAGCGGGGACCTATCGGTTCCACCAACACCTCTCCTGCCGTCCGGGTGGGCTGACAGGACGGCAATGCACGATCCAGACGTGACAGCGAACGTGAGTATCCCCGCCGTCGGCGACCTTTCCGGTCGTCGCATCTACATCGAGGATGTCTATCCGCTCGTCGACGTCGGCCGATTTCCGGTCAAGCGAATTGCAGGCGAGACGGTGGAGGTATGGGCCGACATTTTTCGGGACGGTCATGCCGTCCTTGCCGCGGAGTTGCTGTGGCGGCCGGAAGCCGCCAACAAATGGTCCCGCGTTCCGATGCTGGCGCGGCCAAACGACCGTTGGTCTGCAAATTTTGCGCCGCCGAAACCCGGCCGATACGTGTACGCCATTGAAGCCTGGACCGACGAGTTCGCGACTTGGCGCCGTGACTTTATCGCGAAACGAGAGGCGGGGATGGACCTGGCTCTCGAGATCGCCGAAGGCCACACTATCCTGATGTCGCTGAAGGCGCGCAATGTCGCTCAGGCTCGCCTCATTCGCGAGGTCTGTCGGGCACCGGCCGGAACGGCCGATTCTGAAATGCTACTATCAGACGAGCTCGCCGCCGCGGCCAGCAAAGGTACGCAGTCCGATCTGACCCGAAGCCCGAGCTATCCATTGCTGGCGGATCGCCCAATTGCGCGCGCCGGGGCGTGGTACGAGATGATGCCGCGCAGCCAATCGCCTACGGCCACCCGCCACGGCACGTTCGACGACTGTATCGCTCGGCTACCGGACGTGGCCGCGATGGGTTTCGACGTCCTTTATTTGACCCCCATCAACCCCATCGGGCGCGTCAATCGGAAGGGTCGCAACAATTCGCTGACGTCCGGTCCGGATGATCCCGGGAGTCCCTATGCAATCGGGTCCGCCGAAGGCGGACATGACGCGGTCCACCCCCAGCTCGGCACGCTCGACGATTTTGGCCGGCTGGTCGCGGCTTGCGCCGACCACGGAATGGAGATCGCGCTGGATTTCGCCGTCCAGTGCTCGCCCGACCATCCGTGGCTCTCGCAACATTCGGAATGGTTCAAGCGCCGTCCCGACGGCTCGATCCAGTATGCCGAGAACCCCCCGAAAAAATACGAGGATATCGTCAATCCAGACTTCTACGGCGCCGACCGCGAGGGCCTATGGGCGGCGTTGCGCGACGTGGTGCTGTTCTGGGTTCGCCGCGGAGTTCGGATCTTTCGGGTCGACAATCCGCACACCAAGCCATTTCCGTTCTGGGAGTGGTTGATCCGGGAGGTGCAATCGGTTGATCCTGACGTCATCTTCCTGTCGGAAGCATTTACCCGCCCGAAGGTCATGAAAGCGCTCGCCAAGCTCGGCTTTTCGCAATCCTACACCTATTTCACCTGGCGCACCGGCAAGGAGGAGTTGCAAGCTTATCTGAGCGAGATCACCCGCTACCCGGAACGGGAGTACTTCCGCCCGAATTTTTTCGTCAACACCCCGGATATCCTGCCGTTGCATCTACAGACCGGAGAGCCGTGGATGTTCAAGGCGCGTGTCGCGCTCGCTGCCACACTTTCGAGCAGCTACGGCATCTACAACGGATTCGAGTTGCTCGAACATGAACCGATACCCGGCAAAGAGGAATATCTCAACTCGGAGAAATACGAGTTGAAGGTCAGGGACTGGGAGCAGCCCGGCAATATCAAGGATTACATCGGTCAGCTTAATCGGGTACGGAAAGGAAACCCGGCTCTGCTGCAGACCAGCGACCTGCGCTTCGCGCAAATCGACGACGGCGAAGTAATCGGATTTGTCAAGGAATCGGTGGAGCGCGATAATGCGGTCGCTGTGGCGGTGGCATTGACAAAAGCTGGACCACGAGAATTCTGGTTTCATTTCGGCGAGCTCGAGATCGGCCCGCCGGACGACAGGCGTCGCGTCAAATCGATCGAGAACCTGATCACCGGCGAGCGGCATACGCTCGAATGGGGCGGCGTCCGGCTGCGTATCGATCAGGACCGCGACCCCGCCCTGCTGTTTCGCTGCTTCGCGTGAGGGTTGCACCGTGAATGTTGCGCCCGACATCAAGGTCGAATCCCAGGTCGAGAGCGACGAGCTCTGGTTCAAGGACGCGATCATCTATCAGCTTCACGTCAAGGCGTTTGCCGACAGCAACAGCGACGGTATCGGAGATTTCGCCGGGCTCACCAGCAAGCTGGACTACCTCGAAGATCTCGGGGTTACCGCCCTGTGGCTGCTGCCATTCTATCCATCCCCGGGGCGCGACGACGGTTATGACATTTCGGACTACCGTCACATCAATCCCGATTTCGGCACGATGCAGGATTTTCGCCGCTTCATGCAGGAGGCCAAGCGGCGAAAGTTGCGGGTGATCACCGAGCTGGTCATCAACCACACCTCGGATCAGCATCCCTGGTTTCAGCGCGCACGCCGAGGCCGGCCGTCATCCGATGCCCGCAATTGGTATGTCTGGAGCGATACCGATCATTGTTTCTCCGAAACGCGCATCATCTTCAACGACACCGAAAAATCAAACTGGACCTGGGACCCGGACGCGCAGGCCTACTACTGGCACCGCTTCTTCTCGCATCAGCCGGATCTCAATTTTGACAATCCGCGGGTGCTCCTCGCCATGGTCCAGATCATGCGGCGATGGCTTGATCTCGGCGTCGACGGCTTTCGCCTGGACGCGATTCCGTATCTGTGCGAGCGCGAAGGCACCAACAACGAGAACCTTCCGGAAACCCACGCCATCATCAAGAACATCAGGGCCGAGCTTGACGCATATGCGCCCGGAAAGGTGCTTCTCGCCGAAGCCAATCAGTGGCCGGAAGACGTCAGTGCCTATTTCGGCGACGGCGACGAATGCCACATGGCATATCACTTTCCGCTGATGCCGCGCATCTACATGGCGATCGCCCAGGAAGATCGATTTCCGATCGCGGATATCCTGCGGCAAACGCCGGACATTCCCCTCAACTGCCAATGGGCGCTGTTCCTACGCAACCACGACGAGCTCACGCTCGAAATGGTGACGGACGTGGAACGCGATTATCTTTGGTCGACGTATGCGACCGACCCACGCGCCCGCATCAATCTCGGGATCAGACGCCGCCTGGCATCCTTGATGGACAACGACCGGCGGAAGATCGAGCTCATGAACTCGCTTCTGATGTCGTTCCCCGGCACGCCGATCATCTACTATGGCGACGAGATCGGAATGGGCGACAATATCTACCTCGGCGATCGCAATGGTGTCCGCACCCCGATGCAATGGACCCCCGACCGCAATGGCGGATTCTCCCGTTGCGACCCGGCACGACTGTATCTGCCGATGATCATGGATCCGGTCTACGGCTATGAGGCGGTCAATGTAGAGGCCCAATCTCGCAGCCTGGCCTCCCTGCTGAGCTGGACCAAGCGCCTGATATCCGTTCGCAAGTCGAGCAAGGTGTTCGGCCGCGGCTCGTTGAGCTTCATCCG
>Ga0207648_10002552_pt1 | contig 19524 bp, 10 predicted proteins | sample KBSMisM32_FD_184310 | JGI IMG/M metagenome (GOLD analysis project Ga0207648, IMG submission 184310) | Miscanthus rhizosphere microbial communities from Kellogg Biological Station, Michigan, USA - KBS Miscanthus M3-2 (SPAdes) (version 2) | ecosystem: Host-associated > Plants > Roots >...
GCGCTACTGGCTTACTTCAAAATGCGGATGAATTGAATAAATATAAAGAGATAGGCAGGCAAAATTTTGCAGATTCGAATAAAAATGTAAAATACTCCGCTTCTTCTTCCGGAACTAAAGTTCTTCAATACACACTTAACAATGCCCATGATTTTGCCTGGTTTGCAGATAAGGATTTTATAATTCGATATGATACTGCAGCATTGGCCTCTGGTAAAGTGATCGATGTATTTACTTATGGCCATGAAAATGGCAATGCCAACTGGCGTAAAAGCGTACTATTTGTGGAAGATGCCGTCCGCCATTATTCCAACTGGATCGGGGAATACCAATACCCGCTTGCACAGGCAGTAGAAGGGCCAAAAAATGTTATGTCAGGTGGTATGGAATACCCAACTATCACCCTGATCACCAGCCCCAATGCTGGCGAAGAAGAACTGGATGGTGTGATTACTCATGAAGTTGGCCACAACTGGTTTTACGGTTTCCTGGGTACTAATGAGCGTGACCATGCCTGGATGGACGAAGGAATGAATACGTATTATCAATTCCGTTACGAAGCTGAAAAATACAGGGCTAATAGTGTATTTGGTAATGCAATACCTACTGAAGTAAAACAAAAATCGGCAACTGAATTCGAGTCCGCTATATACAGTGCGCTTTCCCAGATTCCCACTACAGAAGCCATTGAAACACCTTCAGCAGCATTTCCCAATAAAGATGATTATGGTACTGTGATCTATCTAAAAACCGCAGTATGGATGTATCTTGTAGAGGTCGCAATTGGCCAGGAGAAAATGGATGAGATAATTAAAGATTATTTCAATGATTGGAAATTCAAACATCCTTACCCGGAAGACCTGAAAGCGGAGTTTGAAAAAAAACTGAGCAAGGGCACTGATGAAATCTTTAAGTTACTTGATCAGAAAGGGAACTTCTAATCCGTCCGTCCGCCGTAGGTGGAAACCAAACCAAATATCCAGCTTGTGAGACTATTCTGTTTTTTATGTTTTACTTTATTGTTATCCATAAAAGGGATAGCTCAGAACGGGTATTGGCAGCAACAGGTGAATTATTCCATTGATGTTTCCCTGAATGATAAAGAGCATTCCCTGAACGGATTTGAAAGAATAGAATATATCAACAATTCCCCCGATACACTTCGTTATATCTGGTTCCATCTTTGGCCAAACGCCTATAAAACCGATAAAACGGCCTATAGTGATCAACTGCTTGATATTGGCAATACCAAATTTTATTTTTCAAATAAAGAAGAGAAGGGTTACATCAACCGCCTTGATTTCAAGGTCAACAATGTAACTGCTGCTACGGAAGATCATCCGGAGCATATCGATATCATTAAAGTTATTCTCCCTATACCACTGGCCCCTTCCCAAAAAACTATAATTACCACTCCCTTTCATGTGAAGCTGCCGTATAATTTTAGTCGCGGTGGACATGATGGAGAAACTTACCAGGCCACTCAATGGTACCCCAAACCTGCAGTCTACGATAAAAAAGGGTGGCATCCCATGCCTTATCTGGATCAGGGCGAATTCTATAGTGAGTTTGGCAATTTTGATGTCAATATCACTGTACCTCAAAATTATGTAGTAGCCGCTACAGGTGAATTACAGGATGAATCGGAAAAGCAATGGCTAAAGTCCAGGATCAATTTCGACTGGAAACCCGTTTCAAAAAAAGTTAAATCGAAAAGCGGTTCAGTTAAGACCATTGTACAGAAATTCCCTGTTTCTACCAACCAAATCAAGACGCTTCATTATAAACAGGACCGTGTTCATGACTTCGCGTGGTTTGCTGACAAGCGCTTTATTGTAGAGATAGAAGATTTAACGCTCCCGTCAGGTAAAACTATCAGCGTTCAGAGTTTCTATACGGCATCTCAAAAAGAATACTGGCAGAACAGCATTCAATATGCCAAACGCACTATCCAGTTCTATTCAGGTCAGGTGGGCGAGTATCCTTATAATGTTGTAAGTGTGGTTCAGGGACCAAAGAGCTTTGGAGGTGGCATGGAATATCCAACTATTACTGTTATATCTCCCATGCATTCTGCTGCTGAACTCGAGACCACCCTTGCACATGAAGTTGGTCATAACTGGTTTTATGGTATCCTGGGTACCAACGAAAGGGAATATCCCTGGATGGATGAAGGCATCAATACTTTTTATGAAGGCAAATATGTCAATGCCCATAATATTAGCAAAGGACCAGAAGAAAGAATGTTCTTTGAAACCTTTGCCGCAGAAAAACTGGACCAGCCCATTTCCACCAACTCTGTAACCTTCAGTACTCCCAACTATGCGTTAGTTGGTTATTATAAAACGGGAGAATGGGTGAAATACCTGGAGTCTAAGCTCGGTGAAGAAGCATTTGTTGCAGCCATGAAACAATACTTTGCAGACTGGCAGTTCAAACATCCGCAACCGGAAGACTTTAAACAATCATTAGAAAAAAGCACCGGCCGTAATCTCGATCCGGAATTTTCATTACTGGATAAGAAGGGACCCCTTCCCAATCAGCAACGTAAAGGACTTAAACCTGTGTTCCTGATCAATCCACGAGCCCTGAATGATTACGCAGCTCATCCTTCCAAAAATGTATTATTTCTAAGCCCTGCTATTGGCATTAATAGTTATGACGGGCTAATGATTGGAGCACTAATAACCAATGTAACCCTGCCTCCATCGAAGTTTCAGTTCCTGGTTACACCGATGTATGCCACCAATTCTAAGAAGTTCGCCGGGCTGGGTTTTGCGAAGTACAGCTTTTATCCTGATGGATATTTCAGAAAGGTTGAGCTTGGATTGAATGCAGCTATTTTCTCTATGGATGAATTTAAGAAGACAGATGGAGAGAAGGTCTATTTTGGATTTCAAAAGCTGGTCCCTACCATTCGTTTAACGCTGAATGAAAAGAATGGCAAAAGTACCATTAACCGCTATATTCAATGGAAATCTTATTTCTTTAAAGAAGAATCTTATCGAATCAGCTTTGATTCAACCTTCCTGCCGGGTCCCGATACGATCATAAACCAGGTAGTCAAAGTAAAGAATAACTATCGGCACTTAAACCAGTTAATGCTGGTAGTAGAGAATTTCAGGGCTTTATATCCTTATCGGGGTGAATTGAAAATTGAACAGGGTAAAGATTTTATGAGAGCTGCCTTTACGGGTAACTATTTCTTTAATTATTCAAAAGAAGGTGGACTTAACCTACGGGTATTTGCCGGCAAATTCTTTTACTCAGGGGCAAGAACGTTCAGGAAACAATTTGATACCGATCGCTATCATCTTAATATGACCGGTGCCAATGGTTACGAGGATTACACTTACAGCGATTACTTTATCGGGAGAAATAAATTTGAAGGAGTAGAAAGCCACCAGATCATGATGAGGGATGGCGCCTTCAAGATGAGAACCGACCTGCTTGGTAATAAAGTTGGCAAAACAGACGACTGGCTGGCTGCTATCAACCTCAGTAGTTCCGTTCCTTCCAATATCAATCCATTGAATTTATTACCGATAAAAATACCATTGAAAGTATTCGTGGATTTTGGCACTCATGCTGAAGCGTGGGAAAGAAATGCCAATGAAGATCGTTTTCTCTGGGATGCTGGTTTTCATATTCCCTTCCTGAAGGAAACTGTTAATATCTATATCCCGGTCCTGTATAGCGCGGTCTTTAAAGATTATGTGAAATCCTACCTGCCCCAAAAGAACCGCTTCTTCCGGTCCATTTCTTTTTCTATTGATGTCTCTCATTTCAATTTGCATAAGATCAATCGCTTCTCTCCTTTGTAAAATATGAATGGAAGGTCCAACATACAATACCTCCCTCATCATTCCATTCACAAACAGAAATGGGACGATTGTATTACCCGTTCCGCCAACGGTCTGGTCTATGCCTATTCATTTTACCTGGATCATATGGCCCGTCAATGGGATGCATTGGTATTGGGCGATTATGAAGCAGTAATGCCGCTGACCTGGAACAAAAAATGGAATATTAATTACCTCTATCAACCCTTTCTGACTGCCCAGCTGGGAGTTTTTGGAAATGCACTGACACCGGAAATACTGGAAAGCTTCCTCGTTGCAATTCCTGCGAAATTCCGTTACTGGGATTTTTACCTGAACCATGGAAATGTATTTCCACTCCGTCAATTTGATCTCTATGAGCGAAGTAATTTCGTATTAAACCTGGATAAGTCTTATGAAGAACTCTACAGCGCTTACAGGGAAAATATTCAGCGCAATATTAAAAGGGCGCAACAAACAGGCTGTACAGGCACTAAAGATTTTGAAGTAGATAAGGTGATTGAACTGGCAGTTGAGCAAATGCGGTCTTATGGTAATGAATCAGCCAATAATGTTGAACGCTTCCGGAAATTATATCGGCAGTTATACCAGCAGCAAAAGGCCATAACCTATGGAATACTTTCTGCATCAGGACAACTGATCTCTTCAGCGGTCTTTCTATACTCCCATAACCGGGCTTATTATATTTTAGTAGGGAATCACCCGGATGGCCGTACAATTGGTGCCTCACATGCACTTATAGATTACTTTATAAAGGATCACGCCAGTAAACCAATGCTGCTTGATTTCGAAGGATCGGATATCCGGAACCTTGCTTTCTTTTACAGCAGCTTCGGTGCTACAGAGGAAAAATTTGCGGGAATTAAACTCAACAGGTTGCCATTCTACCTAAAATGGCTGAAGAAATAAGGATCATTTCATTAGCTGCTCTGCTATTTGAAGATCCAATGGGCGGGTGATCTTGATATTATTTTCCTCTCCTTCTACAAGTGATATTTTAAGACCAAACGCTTCGACCACTGTGGCCTCATCCGTGAATTTATCTTTATAATCAATCTGGAATGCCGGTAACAGGATCTTGCTATGAAAGGTTTGAGGGGTCTGTATCAGCATAACCTTTGTTCTGTCAAACGGATCATTTCCCTCTTCATTTACCAACCGCACACTATCCCTGCTGGCAATAGCAGGTACAGCACTGCCGGTTTCAACAGTAGTTTTATAGCATCGTTTGATCAGTTCTTTACTCACCAGGCAACGCACGGCATCATGTACAAACACAATAGAATCTTCCTGCACCAGTTGTAGTCCGTTCTTCACCGATTGAAACCTGGTATCTCCGCCCTCGGTTATTTGTATCCTGTCTTTATCAAAATAAGCATCAATGATCTCCTGCCCTTTGCCAACGTGATCAACGGGCAACACAAGAATTACTTCCAGGTCAGTATAGGTGCTGAGAAAAGTATTGATTGGATAGTAGAGAAGCGGCTTGTCTCTTAATAGCATGAACTGTTTGGGGATTTCCCCCCCCATTCTTGTTCCTGATCCACCGGCTACGATTACAGCATATTTCTTCATGGCCGCAAAGGTAGGACGCTGCCAGAAAAATTGCTTATTTATAAATGGCGACTTCCGCCATACCATCGCTATTCCGCATGGCCCTGTACATGCCTGCACTGTTAAAGATCATGGCTGCATTTCCCTGTGCGTCCACACCAATCATGCCACCCTCTCCTTCCAGCGCAATCAGCTTTTCATGTACCACTATATTCATGGCTTCTTCCAGGGAATATCCCTTGTATTCCATCAGGCAGCTAACATCATAAGCTGCAACGGCACGGATAAAAGGTTCGCCATGCCCGGTACAGCTTATGGCACAGGTTTTATTGTTTGCATAAGTTCCAGCACCTATCAGCGGGCTATCGCCAATTCTGCCATACTTTTTATTTGTCATACCACCAGTACTTGTAGCCGCTGCGATATTACCTTCCTGATCACAGGCAACAGCTCCAACCGTGCCGAATTTTTTGTCTCTCATAAGCTCTTCAATCTGCTGGTGTGTATGGTCCAGTGAATAAGTATCGGAATCACGGATCATTTTCCATTGGTCATAACGGAACTGGCTGAAAAAATATTCATCTGGTTCCAGTTTAATGCCCTGTTTAATGGCATAATCCATGGCACCTTTACCACTCAGGAATACGTGATTACTGTTCTTCATCACCTCCATTGCCAGTTCAATGGGGTTACGCACATTGCGTACGGCGGCAACTGAACCTGCATTGAGTGAAGCTCCATCCATAATGGCCGCATCCATTTCCTGAACTCCTTTTTTAGTGAATACAGAGCCCCTGCCTGCATTGAAAAGCATATTGTCTTCAAGCACTACCAGGGCAGCTTTAACTGCATTTATAGCTGTACCGCCTTCCTGGAGTACCGCATAACCTGCAGTAAGGCCAGATTCCAGGCCTGCCATATAAGCCGCCTCTATCTCCGGCGTCATATCTTCCTTGAGGATGGTTCCTGCCCCTCCATGTATTACCAGCGTGTATTTAGACATAAGGACGTTATATTTCCTGCTCCAAAATAGCTATTTTGCCTTGAAACAGTTTCCAAGTTTTATACCGAAACCTTAAATAGCAGCTAATACAAACAGGTTTTTGTTTGATAGTTGCAAACCATTTTATGAAAATACTTTTTCTTACTACCTGTTTATTGCTAATTCTGATCGCTGGTAGTGGCCAGGACCTGAGGGATACTGCTGTGGAAAATACCTTTTTCTGGAAAATAACTTCACCCGCACTTGCTCAACCCTCTTACCTGTACGGCACCATGCATAAAACCTGTGCAACGGATGTCTGGTTCTCTCCTTTATTACTTGAAATATTGAGGTCCTGCAAAATATTTTATAATGAAACCCTTGACATTAGAATTTTAAAGGATTCAGCCATATTGATCGGAAAACCGAAAAACGGCATGCAGGATTTCTTAGGAAGAAATTATTTCAGGTCGGGTAGGAAAATACTGGAGAAATATTATGGGCCTTTCACAAAAGAGCAACTGGACAATATGGGTACAACGGAATTTGCAGACAGATTAATAGAAGCCTGCCATGAATGCAGGGTAATTTCTTATGATGACAGCCTGTACAACCTTGCCAGCCAGAATAATCTTGCAATCAGAGGATTGGAAAAACTGGATGAGATCATTAAATTTATGCCGGAGAGATTGCACCTGACACCCGGCCTTGACTGGTTCAAAAATTATATTAGCTATCCGGGTATAAATCGGAGGGCTTATCTCAGGGATATCAGTTATTATAAGAAACATGATATTAACTGGCTTTATAATCAGTCTGCTTTCAAAAGGGCCGGAGGTGAATCATCCATCTACAAAGAAAATTATATTGACGGGCGCAATAGACTTTGGCTTCCCCGGATGGAAGAAGCTATGAAAGAAGCCTCCAGCTTTTTTGCAGTAGGTTGTGCCCACCTTCCCGGCTTCAACGGGATCATTACCCTGCTTCGAAAAAAAGGATATACTGTTACACCTCTGTTTTATCCCGGGCAGAATCCATAATTATTTCTTTCTTGAAATAGCTATGTAATAAAGCGGTACTCCCAGCAGCACAATAATAAATCCTGGCCAGGTAAATTGAGGTTTATAAATTATGAGGAGAATACAGAATGCAATACCCATCAAAATGTAAATAATGGGAAGCACGGGATAACCAAAAGCTTTATAAGGCCGTTCTGCATCCGGTCTTTTTTTGCGAAGTATAAATATGCCGGCAATAGTAAGCATATAGAAAAGAACAACTACAAATGAAATCATATCCAGCAACTGGCCATATTTGCCACTCAGGCACCAGAGACTTGCAACCAGGCACTGGATCCACAATGCTACCTGCGGAACGGCTGCCCTGTTCAATACTCCAACCGATTTAAAGAACAAACCATCCTTGGCCATAGTATAATACACACGGGCACCTGCCAGTATCAATCCATTATTACATCCGAATGTAGATACCATGATCAATGCGGCAATAACATAAGTTCCTACCGAGGGAAACATCCGATGAGCTGCTTCTACAGCTACCCGGTCATCAGCAGGAAATGCAAGGCTTTGAAGCGGCATTACATTCAGGTACATCAGGTTGGCACAAACGTAAATGATGGTAACGATGAATGTGCCGAGGAAAAGACTTAAACCGATATTGCGTTTAGGGTTCTTCATTTCACCCGCCACAAAGGTTACATTGTTCCAGGAGTCACTGCTGAATATTGATCCAACCATAGCAGAAGCAATAGCTCCCATCAAAGCTGCTCCGCCAATTCCTTTCCAGCCAGTTGGAGTTCCATCAGCTGCACCCAGATCCTGTTGTGCAGTAAATCCGGTTTGCCAGTTCTCCGCCCAAAAGCTTTGTTTTACCAGCAGGAATCCAAATACAATTAATCCAAAAAGTGCCAGAAGTTTGGCAGAAGTAAATAATGTCTGGATGAACTTTCCTTCCTTTACTCCTCTTGAATTTATATAGGTAAGTACAATGATGATGAATATGGATACAAGCTGTCCCGAATAGATCTTTGTGATCCCTGCATCAAATAAGAAATAGGTGTTACCCAATTCAGGAACCAGGTATGCCAGGAATTTCGAGAACGCCACACCTACCGCTGCAATGGTAGCGGTTTGTATCACTGCAAAAAAGCTCCAACCATATAAAAAACCTATCAATGGATTGTAGGCTTCTTTCAGATACACATATTGTCCGCCAGCTTTAGGGAACATTCCACTCAATTCACCATAACTAAGTGCCGCCGTCAATGTCATAAAGCCTGTGATCACCCAAACAAATACCAGCCAGCCAGCACTTCCCACATTCCGGGTTATATCAGCACTTACAATGAATATACCCGATCCAATCATGGAGCCGGCTACGATCATAGTGCCATCAAATAATCCTAAACTTGGTTTGAATGAGGTTGCATGCTGTTCAGACATAGTTATTGGGTTTAGTGACAGGTTGATTTGTCAAGATAAGTAATTCAGCCCAAAATAGCTAGACTGGAATGCCTGAAGGCAAGAAGGGAAAAGAAAAAGGTAAAAAATGGAAAGACCGGATTGTCTTTACTTCTTCTCGCTTTTGTATTCGAGATTAAGACCCCGGATCAGATCATTGGTGATATTGTAGGCAGTGTCTTTATAATAGAACAGACCCTGCTCATAGGCTACGATATAGGAGTATTTGCCATCTTTATTATACCTGGCCAGGAAGTCTTCTATTTTCTTCTTCACGCTAAGGTTGCGTTGCATTACAAATGCCTGGTATTGCTGGTCCAGGTCCTGTTTGCGGGTCTTCAGTGTCTGCTCAAGCTGCCGCACATCTGCCTGTGCTTTTTCATAATCAGCCTGGGTCATTGTAGATTGTTTCGCCTGGTATTCCTGCAGTTTTTTCTGATAGGTATAATCGATCTGGCCAAGACCATAATTGTATTCTTCATCCTTTTTGGCAATCTCTGCTTTCACAGCTTTTACCATGTCAAGATTGCTCTCAATGGAATCCATTTCAAAATAGGCTATGCGAAAGGAAGATGAGTCCCCAGAATGGTTCTTGGTTGAAATCTTTGTTGCGGAATCAACCTTATCACTCTTTCTGGAGAAATGACTAATTAACAGGTATCCCGCAATTATCGTCAGCACCAGGTTCCAGGCCAGTAACCCATTTTTCATTCAGTGTAAAATTTTAATTTATGCAGCGGCTTTTTTAGCAAAATTAATCATGAACATGCGGGCAAATATAATCATTCGTCCCACTTTATGAAACCCTTAACTCATTGCAATACATGCCATGCTAAATGAAAAAAAGCAGGGATTTGTGTTCTCCCTGCTTCACCCCGGTCTTCAGACCGGGTTTATATCTTTCCCATCAAATGATTAGCTAATAGATCAGCTTATTCCTCTTCGTCGAATGCCATTGCCTCACGCGTGGTCTGCAGCAGTTCATATTCTTCCTTGCTACCCACGATCATGTTCTCGAACTCACGCAAACCAGTACCAGCCGGTATCGGGTGTCCGGTAATTACATTCTCCTTCAGACCCAGCATATCGTCTGTTTTACCGTGTATTGCGGCAGATGACAATACCTTGGTTGTTTCCTGGAAGGAGGCAGCTGATATCCAGCTTTGTACTCCCAGAGAAGCCTTGGTAATACCCAAAAGGGTTGGCGCTGAGGTTGCCGGGGTAGCATCACGGAATTCAACCAGTTTCTTATCATTCCGGCGAAGTACAGAATTCTCTTCTCTTACTTCACGAAGGCTGATGATCTGGCCCGGACGCATTTTGCCTGAATCTCCGGCTTCAGTTACCACTTTCTTGTCAAAGATGAAGTCATTCTCTTCTACAAACTCGAATTTATCTACTGAATCATCTTCCAGGAACCTTGTATCACCCGGGTCAACGATTACAACTTTACGCATCATCTGGCGAACGATTACCTCAATGTGCTTATCATTGATCTTCACACCTTGCAAACGATACACCTCCTGGATCTCGTTCACAACGTACTGCTGTACGGCAAACGGTCCCTGGATGGAAAGGATATCCTGCGGAGAGATCTGACCATCAGACAATGGTGAACCTGCTTTTACAAAGTCACCATCCTGTGCAAGGATCTGCCTTGTCAATGGCACCAGGTATTTCTTCTGAACGCCATCTTTTGCTTCAATGAGGATCTCACGGTTACCACGTTTGATTGAACCCATCTGCACCACACCATCTATTTCAGATACCACAGCAGGATTGCTTGGGTTACGAGCTTCAAACAACTCGGTAACGCGGGGAAGACCACCGGTAATATCTCTCAGTTTACCCAACACACGAGGTATCTTCACAAGTACCTGTCCGGCTTTTATTTCATCACCTTCATCCATGATGATATGGCTACCGGTTGGCAGGTTGTAAGATTTATTCTCTTTTCCTTCCAGTACAATAGAAGGGATCTTTGTCTTATCACGGGTTTCAATAACCACTTTCTCGCGGTGACCAGTCTGCTCATCAGCTTCCTCACGATAAGTAACACCTTCAATCACATTTTCAAACTTCAGCTTACCGTTAATTTCAGCCACAATTACGTTATTGAACGGATCCCATACGCAGAGCGAATCACCTTTATGAACCTTCTGGCCATCCTTCACCTGGAGGGTAGCACCATAAGGAATATTATTGGTGATCATCAGGCGGTCATTCTTGGTATCGATGATACGAACCTCACCGGTACGTCCGATGACAACCTGCACTTTCTCCCCTTCATTATTCTCGATTAGAACGGTACGCAAACCATCAAACTGAACAGTACCATCAAACTTGGCTAATAAGGTAGAATCAACAGCAGCAGAACCAGCCACACCACCCACGTGGAAGGTACGCAGAGTAAGCTGTGTACCAGGCTCACCAATTGACTGTGCAGCAATAATACCAACTGCATCACCTTTCTGTGCCCGTACACCACTTGCCAGGTTCTTGCCATAACACCTCACACAGCATCCGCGCTTGCTTTCGCATGTCAGTACAGAACGGATCTCAACGAAATCAATACCTGCCTCTTCAATTTTCTTCGCAATATCTTCAGTAATCTCATCACCAGCAGCAATGATCAGTTCTTCATTTTGCGGGTTATATACATCATGTAATGATGTACGGCCCATGATCCTGTCTGCCAGCGGTTCAATAATATCCTCGTTATCTTTTAATGCAGATGTTGCAATTCCACGGAGCGTGCCGCAATCTTCTTCAGTGATCACCACATCCTGGGCAACGTCTACCAAACGACGGGTCAAATAACCTGCATCGGCTGTTTTAAGGGCCGTATCGGCAAGACCTTTACGGGCACCGTGCGTAGAAATGAAGTAATCCAATACATTCAATCCGCCTTTAAAGTTGGAAAGAATGGGATTCTCAATGATCTCAGAACCGGTAGATCCTGATTTCCTTGGTTTGGCCATCAATCCTCTTATACCAGCCAGCTGTTTGATCTGCTGCTTGGAACCACGGGCGCCGGAATCCAGCATCATGAACACGGAATTGAAACCCTGTCTGTCATTGCTCAGTTCACGAATCAATGTTTCAGTGATACGTGTATCCACACGGCTCCAGATATCAACGATCTGGTTGTAACGCTCGTTGTTGGTGATAAGACCCATATTGTAGTTATCCCACACTTCGTCTACTTCACCTTTGGCGTTATCCAGCAATTCCTGTTTAACCGCAGGAATGATCAGGTCATTAATGCTGAACGAAAGACCACCCTGGAAGGCAGTACGGAAGCCCAGCTGTTTAATATCATCAAGGAACTTCGCAGTTTTAGGAACATTGGTGATCTCAATGATATCACCGATGATCTCACGAAGATTCTTCTTTGTCAGTAATGCATTTACGAAACCTACTTCAGCAGGAACGTGTTGGTTGAAGATCACACGACCCACAGTTGTTTCAATCAGCTTGTGCTCAAGCAAGCCATCCTGGTTGCGGATATTGGCTTTAACCTTGATCCAGGCATGCAAATCAATCTTCCCTTCATTATAAGCAATGATGACTTCTTCAGTTGAGTAGAAAGCTTTTCCTTCACCTCTTACTGTTTCGGTACCAGCTGATTTCCTTCCTTTAGAAATATAGTACAGACCCAACACCATGTCCTGTGAAGGCAGGGTGATCGGTTGACCATTTTGCGGGTTCAGAATGTTATGAGAAGCCAGCATTAGTAATTGCGCTTCCAGTACAGCTGCATTGCTCAACGGTACGTGTACCGCCATCTGGTCACCGTCAAAGTCAGCGTTGAACGCGGTAGTTACCAATGGGTGCAACTGAATGGCCTTACCTTCAATCAGCTTGGGCTGGAAGGCCTGGATAGATAACCTGTGCAGTGTTGGGGCACGGTTTAACATTACCGGGTGACCTTTCAATATATTTTCAAGGATATCCCAAACCACAGCTTCCTTCTTATCTACCAGCTTGCGGGCAGATTTCACTGTTTTTACGATACCCCTTTCAATCAGTTTACGAATAATGAATGGCTTGAACAATTCAGCAGCCATATCTTTTGGCAAACCACACTCATGCAGTTTCAGCTCAGGACCTACCACGATAACGGAACGACCAGAGTAGTCAACACGTTTACCAAGAAGGTTCTGACGGAAACGGCCTTGCTTACCTTTCAAAACATCACTCAGTGATTTCAATGCACGTCCACCTTCAGCTTTTACAGCATTAGATTTACGTGAATTATCAAATAGTGAGTCGATCGCTTCCTGCAGCATCCTCTTTTCATTACGAAGGATAACTTCAGGCGCTTTGATCTCCAATAACCTTTTCAAACGATTATTACGGATGATCACGCGGCGATACAGATCATTCAGGTCAGAAGACGCGAAACGTCCGCCATCCAAAGGAACAAGCGGGCGCAGTTCCGGTGGAATAACCGGAATATATTGCATCACCATCCACTCAGGGCGGTTGGTAATACGGTGATTGGCGTCACGGAAAGCTTCTACCACACTCAGCCTCTTCAGGGCATCTGCCTTACGTTGCTGAGAAGTTTCAGTAGCAGCAGCATTACGCAGATCGAATGATAACTGATCAAGATCGATGCGCTGTAACATATCATGAACGGCTTCAGCACCCATCTTGGCGATGAACTTTTCAGGATCATCATCAGGCAGGTACTGGTTCTCTTTTGGTAATGCATCCAGGATATCCAGGTATTCTTCTTCTGTAAGAAGATCACCAACGTTCTGACCTTTATCAGCACGGATACCAGTCTGTATTACTACAAACCTTTCATAATAGATAATGCTCTCCAGTTTCTTGGAGCTTACACCTAACAGGTAACCGATCTTGTTAGGCAGTGATTTGAAATACCAGATATGTACAACGGGTACCACCAGTTTAATGTGACCCATTCTTTCACGACGAACTTTCTTCTCGGTCACTTCCACACCGCAACGGTCACACACGATACCCTTATAACGAATACGTTTATATTTTCCGCAGGCACATTCGTAATCCTTAACAGGCCCGAATATCCTTTCGCAGAATAAACCATCACGTTCCGGCTTGTAAGTCCGGTAGTTGATAGTTTCAGGCTTCAACACTTCGCCATAGCTTCTTTCCAGGATCGTATCCGGAGAAGCCAGCCCGATAGTGATTTTTGAAAATGATGGTTTGGGACGATTTTCTTTTTTGATAGCCATGTTTTTTTTAGCTTTTAGCTGTTAGCCTTTAGCTGTTAGCAAAGACTTCGAAAATATTTTTACATGAGTTAGCCGTCATCCATTGCTAAAAGCTAATGGCTAACGGCTAACGGCTTTATTCAAACTTCAGATCAAGGCCAAGCCCGCGAAGTTCATGCACCAATACATTGAATGATTCAGGTATACCGGCTCTTGGAACGTTATCTCCTTTCACGATAGACTCGTAAGTCTTGGCGCGACCGATAATATCATCCGATTTGATTGTAAGCAATTCCTGCAGGATGTTGGATGCACCGTATGCTTCCAGCGCCCACACTTCCATTTCACCGAAACGCTGACCACCGAACTGTGCTTTACCACCCAGCGGCTGCTGTGTAATAAGACTGTATGGTCCGATTGACCGTGCGTGCATCTTATCATCCACCATGTGGTGCAGTTTGATGATGTAAATGATACCCACCGTAGCCTTTTGGTGGAAACGATCTCCGGTTTCACCATCATAGAGATACGTGTGACCGAATTTCGGTAAGCCTGCATCCTGGCAATATTTCTCAATTTCTTCTGTGCTTGCACCATCGAAGATCGGGGTAGAGAATTTGAGACCCAGTTTCTCACCAGCCCAGCCAAGTACAGTTTCATAGATCTGTCCGAGGTTCATACGGCTTGGTACACCTAATGGGTTCAATACGATATCTACCGGAGTTCCATCTTCAAGGAACGGCATGTCTTCTGCGCGAACGATCTTGGCTACAATACCTTTATTACCGTGGCGACCCGCCATCTTATCACCCACTTTCAGCTTACGCTTAACAGCCAGGTAAACTTTAGCCAGTTTCAACACACCGGCAGGTAACTCGTCACCGATAGAGATATTGAACTTCTCTCTCTTGTAACGGCCAAGCTCTTCGTTGTACTTGATATTATAGTTGTGAAGAAGCGTATTGATCTGATCATCCACTTTCTTGTCACCAGTCCATCCCAGCGGATTGATATTCTGATAATCCAGGCCGGTCAGGTTCTTGGCAGTGAATTTGGCACCTTTGCCGATCTGCACTTCACCGAAATTGTTGCTTACGCCGGATGAAGTATGATTAGCCAGTGTGGTAGTCAGCTTTTCAAGCAATACTTCCATCAGGTCTGCTTCATTCTTCTCGTGCATTTTTTCCAGCTTCTCGATCGCTGCTTTCTCTCTCACTTTAGCATTCTTGTCCTTCTTTGCACGCTGGAACAATTTCTTGCCGATAACGATACCTTCCACACCATTCGGAGCTTTCAGTGAAGCATCTTTTGCATCACCTGCTTTATCACCGAAGATGGCACGAAGCAGTTTTTCTTCCGGAGTAGGATCAGATTCTCCTTTTGGAGTGATCTTACCGATAAGAATATCTCCTTCTTTAATATGTGCACCGATGCGGATGATACCATTTTCATCCAGGTCTTTTGTTGCTTCTTCAGAAACGTTCGGGATATCCGGTGTCAATTCTTCTTCACCCAGTTTTGTATCGCGCACTTCCAGTTCATATTCGGAAATATGTACTGAAGTGAACAGGTCTTCACGAACCACTCTTTCACTGATCACGATAGCATCCTCGAAGTTGTAACCTTTCCAGGGCATGAATGCCACTTTCAGGTTTTTACCTAATGCTAACTCACCATTTTGAGTTGCATATCCTTCAGTCAGGAAGTCGCCTCTCTTCACCTTCTGTCCTTTCTTAACGGCAGGCTTCAGGTTGATACAGGTTTCCTGGTTTGTTTTGATGAATTTGGTAAGTTTATAAACGCGAAGATCTTCTTCAAAGCTTACCAGCTTTTCAGCCTCATCCCTGTCATAACGAACATGGATCTCGTTTGCATCAACGAACTCAACCACACCATTACCATCAGAATGGATCTGGATACGTGCATCGCGGGCAGCTTTTCCTTCCAGACCTGTACCAACAACGGGTACATCAGGACGGATCAGCGGAACAGCCTGGCGTTGCATGTTTGAACCCATCAGCGCACGGTTGGCATCATCATGCTCAAGGAAGGGGATCAAAGAAGCGCTCAAACCAACGATCTGGTTGGGAGCAACATCCATGAATTCAACCTCGGCTTTGTCCAGGATTGGGAAATCACCTGTCTGACGGGATTCGATCTTATCATTCAGGAATTCACCTTTATCAGATAACTGCACATTTGCCTGTGCGATCTTTGCCTCATCTTCTTCTTCGGCGCTCAGGAAGGTCAGTTCCTTCATGTTCACTTTTCCATCATTCACTTTACGGTAAGGAGTTTCAATGAAACCCATCTCGTTGATCTTTGCATGAACGCAAAGTGTAGAGATCAAACCGATGTTTGGACCTTCAGGAGTTTCAATAGTACACAGACGACCGTAGTGGGAGTAGTGTACGTCACGAACCTCAAAGCCTGCTCTCTCACGGCTCAGACCACCGGGTCCGAGTGCGGAGATACGACGCTTGTGAGTGATCTCACTCAACGGGTTGGTCTGGTCAAGGAACTGAGACAGCTGTGATGTTCCAAAGAAGGAGTTGATCACAGAAGACAGTGTTCTTGCATTGATCAGATCAACAGGAGTAAATACCTCATTATCACGTACGTTCATCCTTTCACGGATAGTTCTTGCCATACGGGCGAGACCCACACCGAACTGAGCATATAACTGCTCACCTACGGTACGTACACGACGGTTGCTGAGGTGATCAATATCATCGATCTCAGCCTTACCATTGGTTAATTTAACCAGGTATTTAATGATAAGGATGATATCTTCTTTAGTCAATGTTTTTTGTTCCAGCGGAGCATCCAGGTTCAGCTTGCGGTTGATCTTGTAACGACCAACTTCACCGAGATCATAGCGTTTGTCACTGAAGAACAGTTTATCGATGATACCACGGGCAGTTTCATTATCCGGGGCATCAGCACCGCGCAACTGACGGTAGATGAACTGAACGGCTTCAAGCTCACTGTTGGAAGTATCCTTGTTTAAGGTATTGTAGATAATCGCGTAATCACCACCCACATCTTCGCGCTGTACGAATACACTCTTCACATCCATTTCAGAAATGGTGTCGATCGCTTCTTCATCAAGTACCGTATCACGCTCCATTACGATCTCGTTCCTTTCGATAGAAACAACCTCACCGGTATCTTCATCCACGAAATCTTCCACCCATGTTCTCAATACGCGGGCTGCGAGTCTTCTGCCAACATATTTTGAAAGGGTCTTCTTATCGCTCTTCACTTCATCAGCCATACCAAATAGCTCAAGGATATCCTTGTCAATTTCGTAACCGATGGAACGTAAAAGAGTAGTAACCGGGAATTTCTTCTTCCGGTCGATATAGGCATACATCACATTATTGATGTCTGTAGCAAACTCCATCCAGGCTCCTTTGAAAGGGATAACCCTTGCGGAGTAGATCTTGGTACCGTTGGGGTGAATGGATTGTCCGAAGAATACACCCGGAGAGCGGTGAAGCTGAGATACCACTACACGCTCAGCACCGTTGATCACAAATGTACCACGGGGAGTCATGTAAGGAATATTACCCAAAAACACATCCTGCACGATAGTCTGGAAGTCTACGTGCTCTTCATCATTACAGCTTAATCTCAACTTTGCTTTTAAAGGAACGGCGTATGTTAATCCACGCTCCATACACTCTTCAATAGTGTAGCGGGGTGGATCAATAAAGTAATCCAGGAACTCCAGTACAAAGATGTTCCTGGTATCCGTGATCGGGAAGTTATCCTTAAACACACGGAAAAGCCCCTCGATGTTTCTTTTGTCTGGTGTTGTTTCTAACTGGAAAAATTCTTTGAAAGACTGAATCTGTACTTCAAGAAGGTCGGGTGTTTCAGCCAGGTGCTTAATTTTACCGAAATCCACTCTTGAGTTCACTTTAGTTGAAGACATACGTAAAAACCGGTTTTACAATAAATGAGGACGCGCAAATCACTTACAGGCTTCCATTTTGTTAGAAACAGAAACCACTGAGATTCAACTACTTAAGTTTGATTTGGAACGTCAAAGTTTTATTGGCCAAAATAAAGGACTGCAAAGGTAAGGAATAAAAGTATCCCAACAAGAAAAAATTGCCGACAAAAATCCCGCCAAATTCGCGTTAAAAACTGTTTTTCCAGGGGTTTATCCACCTAATTTGGACCTGGTGAATAAAAGAATATGACCTGAGGCTTTGCCGAAAGCCATTTAGCAAAATGAAATATGAAATAAACAAATGAACCGATGGATGAGGGATTATTTCAGTTTTTCCCGTAAAGACAGGATCGCGATTTTAGTGCTGGTTGCACTGATCTTTTTGATCGCATTATTGCCGCATTTTTTCAAAAATGCCATCCTTACACCTCCAGATCAAACTGACACTGCCTGGATAGCATTAGTAAGAGCCCTTGTAGTAAAACAGGATTCGGAGCATTTGGTTCACTCCAGGCAAAAAACCTTCGGAAACAGGCCATTTCCCTCCCGATACCCGGATTCAGCCAGGCACTGGAAGAACTGGAACCAATCCAACCTAACTGGCAGGCCCTACCCGGAAAAACGGTATTCCCGCAAAACGCTCTCTCCTATTGATATCAACCTGGCCGATACCATAGCCTTCATTGCCCTGCCCGGAATTGGAAGCAAACTGGCAGAGCGAATAGTTAAGTTCAGGGAAAAGCTGGGAGGGTTTTATTCTATTGAACAGATTGGGGAAGTGTATGGACTGGCCGATTCAGTTTTTCAAAAGATCAGGCCTCTTTTCATCATGGGAACTTTCACTGTGAAGAAGATCAATATCAATACAGCATCACTGGATGAATTAAAAACACATCCGTATATCCGGTTCGTCATTGCCAGGAGTATTATTGCCTGGAGAGAACAGCATAATGCATTTTCAAATTTGGAAGAATTGAAAAAGATAGTATTAATGACCGAAGAAATTTATACTAAGGTTTATCCTTACCTGGAGTTATAGTGCTAACTGAAATATTCTTTATGATAATCGTTTCCACGTCTACCAATAATGTCCCTGGTGGAAGCACTACAACCCTGCTGTTACTATCGGCTTTTAACCAATGCATAACTTCAATGTTTTCCGCTTTATTCCTGTCACCCGTTTTCTCGAACACAATTTGTTTCACCAGGAAATCAGGCACCCAATTAAAGAAAGTTGATGGTACACCCAATTCATCCCAGGATCTTGTAATACCATAAGCCTTCTTGAAAAAATTCTCTTCAGGCCGGACAAAATATACGGCCTTTGTTGTATTCTTATAATTTTCAGAAATGTAATTTCTGACCAACCGGTATTCCTCCGTAATTGGTTGCAGAAACAATTTATGGAAGTTGTACCAGGCATTAACCACGAATAGGGTGCATATTCCAATTACAACCACTTTTCTCAATCGCTCTGATGATATCGCTTTGATCAGGGAGT
>Ga0207648_10002555_pt1 | contig 19508 bp, 16 predicted proteins | sample KBSMisM32_FD_184310 | JGI IMG/M metagenome (GOLD analysis project Ga0207648, IMG submission 184310) | Miscanthus rhizosphere microbial communities from Kellogg Biological Station, Michigan, USA - KBS Miscanthus M3-2 (SPAdes) (version 2) | ecosystem: Host-associated > Plants > Roots >...
GTGAACGGGCTCAGCGCCTGCCTGAACGCGCTGGCGGCCGCTTTCCCCGTCGCGGCGTGCGTCTCGGTGCCCGATTGCGACGGGGTTCTGCCGACGGCGCCGCCGAACCGCGACGTGCTGCCCGACGCGTGCGTCGCCTTCAACCGCGACTGCCCTGTCGCCGGCCTGGATCAGGGCTTCCTCTGCGCGGGGCGCGACTTCGCGCCGTAGCGGTGACCACGCTGCCGGTCCGTCGCGGCAGCGCCCGCCGGAACCTCCGCGCGATCCGCTCGTCCCGCTCCGGGCTCCACAGGCGGAGCTCGTCGCCCATCGCCATCGCGAAGCCTCGCACTCTAACGCACGCGGGCTGCGCTACAGTCTGCGCACCATGCTCAGGACCGCGCGCGCCGGCGTCTTCGCCTCCGTCCTCGTCGTCATCGTTGCCAGCGACGAAGCACCGGCGGCCGACAAGCCGCCCGCCGACGCACCCCCGCCCGACGCCGCGACGCTGAACAAGCTGTCGGCGCGCCTCGCGCCCATCGACCTCACCGTCGACATCAAGGCGCTGCCGGCCGGTGAGCAGGCGGCGCTCGCGGAGATCGTCGCGGCCGCGAAGATCATGGACGCGCTCTTCCTGCGTCAGGTCTGGGCGGGGAACGAGACGCTGCTGCTCGACCTGCTCGCGGATCGATCGCCGCTGGGCCAGGCGCGCCTGCACGCGTTTCTACAGAACAAGGGGCCGTGGCTGCGCCTCGACCACGATCGCCCGTTCTTGCCGGGCATCGGCCCGAAGCCGCCGCAGGCCAACTTCTATCCTGCGAACGCGACCAAGGCCGACGTCGAGACCTGGATGCGCAGCCTGGCCGCGCCGGCCCGCGCCACCGCCGAGGGCTTCTTCACCACCATCCGCCGCGCGCCCGACGGCAAGCTGCAGCCGATCCCGTACAGCGTGGAGTACCAGGGCGAGCTGGACCGCGCCGGCGCGTTGCTGCGCGAGGCGGCCCGCCTAACGCAGCAGCCGACGCTGCGCGCGTATCTCGAGGCGCGCTCGGGCGCGTTTCTGTCCAACGATTACTACGACAGCGACGTCGCCTGGATGAAGCTGGACGCCAGCATCGAACCGACCATCGGTCCCTACGAGACGTACGAGGACGGCTGGTTCGGCGCCAAGGCGGCGTTCGAGGCGTTCGTCACCGTGCGCGACGACGCGGAGACCGCGAAGCTCACCAAGCTGGCGGGCGAGCTGCAGGAGATCGAGAACAACCTGCCGATCGACGCCAAGCTGCGCAACCCCAAGCTCGGAGCGATGGCGCCGATCCGTGTCGTCAACCAGCTGTTCTGCGCGGGCGACGCGAACCGGGGCGTGCAGACCGCCGCCTTCAACCTCCCCAACGACGAGCGCATCATCAAGCAGGTCGGCAGCAAGCGCACGATGCTGAAGAACGTGCAGCGCGCGAAGTTCGACAAGGTGCTGGTGCCGATCAGCCGCATCGCGCTGTCACCGCGCGACCGCGGCGCCGTCTCGTTCGACGCGTTCTTCACGCACATCCTGATGCACGAGCTGATGCACGGCCTGGGCCCGCACGAGACGACCGGCGCGGGCGGCAAATCGACGACGGTGCGGGCGGCGCTGCAACAGAGCTACGGCGCGCTCGAGGAAGCGAAGGCCGATGTCTCCGGGCTGTTCGCGCTGCAGTATCTGATCGACAAGGGCGTCCTCGACCGCGCCATGGAACGGTCGGTGTACGTGACGTTCCTGGCGTCGACGTTTCGCACCCTCCGCTTCGGCGGCGACGCCCACGCGGTCGGGATGGCGCTGCAGATCAACACGCTGCTCGACGCGGGCGCCGTCCAGGTCGCGAAGGACGGGACGTTCTCCGTCGACGCCGCGAAGGCCAAGCAGGCGGTTCGCGCGCTGACCGCGGAGCTCATGAACCTCCAGGCGGCCGGCGACGCCGCGAAGGCCGCCGAGATGCTGCGTACGCGCGGCGTCGTGCGGCCGGAGGTGAAGGTGGTGCTCGACCGTCTGGCCAAGGTCCCCGTCGACATCGAGCCGCGCTTCGTCACCGCCGACAAGCTGCTCGCCGACCGCGCCGCCGCGATGACCGCCAAGCGCTGACCTCGCGTTTTGCCAACGCGGGTGCGTCTACGTACGTGCATCGCGACGCTTCGGCAGCGCACCGTATCCCTTCATCCGGCGAGCGCAAGCAAGCGGACGGGCGCCGTCGTTCGAGCCGCCGCTTCCACGCCGCGCGCTCAGCCTGACGTGCGTTCGCTCAAGGGTTCTCGCGGAGCCTGCCCCCGTTTCGTGCGGGCTCGAAGGTCGCCGCTCGAGTCACCGCGACCGCCCCGCACGATGGCGCTCGCCGGACGAAGGGATACGGCACGCAGCCGGTCGCCCGCCAGGACCGCGTCAAAACAGGTACGCTCGGGTCTCGTCGCACCATCGCTCGATCATTCGGGTCGCGCCGTCGGCCTGGTTTTCCTTCCCGGCGGCACTACGGTACCTTCACTGCCATGGCGAGCTCAGGCGCGACATCGATCGGCTTCGACGATCGTGGCACCGGGCCCGCCACGGTCCTGCTGCATCCGTTCCCGCTGACGCGCACCACCTGGGCCGGCCTGGCCGACGCGCTGGCGGCGCGCCGCCGGGTGATCGCCGTCGACGCCCGCGGCTTCGGCGACACGCCGCTCGGCGGTTCCTCGTTCGCGATCGCCGACATCGCGGACGACGTGGCGGCGCTGCTCGATCGGCTGTCGATCGCGCGCGCGACCATCCTGGGCATGTCGATGGGCGGTTACGCCGCCCTCGCCTTCGCGGCCCGCCACCGCGACCGGCTGTCCGCGCTGGTCCTGGCCGACACGCGCGCCGCCGCCGACAGCGCCGAAACGCGCGCCGCGCGCGGCGCCGCGCTGGCCGCCGTCGCGGACGCCGGCCCGACCGCGTACCTGGCGGCCTCCCTGCCCCGCTTGCTGGCTCCGGGCGCGCCGCCCGCGCTGGTCGCTCACCTCCGTGCCCGCGCCGAGACCCGCGCCACCAGCCTGCGCGCCGGCATCGAGGCCCTGCGCGATCGTCCCGACCGCACCGCCGAGCTGGGGGCGATCGCCTGCCCGACGCTGGTCGTGTGCGGCAGCGAGGATCAGGTGACGCCGGCGGCGGAGATGAAGCAGATCGCCGCCGCGATCTCGGGCGCGCGCTACGTCCCGATCGCCGGCGCCGGGCACCTGTCGCACGTCGAGGCGCCCGGGGCCTTCCTGAACGCCGTGACGCCCTTCCTCGATGCGAACGCCGAGGCGCGCCCGTCATGAAACTGGACGCATCCTTCTTCGACCGCGTGCAAGGCGCCGCGCACGCCGCCGGCGAGCAGCTGGCGATCGACAGCGCCGACGTGGCGGTCATCCTCGGGTCGGGGCTGGGCGGCGTCGCCGACCGTCTGGAGGGCGCGCGCACCGTGCCCTATGCGTCGCTGCCCGGGTTCCCGGAGACGACCGTCGCCGGCCATCCCGGCCGCCTCGTCGCCGGAACGATCGCGGGCAAGACCGCGCTGCTGCTGTGCGGGCGCGTTCACGGCTACGAGGGTTACTCGCCCTGCGAGATCGGCTTCGGCGTGCGCGTCGTCGCCGCGCTGGGCGTGCGGACGCTGATCGTCACCAACGCGTCGGGCGGCGTCGACCCGACGCTGGCCGCGGGCGACATCGTCGCGATCTCCGACCACATCAACCTGACCGGCATATCGCCGCTGTCGGGCCCCAACGACGAGCGGCTGGGACCACGCTTCGTCGACATGACCGACGCGTACGACTCGTCGCTGCGCGCGATCGCGTCGGTCGCCGCGCCGGCCGCCATCGGCCGCCCGCTGCGCGAAGCGATCTACGCGGGCATGGCCGGCCCGGCCTACGAGACGCCGGCCGAGGTCCGCCTGCTGCGCACGCTGGGGGCCGGGCTGGTCGGCATGTCGACGGTGCACGAGGTGATCGCGGCCCGTCACGCCGGCCTGAATGTGCTGGGGCTGTCGCTGGTCGCCAACCCGGCCGCGGGCGTCAACCCCGGGCCGCTGCGCCACGAGGACGTGACCCGCGCCGCTCACGCGGGCGCGGACGCGCTGGGCAAGCTGATCGTCGCCGTGGTGGCCGCGCTGCCGACGTGACCACGCCGGCGCAGCGGAAAAAGCTTCTCGCGGCGGCGCGCGCCGTCCGCCTGCGCGCGCACGCGCCGTACTCGAAGTTCCGCGTCGGCGCCGCCGTGCTGGACGAGCGCGGCCGCGTGCACGCCGGCTGCAACGTCGAGAACGCCTCGTACGGCCTGACCGTCTGCGCCGAGCGCAACGCCGTCGCCGCCGCCGTCGCGGCGGGCGCGAAGCGCATTCGCGCCGTCGCCGTCGTCGCCGCCCCGGTCGCCAGCCCCTGCGGCGCGTGCCGCCAGGTGCTCGCCGAGCTCGGTACGCCGACGACCGAGGTGTTGCTGGCCCCGCCCGCCGGCAAGGCCGTCAGCCACACGCTGGGCGCGCTGCTGCCGCTCGCGTACACATTCTGATCCTCGCGCCGGCGGGCGCGCTGGTGATACAGGTTGAGTGTGATGCGGCGGCTGGTCGCGGTGTTTGCGCTCGTCTGCTTCGGTGGTTGCACCACGACGGCCACCATTGCGCGCAGGGATGGGCTGGACAATGAGGCCGCGATCTCGCACTCGGACGCGGGCGCGGTGTACGCCCGCGCCCGCAACGGCGAGATCCATCGGATCGCGCGCGAAAATATCAGCACCATCGATCATCCCGGCAACGTCGCGATCGTGATCGGTTCCTCTCTGCTCGGCTATTTTGCGTTCTTGATGGCGATCTCCGCCGCCAACTCCAACCGAGACGAGATCGCGTTCGCGACGCTTGCGTGGGGCGCTCCCTCCGCGCTGTTGTTGCTTTCGGGGCTTTATCAATATGTCCCGTCGGTCCGGGCGGCCCGTGCGTTCGAGTCCGCCGCGCCGCTTCCATCCGCTGCGCCCGTCCCTTCGCCGCCGTGATACAGATCTGAACGTGGGACGCAGGCTGGTCGCAGCGATCGCGCTCCTCTGCTTCACGGGGTGCTCGTGGACGGCCACGATCGCGCGGACGGACGCCCTCGATAACGAGGCGGAGATCGACCACTCCGACGCCGACGCGCTCTATCTCCTGGCGCGGAACGGGGGCATGTACCGCATCCCACGCCAGAGCATCAGGGGGATCGATCATCCCGGCAACGTCGAGATGCTCATCGGCGCCATCTTGCTCGGGTTCGGCACCTGGATCACGGCTGACCAATGGGACAGGAACAAGGACGACGCGAGGGCGATCGCGCTCGTCTACGGTATCCCGGGGCTGGCGCTGCTCCTGACGGGCCTGTTCCGTTACATCCCGTCGCGGAGAGCGGCGTGGGCGTTCCAGTTCGCCGATCGACCGGACCCGCCGCTGCCGCCTCCCGGCACCTACTACCCGCCCCCGCCTCCGCCCGCGGCTTCGCTCCCGCCGTCCCCGCCACCACCACCAGCGGGCGAGGTCGCGCCGCCGCCCGCGCCCGCGCCCGCGCCGCCCGCGGAGCCGGAGCCCCAGGTGATCCCGACCCCTACTTCACCACCGTGACGCGCGCGGCGCCGTCGCGCCGCAACACGGTGACGCCGACGTCGTGCGGGTGGTTCTCCAGCAGCAGATCGACGCTGCCGCCGTCGATGGGCAGGCCGGTCACGCGCAGGATCGGAACCGACGCCGGCAGCACCGGCCGCGACAGGGTGATCTCGTTCGCGCAGCCGTCGATCGACAGGCCCAGCGCCGCCGACAGCAGCATGAACACCGCGCCCGCCGCCCACGCCTGCGGCGCGCACGCGACCGGATACTGCGTCGGCCCCTCGCCGGGGCGGCGCGGGAAGCCGCAGATCAGCTCGGGCAGGCGGCGCATGTCGACGGCGACGCTCGCGTCCTTCATGCCGTCGAGCAGCTTCACGACCAGATCGCGAAATCCGTAGCGGGCGAACCCGGTCGCGATCAGCGCGTTGTCGTGCGGCCACACCGAACCGTTGTGGTACGCCATCGGGTTGTAGCGCGCCTGCGACGCCGGAATGGTGCGGACGCCCCATCCCGAGAAGCTGTCGTCGTTCATCAGGCGATCCGCCACGCGGCGCGCGCGCGCCTGATCACCGATGATCCCCGCCCACAGCGCGTGCCCGACGTTCGAGCTCGCGACGCGGCAGGGACGCTTCTGCGCGTCCAGCGCCAGCACGTAGGTGCCCAGCGCCTCGTCCCAGAAGCGCGCGTCGAAGCGCGCGCGCATCGCCTCCGCCTTGCGCCGGTAGCCCTCCGCCTTGGCGAGCGCGTCGCCGGTGCCGCCGCCGAGCGCGATCGCGATCTCCGCCGCCGCCTGCCAGGCGCCGAACACGTAGGCCTGCACCTCGACCAGCGCGATGGGCGGCTCGGCCAGCGTGCCGTCCTCGTGAAAGACGGAGTCGTGCGAGTCCTTCCACCCCTGGTGATAGAGGCCGATCGGCGTCTGGCGCGCGTACTCGACGAAGCCGTCGCCGTCGGCGTCGCCGTAACGTTCGATCCAGTCGAGCGCGCTCTGCACCGCGGGCGCGATCGTCTTCAGGAAGGCGACGTCGCCGGTGCGCCGGTAGTACGCCGCCGCCAGCATCACGTACAGCGGCGTCGCGTCGACGGTGCCGTAGTAGCGCCCGAACGGCACCTCGCCCAGCGCGGCCATCTCGCCGCCGCGCGCCTCGTGCAGGATCTTGCCCGGCTCGGCGTCGCGCGCGGGCGCGACCGCCGAGGCCTGCGTCGCCGCCAGAAACGACAGCACACCGCGCGCGATATCGGGCGCCAGCCACAGGACCTCCAGCGCCGTGATGATGCCGTCGCGTCCGAAGGGCGTGCTGTACCAGGGAACGCCCGCGTAGGGATAAGGACCCTGCGGCGTCGTGGTGATCATCATTTCGAGATCCGACACGGACCGGGCGATCCATTCGTCCAGGTCCGATCCGGGCGCGCGCACGCGGCACGCCGACAGCTGGCCCGCGGCCACCGTCGCGCCCAGCGTCGCGCAGGCGCGGTCGTAGTCCAGCGCGCCGCAGTCAGGGCCCGGGCGCTCGCCCTCCTCGCAGGTGAGCTTCACGTAGATCGTCGTCATCCCGTGCGAGGGCAGGCGCAGGTGGAACAGCGCCTGCCCGCCGTTCAGCTCGTCGGGGGCGGGATCGAACGCCAGCCGCGTGCGCCGCACCACCCGATCCAGCCCTTCGTACTCCAGGAGCACGCCCGCGCTCTCGACCACCGGGTCGCGGCGGACGCCGCGGCGCTCGCGCTTCGACCCGCGCACCTCGAAAATGTCGGCGTAGTCGGCGCTGAAGCTGATCGCCAGCTCGACGTCGACCGCCGTGGTGGCGAAGTTCGAGACGCGCAGGCGTTCGTAACAGCAGCTGCGCCACAGAAACTTCGTGCGGAACACGTGCAGCGTCCCGCGCGGCAGCACCAGCTGGCCCGTCTTGTCCTTGAGATCGGGCGTCGCCATGTCGACGGTCAGAAGGTCGTTCTCCTTCTTGACCGTCGACGACAGCAGCAGCGGCCGGCGGCCGCCCACGCGCAGCTCCAGGCGCGACAGGAAGCGCGTGCCCTCGTGATAGATGCCCTGCTCGCCCAGGCCGACCGGCTGCACGTCGCCGAAGCGGTCGAACACCGCGAACGTCTCGTCGTGCTTGAGGACGCGCGTGCGGTCGTCGGCGCGCGAAGACGTGGCCTGGATGTAGTACTGCTCGTGCAGGCTGACGACCTCGTCGTCCGCCGCCGTTCCGAACATCGGCATGGAGCCTACTCCATCCCTACCCCTGCTTCGCCGCCCAACCCGTCGACGGCGTGCGCGCCGTCCGCCTCGCTGTCCGCGTCAATCGCCGCCAGCCCGAACGCCGTTCGGCCCCGCCCGCTGCGCCGGCGCGCGTTCTCGATCATCGCCTGGTAGATCGCGACGTAATCCTGCGCCATGCGCGGCGCCGAGAAGCGCTCCTCGAAGTAGGCGCGCACGCCCGCGCGCGGCAGCTCGATGGCGCGCGCCGTCGCCGGCACCGCCTCGTCGACCGAGCTGACCACGAAGCCCGACACGCCGTCGGTCATCACCTCGGGCACCGAGCCGCATCGAAAGGCGATGACCGGTGTGCCGCACGCCATCGCCTCGATCATGACCAGCCCGAACGGTTCGGGCCAATCGATCGGGAACAGCAACGCCGCCGCGCCCCCCAGAAACGCGTTCTTGTCGGCCTCGCCGATCTCGCCGATGAATTCGACCAGCGGATCGGCGAACAGCGGCTTGATCTCGTTCTCGTAATAATCGCGATCCTTGCCGTCGATCTTCGCGGCGATCTTCAGGGGCATGCCCAGGCGGCGCGCGATCTCGACCGCGCGATCGACGCGCTTCTCGGGCGAGATCCGCCCGACGAACGCCAGGTAGCCGCCCGCCTTGGGAACCAGATGGTAAAGGTCCAGCGGCAGCCCGTGATACACGGTCCCCTGCCAGTTGGCGCGCGGATGCGGCTCGCGCTGCGCGTCCGAGATCGAGATCAGCGGCGCCTCGGCGAAGGTCTCGAAGATCGGTTCCAGCTCGGGTGTATCCAGGCGGCCGTGCATCGTCGTCGCGTACGGCACGGTCTGCCGGCGCGCCAGGCTGTACCCCAGGTAATCGGTGTGGAAATGCAGCACGTCGAAGTCGCCGGCGCGCGCCACCACCTCTTCCATCATCGCGTAGTGAGGCGCGATGGGATCGAGGCAGTGGATCAGGCGCAGCGCCTGCGGAACAGGCGCGACCAGCTCGGCGCTGGTGCGCGAATCCCCGCTCGCGAAAAGCGTCACGTCGTGCCCGAGGTCGACCAGCGCTTCCGTCAGGAAGTGCACGACACGCTCGGTACCGCCGTACAGCTTCGGCGGCACGCTTTCGTACAAAGGTGAGATCTGAGCGATTCGCACACCCGCCTCCGGTTTTCCTCCCACCCAACGTAATCACGACCCCGAGCTTGCGCGACGTGTCGCGCGGTACTGGTGAGCGCAGAGCTTGTGCAGCCCGGCGGCGGCACCCACATTCACTGCGGGGCCGGGGGGAGGTCGAGATGAACGGGCGGTGGGTGGTGGACGAGCGGCTGGATGCGATCTACGCGCGCGCGGCGCAACGGCTGGGCGATCGCGCGCTGTCGTGGCGCGAGCGCGCCCTGCCGTCGGCGCCCGTTGCAGCGGCGCCGACTTCGACTTCGCCTACTTCTTCGCCGGCTTCGCCGGCGGACCGTCGGGTTCCTCGCCTTCGCCTGGCTTCTTCTTCTCGGCGGGCAAGGGCTGGCCGGTGATGCGTGCCGCTTCCTCGCGCGCCGTCTTCACCACCTCGCCGCGCGCCTCGATGTAGTCGCTGGCGGCGGTCAGGAACGCCTCGAGGTCCAGCACCTTCTTCCCCTTGCGCGACTTCTTGCCGCACCACTCCCACGCCTGCAGCTGGCGCTGCTGTTCCTCGTAGAACTTCTTAGCGTTGGCCTTGAACGTCTTCGACGGCGCGGGCTTCGCGTCCTTGTCCAGGTTCTGCACCAGGTTGCCGCAATCCGCGCGCACCTTGGTCATGAACGGGACCGGGTCCTTCTTGCAGGTCTCGGCCAGGAATTCGAGCACGCCCTGGATGTCCTTCATCTTGTCGAGGCCGGGGACCGCGCAGACCATGAACTTCTCGAACGCGACCGACTCCACCGTCGGATCGGTGGTGAACGCCGCGCCAACCTCCTGGATGCTGCCGTCGACGTCCTTGACCGCGCCGCGCGACTTCAGCTTCTCGGCGTAGCTCTCGAGGCCCTCCTGCATCTTGGGCAGCGCCCCCACGTACTTCTCCAGCGGCGGCCGCAGCGCCTCGGGCATCTCGTTCACCAGCCCGCTCAGCGATCCGCGCGCGCCTTCCAGCTTGGGCACGCACTCGGCGGTGAGGTGATCGGAGTAAGTCTTCTGCTGCGTGAAGTACGCGCTCTCCACGCGCTGCTGGATCTGATCGGCGTTCTGGAACATGCCGACGTCCGTGTCCGTGCCCATCACGCAGGTCCAGAACGCCCCCATGTCCATCTTGTCGCGCTCGGCGAACTGACCCCCGGCGTCCAGCACCTTCTGCGCGTCCGCGTTCTTCTTCCGGTTCGTCACCACGTAGTAGCCGACCGCGCTGATCCCGGCGATCGCGATGAGGCCGAACAGCATTCGCTTCTTCTTGGCGGCGGCGTTCTGATTCGCCATGAGCCGCTGGTATTCGTCCATACCACCGCCGGGGCCTGCTCCGAACGACATGTGTCCTCCTTGGGGTCGGGGCCGCGCGGCGCCTCAGGCGCCACACGGGGTCGTCGGAGAAAACCCTAATTCACGCGCAAAATCAAGCTCAGGCGCGGCTATCGCTTGGCCTGCTGCGAGAACATCGACCACGACTGCAGGTAGTCCAGCGCCATCTGCAGCTGGTAGTCGTCCAGACGCCGCGCCGCGGTCGCCTTCTCGCCCTGCTCGTTCTTCAGCCGCTTGCGTAGATCGCGCTCGCGCGGCAGCTCGGCCTCGGACGTGTCGCCGGGCGGCGCGGTGGCGTCGACCAGGACGTTGGGCGTGATGCCCTGGCCCTGGATCGAACGGCCCTTGGGCGTGTAGTAGCGCGCCACCGTCAGCTTGAGGCCGCACGGCTTGCCGCCGCAGCCGTCGAGATCGATCACCGTCTGCACCGATCCCTTGCCGAAGGTCTGCGTCCCCAGCACGACGGCGCGGTTGTGATCCTGCAGCGCGCCCGCGACGATCTCGGCGGCCGACGCCGTCGCGCCGTCGACGAGCACGATCATCGGAAAGCCCGCGAAGGTGCCGCGGCTGTGCGCCTTGGCCTCGTCCATCACCTTGCCGCCCTTGCCCACGGTCTTGACGATCAGACCGTCGGCGATGAACAGGTCGGCGACGCGGATCCCCTGGTCGAGCAAGCCGCCCGGATTGCGCCGCAGGTCCAGCACCATCCCCTTCAGCGTCTTGCCCGGACTCTTGGCGGAGAGCTGCTCGGTCAGCTTCTCCAGCGTCGAGTCGACACCGGCCGCGAACACGCGCAGCTTGATGTAGGCGATGGCGTCGTCGAGCAACTTTCCCTCGACCGCCTTCACCTCGTACTTCGCGCGGCGGATCCGGAAGGTCAGCTCGCGGCCGCGCCGTTCGACGACCAGAGTCACCTCGCTGCCGCCCGGCCCCTGCATGCGCGCCACTGCCTCGTCGAACTCCAGCGTCGCGATCTCGACGCCGTCGACGCGCTTGATGATGTCGCCGGGCTCGATGCCCGCCTTCGCCGCCGGCGAACCTTCGATCGGCGAGATGATCACGAAGCGGTTCTTGCGCTTCTCGACGTCGATGCCGATGCCCTCGATCTCTTCGTTGCCCTCGGTCTCCTTCTTGAGGCGGCCGTACTCCTCGGGGTCCATGAAGCGCGAGTGCGGATCCAGCACGTCGGTGAGGCCGCGCGCGGCGCCGTACATGAGATCGGTCTCGGAGATGTCCTCGACGTAGTGGGTCTCGATGTACGAGAGCACCTTCGTGAACACGCCCAGCTTCTGATACGGATTGAAGCGGCCCGCCGAGAGCGGCCGCGCGAAGATCAGACCGCCGACGAACGCGGCGAGCACGAGCAGAGACGTCCGAGCCAGGCGAGCTTTGCGAGAAATCGGCGGCATCGATTCACCTCGAGCCCGCTAGTTTCGCACACTCGCTTCCGGTCCCCTCGCCCCGCGAAGCGGGGAGAGGGTTAGGGAGAGGGGTCCGACTTCACCGTCGAGCACGTCGACGAGCACGAGCACGAGCACGTCTACGAGCACGACCTCAGCCGGGCACGCGCGCGCCGCAGAGGCATCTGTAGAAAGGACGTGGCGCGTAAAAATCGTACGAAGTGACCATACATGACTGGTCACGCGATGCAATGTACTTGCTTCTAGTCACAGCGGGTGGATAATCACGGGTCCGCGCCCCTGTCCCGCGCAACCATTCGGGTTCTGTGTTGCCGTCAACAGGCTTTCAACGGGTTTTCCACCCAGTTATCCACAATATGTTGTGTGTCGCTGGTCGCTTGACTCAATATCTTGTGTTTCGGGCGCGCCTAGTTTAAAAGGCTGCAGGCGCTGTTTCGGCGCCACGCTTCACACGGGGAGGGCCTCACATGCTCGAGAAGACCGACGTCAAAAGAAGCCGCACCGGCCGGGCCAATGGACCTTTGTCGTCCAAACCGACGACCAGCACCCCGTCGGGCAAGACGGCTGGGGCGAATGTGAATAAGACGCCCGCCGTCGCCCCTTGTGGCCTCAAGCTCCAGCGCTATTTCACGGCGCCCGGTGACGACGGCTTCGCGAACGTCGAGTGGGAGCTGCGCACGGCGGCCATCACCGGCGAGAACGGCAAGATGGTCTTCGAGCAGAAGGACGTCGAGGTCCCCAAGAGCTGGACGCAGACGGCGACGAACGTGGTCGTCCAGAAATACTTCCGCGGCATTCTCGGAACGCCGGAGCGCGAGCGTTCGGTGCGGCAGCTGATCTCGCGCGTCGCCGACACGATCACGAACTGGGGCAAGAAGGACGGTTACTTCGCCGACGACGAATCGGCGCGGGTGTTCAACGCCGAGCTGAAGCACCTCCTCGTGCAGCAGAAGATGTCGTTCAACTCGCCGGTCTGGTTCAACGTCGGCATCGAGAAGGATCCGCAGTGCTCGGCCTGCTTCATCAACAGCGTCGACGACACGATGGAGTCGATCCTCGGCCTGGCGAAGACCGAGGGCATGCTGTTCAAGTACGGCTCGGGCACGGGGACGAACCTGTCGCCCATCCGATCGTCGAAGGAGCTGCTCAACGGCGGCGGAACGGCGAGCGGCCCGGTCAGCTTCATGCGCGGCTTCGACGCGTTCGCGGGCGTCATCAAGTCGGGCGGCAAGACCCGGCGCGCGGCCAAGATGGTCATCCTGAACGTCGACCACCCCGACGTCGACGAGTTCATCTGGTGCAAGTCGAAGGAAGAGAAGAAGGCGTGGACGCTGATCGACGCGGGCTATGACGGTTCGTTCGACGGCGAGGCGTACAAGTCCGTCTTCTTCCAGAACTCGAACAACTCCGTGCGCGTCACCGACGATTTCATGGAGGCGGTGCAGAAGGACCGCGAGTGGGTGCTGCGGTCGCCCCGCAACGGCAGCGCGGTGGCGACGGTGAAGGCGCGCGACCTGTGGCGTGACATCGCCACGGCGGCGTGGGAGTGCGGCGACCCCGGCCTGCAGTACGACACGACCGTCAACGCGTGGCACACCTCGTCGGGCACGGCGCGCATCAACGCGTCCAACCCGTGCAGCGAGTACATGTACCTCGACGATTCGGCGTGCAACCTGGCATCGCTGAACCTGCGCAAGTTCGTCGCCGCTGAAGGCAGCCCGAACGCCGGCGAGTTCGACGTCGAGTCGTTCCGCCAGGCGGTGGCGACCACGATCATCGGCCAGGAGATCATCGTCGGCAACGCGAAGTACCCGACCGAGAAGATCGCGGCGAACTCGCACCGCTTCCGGCCGCTGGGCCTCGGCTACGCCAACCTGGGCGCGCTGCTGATGTCGCGCGGCCTGCCCTACGACAGCGCGCCGGCGCGCGCCTACGCGGGCGCGATCACGTCGATCATGACGGGCTGGGCGTACCGCACCAGCGCGGTGATCGCGCGCGACGTGACCGGCCCCTTCGACGGGTATCCGGAGAACCGCGAGCCGTTCATCGGCGTCATGCAGAAGCATCGCCGCGCGGTCGACAAGATCGACGCCGCGGCCGTCCCGGCCGACATGATGGACGCCGCGCGCGACGCCTGGGATCAGACGTTGTCGATCGGCAAAGAGTTCGGCTACCGCAACGGCCAGGCGACGGTGCTGGCGCCGACGGGCACCATCGGCTTCATGATGGACTGCGATACCACCGGCATCGAGCCGGACATCGCGCTCATCAAGTACAAGCGGCTGGTGGGCGGCGGCATGATCAAGATCGTCAACAACACGATCACCGAGGCGCTGGCCAAGCTGGGCTACGACGAAGGTCAGGTGAAGGCGATCGTCGAGTACATCGACACCGAGGAGACGATCGAGGGCGCGCCGGGGCTGAAGGCGGAGCACCTGCCGGTGTTCGACTGCGCGTTCCGCGCGGCGAACGGCACGCGGTCGATCCACTTCCAGGGTCACATCCGGATGATGGCGGCGGCGCAGCCGTTCATCTCGGGCGCGATCTCGAAGACGGTCAACCTGCCGCCCGAGTGCACCATCGAGGACGTGCAGGACGCGTACATGGAGTCGTGGAAGCAGGGCCTGAAGGCGGTCGCGATCTACCGCGACGGCTGCAAGCGGACGCAGCCGCTGTCGACCAGCAAGACCGACCCGGGGCTGAACAAGACCGCGGCCGCGGTCGCGGAGGCGCCGATCAGCGGCCCGCCCGCGGCGGTGCGGAAGAAGCTGCCCGACGAGCGGCAGTCGCTGACGCACAAGTTCTCGATCGCGGGCCACGAGGGCTACATCCACGTGGGCCTGTACGAGACCGGCGAGCCGGGCGAGATCTTCGTGAAGATGGCCAAGGAGGGCTCGACGATCTCGGGCCTCATGGACAGCTTCGCGACGGCGATCTCGCTGGCGTTGCAGCACGGCGTGCCGGTGCGCCTGCTGTGCGACAAGTTCTCGCGCACGCGCTTCGAGCCTTACGGCTTCACCGAGAACCCGGACATCCCGCGCGCCAGCTCGATCATGGACTACCTGTTCAGGTACCTGGCGTCGAAGTTCGTGAAGCAGGACGCGCCGGCGGCCGAGGCGGCGCCGGTCGAAGCGGCCGCGGCCCCTGCGACCGCGGAGATCCAGCGCGTCGCCGAGGTCGTCGCCGCCGCGCAGACGATCGAGGTGCTGGAAGACCGGCGCGCCACCCCGCGCAACGGCCACGCCAACGGCCACAAGAACGGCAACGGCAGCAGCACGGGCAACGGCAACTACAGCTTCATCGCCCGTACCGACGCGCCCACCTGCCCCGAATGCGGATCGATCATGATCCCCAACGGCAGCTGCCACAAGTGCGTCAACTGCGGCACCACCAGCGGCTGCTCGTAGTTCCCGCCACTCGCACCGCGGCGCTCTGATCCCCTCTCCCGCTTTGCGGGAGAGGGTTAGGGTGAGGGCCCGCGGTGCCAAGGAAATCCACGACGTGGAAGATCACATTCGCAGAGTGTTGTACGCGGAAGTCGAGCGCCAGAGCGCGTTCGCGTTGATCGCGATCGGCGACCTGACCGCCGCGCTGTTCGCGCAGAACGCGTCGCTGGCGCGTCGAAGTCCATCCGTCGCCGTGGGGGCAACGGATCGCATCTGGTATTCGGTGCAAGCTCTCCTGACCGCGGCCGGAAATGTTTCGAAGTTGCTCTGGCCTGCGGCGGAAGAAGACGCGGGGCGCGGTGACGTCCTCCGGGAGGAGCTCGGGGTCGCCCGCGACTCCATCCTGGGTCCCCGCACGTTCGGGCGTGACTTCGAACCCGTCGATGACCGGCTGGAGCAGACCGTCGACGCCAAGAATTTCGCCGTCACGTTTCAAGGCGCGTCGTATCCGCTGCGGCCGATCGCGGCCGCCCTCGTTCAGCTTCAGGAGCGCGCCAAATTGTTAGCTGAAGTACCCGCGTGGCCTGCGTCTGCTCGTGCTGCGTCGTGACCGGCTGACTCGCGACCGGTGACGCGCGCCAGCGTCCGAGCCAAGAAGATGGCGAGCGGACACGGATGTGACACCATGAAGGCCATGGGTGTCGAGGCGCTGGCGCGCAATCTGGGGCTGGGATCGCTGCTGACCGACCTCAATGAGAAGTTCGGCGGCTACGAGATCCTCGACCACTGGCAGCGCGGCGAATTTCACCACGATCTGTTGCTGCGGGTCGACGCCAAGGGAAAGCTGCCGGGGCCGGTGCTGGTCGTCGCGACCAACTGCAACGGCGGCGTGAAGGAGATCATTTGCCTCGCCGAGCCGCCGCGCGAGGAGGCGCTGTGGCACGACCGCTGCCCGGTGTCGCCGGAGTTCAGCGGCGATCTGCCGCCCGTGCTCGCCCGCGCGCGCACCGTACACTGGTTCGATCCGTGCGCGCTGCTCGGCGACGACGCGCGCAGCGAGTACCGTCCCGAGTTCCGCGAACGCCAGCCCGGCGGCGGCTGGCAGCTCAAGGGCTGCGGCGTCCGCAGGGACTGACGGTGGTCAGCGGCTGGTGAACGCGCCGGAGCGTTCGCGGTCGAGCGGGGGGATGTTCCAGGTGAACAGGCGCTGGCCGTTCGATGCGGCGGCGCGGGCGAGCTCGCAGAACCGCGCCAGGTAGTCCGACGGCGCGTCCGCCTTCTGGTAGCAGCGCGCCTGCCAGGCCTGCGCCATCGCGTCCAGGTCGCGCGCCGGCAGCGCCAGCAAGCGCTCGAACACCCGCGCGGGCACCTCGTACAGCTCTCGCGGATCGTGAATGTTGTCGGCGCCGCCGAACAGCGGCGGCTCGAGCAGGCCGCGGTTCTGCATCGCCCCGAGCCAGCCGTCGTCCCACGCCTCCTGCGCGAGCGCTGGCTCGCCCGACAGCGCCAGGTCCAGCGCGAAGTAGATCTGCTCCCAGTCTTCCCGGGACGGAAGCAGCACGCACGGGAACGCGAGCACGCGCGGTTTGCGCGGGTTCGTCGGCGGGCCGGGATCCTTGGTGAGGACGTTCGGGATCGACTCGCCCGTGAACGGATTCTGGATCGTGCGGCGCTCGGGCTCGGGCAGCGGCATCCTCCACCCCGGCAGCTGTTCGGCCAGCTGGGCCAGCGTCGCGGCGAACATCGCGCCCTGGCCGGTGCGGAATTCGCGATCGAGCATGGGACCAGGTTAACGCCGGTCGCCGGCGGATTCACTAGTCAGCGTGCGTCGCGGACCCCTCACCCTAACCCTCTCCCCGCTGCGCGGGGCGAGGGGACCTGAGCGTCGCGGGGCGAGGGGACCTGAGCGTCGCGGGGAGAGGGGACCTGAGCTGCGCGGGGCGAGGGGACCTGAGATAGCCGCTATCCGAGGTTGTGGAAGACGCGCTGCACGTCTTCGTCCTGCTCCAGGGCGTCGACGAGCTCCAGGACTTCCTTCGCCTTGTCCTCGTCGAGCGACAGCAGGTTCTGCGCGACGAACTCCGACTCGGCGGACTGCACGGCGATGCCGCGCGCCTCGATGGCGGCCTGCAGCTTGCCGAAGTCGGCGAAGGCGCCGCGGATGATCGTTTGCGGCTCGCCCTTGTCGTTGGTCCCGTCGCCCATCTCTTCCAGGCCGTGGTCGATCAGGTCCAGCTCCAGCGCCTCGGCGTCCTTCCCCGCCAGCGCGTCGGGCGCCAGGCGGAACACGCCCATGCGCTTGAACTGGAAGGCGACGCTGCCCTCTGTGCCCATCGTGCCGCCGTACGTCTTGAACGCCGAGCGCACGTTGGCGACGGTGCGCACGACGTTGTTCGTCGCGGTCTCGACCATCACGGCGATGCCGTGCGGCGCGTAGCCCTCGTACATGACGATGTCGTAGCTCTCGGCGCCCTGCCCCGACGCCTTCTTGATGGCGTTCTCGATCTTGTCCTTGGGCATGTTCGCGGCGCGCGCGTTCTGGATCATGCGGCGCAACGCCGGATTGCTCTCGGGGCTGGGCCCCCCGGCCTTCACGGCGATCGCGATGTCCTTGCCGATCCGGGTGAAGGCCTTCGCCATCCGGTCCCACCGCTTGAACATGGTGGCCTTGCGGGTCTCGAAGATGCGTCCCATGGCGGGGATGAACTATCACACCGCGGGCGGCCGCGCGCCACGCGGCAGCCGCACGGTGAACGTCGACCCGCGGCCCGGTTCGCTTTCGGCGGTGATCGTGCCGTCCATGGCCTGGACGACCTGCCGCGCGATCCACAGGCCCAGCCCGAAGCCGCCGTATTCCCGGTCGGTGACCGCGCGTTCGAAGCGGTCGAAGATGCGCCCGAGGACGTCGGGCGACATGCCGATGCCGCGATCGCGGACCGCGATCGAGACGTCGCTGCCGTCTCCTGGGCCCACCGGTCCGAACTCGACCGAGATCGGCCGCCCCTGCCCGTACTTGATGGCGTTGGACAGCAGGTTCGTGAGGATCTGGTCCAGGCGCCAGCGATCCCAGAACCCTTCCACCGGCCCGGTCTGCTTGACGTCGATGATCCCGGGCTCCATCGACGGCGACCAGAAGCGATCGACGACCTCGCGCACCAGCTCGCCCAGGTCGACGCGTTCGGGTATCAGCGGCATCTTCCCGGCCGTGATGCGTGAAATGTCGAGCAGCTGCTCGACCAGGCGATCGAGGCGGCGCAGCTCGCGGCCGAGCGCTTGCCACCGCACCAGCACGCGGTCGTCGTCGATGTTCAAACGAGCCTGCAGCGCCATGTCCATCGCGTGGAGATTCAGCATCACCGACGTCAACGGCGTCTTCAGCTCGTGGCCCGCGATCGACAGGAAGTCCTGGCGCGCGCGCAACGCCGCCTCCAGCTGCTCGCGCGCCAGCGTCTCCTCCGTCTGATCCTTGAAGACCAGCGCGACGTGTTCGACCGCGCCCGACCCGCCGAACAGCGGCAGCAGGGTGATCGATATCGACACGCGCCGTCCTTCCGTGACGTGCACCTGCTGCAGCTCGCGCGGGTCGTACCAGAACGTCGGCGTTTGCACGGTCTCGCCCGCGAACGCGCGCGTGACCAGGCCCAGCAGCCCCTGACGCTCGGCGATCTCGTCGTGAAGGACGTTGTACTCGGGCGGCGGCTCGGACCCGAACAGATCGCGGAACGCCTTGTTCGTCAGCAGGCAGTGGCCGTCGGCGCGGTACACCTGCAGGCCGAACGGAGCGAACGCGAACATCTCCTGCAGCAGTCGGACCGGATCGCTGATGCCGGCGAGCCGTTCCCGGATTTCGTCGAGACGCTCCAACACCGCATCATTCCGCGGGTCCGCCGGCCTGGGCAAGAAAAGACCGCCGTCACCGCTACGGCGCAACGTTCTCTGCAACGCGACACGCCGTTCCTGCATCAACAGAAATGATGGCGTTCAAGGATCTGTTCTCCCTGCAGGCGGCGGACTACGCCCGGTTCCGGCCGGTGTATCCGCCCGAGCTCTTCACCTGGCTGGCCTCGGTCGCGCCGGCGCGCGGCCTGGCGGTCGACGTCGGCACCGGCAATGGGCAGGCGGCGGTGGCGCTGGCCCCGCACTTCGAACGCGTCATCGGCGTCGAACCGAGCGACGAACAGCGCGCGAACGCCGCGCCCGCGCCGAACGTCGAGTACCGGCGCGGCACCGCCGAAGCGACCGGCGTCGACGCCGCGGCCGCCGACCTGTTGACGGTCGCGCAGGCGTTCCACTGGTTCAAGCACGACGCGTTTTTTGCGGAAGTCCGGCGCGTGGTCCGACCGGGCGGCTGCCTGGCCTTCTGGTGCTACGGCCTCACCGCCATCTCGCCGGCGGTCGACGCCGCCGTTCACCACTACTACGAGGACCTGCTGGGG
>Ga0207648_10002560_pt1 | contig 19489 bp, 11 predicted proteins | sample KBSMisM32_FD_184310 | JGI IMG/M metagenome (GOLD analysis project Ga0207648, IMG submission 184310) | Miscanthus rhizosphere microbial communities from Kellogg Biological Station, Michigan, USA - KBS Miscanthus M3-2 (SPAdes) (version 2) | ecosystem: Host-associated > Plants > Roots >...
CGATCTCCTCACGCTCATCAACGACATCCTCGACCTGTCCAAGATCGAGTCGGGCACGGTCGCGATGGACCCGAGCGACCTCCTGTTCGAGGACCTGCGCCGCTACGTCGAGCGGACCTTCCGCCACGTCGCCGAGGCGAAGAACCTGTCGTTCTTCATCCGCGTCGACCAGGGCCTGCCGCCGTCGATGTTCACCGACGCCAAGCGCCTGCAGCAGGTGCTGAAGAACCTCTTGTCCAACGCGTTCAAGTTCACGCACCAGGGCGGGGTGACGCTGACGATCGAGCGCGCCGACGATGGCTGGAACCGCGAAAACGAGTCGCTCGCGCGCTCGACCGACGTCATCGCGATCTCGGTCACCGACTCGGGGATCGGCATCCTGCCCGACAAGCAGCAGATCATCTTCGAGGCGTTCCAGCAGGCCGACGGCAGCACCAGCCGCAAGTACGGCGGCACCGGCCTCGGCCTCGCGATCAGCCGCGAGCTGTCGCGGTTGCTCGGCGGCGAGATCAGGCTCGCGAGCGTGCCGCGCGCGGGCAGCACGTTCACGCTGTACCTGCCGCTCGTCTACGTGCCGCCGCGCATGGTCCGCAAGGCCGAGCGCGCGGTGGTCGACGTGATCGACGCAGCGAGGACGGTGAACGCGGACCCGAAGCCGGTCGCGCTTTCGGCGCCGCCGGCGGAGGCGAAGCGACGCGTCGTCACCGAGGAACCGGAGCCCGCCGAGCTTTCGCACGAGGCGCCGCGCATGGTCAACGAGGTCGGTGACGACCGCGACAACCTGCAGCCGGGCGACACGGTCATCCTGATCGTCGAGAACGAGAGCATGTTCGCGCGCTACCTGCTCGACGCAGCGCGCGAGCGCGGCATGAAGGGAATCACGACGTCGCTCGGCGTCACCGCGCTGGCGCTCGCCGCCGAATACAAGCCCGCCGCCGTGACGCTGGACATCCACCTGCCCGACATCGCGGGCTGGCGCGTGCTCGACCGCCTCAAGAACGACCCGCAGATGCGCCACGTGCCGGTCGCGGTGATCTCCACCGACGACGCGCGCGAGCGCGCGCTCGAGTCGGGCGCGTTCGCGTTCCTCGCGAAGCCGGTGCCCGACGAGGCGCACGTCGACGCGCTGCTGCAGAAGATTCGCCGCTTCGTCGAGCGCGAACGGCGCACGCTCCTCGCGGTCAGCGGCGATCCGTCGCGGCTCGAGTGGTTCGCGACGTACCTCGGCGGCGACGACGTCGAGGTCCTGGCCGCGCGCGACGTCCCGTCAGCGCGAGCGCTGATGGCGGACAAGCCGATCGACGCCCTGCTGTGGGACGCCGGGACGCGCGTCGCGGATGCCGACCTTCGTCCGATCTCGACCGACGAATCGTTCGACGACGCGCTTCCGGTCGTGCTGTACGGCGAGCGGGGCGGCGAGGCGACGCGCGACGCGTGGCGCTCGCTCGGCCGCCGCACGGTCGTCCGCGAGGCGAGCACGCCCGAAGCGCTGCTCGACCAGACCGCGCTGGTGCTGCACCGGCAACCCAAGCGCATGCCCGAGGCGCATCGCATCGTGCTGTCCGGGCTGCACGGGTCTCAGGAAGTGCTGGCGGGCCGGCGCGCGATGGTCGTCGACGACGACATGCGCAACATCTTCGCGCTCTCGTCGCTCCTCGAGGACAAGGGCATGCAGATCGTCGCGCACGACAACGGGCGCGCGGCGATCGCGTCGCTCGCGGCGGGCACGCCGGTCGACGTGATCCTGATGGACATCATGATGCCGGAGATGGACGGGATCGACACGATCCGCGAGATCCGCAAGCTGCCCGCGTACAAGGACGTGCCGATCATCGCGGTGACCGCGAAGGCGATGAAGGGCGACCGCGAGAAGTGCATGGAGGCGGGCGCGTGGGACTACCTGTCGAAGCCCGTCGACACCGAGCTGATGGTCGGCGTGTTGCGGGCGTGGTTGTCGCGATGACCTCCGATTGCTCGCCGCCGACGGTCGGTATCCCGGGCGACCGCGCCAGCATCCTGGTCGTCGACGACCGGCCGGACAAGCTCCTCGCGCTGCGGCTGGTTCTCGAGGAGCTCGGGCAGGACATCGTCACGGCCGCCTCGGGCGAGGAGGCATTGAAGCGCGTCCTGACGCAGGAATTCGCGGTGATCCTGCTCGACGTGAACATGCCCGGCCTCGACGGCCTCGAGACCGCGGAGCTGATCCGCAACCGGCGCAAGTCGGCGCACACGCCGATCATCTTCGTCACGGCCGACTTCAACGACGACACGCATCTCAAGCGCGGCTACGCGCTCGGCGCCGTCGACTACATCGGCTCGCCGGTCGTGCCCGAGATCCTGTGCGCGAAGGTCAAGGTGTTCGTCGAGCTGTACCTGCTCGCGCGCCAGGCCGAGCGCCAGGCGTTGCAGCACATCGCGCTCGCCGAGGAGCGTGCGGCGCGCGTCGCGGCGGAGCGCTCGACGCAGCGCCAGGCATACCTCGCCCGCGCGAGCGCCGCGCTCGGCGGATCGCTGGACCTCGACGCGACGATCCGCGAGATCGGCCGGCTCGTCGTGCCGCAGCTCGCCGACTTGGCGATCGTGTCGGTCACGTCCGCGGACATCGAGGCCGCACGCGCGCCGCAGTTCGTCTCGGGCGACGGCCGCGACGGGGATCGCAACCGTCCGCTCGGCGAGCCGCTCGACGGCGCGCTCCAGGCGGCGATCGACGCCGCGGCCGCGACCGGCGCCGTGCAGCGGTTGCCGCGCGAAGGCGAGGAGGGCCGTTACGCACTTCCGGACGGGGCGACCGCGCACGCCTTCGCGGCGTTTCCGCTCGCGGCGCGGGGCCGCTCGATGGCGGTGCTCGGGATCGCGATGACGGGGACGCGCAAGCTGGACCACGACGCGCTGACGCTTGCCGGCGACCTCGCCGTGCGCGCGGCGGCGGCGGTCGACAACGCGTTGCTCTATCGCCAGATCCAGGATTCCGACCAGCGCAAGAACGAGTTCCTCGCGATGCTGGCGCACGAGCTTCGCAACCCGCTAGCGCCGATCGCCAACGCCGTGCACGTGCTGAAGGCATCGGGCGAGGGCGAACGCGTCGTCTGGGCTCGCGACGTGATCGGACGGCAGCTGAAGCAGCTCACGCGCCTGGTCGACGACCTGCTCGACCTGTCGCGCATCACGCGCGGCAAGATCGAGCTCAAGCTGGAGACGCTCGACGCGGCCGACATCGTCCACGCGGCGGTCGAGACCTGCCGCCCGCTGGTCGACGCGCAGCGGCACGCGCTCACGATGACGTTGCCGCACGAGCGCATCGGCATCCGCGGCGACTTCGCGCGCATGTCCCAGGTGCTCGGCAACCTGATCAACAACGCGGCCAAGTACACCGACCCGGGCGGGCGGATCGAGGTCGCGATCGTTCGCGAGGGTCGCGACGCCGTGTTCCGCGTGCGCGACTCGGGCATGGGCATTCCCGCGGGCGCTCTTGCGACCGTGTTCGAGCCGTTCACGCAGCTCGAGCGCACGCTCGACCGCGCGCAGGGCGGGCTCGGCATCGGATTGACGCTGGTGCGACGACTGGTCGAGATGCAGGGCGGCAGCGTCGCCGCGCACTCGGCGGGCCACGGGCAGGGATGCGAGTTCACCGTCCGGCTGCCCGCGACCGAGCTCGCCTCCCGCGTCGACACGTCAGCGGCGGCGGCCAACTCCGCGACCGGCGACGGCTCGAACGGCGCGAAGACCGTGCTCGTCGTCGACGACAACGCGGATGTCGCCGAGAGCACGGCGATCCTGCTGCGCGTCGCCGGCTACGACGTGCGCGTGGCGCTCGACGGCAAGGCGGCGCTCGCCGCGGTCGGCACGATGGCGCCGCACGCGGTGCTGCTCGATATCGGGCTGCCCGGGATGGACGGCTACCAGGTCGCCGCGCGCATGCGCGAGATGCCCGCGCTCGCGCGCACGCTGATCGTCGCGGTGTCCGGCTACGGGCAGGACGAGTACCAGGCACGCTCGCGCCAGGCCGGCGTCGACCATCACCTGGTCAAGCCGATCGATCTCGACGCGGTCGTCAACCTGCTCGCCGAGCGACGGCCGGGCGGGGCCGACGCGCCCGCGCGCACGGCGGTCTAGACAGCGCGCCGCGCGAGCGTCACGCGCGCGATCGTCCCGCCGCCCTCGCGCGCCAGAAGCTCGAGCGTTCCGCCGTGCAGCCGGGCGACGCGCTCGACGATCGCGAGCCCGAGCCCCGCTCCCGCGGCGCCGTCGTCGCGCGTGCGCGCGTCGCTTGCGCGCGTGAACGGTCGCTTGAGCCGTTCGGCATCGCCCGGAGGAATGCCCGGACCACGGTCGCGCACTTCGATCGTCGCGTGCGCCGGAGCGTCGATCGTCGCGACCTCGACCGGCGGCGCGCCGTAGGCGAGCGCGTTGTCGACGAGGTTCGCGCACAGGCGCGAGATCGCGGTCGCCTTGAGCGGCAGCGGTGCAACGCCGCCCGCGAGGACGACGACATTCCGCCCGGCCGCGACGTAGCGCTCGACGCACTGGCGCACGATCGGGTCGAGCTCGGCGGGCTCGCGGTCCGACCCGTCGTCGGCGCGTGAGAAGTCCAGAAACTGGCCGACGATGCGGTCCATCTCCTCGATGTCGGCGACCATGCCGGCCTGCGCGGCCGCGTCCCCGTGCATCTCGACGCCGAGCCGCAGCCGTGCAAGCGGCGTGCGCAGGTCGTGCGAGACGCCGGCGAGCAACAGCGCGCGGTCCCGCTCGATCTGCGACAGGTTCGCGAGCATCGCGTTGAAGCGGCGGTTGACCGCGACGATCTCGCTCGGGCCGGTCTCCGGCAACGGCGACGGCGTGCCGCCGCGTCCGAGCTCGTCGACCGCGACGTTGAGCTGGCGCAACGGTCGCGCGAGGTAGCGCGCGAACGCGAACGCGGCGGCGAGCAGCAGCACGACGATCGCGAGCGACCACGCGAGCGCGCGCGAGCCCGCGTCGTCGTCGGCGCGCGCGCCGGGCATCGGGAACGCCGCCCAGTACGCGGTACCGCCGGCGTCGAGCCGCACGAGGAACTGCTGCCGCTGCGGCAGCACGCGAAGATCCGTGCCGGGGCCGAGCTCGCCTTTCAGGCGCGTCGAAAGCTCGGCGACCAGCGGGCTGCGCGACGGGCCCGCTTGCGCGAGCCCGGGCCGCTCGGACTCCGGAACGATGCGCGCGCCGAACTCGGCGCCGATGCGACGCAGCGTCTCGCGCCGCTCGGGGCCTTCCGCACCTTCGAGCGCAGCGCGCAGCGCCCTCAGCTGCTCGACCTTGGTGTCGCTGAACTGGCGTGCGATCAGCGCCGCGCGGTCCTGGCGGAACAGCAGGATCATCGAGGCCGTCGCGATCGCGACGACCGCGACGAGCAGGAGCGTCAGTCGCCCGAACAGCGAGCGCGGGTAGAGCGTCACACGGCCGCCGCGCCGTCGTCGGGAACGTACACGTAGCCGACACCCCACACGGTCTGGATGTAGCGCGGATTCGCGGGATCCGCCTCGACGAGCTTGCGCACGCGCGAAACCTGCACGTCGATCGCGCGGTCGAACACCTCGTGCTCGCGTCCACGAGCCAGCTGCATGAGCTTCTCGCGCGCGAGCGTCTGGCGCGGGTGCTGCTCGAACGCGCGGATCAGCGAGTACTCGCCGGTCGTCAGGTGCGTGACCTGGCCGTCGAGCGCCAGGGTTCGCGCCGCAAGGTCGAGCCGGTGGCGGCCGAACGGCACGACGCCGCTCTCGCCGGGCGTGCCCGGCGCGGGTCGGAGCGCGTGCCGGCGCAGCACCGCGTGGATGCGGGCGACCAGCTCGCGCGGGTTGAACGGCTTCGCGAGGTAATCGTCGGCGCCCATCTCGAGGCCGACGATGCGGTCGACGTCCTCGCCTTTCGCCGTCAGCATGATGATCGGGACGACTTCGCCGGCGCCGCGCAGCCGGCGGCACACGGCGAGTCCGTCCTCGCCGGGCAGCATCAGGTCGAGCACCACGAGGTTGGGCGGGTCGCGCTGCAGGCGCTTGTCGAGCTCGCGCGCGTCGGGGATCGCCCGCACGTCGAAGCCCTGGCCGGTGAGATAGCGCGTCAACAGGTCGCGAAGGCGCACGTCGTCGTCGACGACGAGGATTCGCACCGGGGGTGTCGGGGCTTTCGCGTTCATCGTCCTGATTGGAGCGCGCCGCAGCGTCGTTGATCGACGGCAGGGTGTAACCGATTGTAACGGCGCGCCGCCGTCGCAACGCCCCGTTGCACGCCCGAGCCACGCTCGGTGGAACGGTGGACGATGCTGGGGCTCCAAGTCCATGAACCCGTTCGGCGCATGTGCGCCGCGGGCTCCCGACTGACAGCCTCGAAAGGAATTGCCATGCAATCCATCACGATCCGCCGTCCGGCCGCGATCGCGTCCGCGTTGCTCCTCGCCGCGACGCTCGCCGTCGCCGGCACCTCGCGCGCCCAGGGACCGCACCACGGCCCGAGCGGCGGGCCCGCCGCCGGCGGGTTGATCGAGAACACGATCGCCAGCCTCAGGGACCGGCTTTCGCTCGACAGCTCGCAGCAGCAAATGTTCGAGCAGGCGCGCGTGCAGACCCTCGCCGCGCGCGACCAGGCGATTGCCCAGCGCAAGGATGTCCGCGCGCGGATCGACGCCGAGCTCGCGAAGAACGACCCCGACCTCGCCGCCGTCGCGACGCTGGTCGAGGGCACGGGCGAACAAGGCCAGGCGACGCGCCGCGCCGCGCGTGACCAGTGGCTCAAGCTCTACGCGAACCTGCGGCCCGACCAGAAGGTGGTCGTCCGCGACGCGATTCGCGAACGCCTCGCGCACGCGGACGGCATGAAGGACCAGATCCGCCAGAAGTCCACGCGCTCCCCAAGCTAAAAAACACGCCTCTGTGCTGTACAGGACCGGCGGGCATCCCCCGCCGGTTTTTTTTGACTCGTCCGTTCGGCCCTCGGGGGCGGGGTGCCGCGCCACCGCCTGTCGGCTCGCCCGCAATCCTTCGCAGGGGGTCTTGCACTGAACAGCCGCACAAAGTAGGGTTATGACGTTGGCATGACCTGGGCGCCAGACGGCGCCTCCCACCTGATGACACCGCAGGGTTCCACCGACCGCACGCTGGCCCTGCCGACCCCTCCGCACGCGATCCGGACCGCCGTTCGCAGCACGGCCTTCCGGGTCGCGTGCTGGGTGGGGGGCGTCGCCCTCTGGATCGGCCTGTCGTTCGCGGCGGGCGCGCAGACGATGTCATCGATGTCCGGCTCGGCCATGACGGCCGACCGCGCGGACCGCAATGCGGCGCGCTCGCCGATCCTGCGCAAGCTCAAGCCGTATACCGGCGCGCCGTCGCGCGCCGCGCTCGCGCCGATCGCGACGACGCCGCGAACGAAGGCGCTCGACGTCGTCGACGTCTACCGGTTCTTCAATCGCTGGACCGGCGTGCACTTCTATACCGCGAACGCGTCCGAGCGCGCGTGAATCCTCTCGACCTGGCCGCAATTCGCCGACGAGGGCACCGTGTGGCGCGCGTCGCGCACGCAGGACACGGACCTGGTGCCGGTGTGGCGCTTCTTCAACCGCGACACCGGCGCGCACTTCTACACGACCGACAACACCGAGCGTCAGCGCATCCTCGTCACCTGGCCGCAGTTCGCCGACGAAGGCCCCGCGTTCTACGCGTACCAGTCCGACGCGTTCGACCGCATGCCGGTCCACCGCTTCTACAACACGCAGACGCAGACGCACTTCTACACGGCCGAGGAGTCCGAGAAGGACTTCGTGCTGCGTACCTACCCGTCGTTCGCGTACGAGGGCGTCTCGTACTACGCGATCGCGCTGCCGCCGTCGCCGACCGCGCTCGCCAAGCGCGACGCGTTCCGCCTCGTCGACCAGGCGACGTTCGGCCCGACGGCGGCCGACGTCGACCGGGCGTTCGCGCTCGGCGCGGCCGCGTGGGTCGACGAGCAGCTCGGCCAGCCCGCGAGCGGCTACCCGCAGAGCGTGTTCTTCTACGAGTCGCTCGACGAGAGCGAGGGCTGCAAATTCAGCGCCGCGCGCGACACGGCGATCTACCGCTGCGCCGAGGACCAGCTCACGCTGTTCAAGCTGCGCTCGCGCTTCTTCACCAACGCGCTCTTCGCGCCCGACCAGCTCCGACAGCGCGTCGCGTGGGCGCTCTCGCAGATCCTGGTCGTGTCCGGCATGAAAGACCCGGACATGGAGACGGCGTACGTGCAGGCGCGCTACCACCAGTTGCTCGCCGACAACGCGTTCGGCAACTTCGAGGGGCTGCTCTACCAGGTGACGCTGTCGCCGGCGATGGGCCATTACCTCGACATGGTGGACAACGCGAAGGCCAACCCGCAGGAAGGGACCGAGCCGAACGAGAACTACGCGCGCGAGCTGCTGCAGCTGTTCTCGATCGGCACGATCGAGCTCAAGCGCGACGGCACGCCGCTGCTCGACGCGACCTCGCAGCCGGTGCTGACCTACGATCAGCCGGACGTGAAGGCGTTCGCGCGCGCGCTCACCGGCTGGACCTACCCGCCGTACCCGGGCACGCCGCCGAAGTCGCAGGTCAAGACGGAGTCGGCGCAACGCTACTACGGCGTGCCGATGGCCGCCGTGCCGGCGAAGCACGACGGCGGCACGAAGCGCCTGCTGCGCGGCATCGAGCTGCCGGCCGGCCAGACGCCCGACGGCGACGTGCGCGCGGTGATCCGCAACCTGTTCCTGCACCCGAACGTCGCCCCGTTCATCGGCCGCCAGCTGATCCGCCACCTGGTCACCGGCACGCCGACGCCCGCGTACGTCGACCGCGTCGCCGCGGTGTTCGACAACGACGGCACCGGCATGCGCGGCAACCTGAAGGCGGTCGTGCGCGCGATCCTGCTCGACCCCGAGGCGCGGACCGCGGACGACGCGAACGCGCGGTACGGGCGCTTCCGCGAGCCGGCGCTGTACGTGACCGCGGTCCTGCGAGGCATCGGCACCGCGAGCGACGGCATCTTCCTCGACGAGGTCACGCAGGCGATGGGACAGAACGTGTTCTACGCGCCGTCGGTGTTCAACTACTTCCCCGCCGAGTACCGGATCCCCGGCACGGACATCGTCGCGCCGCCGATGGGCGTGCACAACACCAACACGGTACTCGCGCGCAGCAACTTCGTGTTCGAGATGCTCTACGACGGCGGCATCGACCGCGACGACGAGATCGCGACGTCGATCGGCACCAAGGCGCAGCTGCAGCCGTGGATCGCGCTCGCCGCGGATTCGCGCAAGCTCCTGGCCGCCATCGACGATCGCTTCTTCGGCGGCGCGATGCCGCCCGGCGTCAAGGGCGCGATCTACGACGCGCTCCTGCAGATCGAGAGCGCAAGCGAGCGTGCGCGCACCGCGCTGTTCCTCGCGACGACCGCGTTCCAGTTCCAGGTGAGCCGCTGACATGGCTGCGCCGCTCGATTCGCTGCGACGCAAGCTCCTGCTGACCGCCGGCGGCCTCACCGCGTCGGGCCTCGTGCCGCGCCTGTCGTCGTTCGCGCTCCCGCAGGCGAGCGCGCAGGCCGCCTCGGACTACCGGGCGCTGGTCTGCGTGTTCCTGTACGGCGGCGCCGACAGCAACGACATGGTCGTGCCGCTCGACGACTACGGGCCCTACCAGGCCGTGCGCCGCGCCAGCGGGATGGGCCTCGCGCAGAACGAGCTCGTGCCCATCACGCCGACGTCGCCGGGCCGCCGATTCGGCCTGCACCCGGAGCTGGACAACCTCGCGCCGCTCTTCGTGCAGAAGAAGCTCGCGGTCGTGTGCAACGTCGGGACGCTGGTGGCTCCGCTGACGCGCGCCACCTACCGCGCGGGGACGGTCAAGGGGCCGCGCAACCTGTTCTCGCATTCGGACCAGCAGCTGCAGTGGCAGGGGCTCGTGCCCGGCGCGCTGTTCAACAGCGGCTGGGGCGGGCGCGTCGCGGACCGCACCGCGGCGGGCAACCCGACGCTCGCGATTCCCGGCGTGATCTCGCTCGACGGCGACGCACTGTTCACGGTCGGCGAGACGACGGTGCCGCTCGCGCTGCCCGGCGACGGCGGCAACGGCCTCGCCGGCGATCCCGACTCGCCGATCGGGCGCCTGCGCCTCGACACGATGCGCAAGCTCCTGGTCGTCGAGCGCGACAACCTGATCGTGGCGAAGGCCGCGGACACGATGGACCTCGCGCTGCGCAGCGCCGAGACCGTCAACGCCGCGATCCATGCCGACCTGCCCGCGGTCGACACCGCGTTCCAGGGCGTCAACTCGGGCCTCGCGGACCAGCTGCAGCGCGTCGCCACGCTGATCGCGGGACGCAGCGCGCTCGGCGTGCGGCGCCACCTGTTCTTCGTCGCGATGGGCGGGTACGACACGCACGCGAGCCAGCGCAGCGAATTGTCGCGCCGTCTCGACGAGCTCGGTCCCGCGCTCGCGGCGTTCCAGCGCGCGATGGACGCGCTCGCGGTCGCGCCGCAGGTCACGGCGTTCACGCTGTCCGATTTCAACCGCACGTTCCGCGTCAACGCGAACGACGGGACCGACCACGCGTGGGGCGGCCACCAGTTCGTCATGGGCGGTGCGGTGAAGGGCGGTACGTTCTACGGGACGTTCCCGACGCTGGCGATCGGCGGCCCGGACGACGCGGGCGACGAGGGCCAATGGATCCCCACGACGGCGCTCGATCAGTACGGCGCGACGCTCTCGCGCTGGTTCGGGGTGCCGCCCGCCGAGCTCGCGGCGGTCTTCCCGAACCTCGGCAATTTCGCCGCCCAGGACCTCGGCTTCCTGGCCTGACGCCGCGGCCGGTGCGCTACAACCGGCCCCCGCTTCATTCCTCCGTCATAAGTTTTGGCCTTGCGGTCCCTCGCGCCGGGGATCCGCTCGCTTCGGCTGTGGGCAACAGCCGAAACCTCGCCATTCCCGCGCGCTTTCCCGTAGGCCGCGGCCATTCGCACGTCATGAACTCGAAACTCATGCCGACGGCATGTTGGCATACGAAATTTGGGAATCTAGTTAGATCAATGGGTTGGCGTTGGACGTTCGTGTAACAGTGGCAAAAAACAGTCACTCGTGCCGATACTGGGGCACAAACAGACGAACGGGGCTTGATTCCAACTTTATGCCGATGGAATAATCGCCGCAGGGACTCGGCTTTGGGGATGGGTCGAGCCGACGTAGCACCACAGGGGAGGTCCGGAGCGATGCAAGCAATCCGTCGTATCACGCGTCTTGGTCGCTCGTGCGCGAGCCGCTGCGCGATTGCTGCCGCGTTCGCGCTCTGCGCAGTCGCCGGCATCGCACAGGCGCAACTGCCATCGCCCGTGTTCCGGTTCTACAACACCCAGACCGGAACGCACTTCTACACGATCAACCAGGCCGAGCGCGACATCGTGCTCGTGCGCTATCCGCAGTTCGCGTACGAAGGCCCGGCGTACTACGCGTATCCGCAATCGCATCTCGGCGACCTTCCGGTCTACCGGTTCTACAACACCGCGCGGGGCACGCACTTCTACACGCAGTCCGAGGCCGAGAAGAACTTCGTCCTCGCCACCTACCCGGTGTTCGCGTTCGAAGGCCCGGCGTACTACGCGCCCGCCGTCGAGGGCGCCGGCCGCGTCCCGCTGTTCCGCTTCTTCAACACCAACACCGGCGCGCACTTCTTCACGACCAACGTCGCCGAGCGCGACATGGTGCTGCAGCGCTGGCCGTTCTTCGCGTACGAAGGCACCGCGTACCAGGTCTACTCGAGCGGCGCCGGCACGGCGATCAACACGCTCCCGGTCACCAAGCTGTCCGTCTCGCCGTCGACGGTCCCGGCGGTCCCGGCGATCGTCACGCTGACCGCGGATGCCACCGACGCCGACGGCATCGTCGCGCGCGTCGAGTACTACCTCGGCGCGGACAAGATCGGCGAGACAGTGGTTCCGCCGCATACGATGAACTACGCGGTGATCGCCGCGGGCAACTACGCGTTCCGCGCGATCGCCTACGACAACCTCGGCGCGCCCGGGCCTTCGCCGACGATCAACCTCGCCGCGGGGACGACGCAGACCAACATCGCGCCGAAGATCTCGATGGTCGCCACGCCGGCGTCCATGGCCGCCGGCGGGCCGGTCACCCTGACCGCCACCGCGTCCGACGACGACGGCACGATCGCGAGCGTCAAGTTCTACGAGGGCAACGCCGTCATCGCCACGGTGACCGCGGCGCCCTACACGTACGTCTACAACACAACGACCGCGAGGGTCTACCGGTTCCACGCGGTCGCCACCGACAACCTCGGCCTGCAGTCGCCGTCGCCGGAGGTGCCGGTCTCGGTCGGGCAGCTGACCAACATCGCGCCGAAGGTCTCGCTCACCGCGACGCCGGGCACGCTCGCCGCGCCGGGGAACGTCACGCTGAACGCGACCGCGTCGGACGACGACGGCACCATCCAGCGCGTCTCGTTCTTCGTCAACGGCAACAAGATCGTCGACGTCGCTTCGCCGCCGTACACGACGACCTACATGACGACGTCGGCCGCGATCTACAAGTTCACCGCGCAGGCGGTCGACGACAAGAACCTGGCGACGACGACCGCGGACGTCAACGTGTCGGTCGGCCAGACCACGAACATCGCGCCGAAGGTGTCGCTGTCGGTCTCCTCGACGCAGATCACGTTCCCGGGCACGGTGACGATGTCCGCGACGGCGACCGACGACGACGGCACGATCTCGCGCGTGCGCTTCTACCAGAACGGCACGCAGCGCGCCGACGTGACCACGCCGCCGTACACGTTCAGCTACACGACGACGGTTCCCGGCGTCTACAAGTTCAAGGCGATCGCGTTCGACAACCGCAACGCGTCGACCTCGACGGCCGAGATCGACGTCACCTCGGGCAACGCGCAGCAGCTCAACAAGAAGCCCAGCGTGTCGCTCTCGCTGTCCAGCACGCTGGTGCAGGCGCCGGCGACGATCACGCTGTCGGTCAGCGCGTCCGACACCGACGGGACCGTGTCGAAGGTCCAGTTCTACCGCAACGGCGCGAAGATCGGCGAGAAGCTCGCGTCGCCGTTCACCTTTACCGACACCATCACGACGAGCGGGCAGGTGGCCTATTCGGCCGATGCGATCGACAACGTCGGCAACACCGCGGCGACGCTGCCTCAGCTCGTCACGGCGGCGACCCAGCCGACGGTCGCGGTCAGCGGCGACGCGGACACGTGGCGCCTGCTCAACCAGGCGACGTTCGGCGCCTCGCAGGCCGAAGCCGCGCAGGTCAAGGCGCTCGGCGTCAACGGCTGGCTCAATGCGCAGTTCGCCAAGCCGATGTCGGGTTACCCGGCGACCCGCTACAACAAGATCCAGCTCAACGAGACGGCCGACTGCACGACGCGCGACCCGCTGGGCCAGAACTACCCGGCGAACTCGCCGCAGGCGATCTGCGTGCGCGACCACCTGTCGCTCGCGATGATGCAGCGCGACCTCTTCACCAACGCCGCGTACGGCCAGGACCAGCTCCGCCAGCGCGTGGCGTGGGCGCTGTCGCAGATCCTCGTGATCTCGGGCGTCGAGCAGGACCTGTCGCGCGCGTACCCGATGGCGCGCTACCAGCAGATCATGGTCGAGGAGGCGTTCGGCAACTTCGAGACGATCCTCAAGCGCATCACCGTCTCGCCGGCGATGGGCAACTGGCTCGACGCGGTCAACAACGACCGGCCCGACCCGACGCGCGGACGCGTGCCCAACGAGAACTACGCGCGCGAGATCATGCAGCTGTTCAGCGTCGGCCTCGTCGAGCTCAAGGTCGACGGCACGCCGCTGACCGACGCGCTGGGCCAGGAGATCCCGACCTACGACCAGGACGACATCAAGCAATTCGCGAGGATCTTCACCGGTTACACGTACGCCAATCCGGACGGCAGCCCGATCACCAAGAAGAACGGCGTCTTCTACAACGCCGACATGGGCGTGTATCCGGGCACCGCGACGACCGGCCACGATCCGGACGCGAAGACGCTCCTGAACAACCAGGTCATCCCGGCCGGCCAGACGCCGCAGCAGGACCTCGACTCGGCGGTGCGCAACGTGTTCATGCACGCGAACACCGGCCCGTTCATCGCCTTGCGGTTGATCCAGCGCCTGGTGACGGGCAACCCGACGCCGGCCTACGTGCAGCGCGTCGCGCAGGTGTTCAACAACAACGGTGCGACGCCACCGGTCCGCGGCGACCTGAAGGCGGTCGTGCGCGCGATCCTGACGGACACCGAGGCGCGCGGGGCGGTCAAGTCCGATCCGTCGTTCGGCACGCTGCGCGAGCCGGTGCTGATGATCACGGGCCTGATCCGTGCGCTCAGCGGCGTGACCGACGGCTCGGCGCTCGGCGACCGGGCGGCGAACCTGAACCAGCGTCCGTACTTCTCGCCGACGGTGTTCAACTACTTCCAGCCGGACTTCACGCTGCCGGGGACGTCGGTGCTCGCGCCCGAGTTCACGATCTACAACAGCAACTCGGCCGTGGCGCGCACGAACCTGGTCTACAACCTGGTGTATGCGGGCATCGCGCCGGACGGCAACCTGGACCGGGCGACCGGCACGAAGCTCAACACCATCCAGTTCGAGCAATATGCGGCCGATGCGGCGATGCTGACCGACAAGGTCTCGGAAATGCTGCTCGGCGGACCGCTGCCCGCGGCGGCCCGCACCGCGGTCATGACCGCCGTCCAGGCGATCGCGCTGTCGGCGACGCCCACGGCGCAGCAGAAGACGGACCGTGCGCGCATGGCGGTCTACCTCGTCGCCTCGTCGAACCACTTCCAGATCCAGCGCTGACCATGACAACGAACCGCCGTCAATTCCTCAAGCGCACCGGCGCCCTCACGGGCGCGGCGATGGCCGGCACGTTCGGCCGACTCGGCATCGAGTCGGCCAGCGCGCAGACCGTCACCGACTACAAGGCTCTGGTCTGCCTGTTCAAGTTCGGAGGGGCCGACAGCAACAACATGATCGTGCCGGACACGGATTACGCGCAGTACGGGCTGATCCGCACGGCGGCCTCGCAGGTCGCGCTGACGCAGGCCGAGATCCTCAAGTTCACCGCGGCGCGCCAGGGCGGCAAGTCGTTCGGGTTCCACCCGAGCCTCGCGCTGCTCAAGGAGCTCTACGACTTGGGTAAGCTTGCCGTCGTCGCCAACGCCGGCACGCTGCTCGCGCCGATCGACATGGCGCAGTACAAGGCCGGCACGATGCGACCGCCGAACCTGTTCTCGCACTCCGACCAGCAGATGCTGTGGCAGGGCCTGTTGCCGGGCGACATCGTGCGCAGCGGCTGGGGCGGGCGCCTCGCGGACAAGCTCGTCGCGAAGAACGCGGGCCAGAAGGTCCCGACGATGGTCTCGGTGTCCGCGACGCAGATATACAAAAAAGGCCGCAACACGGTGCCGTTCGTGGTGCCGACGTCCGGCGGCGTGCTGCTGTCCGGGCAGGGCGCGGATGCGATCAGCACGGCGCGCTACAACGCGCTCAAGACGCTGCTCGGCACCGGCGGCGGGAACCAGCTCTTCGACGGCGCGTCGGAGATCCTGAACGACTCGCTGACCTCGGCCGAAGCGGCGAACCCGTACCTGACGCCCACGCTGCCGCAGATCATCACGGATTCGTTCACGATCAACGGCACGCTGGTCAACACCGGCCTCGCGAACCAGTTCAAGCAGATCGCGCGCCTGATCGAGGCACGTGCGGCACTCGGCGTGAAGCGCCAGTTCTTCATGGTGAACATCGGCGGGTGGGACACGCACTCGAACATCCTGACCAACCAGAACAACCTGTTCGGCCAGGTGGGTCCGGCCATGCGCGCGTTCTACAACTACACGGTCAACGCGGGCATCGCGAACAACGTCACGACGTTCACGATGTCGGACTTCAACCGCACGTTCATCGGCAACCAGTCGCTCGGCACCGACCATGCGTACGGCGGCAACTACATGGTGATGGGCGGCGCGGTCAAGGGCGGCGACATGTACGGCACGTACCCGACGCTCGTGCTCAAGGGCCCGGACGACACCGGCAGCAACGGTGCGTGGCTGCCGACGACCGGGGTCGACCAGATCGGCGGCACGCTCGCGAACTGGTTCGGCATGCCCGCGGCCGACATCGACTACGCGTTCCCGAACCTGGCGAACTGGTCGGCGGCCCAGCGCAACATCGGGTTCGTCTAAGGCTTTCCCGCGGTCCTGCGCTTTTCGAGCCCTCCCGGCCAAGCACCCCCCTGCGACCGCCGGCGCAGGACCGCACTTCATCGACGACGACGGCCGGGATCCCCGGCCGTCGTCGTTTCAGCGCGGCCCGGCGACCAGCGTCGACGCGGCCGCCGCGAGCGACGCCGGCACGACCGGCTTGGGAAGCAGCAGGAAGCCGGCCTCGCGCACCTCGCGCGCGGCGCTCGCCCCGGTGTCGCCGCTGACGACGAGCGCCGGCACGCGCTCGCCCAGCTCGTCGCGCAGGCGCGCGATCGCGGCGAGGCCGCTCGCGCCCGCGCCGAGCCGCAGGTCCGCGACGATCAGGTCGGGATAGCGCTCGACCGCGCCGAGCGCCTCGAGCACCGCGTCGGCATGCGCGCCTCCGGCGATCTCGGCGCCGAGCGTCGAGAACAGCGCCCGCACGCCTTCGACGGCCGCCGGGTCGTCGTCGATCACCGCGATGCAGGCGCCGGAAAGCGATGCGGCGGCCGACGCGCGATGCGGCCGCAGCGGCGCCGCGTCGACGGCGCGCGGCGCGACGATGGCGAAGCGCGAGCCGTGTCCCGGCTCGCTCGCGAGCGTCAGCCGGTGGTCGAGCAGGGCGGCGAAGCGCCGCACGATCGCCAGGCCAAGCCCCATGCCGGCGACGCGCGGCTGGTCGTCGCGCCGCGGCACCTGGAAGAACTCGTCGAACACGCGCTCCCGGTGCTCGGGAGCGATCCCGACGCCGCTGTCGACGACCTCGATCGCGACGCGCGGCCCGCGCCTTCGCGCACCGATGACGACACCGCCGCGACCCGTGTAGCGGAGCGCGTTCGCGGTGAGGTTGCGCAGCATGCGCTCGAGGAGCTGCGCGTCCGATTCCACCGCGAGCCGGGTCGGGACGAACGCAAGCGAGAGGCCGCGAGATGCCGCTTCGACGCCGAACTCGTGGGCGAGCTTGCCGAACAGCGGCGCCAGCGGCACGCGCTCGCGGCGCGGGTCGAGCGCGCCGGCTTCGAGCCGTGACAGGTCGATCAGTTGCGCGAACTGCGCCTCGAGACCGCCGAGCGCGCCGCGCACGCTCGCGACCAGCGGCCTCAGCTCATCGTCGCGCACGCGCTTCGCGAGCGCGGCGACGAACAGCCCGAGCGCGTGCAGCGGCTGGCGCAGGTCGTGGCTCGCGGCCGCGAGCAGCTGGCTCTTGCCGCGGTTCGCGGCCTCGGCCGCCGCGCGCGCCTCGATGGCGGCGCGCGTGCGCGCCTTGAGCTCGGCAATGAGGTCGGTGTTGCGGTGTCGCGTGGCGAGCGCGTCGGTCAGCACGTCGTTGAGCCGGTGGCCGAACGCGAGGACGAAGCCCAGTACGACGGCCATAACGACCGCGGTGTACAGGTGCACCGGACCGCCTTCCGCGCCGACGCGCACGATCAGCGGCACCAGCGCCGGCAGCACGAAGCCGTAGAACGACGGCTTGTAGACGGCCGTCAGGTTGAGGCCGCCGAGCACGACACCGAACAGGCAGACGATCGAAAGCGCCTGGTGCGCGGCCGACGCCGGGAACATCGCGACCGCCGCCGCGCCCCACAGCGCGCCCGCGGTCGCGGAGCCGATCGACCAGTAGCGGCCCCAGCGCGGCGCGGCCGACGCGCCCGGTCGCGCGCGGCGCCATGCGCGCACGAGCCGCGCTCGGCACGCCTGGTTGACGGCCACCAGCGCCACCCACGCGGCCATCAGCCATGGCGACGCTTCGCCGGCCATCGCCGCGCAGAACAGCGCCGCGCCGAACAGCATCGACGCCGTCGCGCGCGGCCAGCTCGCATAGAGCGTCGCGACCTGGTCGGCGCGCGCGCGGGCGAGCGGCGACGGCAGCGCGAGCGCGCCGTCGTGGGCGGCGTCCACGGGTCAGGGCCGCAGCGCGTCGACGTCGACGCCGCGGCGCGCGAGCTCGACGACCGCCTGCGTGCGCGTGTGCACGTTCAGGGCCTTCAGGATCGCGCTCACGTGGACCTTCACCGTCCCCTCGCTGAGCGACAGGTCGCGGCAGATGAGCTTGTTGGGCTTGCCCTGCACGAGCAGCCGCAGCACGTCGGACTGGCGCTGGGTGAACCCGATCGGCAGTCCGATCGGCCAGCTCGGTCCCGGACCCGAGCGCGGGTCCGAGGCGTTCGCCACCGGCCGGCCGCCGCGCAACACGATCTTGACCGCCGCGACGACGTCCGCCGCGTCGGCGCGCTTCGCGACGTAGCCGCGCGCGCCGGCGGCGAGGGCGCCTTCGATCGTCGCCCGGTCGTGCGTCGCGGACAGCACGACGATCGGCAGCCGCGGGCGATCGCGCCGGAGCTCGACGAGGAAGGCGAGTCCGCGCGTGCCGGGCAGCGCGAGGTCGAGCAGGACGGCGCCGCAATCGGGATGCAGCGCGAGCTCGCGCATCGCGTCGTCGCGCGTCTGCGCCGTGAGCAGCGTCCAACCCGGCTCCGCGCCCGCGACGTAGCGCTCGAGCGCTTCGAGGATCAGCGGGTGATCGTCGACGACGAGGATCTTCATGCCGGTCTCCGTTTGTTCACGCGTTCAACCTGCGCGCGTCGACTCTAGGGAAGAAAGGCGCTTCGCGCACCTGTCAGTTTTGACAGGGGATGAATACGCGGCGGCATGTCGAATGGCGTTGCTCGCCAGCGGCTTGCGCATCGCAGTTCGCGCGGCAAGTCTCGTTTCGTTCGTCCGTCGTCCTACGCCGAACGGATGAATGTCAGGCGAGGCCTACGCACCGACGCACGCTTCACCGATGTTCGCGCGGTGCACGCAACGCGAAACTCGGCATGCTCTGCGCGGCCGCTCTCGGCGGCGCGGCGAAAACCAAGAGGAGACCAACCATCATGGCAACCATTCGTAGGGATGATCCCGCCAACCGTGATCCGATCACCGGCGCACCCGGCTCGCATCCGGTCGGCACCGGCGTCGGCGCAGCGGGAGGCGCGGCCACGGGCGCAGCGATCGGCGCGGCAGGCGGTCCGGCGGGCATGCTCGCGGGCGCCGCGGTCGGCGCGATCGTCGGCGGCCTGGCCGGCAAGGGCGTCGCCGAGGCGATCGACCCGACGGTCGAGGAAGCGTACTGGCGCGACAACTTCGCCAGCCGCCCCTATGCCGCGGGCTCGACGTTCGACGACTACGCCCCGGCGTACCGCTACGGCTGGGAGACGTATCCCCAGTTCGCGGGCGTTCCGTTCGAGGAAGTCGAGCCGCAGCCGCGCTCGCAATGGTCTTA
>Ga0207648_10002572_pt1 | contig 19440 bp, 14 predicted proteins | sample KBSMisM32_FD_184310 | JGI IMG/M metagenome (GOLD analysis project Ga0207648, IMG submission 184310) | Miscanthus rhizosphere microbial communities from Kellogg Biological Station, Michigan, USA - KBS Miscanthus M3-2 (SPAdes) (version 2) | ecosystem: Host-associated > Plants > Roots >...
GGCATGGGGGTCGACACCTTCAGCGTGCGCTGGACGGGCCAGGTGCGGGCCAAGGTGACCGGCACCACCACCTTCTTCACGCAGAGCGACGACGGCGTGCGCCTGTTCGTGAACAACCAGATGGTGGTGAACAACTTCACCGACCACGCCAGCACCGAGAACAGCGGCACCATCGCCCTCACCGCCGGTCAGCTCTACGACATCCGGATGGAGTACTACGAGAACGGCGGGCAGGCGGTGGCGCGCCTCAGCTGGTCCGCGCCGGGCGTGGCCAAGGAGGTGATCCCGCGCGCGAACCTGTACCCGTATGCGTTGTTCGTGGTGGGCTCCACCACGTTGTCCGCCGCGGACGCGGCGGCCCGTGACCGTCTGCTGGCCGGAGGCTTCGTGCCCGTCTTGCGCACGGGCGCGGCGGCCACCACCGCGGACGCGGGAGGCAAGGCGGTGGTCGTGATCTCGTCCACGTCCAACTCCGGCGACGTCACCACGAAATACCGGGCCGCGGTCACGCCGGTGGTCGTCTGGGAGCCGCTGCTCTTCGACGAGCTCGGGATGACGGGCACGGCCAGCACCAGCCAGGGCACGCAGACGGGCCAGACCCAGGTCGCGATCGTGAACGCGGCCCATCCCCTGGCCGCGGGCCTCAGCGGCACCGTGACCGTATCCAGCTCCACGACGTTCACGTGGGGCGTGCCCAACGCCGGCGCGGTGGTGGTGGCGCGGCCGCCTTCCAACGCGTCGCGGGCGTCGATCTTCGCCTACGAGCGCGGGGCGGGGATGGTCGGGCTCACCGCGCCCGGACGGCGCGTCGGGCTGTTCCTGCACGACACGGCGGCGGCATCGCTGAACGGGTCGGGCCGGTCGCTGGTGGACGCCGCCCTGCGCTGGGCGACGGGACAGTAGGAGTCGCACGCGCTCGCGTCATCCGTTCCGGGGCGGATGCTCCGGGGCGGATGGCGCGAGCGGGCCGTCGCTCTAGCGGTAGCGCGCCTTCTGGCAGGCCTGCTCCTGCCCCGCCGTGCAGCCCTGCTTGTAGTAGGCGAGCGCACGCTGGCGGTCGCGGGCCACGCCCTCCGCGTTGTCGTACATGAGCGCGAGCTCCAGGCAGGCGTCGCCGACGCTGGCGTCGCAGGCGGTCTGCATCCGCGGCACGGCCTGGGCGACGTCTTTGGGCATGTGCTGGCCCACGCGCTGGTGGTGCGCGTATTTGTAGCAGCTCGGCTGGCTGCCGCCGTCACACGCTTTCTTGTAGGCGGCGATGGCCCTGGGCATGTCGCGCTCGATGCCGCTGCCCTGCTCGATCGCGGTGCCGAGGCGCGCGCAGCCAGGAATGTCGCCGCCACCGCAGGCCTCGTCGAACAGCTTGAGCGCGCGCACGGGGTCCGCCGTCATCTGCGCGCCGGAGGAGTACATCACGCCGAGGCTCGTGCAGCCGCGGAAGTCGCCGTTGTTGCAGGCCGCGCGGTAGAGCATGCCCGCCTGGGAGTAGTCGCGCGCCACGCCCCGGCCGCTGAAGTAGGCGGTGGCCAGCTCGTAGCAGCCGCGCCCGAAGCGCCCGTCGCAGGACTCCTTGAACATCGTGGCCGCACGCGCGACGTCGGCCGCGGCGTTCGACGTCTTGGTGATCAGGCCGAGGCTGTGGCAGGCGCCGGGCTCGTGCGCCTCGCACGCGCGCTTGAAGAGCGCGGTGGCCTTGGCCGGATCGCGGGGCGCGCCCAGGCCCGACTCGTGGGCGAGACCGAGACGATAGCAGCCAGCCATGGACCCGCCGTCGCAGGCCTTGCCGAACAGGGCGGCCGCCTTGGCCGGGTCGCGCGCGACGCCGCGGCCCTCGCTCGTGGCCACGCCGATCTCGCTGCAGCCTTCGGCATCGCCGCCCGCGCAGGCCTTCTGGAAGAGCTGGGCCGCGCTGGCGACGTTGGCGGCGAGGCCGACGCCGTCGCGGTTCATCGCCCCGAGCATGGCGCAGGCGCGCGCGATGCCGCCCTCGCAGGACTGCGAGAGCAGGGTGCCCGCGCGCCCGAGGTCCTTCGGGATGTCCTTGCCGTCGGAATACAGGATGGCCAGGCGGATGCAGGCCTCGGCGTATTTGAGGTCGCAGGAGCGCTGGAAGAGCGCGATCGCCTTGCTCACGTCCTTCGAGCCGCCCTGCCCCGCCACGTGCATGGTGGCCTGCTCGAAGCAGCCCTTGGCCTGCCCGCCGTCGCAGGCCTTCTTGTAGAAGCCGGCGGCCTTGCCCGCATCGCGCGGCGCGCCCTCGCCGCTCTGGTAGGCGGCGGCCAGGGTCAGGCAGTCGGCGGCGTTGCCCTTGTCGCAGGATTTCTTGACCGCCTCGACATCGAGGGCCGCGGGCGCGGGGGCTTGCGCGGGAGGCGCGGCCGGCGCCTGAGCCTGCGCGCTGAGGGTCCAGCCGACTACGACCAGGAGGAGGGACGTGATCGAGAGCCGCATGGTGGCGTGACACTACCCCCGCTCCGCGGGGAGCGTCAATTACGGGGTTCACATTGCGGACGGGCGGACGTCGCCTGTGATGTGGCACACGCCCGCAGGAAGCGGGGGGCAGTAGTGTAGGTCGATTTATCCAGGGCGGGCCGCAGATTGGCTTGCGCCCGCTGAACTCATCCTCGAAGTTGGATTCTCCACACAATGGAAGACAGCCTCGTTCGAATGGAGCCCGGCTCCATTCCCCTCGGACTTCACGCGCTGTTCAATCGCCTCGAACGCCATCGCCCCGGCGGCCAGCAGGCGGACGATTTCATAGAAGAAGTCTTCCACACGATGAAGGACGACCTCGGCCTGCTCGGGGTCCTCGTCTACGGCGAGCGGCGGGACGGCTTCGAGCTGCGCCGGCGCGTGGGCGAAGGGTTCGAAGCGATGACCGAGTTCCTGGAAGGAGCGTGGTCGTCGGTGACGTCGGTCCTGCGCCACCACGTCTACATCTTCGCGGAGCCCGGCGAGTCGGACGCCCCGTCCACGTTCGGGATCCTGCGGGAAGGCCCGTCGGCGGGAGTGGTCGTGGGGCGGCGGCCGCATCGGCGCCTTCTCTTCTTCGGCCTCGACTGGGGCTGGGACCGCGAGCGCGTGGACTTCGCGCTCAACGTCCTGCGCGCGGCCCTCGGCCTGCACCTCCTCGAGGAGCGCGTGCGCGTCAGCTTCCGCCAGGTGGCCGAGATCCAGGAGAGCCTGCTGCGCGAGGCCGCTCCGCAGGTGCCCGGCTTCGACGTGGCCTACAAGTCGATCCCGGTGGAAGAGGTGGGCGGCGACTTCTGCGACTTCGTCCCCCTGGGCGGGGACCTCATGGGCTTCGCCATCGGCGACGCCAGCGGACACGGGCTGCCCGCGGCCCTGCTCGTGCGCGACGTCGTGACCGGGCTGCGCATGGGCCTCGAGAAGCACCTGCGCATGGAGTACGTGTTCTCCAAGCTCAACCGCGTCATCCACCGCAGCAACGTCTCGAGCCACTACGTCTCCGCGTTCTACGGCGAGCTGGAGCCGAACGGGCAGATCTCGTACGTCAACGCCGGCCACCAGCCGCCGCTCCTGTTCCGCAAGGACCGCGTCCTGGAGCTGCGCACGGGGGGCACGGTCATCGGTCCCCTGCCCGAGGTCCCCTATCGCCGGGGGCTCGTGCGTCTCGATCCCGGCTCCGTGCTGGTGTTGTTCACGGACGGGATCGTGGAGCGCCGCGCCCACGGCGACGAGTTCGGCGACGAGCGGCTCAAGCGCGTCGTGCAGGAGAGCCACGGCATCCCCGCCGCCCAGCTCCTCGAGCGCATCCTCGACGCGGCGTTCGTCTACGGCGAGGGGCGGTCGTGGGAGGACGACGTGACGATCATGGTGATACGGCGGCCCGAGGAGTAGCGAACCACTTCTCGTACCACTTCACGCTGCGGTCCATCAGGTCCACGAGGTGGCGCGGCTCGCGCAGGCCGTGCCCCTCGCGCGGGTAACGGACCATCACCACGGGCACGCCCACGTCCTTGAGCGCGATGAAGAACTGCTCGGACTCCGCGATGGGCACGTCGTTGTCGTTCTCGCCGTGCACGAGCATGGTCGGGGTCGCGACCTTGCCCACGTGCTTGAGGGCCGACCGCTCCCAGAGGACGTCCATCAGGTTGCCCTGGTGCGGGAGCACACCCCACTCCATCTGCTCGTACATGTTGTAGTACGTCATGTAGTTGTAGCTGACGTTGTTGATGATGGGCGCGAGCGGGATGGCGGCGCGGAACATCCGCGTCTGCGTGATGAGCCAGGCGCTGAGCTGCCCGCCGTAGCTGCCGCCTTCCACGCCGAGCCGGTCGCGGTCGATCCAGGGATTGCGTCGAAGCGCGGCCGAAGTGCCGTACAGGACGTCCTGCGCTTCGTTCCCGTTCTGGTCGCCGTAGACCGCGTCCGCGAAGGCCTGGCCGTAGCCGGTGGAGCCGCGGAAGTTCACCATCAGCACGGCCCAGCCGCGGTGCGCGTACTGCTGCACGCGGAAGTTGAAGGCGGGGCCTTGCGCGCCGTGCGGGCCGCCGTGGATGACCACGATCATCGGGTGCTTCGAGTCCGCGGTCCGCCCGATGGGCTGGGCAAGGTAGGCCTCGACGTCGAACTTGAAGTCGTTGCTCCGGAACGTGAAGGGCTCGACCTTGGCCATCTCGACGTCGCGCAGCGCCACGAGGTTGAGGTCCGTCAGCTTCCGGGCGGCGCCGGCTTCGGGGCGCAGGTAGAGCTGGCCGAGGTCGGTCGGGCTCGCGTAGACGTAGGCGAGCGCGCCGCCGCGGGCCGTGCTCCAGGACTCGACGCGCCCGGGATCACCGACCACGAGCTCCGCCTTGCCGCCCGCCGCGGGCAGGCGATAGAGCCGCAGGTGGCCGCGCTCCTGCACCGAGAAGTACACCCATCGTCCGTCCGGCGACCACGTCGGCGAGGACTGGCGGTTGTCGACGGCGGCGCCGAGCTCGCGGCGATTGCTGCCGTCCGCGCTGATCACGCAGACGTGCGTGTCCTCCATCGTCGTCTCGAGGTCGGTGAGGCCGCGACGGGTGGCCATGAACGCGACGCTCTTGCCGTCCGGCGACCAGCGCGGCTGATATTCCGCACTTTCGGTAGCGGTCAGTCGCCGCATCTTTCCGTCGGCGACTGAAAGAGCAAAGAGATCCGGGTTGTAGAACAAGTCCGGCTCGGGCTCGCGGTTGGAGACAAGCAGGATCTCGCGCCCGTCCGGCGACCAGTCGATCGAGTGCTCCTCGGTGAGGCCCGAGGTCAGCGCGCGCGGCGCGCCGCCCGCGGCGTCCACGAGGAAGATGTGCCGGCGCCGGTTGTCGTTGAAGCGCGTGTTCCCTTCCACCGCGTCCGGCTTGTAGAGGTAGCGCGTGATCACCACGGGATCGCCCGTGGCCAGCTCCGTCTCCGGGCCGGGAGTGGCGGAGACGAACGCGATCTGCTTCGAGTCGGGCGACCAGGCGATGGCGCGGCCCTCGAAGGTCAGCGGGCTGTTCGTGCCCTGCGTCTCCGCGAGGACGCGCGGCGCGCCCGCGCCGTCGGCGGCGACGACCATGAGCGCGTCCTTGTCACCGCTCGTCCCCGCGTACGCGATCCAGCGGCCGTCCGGCGACCAGGACGGATCGGACCCCCTGGCGTCGGCGCCTCCCACCTGCGCCGGCGTGCCGTCCGGGAGGGCCAGGACCCAGAGCTGCGTGCGCGGACGGCCGGGGCCGTCGTTCGTCTGCACCGTGTAGGCCGCGCGGGTGCCGTCCGGCGAGAGCTGCACCGACGTCACCGCGCGCATCCGGAAGTAGTCGGTGCTCTCCAGGCGCCGCGGCGCGGCCGCGGCCGCGGCGGCGGAGAGCGCGAAGACGCAGGCAAGGGCGGGCCAGCGAGTCATGAGGGGGCCTCCAGCGAGACGCGCAGCATAGGCCGGAACCGGGCCGGGGAGAACCGTGTATGCTCCCCGCCCAGAATGGACCGCGAGCAGGCCGTCGAAGCGCTCCAGCTCCTGCGCCGCGTCGTCGGGCAGGCGCGTGACGACACCACCCTGCAGAACTGGGGCGTCATCTGGATGCTCCACGGGCTCACCAACGGCCTCGGGTTCATCGGCACGAACCTCTTGATGTGGCGCGGCTACACGACGCCGTGGGCGTACGTGATGCTGTGGGGCGTCATCCTCCCCGTGAACATGACATCGATCTTCCTGCTCAAGTCGCGCCCGGCCGGGGCCTGGACGTTCTTCGAGAGCATGATCTGGCTCATCTGGACCTCGTTCATCGGCGCCGCCCTCGTGGCCACGGCGGCGAACTTCCTCCTGGGCTTCGCCCTCGTGCAGCTCGGGCCGGTGGTCGCCGTCCTCTCCGCGTATGCGTTCGCCTTGATGGGCGGGATGATGGGCAAGCGCTGGTTCCTCGGCTCCGCCCTCTTCGCGGTGGTGGCGGTGGCGATGGGCGCGTTCCCCCGCTTCGGGTTCATCCTGCTCGGCCTCGCGTGGGGGGCGGTCCAGTTCGTCGCCGGCGCCACCCTGCACGCACAGCGCAAGCGCCGGCTGGCCGCGGGAACACAGCCCCGCCTGGTCTGACGTCCATGGACTCGGTCCGCCTCGCGATCCTCGGCGCGCTGGCCGCGTCGCGCGTCGGCATGGAGCGGGCGGAGGTGCTGGGCGCGCTGTCCGCGGCGGGCGTGGATGCGGGCGCGGCGTCGCCGGAGCTCTCGGCGCTGGTTTCTTCGGGGCGCGTGTCCGCGCGCGCGACCTGGCTGGAGCTGACGCCGTCCGGGATCCTGGACCTGCTCGCGCTGCACGCGGAGATCGAGCGCGCGCTCGACCCCTCGCCACCGCTGCCCGAGCAGGAGCAGTGTCCTTCCGTGCCGTGGCTCACCGCGGTGCAGACGTGCTGGATCGACGCGCTCTCCATCAACTACCGGGTGGATCCGGCGGCGCTTGCTCCCCTGCTACCCGCACCCCTGGAGCCCGAGGTTCACAAAGGGCACGGTTGGGTACAAGTCCTGATGTCGTCGCTGCGCGACATGCGCCCGCCGGGGATCCCGTCCTTGTTCGGGACTTGTTTCTACCAGGTGTCGTATCGCGCGGCCGTGCGCTATCGCGACGCGGTCGGGTCCTGGCGCCGCGGCGGGTACTTCGTGCGCAGCGAGACGAACCATCCCGTCATGCGCGCGGTGGGGAACGCGCTCGCGGAGTTCAAGTTCCACGATTTCGGGGCGGCGGACATGGTGATGCTGCGCGACGGCGACCACCTGACCGTGGGCGTCGATCCGGAGCCGGGGTTTCCGGACGGGCGGCTCGTGTCGGTGGTGGACACGCGGCCGCTGGCTTCTCCGCCCGCGGGTTCTCTCTGGTCATCGCTGGGCGAGCTGCACGAGCCCCTGGTCGAGTGCTACGACGCGCTCGGGGTGGACGCGGCGGAGGGGCACCTGTACATCTTGACCATCGACCGCGATCCGTGGAACGCGCGGTTCGTCGCGCCGGCCAACCTGTATTGCGAATATTTCGACACGGGGCCGCTCGGGCGCGGGGCGAGCTCGCTCGATTCGGTGCTGCACCTGGAGGAGTGCCGGTATCGCTGGCGGCCGCTGCGGAGGGTGGCGCTGGGGTAGGGCGCGGTCTATCCGTTCCGGAACGGATGAATCGCAGAACCGCGCCTTCGATATTTTCGCGCCATTACCAAATATTTCTCACCGGGTTTTGATTCGGACCTCGATTTCAGCGCGGTTGATCGAGTTCCTTACGCCCGTGTTTCCACGATGACACTCTCGCTGCGTTCGCGCCGCCCTGCGCTGCGTTCGCGCACGCGTCTTCGATTCCGGCGATCACACGGCTCGGCGTTCGTCCTGGCGCTCTCGCGGGCCATCGCGCGGCCGCGAAATCACCGTGATAAACAAGGCGCATGAGTACGAACATCCTCGCTCTCGCCTCTGCCCTCTCCGATCACGATCTCCTCGCGCGCATCGGCGTCCTCGCCGAGAGGGAGCGCGAGGCCACGGTCGAGCTCATCGCGCACCTGGCGGCGCTCGATGCCCGGCCGTCTCTCTACGCCGCGCGCGGGCCCGGCTCGCTCTTCGGCTACTGCACCGATGTCCTCCACCTCTCCGAGGACGCCGCGTGCAATCGCATATCCGCGGCTCGCGCGTGTCGCCTCTTTCCGGTGATCCTCGACCGGCTCGCCTCCGGCGCCGTGTCGCTCACGTCCGTGCGAATGCTGCGGCCGCACCTCACGCTGGAGAACCACGAGTCGGTCCTGGCCAACGCCGCGGGCAAGACCCTGCGCGAAGTAGAGGCCCTGATCGCGGCGCTGGCTCCTCGGCCGGATGTCCCGACGTCGGTGCGGAAGCTTAAGGAGCCCACGCCGCCAACACTGGATCTTGCGCCGACGCCACCAGGCGCGCCGAGTGTGCCCGCTGTGGCGCCGCCCCGGCCGCGGCCCGTCATCGAGACGACCTCGCCGGAGCGCTATCGCGTCCAGTTCACGATCGGCAAGGAGAGCCACGATCGGCTCCGGCGCCTCCAGGCTCTGATGCGCCGCGAGGTCCCGGACGGCGACGCGGGCCAGATCGTCGAGCGTGCGCTGGCCGTCCTCCTCGACAAAGTCGAGAAGTCGAAGTTCGCGGCCACGTCGAGGCCGCGGCGCCCTATCCGTTCCGGAACGGATAGGGTCCGCCTTCCGGATGAAGCGCGGACCCCGATCCCACGGTCGAGAGACATCCCGAACGCGGTCCAGCGCGGCGCCTGGAGGCGCGACGGCGGCCGGTGCGGCTTCGTCAGCAAGGACGGCGTCCGCTGCAAGGAACGCTCGTTCCTGGAGTTCCATCACATCCGGGCCTTCGCGCGGGGCGGACCGGCCACCGTCGACAACATCGGGCTGCGCTGCCGGCGCCACAATCAATACGAAGCGGAGCTGGTTTTTGGGCCGCGGGCGCAAATGACCCCACAATGAAGGGCCATGCGCGTGCGCCTCCTGGTCGTAGCGATTCTCGTGCTGGCCGTCCGGGCGCCGTCCCCGGTGGCCCGCGCGGACGCCCCGACCCGCAAGGTCTGGGTCTACTTCCGCGACAAAGGCCCGGACGCGGCGGCTCGCGTGCAGACGGTGACGCTATCCGCACGCGCGCGGGCACGGCGCGCGCTCCGCGGGTCCACGAAGGGCGCCACCTTCGAGGACCTGCCGCTCGCGCCGTCCTACGTCGCGGAAGTGGCCGGCCGCGTGACCCGCGTGCGGCAGCAAGTCCGCTGGCTCAACGCCATGAGCGTGGAGGCGAGCGCCGACCAGATCGCGTCGCTCGAGCGCCTGGCCTTCGTCGCCCGCGTCGACCTGGTGCGCGGCTATCGGCGCCGCGCCGACGACGAGCGCGCGGGGCGGGCGCAAGCCGTCGCCTCGTCGGCGGCCACCTCGCGGCGCACTCCGGCCGCGCGCTCCGCCGCCTTCGACTACGGCCTCTCCGCCGGCCAGCTCACCCAGATCGGCGTACCCGCCGCTCACGAGATGGGGCTGCACGGCGAGGGCGTGATGGTGGCCGTGTTCGACACGGGCTTCGACACGCTCTCCCACGAGGCCTTCGCCGCCATGTCGATCGTCGACCGCCACGACTTCGTCAACGGCGACGACGACGTCGCCAACGGGCGCGACCGCGGCGAAGGCAGCCACGGCACGGAGACCCTCTCCGTCCTCGGCGGATGGGCCCCCGGCCATCTCATCGGCCCCGCCTTCAACGCCACCTACATCCTGGCCAAGACGGAGGACACGAGCAGCGAGACTCCCGTCGAGGAGGACAACTGGGCGGCGGCGGCGGAATGGGCGGAGGCGCGTGGCGCCGACGTCATCAGCAGCTCGCTCGGCTACCTGACCTTCGATCCCGGCTTCCCCAGCTACACCGCCGACGACATGGACGGGCAGACCGCGATCTCGACGCGCGCGGCCGAGCGGGCCGCCGAGCGCGGAGTCGTGGTCGTGATCTCGGCGGGTAACGCGGGCCCGAGCACGCTGCACAACACGCTGGGTGCGCCCGCGGACGGGCGCCTCGTCCTTACCGCCGGCGCGGTGACCTCGGCGGGGGCGCGCGCGAGCTTCAGCTCCGTCGGGCCCACCGCGGACGGCCGCATCAAACCGGACGTGGCCGCCCAGGGCGTGGCCGTCACCGCGGCCGCTCCCGGGACGGCCAGCGAGTACACCAGCGTGAACGGGACGTCGTTCTCGTGTCCGCTCACGGCGGGAGTGGTGGCGCTGGTGCTGCAGGCGCGGCCGACGGCCACCGTGAGCGAGATCGAGGACGTCCTGCGTGCCACGGCCAGCCAGGCCGCCCAGCCCGACAACCTGCTGGGCTGGGGCATCGTGGACGCCGCCCGCGCCATCCAGGCCCTTACCCGCTAGAGCGTCCCCGTCTCCGTTCCCGTCCGTTTCGCCGATCGTGGAACCCCGCTGGCACTCAGTGCGTAACGCATATATGCTCGCCGCACCGACCCAGCCCCGGAGGCCCGATGACGGACCCGCGGATCCCGACCGAAGACTTCCTGCCCTTGCGCCCCGTCGAGTTCGACATCCTGCTCGCCCTCGGCGACGGCGAGCGGCACGGGTACGCGATCATGCAGGAAGCCCTGCGCCGCAGCGAAGGGCAGCTCCAGCTCGAGCCGGGCACCCTGTACCGCGCCCTGCGCCGGATGCGCGAGGCCGGCCTCGTGACCGAGACCGCCGGCCGCGGACAGGAAGGAAGCGACGAGCGGCGCCGCTACTATCGCCTCACCGCGCTCGGCCGGCGCGTCGCCGCCGCGGAGGCGCAACGGATGGCGGCGCTGGTGCTGACCGCGCGCACCCGCGGCCTGCTCGGCAAGGCCTGAGATGAGAGCCCCCGCGATCCCCGCCCGGGCCCGCCGCGCCTACGCGCTCCTGCTGAAGGCCTATCCGCCCGCCTTCCGCGCGGACGTCGGCGAGGAGATGGCGGCGGCCTTCGCCGATCGGTACAAAGACGAAGCCGCACGAAGCCGAAGAGCCCTCGCCGTCCTGTGGGCCCGGACGCTGTGGGACACCGCGCGCAATGCCATCCCCGAACGGATGGCGCCGCGGACGGCCCACCCCACGCCGGCAAGCACGATCACGAGCACCGGAGGAACGATGGACACCCTGGCCCAGGACGTGCGCTACGCCCTGCGCGCGCTCGCCCAGCAGCGCGCGTTCGCGATCGTCGCGGTGGTGACACTCGCCCTCGGAGTCGGCGCCAACGCCGCGATCTTCTCCGTCGTGAATGCGATGCTCCTCCGGCCCCTGCCCTATCCCGCCGCGGAGCGGCTGGTGATGGTGTGGACGACGACCGGGACGGGCCAGAGCGCCGCCGCCTGGCCGGAGTACCTCGACTGGCGCGCCCAGTCGCGCTCCTTCGAGGAGATGGCGGTGGCCCGGCACCAGAGCGTCACCCTCGTCGGGGGCGCGGAGCCGGAACGGGTGACGGGCGCCTTCGTGAGCTCCACGCTGTTCGACGTGGTGGGCGCGCGGCCGGAGCTGGGCCGGACGTTCCGGCCGGAGGAGACGGATCCCACGACCGCGCAGCCGGTGGCGGTGATCAGCCATGGCCTGTGGACGCGCCGCTTCGGAGCGGACCCCGCGATCCTGGGACGCACGCTGATCTTCAATGGCCAGCCGCGCGCGGTCATCGGGGTGATCGGGCCCGAGTTCGAGCCCGGCCGCGCTCCGTTCGACGGCTGGTTCATGGGCACCGAGGTATGGCTGCCCGTCGCCGACTTCCCGAACGCGAACGGCCTGGCCCGCGGGCAGACCGAGCTCGGGGTGGTGGGGCGCCTGCGCCCCGGAGTGACCCCGGCGGCGGCCCAGGCCGAGCTGGCCGTGGTGGCGGAGCGCCTCCAGAAGGCCTATCCGGACACCCACGCTCATCGCACCGTGATCGTGAGGCCCCTCCACGAGGAGCTCGTCTCCGACGTGCGCCCGGCCCTTCTCATCCTGCTCGGGTCGGTAGCCCTCGTCCTCCTCATCGCCTGCGCCAACGTCGCGAACCTCCTTCTCGCCCGCGCGGCGCACCGGCAGCGCGAGATGGCCCTGCGCAGCGCGCTCGGGGCCGGCCGCGGCCGCCTGGTGGCCCAGCTCCTCACCGAGAGCATGGTGCTCGCCGTGGCCGCCGGAGTGCTGGGGACGATGGTCGGCGCGCTCGCCCTCCGCGGGCTGCTCGCGCTCGTGCCCGCCAACGTGGGCCTCCCCGCGGATCTCGCCATCGATCGCACGGTGCTGGCCTTCACCGCCGGCCTGTCCGTGCTCACGGGCGTCGTGTTCGGCCTCCTTCCCGCCTGGCAGGCGTCGCGGCCCGATCTCGTCGCCGTCCTGCGCGAGGGCGGACGGTCCGTGGGCGGCGCGGCGCGCCGCCGCTTCCGCGACGGCCTGGTGGTGGCGGAGATCGCGCTCTCGCTCGTGCTGCTCGTGGGAGCCGGCCTCCTCCTGCGCAGCGTCCTCGCCCTCCAGGGCGCGGAGCCGGGGTTCCGCAGCGACCGGCTGCTCACGATGGAGTTCCGCCTGCCCACTGCGCGCTACACCGAGCCGGCGCAGATGGCGGCGTTCTTCCACGCGATCCTCGAGCGCATGCGCGCGGTGCCGGGCGTGGAGAGCGTGGCCCTCGCGCGCGCGGTGCCCTTCAGCGGCAACCGGGGCTCCAGCGCCTACGAGGTGGACGGCCTGGCCCCGCCCGCGCCCGGACGCGAGCCGCAGACGCAGACCAACATCGTGAGCACCGGCTACTTCCGTACGATGGGGATCCCGATCCTGCAGGGCCGCGAGTTCGAGGACCGCGACACCGCGGACAGCACTCCGGTGGCGGTGGTGGGCGCGACTTTCGCCCGCACCGTCTGGCCGGGCCAGGACCCGCTCGGCAAGCGCTTCCGCCTCAAGGAGCGGCCGCAGTGGCTCACGATCGTCGGCGTCGTCGGCGACATCCGTCACGGCTCGTTCGCGGAGGCGCCCTCGCCCCAGGCCTACACGCCGCACGATCAGGATCCGCGCATCTTCGCCTGCGTGCTCGCGCGCACCACCGGCGATCCCATGGCGATGGCCGCCCCCATCCGCCAGGCCATCTGGTCGGTGGACGCGCAGCAGCCGGTCTGGCGTGTGCGCTCGATGGAATCGCTGCTCGCCGCCGCGCGCGGGCCCGCGCGTGCCATGTCCGTCCTCATCGCGATCTTCGCGGCGGTGGCCCTCCTCCTGGCCGCCGTCGGCATCTACGGGGTGATGGCCTACCTCGTCGCGCAGCGGACGCGCGAGATCGGGATCCGCATGGCCCTCGGCGCCTCCGCGCACGCGGTCATGCGCATGGTCGTGGGACGCGGGCTGGCCCTCACGCTGGCCGCGACCATCATCGGGATCGCGGGAGCGGCCGCGCTCAGCCGGACGCTGGCCACGTTGCTGTTCGGCGTGGCGCCCCTCGACCCCGTCACGTTCGTGACCGCGGCGGCCGTCCTGGGCGGCGTCGCGCTGCTCGCGTCGTACCTGCCCGCGCGCCGGGCCGCGCGCGTGGACCCCGTGGTGGCGCTGGCCGAGGAATAGCGAGGCTATACTCCGCCGCATGATCCATCGTGCGTGCGGCGTCTTGATGTTATTGGGCCTCGCGGCCGCGGCGTCGGCCCAGAGCCCCTCGCCCGCGCCCTCCGGGCCACCGGCGCAGACGGAAGCGGATGAATACACGCGTTACGAGATGCTCGGTCCGGGCACGGGACGGTTCCGCATCTTGTATGAAGTCACCGCCACCACACCGGGCGCGACCGTGTTCTTCAATCCCATCCGCAAGGGCAGCGTGGCCACGGACGAGAGGGTCCGTGATCGCCTGAACGGCAAGCTCCTCGACTTCTCGATCGTGGGCGGACGCGAGGCCAAGGCGGGCGGCCTCGCCGACGCCGACCCCGACGAGCGCTACATCGCGGTGCAGCTTCCGCGGCGCGTGCCCGCGGACGGCGGCGAGGTCCGCCTCCTCATCGAGAAGACGTACCAGGACCCGAAGAGCTACGTCGTGGAGGCGGAAGACGTCGTGTTCACGCGCTCGCTCGGCATCAAGCGCAACGCGGTGGTGCTGCCCGCGGGCTACGAGCTCGTGGCCTGCAACGTGCCCGCCCAGGTGGCGACGGAAGCGGACGGGCGCATCGTGGTGAGCTTCGTGAACGCGTTCCCGGGCCCGGCCGCGGTCGTGATCAAGGGACGGAGGCTCCGATGAGGACGCGGACCCTCGCCGCCGCCGTGCTGGCCGCGGCCGCCGCCGTGTCCGCGCAGGAGCCCGGACGCCTGGCCGAGCGCGCGCACCAGGACCGCGAGATCGTCTACTTCCTGCGCGAGCCCGACACGCACGCCTTCGACCTCTACCACGACTACACGGAGACGCGCGAAGGCATGGACCGCTACATCAACGTCGTGCGCCAGGGCAGCACGGTCGCGAACCCGGGCGCGCGCATCCTCGACACGGGCGAGGAGCTCAAGCCCGAGATCCTGAAGGGCGAGGCCATCACCGCGGCCAGGCTCGACATCGGCGAGCCCGTGCGGCCGGACAGCGAGATCGTGCTCATCCGCTTCCCTCCCGTCGCGCGCGGGGCGAGCGTGCGCCTGCGCATCAGCGAGACCTACACCGATCCCGCCCGCTACAAGATGGAGGGCGACGAGCTGGTGTGGGACCGCAGCTTCGGGCGGCCGCGCAACGCGGTCGTGCTGCCCGCGGGGTGGATGCTGACCGCGAGCGCGATCCCCGCCACCGTCAGCGTGACGGAGGACGGGCGCATCCGTCTGGACTTCGTGAACCCGCGGCCGGACGAGATCGCGGTGTTGATCAAGGCAAGAAGGCGAACGAAATCGTAACGGAAATTCGATCGACTCGATTAACAGGTAGAGGTTGTGGCTAGGTCGGCCTGCCACCTTGGCAAGATCGGCCTTTACTACGCCTTGGTGACGATCTGGCTCGGCCGGGTCTTATAGGGGTCCTGCGGCCTTCCAAAAAAGTACCCCTGTGCATAGCGCAACCCCAGGCTGCGCAGAGTATCCGCCTCCTCCTGGGTCTCGATGCCCTCGGCGATGACGGCCGCCCCCACCGCCGTGCCCATCTCCGTGATGGCCCGCACCACCTGCTGGCTGACCTTCTTTTCGTGGATGTCGCGCACCAGGCCCATGTCGATCTTGAGGTAGCTCGCACCCAGGTTCGCGATCGTCTCCAGCCCCGAGTACCCCGCGCCCACGTCGTCGATGGCGAAGGTGAAGCCGAGGTCGAGGAACGAGTGCATGGCCTCGCGGTAGAGGTTCAGGTTCTCGATGACCTGGCCCTCCGTGATCTCGAGGGTCACGGTGGACGGGGAGAGGCGCGGCCCGAGGTAGTCGAGCACGCCGCGCCCCAGGAAGCTGACGTCGCGCACGGTGGCGGGCACGGTGTTCACGAAGAGGCGGGCGGGCGAGCCGAAGTACTCCCAGTCGATGAAGACCTGGCGCCGGCACGCGCGCTCGAGCTCGTCCACGAGGTCGAAGCGCGCCGCCGTCCCGAACAGGTTCATCGGGTATTCGAGCGGGCTCCCGCGGGGGCCGCGGGAGAGGCCCTCGTAGCCGACGACCTCTTTCGTCTCCATCTGCACGATGGGCTGGAAGGCGCTCCAAAGGCTCTTGTTGACGATGACCTCGACCACGGCGTCCCGCTGGTCCCGCTCCCGGAGCTTGCGGCGCAGGTCGGCGGAAGTGCGCGCGTCCTCGATGAGGCGGAGGATCTGGCGCTCCTCGTTCTCGAGGGGGCTCCAGAGCGAGAAGCCGTGCCCCACTTCCACCGCCGGCCGCTCGCGCATGTAGGGCGTGGTCAGGCGGGCCACGCGCGGGGTCACGAAGCTCTCCACGCGGTCGCACAGGCGCTGCAGGTCCACCGCCGCGAAAGGGTTCTTGGTCTTGCGCTTCCCGGTCAGGAAAAACAAGTAGCGGTCGGCGTCGCGCTCGTCGCGGGTGAGGACGTCGTCGTCGCGCACGTGCGTCTTGGTCTCGGCCAGGAGGGGGTCCACCTGCGAGCGGAGCGTCTTGTAGGCGGTGGCGCCGAAGCTGCGCTCGATGCGCGCCAGCGCCGTGAGGTCCACGAGAAGGACTCCCATGCCGCCGTTCTCGCGGAAGTACTCCACGATGCGCGGCTGGACCTCCCGGAACGGGGGGATGAGCACGAAAGGATTGTCGTCAGCGGCCGGAAGTTGTCAAAGGGCCCGGGCGGCGGGACCCGCCGGCCAGCCGTCCCAGCGCCCAGCCCGCCGCCATCAGCACGGCGAGGACCCAGGCCTGCTTGAACGTGCGCGTGCTGAGCAGCCAGAGCGCGAAGGCGATCGCGATCGGCGCGATCACCTTCGCGCCCGGGAGGCGGAAGCCCGGCGCTTCCCCGCCGCGGCGGCGGAAGACGAGGAGGGCGGCGCAGATCAGCCCGTACGTCACGAGGCGGACGATGGCGGAGACGGTCGCGTTCCAGGCGAAGCTTCCGTAGATCGCGCAGCCCAGCGTCACCGCGGAGTAGAACCAGATCGCCACGTCCGGGGTGCGGAACCGTGGATGGATGCGGCCGAGGATGGCGGGCAGCTCGCCCCGCTGGGCCATCGAAAAGAGAAGACGCGGCGCGGCCAGCACGGATCCGGTGGCGAGGCCGTAAGTGGAGATCATCGCTCCCGCCGTGATGAGCACGACGCCAGGGGGGCCCAACAGGATCCGGAACGCTTCGGCCAAGGGCGCCTTCGTCGTGGCCACCGCGGGCACCACGCCCACCGCCACCACCTGCACCAGCGTGTAGACGGTCGCGATGACGGCCATGCCCACGATGAGCGCGAACGCGCTGTCCTGGCGCGGACGCCGGACCTCGCCCGCCACGATGAGCGGCGTGTCGAACCCGCCGTACGCGAAGACGAGGAGCAGGACGCCCTGCGTCCAATCGGGATCGGCAACCGTCTGCGTGGCCAGGACGCCGCCGCTCACCCGCGGCAGGCCCAACAGGATCAGGAGGAAGAGGGGCACCAGCTTCCCCGCGGTCAGGAGGTCCACCGCCCATGTCGCCTGGCGGACGCCGAGCACGTTGATGACGGTGATGACGGCCAGGACGACGGTCATGGTCGCGACGCGGCCCGCGCCTTGAGCCAGGGGGGGCGCGAGGGGCCCGAGGTAATCCGTGAACACGTTCAGCGCGGCCGCCGCGGAGGTGGCGCGAATGAAGAAAGTCAGCCAGCCCGCCTGGAATCCCGCATCGCGGCCGAACGCCTCGCGCACGTAGAGGTACGGCCCGCCCGCCTCCGAGAACCGGCTCGCCACCTCGGCCGTGCAGAGCAGCATGGTCAACATGCCCAGCCCGGCCAGGACGAAGGTGATCGGGCTGCCCGCGCCCGTGAGCCCGGCCAGGACGGAAGGCAGGCTGAAGATGCCGCTCCCGATGACGCCGTTGATGATCGCGGCCGTGAAGTCCCAGCGGCCGATGGCGCGGACGAGGCCCGGCGGCGCGGGCGCCCCGTCCGCGTCGGAGCTCAGCTGTGGCTCTGGAAGATCTTGCCCACGATCTTCCACCCGTCGGCGAACCGGTAGAGGGACAGGTAGTCCGTGAAGATGTGCTTGCCGTCGCGGTGGACCTCCACCCGCGCCACCGCCTCGTCCTTGACGACGTCCACGAGCGGGAACTCCGCGCGGATCTGGGGCGCCGGCCCCGTGCGCTCGCGCGCCGCCTTCTCGATGCGGCCCGCCCATTCGTCGAGAGTGATGGTGGTGAGCGCGCCGTCGCGCAGCATGAACATCCGGAAGTCGGGGTGGAAACCCTTGCGCATGAGGGCGGGGTCGCCCTTGACGTGTACGCCTTCGATGTAGGCGGTTCGGATCACGGACTCGATGGCCTGGCGGTCGCCGTCCGCAGCCGCCGCCTCCCCGGCCACGAGGGACGCGAGGATCGCGCCGCCGGCCGCCGCCGCCATCCGACTTGTCTTGGTCATTCGGACTCCGGTGCGCCGCCCGCCCCCGCGTGGCGGCGCCGAGAACGCCGCCGATGATATCGTGCGCGCTGCGATGAAGGTGGCGGGCCTGATCGCGTCGGGGATCGCGGCCGCGGCGGCGGCCTCGCTGCTGGTGGCCGCACCCGCGCGCCAGACCGAAAACGTCGTCCTGATCACCACGGACGGCCTGCGCTGGCAGGAGGTGTTCTCCGGCGCGGACGAAACGCTCCTCACCAAGCACGCCGGCGTCGCCGATCCCGAAGCCTTGCGTGCCGAGTTCTGGCGGGACACGCCGGCGGCGCGGCGCGAGGCGCTGCTGCCGTTCCTGTGGCAGGTGCTGGCGAAGCAGGGCCAGCTCTTCGGCAACGCGGAGCAGGGCCGCGTGGCCCGCGTGACCAACGGGCACAACTTCTCCTATCCCGGGTACAACGAGCTCCTCAGCGGCCGCGCCGACCCGCGCATCGACAGCAACGACAAGAAGCCGAACCCGAACGTCACCGTCCTGGAATGGCTCAATGGGCGCGAACCCTACCGCGGACGCGTGGGCGCGTTCTGCTCCTGGGACGTCTTCCCCTGGATCCTCAACCGCGAGCGCAGCGGAATCGTCGTGAACGCGGGCTTCGAGCCGATGGCCTTCGCCGGGGACCGCGGCCGCCTGGCCGTGCTGAACCAGCTCCTCGCCGACACCACGCCCGCCGCGGACGGAGTCCGTCACGACTCCCTCACCTACGCCGCCACCCTGGAGTACGTGCAGGCGGCGCGGCCGCGCGTCGTCTACATCTCCTACGGCGAGACCGACGACTGGGCGCACGCCGGCCGCTACGACCACTACCTGCACTCGGCCCAGCGCTTCGACCGCTTCACCCGCCAGCTCTGGGACGCGATGCAGCGCATGGACCAGTACCGCGGCAAGACCACGTTCGTGATCACGACCGATCACGGGCGCGGGAGCGGCCTCACGGGCTGGAAGAGCCACGGCGAGAAGATCCCGGAGTCGGAGAACATCTGGATCGGCGTCCTGGGTCCGGACACGCCGCCCCTGGGCGAGAGCACGGAGACGAGGACGGTGACCCAGAGCCAGGTGGCGGCCACGGTGGCGGCGGCGCTGGGCGAGAATTTCGCGAAGGCCATGCCGGGGGTGGCCGCGCCCATCCCGGGCGCGGCCGGGCCCGCCGCGGGCTCGCCGGAGGTGAAACTGGACCGCGCGCGTCTCATGGAGCTGCTCGGCCGTACGCCGTCCGCGCCTCCACCCCTCGCGCCCGCGCTCGTGGACACCGCCGACCTCGGCGACGTCGTGCGCGAGAAGGTGACGTACGCCGTCGAAGCGGACGAGCGCGTGCCCGCGTACGTGTTCGTGCCCAAAGGCAAGGGCCCCTTCCCCGCCGTTCTCTGCCACCACCAGCACGGCGGCGAGTTCTCGGTGGGCAAGGACGGGCCGGCGGGGCTGGGCTCAACGGAAGACCAGCACTACGCGATCGAGCTCGCGCGGCGCGGCTACGTGACCATCGCCCCCGACG
>Ga0207648_10002575_pt1 | contig 19427 bp, 19 predicted proteins | sample KBSMisM32_FD_184310 | JGI IMG/M metagenome (GOLD analysis project Ga0207648, IMG submission 184310) | Miscanthus rhizosphere microbial communities from Kellogg Biological Station, Michigan, USA - KBS Miscanthus M3-2 (SPAdes) (version 2) | ecosystem: Host-associated > Plants > Roots >...
GCTCGCGACTTTGGCTCTACACAAACTTCGACTGTAACTTGCATTGCGATTACTGCTGTGTTCGTTCATCGCCCAGCGCACCGCGCCGAGAACTTGGGCTCGCGCGCGTGAAACAAATCGCTTCTGAGGCAACAGGACTCGGAGTTAAAGAGATCTTCGTAACCGGCGGCGAGCCGTTTTTGTTGGGTCTCATGTGGCGCTGTTCTCCTACAGCCAGGGACCGTCCTTGTGGATCAAAGTCGGGGAACTGCAGGAGCGCACGATGCCGCCAGACGTCCTTCGTCCGACCCACCCGAAAGCCGAGTGGGTCCGGCGCTTTGCCTACCGAGCGATGCTCGTGCAACCGGCGATCGATTCAATGTCGGCCGTGATGATGGCCGACAGCCAGTTCGACGACGCCTGCGACCTCGAGCCCGAGGACGCCGCCGAGATCCATGCGGCGCCTCCGGCTGAAGGCAGCTCCGAGGAGCTGCCTTAGGGTTGGCGATCCAGGCCGTCGAGGCCGCGCGCGACCGGTAACTGAGTACCCAATGCGCTCGCTGTCAGCATGCGCTGTTTGGCCTCTCTGATGAGTCGGGTGCGCTTGGAGATGGCAATCCGGATCAGGCGATTGACGACGGTGCGCTTCACTGGTTTCCCCTGTTGAGCGTCCGGGTGTCGGGCGGATTCAGACAATACGCCGCAGTCGCTCCAACTGCCAGCGAAAGAAGCGTTTGGTAACGGATTAGGCCGCTTTGAGCCTGCCTCTGGCGCGGTCGGAGCACCCAATGAAATGATTACGCCGCGGCCTCGACGGCGACGAAGTGAACGCGGATGTCCACGTCAACCCTTCCCATTGAACGCCGTCGAGTCCTGAGACGTCTTGCGCTCGGCCTCGGCGCGCCGTGGTCGGCCGGCGTGCTGGCGCAACCAGCACCCAAGAGCCCGGCGCTCGCGACGAAGCCGATCCCGTCGACCGGCGAGGCGCTGCCGGTGGTCGGCCTCGGCACATGGATCACCTTCAACGTCGGCAACGACCGCGCCGCGCGCGACGGCTGCGCCGAGGTGGTGAATGCGTTCTTCGACGCCGGTGGGCAGATGATCGATTCGTCGCCGATGTACGGCTCGTCGCAGCCCGTCGTCGGGTACGCCCTAAGTCGAGTCAAACCCACACCGAAGGTGTTCGCAGCCGACAAGGTCTGGACGTCGTCCGGGCCGCGCGGACCGGCTCAGATCGAGGAGTCGCGCCGGCACTGGAACGTCGCCCGCTTCGATCTGCTGCAGGTCCACAACCTGCTGAGCTGGGAAGAGCACCTGCCGATCTTGTTGGCGATGAAGGCCGCCGGCAAGCTGCGCTATGTCGGCATCACCACGTCGGAAGGCCGGCGCCATCGCGAGATCGAGGACGTGATGCGCCGCCATCCGCTCGACTTCGTGCAGGTCACGTACAACCTGCGCGATCGCGAGGTCGAGCAGCGCATCCTGCCGCTCGCCCGCGAGCGCGGCATCGCGGTGATCGCGAACCGGCCGTTTCGCGAAGGAGCGCTGCTGCGCGAGCTTCAGCGGCATCGGCTGCCGACCTGGGCCGCCGAAATCGACTGCACGAACTGGGCGCAGGTCGCGCTGAAGTTCATCGTCTCGCATCCTGCGCTGACCTGCGCGATCCCGGCGACGAGCAGCGTTGCGCACGTGCGGGAAAACATGGCCGCGGCAACCGGCCGGATGCCGGACAGCGCGCTGCGCCAGCGCATGGCGGCGCACGTCGATGCGTTGTGAGCGTCCGGGATCGAGCCGATGACGGAGTGGTGGACCTATCGGCTGTCCGACTTCCTGATGTTCTCGGCGCGCACCTACCGGCGCCTGTTCGAGCTCTACAACACCGAGGTCTGGCCGCTGCCGCTCGTGGCGTTCATCGTCGGTGTTGCCGCACTGGCGATCGTGTGGCACCGGCCTCGCGTCCCGGACATCGCTGTGCCGGTCGGGCCGGTGATGCTGGCGGCCGCGTGGCTCTGGATCGCCTGGGCCTTTCAGCTTCAGCGCTATGCAACGATCCTCACGGCGGCGCCGTGGTTCGCCGCGGCGTTCGCGTTCGAGGCTCTAATCCTGCTGGCGGCGGCCTGGATCGGCGCGCAAACGGGGGCTCTGTCGCTCTCAGACGGGCGACGCGTCTGCGGTCTCGGCCTGTTCGCGTTCGCGGTCCTCGCCTATCCGTGGATCGGCGTGCTGCTCGGCCGGCCGTTGTCACAAGCCGAGGTCTTCGGGATCGCACCCGACCCGACCGCGATCGGCACGCTCGGTGTGCTCTTGCTGATGCCCTCGGGGGAGAGTGGCGGGCGACGTCTGGCAGGTGCAATGGCCTGGCTGATACCGCTCGCTTGGTGCGCCGTCAGCGGCGCGACCTTGTGCACGATGGATGCGCCCGAGGCGCTGCTGCTGCCTGCCCTAGCCGTGATCGCGCTGGTCGTGGCGATCAGGACGCGCGCTACAAGACCCGCCGCCTGATCCGAGCGGGCCGTCCAATCGACGCGGCTCGGCAACGCCGCGCCGCGTCGGTTCGTCAGGTGCGCCCGCCCGGCGTCGCCGACGACGTCCGCACCAGCCGCGGCTCCTCGGCATTCGGGTTGTCGCGCGCAACCCGCAGTGTGCCGCCCTCGGCCACGACGCGGGTGCCGACCGCCATTGACTGGGCCTGGTGGAAGACGCGACTGGTGCCGTCCTCCATGCGCACGCGAACGTCGTAGCGCGTTTCGCTGCGCACCCGCTTCTCGACCTCGTGGCCGGCGAGGCCGCCGCCGATCGCGCCGAGAACGGTCATCGCGGTCTTGCCGTTGCCGCCGCCGACCTGGTGGCCGACCACGCCGCCGAGCACACCGCCGGCGACCGCCCCGACGCCGCTGCCTTCGCCCTTTTCCTGCACCGCGTTGACCGATTCGACGACGCCGCAGCTCGCACACAGCGCCGCCGGCGTGGTCGCGATCCGGGTCGGTGACGCAGACTCGGTCGTCGTGGTGCTGGCCACTGTCGGCCGGTTCTGTCGCGGGGCCTTGGCCGGCGCCGAAGCAGCCGGGTTGACCGGGCGGGTCGAGATGCCGGCGAGCGGCGCCGCGGTGGTCGCGACCAGCGCCGACGGTGCGGCGGCGGGTGCGACGGAGACCGGTTGCGGCGCGCTGCGCATGACGAGCGCGCCGGCCAGCCCGGCGGTGACGGCGCCCAGCAGGCCGCCGCCGATCCAGACGGCACGGGGCACGGCGCTCATCGAGCGCGTGGGGACAGGGGAATCGTGCGAAGCAGTAGACATGGAGTGTCCTGAAAGGGAGACTCCGCTGTATCGGCCGCGGCGGTCAGAGGTTGACCGCCCGGTGTGTCAGTTGTGTCCGGTGGTGTCGCGATGCCCCCGGGACGGTTTCGCCCCGTTGCGCCTTTCAACCGGCGCTTGCATCGGCAAGCTGCTGTAGCGCGGCGGCATCGAGCCGGAGCGTCATCGCGTTCAGCAAATCGTCGAGCTGGGCCGTCGAGGTCGCGCTGGCGATCGCCGAGATCACCGCCGGCTGCGCCATCAGCCAGGCAAGCGCGACGGTCGCCGGCCGGCTGCCGAGCCGCTCGGCCGTCGCGTGCAGCGCGTCGAGCACGCGCAAGCCACGTTCGGTGAAGTGGCGCTTGACGCCGCCGGCGCGCGCCCGACCGGCCGTGTCCTCGGCGCGCCGGTACTTGCCCGACAGGAAGCCGCTGGCCAGCGAGAAGTACGTGGCAACGCCGATCTCATGGCGGGCGCAAGTCGCTGCGAGCTGATCCTCGAAGCCGGCGCGGTCCATCAGGTTGTAGAGCGGCTGCAGGCATTCGTAGCGCGCGCCGCCGGCGGCCGTACTCGCGGCGACCGCGGCATCCAGGCGCTCGGCGCTGAAGTTCGAGGCGCCGATCGCGCGCACCTTGCCGTCGCGCACCAGCCGATCGAACGCCGCCAGCGTTTCGTCGAGCGGCGTCTTCGGGTCATCCTCGTGGGCGTAGTACAGATCGATGCGCTCGACCTGCAGGCGGCGCAATGAATCCTCCGCGCCGCGCTCGATCTGCGCGCGCGTCAGGCCCTTGCCGAGGCCGGGCATGTCCATGCCGACCTTGGTGGCGACGATCATCCGATCGCGCCGGCCGCTCGCGCGCAGCCAGCGGCCGATCACGGTTTCCGATTCGCCCCCCACGTGGCCGGGTACCCACAACGAGTAGACGTTCGCGGTGTCGATGAAGTTGCCGCCGGCCTCGGCGTAGTGGTTGAGCAGCGCATGCGAACTCGCCTCGTCGGCGGTCCAGCCGAACACGTTGCCGCCGAGGCAGAGATTCGAGACGGAGAGGCCGGAACGGCCGAGGGGGCGCAGTTGCATCGCAGTGATCCCGAGTGGTGCGCGAACCCGAGTTATCCCACGTTTGCGCTCAGCCGGCAGGTCGCGCGGTGCGGCTCAATTCTTGTCGGGGTTCTGCGCCAGCCACTGCTTGTAGCCGTTGCAGATCAGCTCGGCCTGGAACGCGCCGATCGTGCCCGAGCCGAACACGAAATCGATCGTCCGTTTCAGCTTGCCTTCGAGCGTGGTTGCGCGCAACTGGCCCGCTTCGCTTCGGCAGGCATCTCGCGATACGTGCCACTTCTCGACGACCGCGGTCTTCGAGGTCGTCACGGCCATGCCGATCACCGTCGCAGCGGGCTTGCCGTCCTCGGTCGTCGTCTGTTCCAGCGAGCCGCGCTGGATGTAGGTCTTGGTGTCGCTGGTCTCGCCGGCAACGAACCAGCGGCTGTCCGGCTCGGCGGCGGCAGACAGGCAGGCGAGGCTCAGGGCAACGGCGAGAAGGGTCTTCATGGGCAGCACGGAGGCAGTCCGAAGTTAGCCAAAAAGGATAAACGGAGTCGCCAACCCCGGCAATCGGGCTTTCAAGCCCCCGGCGAGCCCACCCTGAGTGGCGCCGAAGCCCTGTTCGGTGTTCACGCGGATGGCGCACGCGCCCGTTTTGACTAGGCTCGTCGAACCACCTGGAGGCTATCCGATGAGACGCTTGCCCCTCTTCCTGACCGCTGCCGCGCTGTGTTTCGCGGCGTTCGGCGCCGCCGCCCAAGGCTACCCGACGCGCCCGATCACGCTGGTCGTGCCGTTCGCGGCCGGCGGCCCGACCGATGTCGTCGCGCGCGCGCTCGGCCAGGCGATGGGCAAGACGCTGGGCCAGAGCGTCGTGATCGAGAACAAGCTAGGCGCAGGCGGAACGCTGGCGGCCAACTTCGTCGCGAAGGCGGCGCCGGACGGCTACACGATCCTGATCCACCACAACGGCATGGCGACGGCGCCCGCGCTCTACCGCAAGCTGCCGTTCGACCCGCTGACCGACTTCGAGTACGTCTCGCAGGCCGTCGACGTGCCGATGACCCTGCTCGGCCGCAAGGATCTGCCGCCGAACAACCTGCAGGAGCTCATCGCCTACCTGAAGGCCAATGCATCGAAGATCAACCTGGCTCACGCCGGCCTCGGCGCGGTCTCGCATCTCTGCGGCATGGTGTTCCGCCAGGCGATCGGCGTCGAGCTGCAGACTGTGCCGTACCAGGGCACGGCGCCGGCGCTGAACGCGCTGCTCGGCGGACAGGTCGACCTGCTGTGCGACCAGACCACGCAGACGACGCAGCACATCAAGGCCGAGACCGTCAAGCTGTACGGCGTGACGACGCTCGAGCGGATTAGGGCGCTGCCGAATGCGCCGACCCTGAACGAGCTGGGCATGAAGGGCTTCCAGGTCGTCGTCTGGCACGGCGTGTACGCGCCGAAGGGCACGCCGCAGGCGACGCTCGACAAGATCAACGGCGCGGTCCGCGCGGCCTTGAAGGACCCGACGGTCAGCCAGCGGATGGCCGAGCTCGGCGCTGAGATCGTGCCCGAGTCGAAGCAGACGCCGGAAGGGTTGCGCAGCTGGCTGAAGACCGAGATCGACCGTTGGGGGCCGGTGATCCGCGCCGCCGGGGTCTACGCGGACTGACGTCGGCGGGTCACTCGGAGGCGCGCCGTCTCCAACGTGGCGCGGTAGCTTGCTCGTCATCGAGCAGTGCGGCATCGGCCGCGGCTAGCGCCAGGCAAATAGCGGTTGCTCGAAATGGGCGACGCGGGTCGCGCGGCCGAGCAGGCAGAGCTCGCGAAACTGGTACAGCAGTGCTGCCGTCGGTGCCGCGATCCAGCTCGTGCCGACCGGCATCCGCAGCACCGGGTGATCGTGCTCCGGCAGCTTCTCGAGCATCGGTGCGTCGGCGCGCAGCAGCTCGTCGACCGGAATGCGGTGCACGCTCGCGACTTCGGCCGCGTTCGGCACCAATGCGGCGCCCGCGCCGGCCCAGACCACGACCGGTGTGATCACGAAGCCCGACCGGGTCGTGAAGTCATCGAGCCGTCCGAGCACGCACGCGGCATCGACATCGAGGCCGACCTCCTCGGCGAGCTCGCGCAGCGCTGCCGCTTCGGGCGTTTCGTTGCCGTCGATGCGGCCGCCCGGCAGCGCCCATTGACCGGCGTGGCTGCGTAGCAAGGTCGAGCGCCGCGTCAGCAGCACCGCGGCCCGATCGCTCGGCGTCGCGTGGCGCGGCATGCCGGCGAGATCGGCGCCGGCGCCTTCGTCGATCAGCGCGATCGCGACTGCGGCGTGATGCGCGACATCGTGGGCGTGGCTGTGGACCTCGAAGCCGCGCAGCCGCTGCTGGATCAGCACGCGCAGATCGTCGTTGCGCCGGATCGGCGGCGGAAGTATCGAAGTCGACATTCGGCGGTCCGAAGCCTCGCAGTCGCAACGCCTACAGCGCGCGCGAGATCACTTCCTTCATGATCTCGCTGGTGCCGCCGTAGATGCGCTGTACGCGGGCGTCCGCATACATGCGGGCGATCAGGTACTCGTTCATGTAGCCGTAGCCGCCGTGCAGCTGCAGCAGCTCGTCGAGCACGCGCCCCTGCGTCTCGGAAGCCCACAGCTTGGCCATCGACGCGGTCGCGGTGTCGAGCGTGCCGGCGACGAGCTGCTCGACGCAGCGGTCGATGAACGCGCGGCCGACGCTGATCTGCGTCGCGACCTCGGCGAGCCGGAAGCGCGTGTTCTGGAAGTTCGCGACCGGCTGCCCGAAGGCCTGGCGCTCGCGCACGTAGGCGAGCGTCGCTTCGTAGGCCCCTTCCATCCCCGCGAGCGCTGCGACGCCGATGATCAGGCGCTCGTACGGCAGATCACCCATCAGCTGGTAGAAGCCCTGGCCCTCTCGTCCGCCGAGCAGGTTGTCGACCGGCACGCGCACGCCGTCGAAGAACAGCTCGGAGGTGTCTTGCGCCTTCATGCCGATCTTGTCGAGCAGGCGGCCGACCCGAAAGCCTTCGCAGCCCTCGGTCTCGACAATCAGGATCGAGGTGCCGCGCGCGCCCTGCGTCGCATCACTCTTGCAGACCACGAGCACCAGGCCGGCCAGATAGCCGTTCGTGATGAAGGTCTTGCTGCCGTCGATCACGTAGTGGTCGCCGTGCCGTGCGGCGCGCGTGCGCAGACCCTGCAGATCGGACCCGGCGCCCGGCTCGGTCATCGCGATCGAACCGACCAGCTCGCCACGTGCCATGCGCGGCAGATGGCGCGCCTTCTGCGCATCGGTGCCGTGGTTCAGCAGGTAGTGGGCCACGATCGAATGCACCGAGGTCGCCATGCCGGTGAGACCGCGTCGCGCGGTCTCTTCGTAGAACACCGCTTCGTGGCGGAAGTCGCCGCCGCCGCCGCCATGAGCCTCGGGGATGTCGGCGCACAAGAAGCCGAGCGCGCCGGCACGCCGCCAGATCGCATGGCCGACGTGCCCGCGCCGGCGCGCGGCCTCGTCGTCCGGCAGCATCTCGGTCTCGATGAAGCGCGCCACCGAATCGCGGTAGCGCTCCAGATCCTCGTCGGTCCACGAGCGCGTGAAAGTGAGCGGCATCGGCATCCTGGCAATGGTCAGGTTCTGATTCTGCATGGGCACATCGCTTGCCGAAATGAAGGTCCTGGAACTCGAATGGAGTGCGGCCATGCCTCAAGCTAAATGGAGCGACAAGCGCGAACGCCAGTACCAGCACATCAAGGAGGGCGCCGAAGCGGGCGGCAAGCCCGAGAAGGTCGCCGAGCGGATCGCCGCGGCGACGGTCAACAAGGATCGAGCCCGCCACGGCGAATCGAAGACGGCCAGTCGGACTTCGCTCGAAGGCCCGTCGCCAGAGCGGCGCGGTGGCCTGCATTCGCACTCGGGCGCGGCCGGGCGGACGCGGGACCAGCTGTATCGCGAAGCCGCGAAGCGCGGCGTCAAGGGGCGATCGAAGATGTCGAAGGAACAGCTGCAGGCGGCGGTCGGCGCCTAGCGCATCGCCGGTTTTATTGCAGCGGATCGATCGCTTCTGGAACCGGTCCGGCTCAGAGCCCGATCAAGCCCGATCGCAATCCTTCCGCGACCGCTTCGGCGCGTGTCGCCGCATTGACCTTCGCGAGGATCTGCGCGACGTGGTACTTCGCGGTGTGGGCCGAGATGGCGAGCACGCCGGCGATGTCGCGGTTCGACAGGCCCTTGCCGACCAGCTCGAAGACCTCGAGCTCGCGCGGGGTCAGCGGCTCGCACTCCGGTGCGGAGGTCTGGAACGGCGCGTCGCGCACCGACAGCCCTTCGAGCACCGCACTGACCGCAGCGCGCAGCCGTGCGCCGGCACTGTCTGCTGCGAGGTGCGCGCTCGCACCGCCCGGTCCACGGACGACGAGCTCGGCGCCGGGCAGGACCCAGCAGTCGGCGCCGTCGTCGGCCGCGCCGATCTGCACGTCCCAGCCCTCGACGCCGCGCAGCGCCGCGGCCACACCATCGGCAAGCAGTGGTGAGGTGCCGACGACGACGATCCGCGCCATGGAGTTCGCAGGCCCTAGCCGCAGAACGAGCTGGGTCGCTGGATCACATCGATCGCGAGCTCGTGGCGCTGCCCGCCGCGCACGATGACGGCCTGCACGGTCGCGCCGACCTGCAGGTGACTGCGCAGCGCATCGAGACTCGAGGCCGGCTGCCCGGCGAGCGTGATGATCACGTCGCCGACCAGCAGGCCGCCGCGTGCCGCCGGACCATCCGCCGCGAGTGAGGTGACCAGCAGGCCGTCGACGCCGGCCCCATCCATCGTCGCGCGCACACCCTGGACCGCGATGCCGAGATAGCCCTGCGGCAGGCGACCATGGGTCAGCAGCGGATCGAGCACGCGCTCGATCGTCGCAACCGGCACGACAACGGCGTGGTGGCGCGAGAACGAATGGCTGGCGATGCCGAGCAGGCGGCCGGCCGCGTCGGCGATCGGCGCGCCGACGAGACCCGGCGGCAGCCCGCCGTCGAGGCGGATCAGCTGCTCGAGGCGGCCCCCGCGCCAGGTGCGCCATTCGCCGCCGACGGCGCCGACGTGGCCGAAGCTCGCGTGCATCTGCCCCGAGGGGTCGCGGCCGACCGCGAAGACGGCGTCGCCGACGCGCGGGGTCGGAGCCGGCATGCGCACGGCCGCCGGCACGGGCACGCCGGTAAAGGTCACGACCGCGAGGTCGGTGCCGCCGTCGATGCCGCGCACTTCGCCGTCGGCCTGCTCGCCGTTCGGAAAGGCAATCGAGACGCGCGGATGGCGCCACAGCAGCGCGGCGCTGGCAACCGCAACGCCGTCACGCCAAGCTAGGCCGGTGGCTCGATGCCGCCGTGTCGTCAGGCCGATCACCGAGGCGGCGATCCGTTCGACGTGGTCAGGCAGTGTCGGTGCAAGGTTGTCGGGGTTCATGGCATCACGGGCAGTGGTTGATGGACCGATCGTGCTCGGCCGCGTCGCGTCGCGCCTCCACCGATCGGCGGGCCTGCCCCTGCCCGATCGGGCAGGCCTCGCATCGCAGTTGAGGCCAGCGGAGGAAGCCTCAAGAGTGCGCCGTGCGGGTGGAGCGGTCATCGCATGTCCTTGGCGCGCCTGCGGACTTGCTCGGCAGGCCGGCGGGGCCGCGGCGTCGGCGCGGTACAACGCGTCGACCACCACCAAGGAGTCAGCATGAGCGAAAAGAAGGCGAACGTCCATTGGGAAGGCGGCGGCCGCAACGGCAAGGGCCAGATCAGCACCGAGACCGATGCGCTGAAGGCCTATCCGTACGGCTTTGCGAGTCGCTTCGAAGACGACCGACGCGGAACGAATCCCGAAGAGCTGCTCGGCGCGGCGCATGCGGCGTGCTTCACGATGGCCTTCTCCTTCGCCTGTGACAAGGCCGGCTTCGTGACCTCTGCGGTCGACACGACGGCGAGCGTGCGGCTGGTCAAGCAAGGCGAGGGCTTCGCCATCGATCGCATCGCACTGACCATGCAGGCCAGCGTGCCCGGCATCGGAGAGGCGCAGTTCCAGCAGATCGCGCAAGGCGCAAAGGCCGCATGCCCGCTGTCGAAGGCACTCGCCAGCGTTCAGGAGATCACGCTGGTCGCGACGCTGCGGGCTTGACGGCGGTCAGCTTGCCAAGCAAGTCTTGCGAACCGAATCGGTGAGGGGTCGAGCCGCCTGTCGCGCTTCGATCCGGCGCGTTCCGATTGCTGTGCGCTGCGGCCTCGTCGTGGCCGCGGTCTTCGCGCTGAACGCACCGGCCCGCGCGATCGACCTCGCGCCGCTTTGGAACTTCAGCGATGTGCCTGGCAGCGAGCAGCGCTTTCGCGACGCACTCGCCACCACGACCGGCGACGACGCGCTGATCCTGCAGACGCAGATCGCGCGAACCTACGGGCTGCGCAACGACTTTCCGAAGGCGCGCGAGATCCTTCACGGCATCGAGCCGCAGCTCGCATTTGCGGGTGCCGAGGCGCGGGCACGCCATGCGCTCGAGCTGGGTCGCACCTATGCGTCGGCCGCGCATCCGGCGGCGTCGATCGAGGACGAAGCGAAGACGCGCGCCCGCGCCGCCTTTCTGGCCGCGCACGACCTTGCGAAGACCGGTCAGCTCGACGGCCTCGCGATCGACGCGCTTCACATGATGGCCTTCGTCGACACGAAGCCCGACCAGCAGTTGCGCTGGGGCGAGCGTGCGCTGGAGATCGCTATCGAATCGACGCAGCCGGCGGCGAAGCGCTGGGAGCCTTCGCTGCGCAACAACATCGGCTATGCGCTGCATGAGCTCGGCCGCTATGACGAAGCGCTGGCCGAGTTCCGGCGCGCCGTGGTGCTGCGTGAGAAGAGCGGCGATGCCGCCGCACTGCGCGACGCGCGCTGGATGGAGGCGTGGACCTTGCGTGCCCTCAAGCGCGTCGACGACGCGATCGCGATCCAGACCAAGCTGGAAACGGAGTACGCCTCCTCCGGCACGACGAACCGCGGCGTGTTCGAGGAGCTCGAGCTGCTCTACCGCGCGAAGGGCGATGCCGCGATGGCGGGGCGCTACGCCGAACGCAAGGACGCTGCGCCGCGGTAGTTCCCGCAAGCGATGCACGTGCGCGAGCGGTGCATGGATGCGCTGCGCGGCGGCGCCTCGACGAGCGCCGCGCGCGAAACCGTCGTGTTCTGGGACTTCGAGGGCTTACTGAGGCTGCGCCGATCCGCTGCCGCCACAGCCTCGCCGAGTCAGCTCGGTCGCGCGATCTGCACCGTCTTGATGTTGACGAACTCGCGAATCCCGTAGCCCGCGCACTCGCGTCCGAAGCCCGAGTGCTTGACGCCGCCGAACGGCAGACGTGGGTCGGAGCGCACGTTGTCGTTGACGAAGCTCAGGCCGGCCTCGAGGCGCTCGGCCGCAATCCGTTCGCCGCGCGCGAGGTCACGCGTCAGCACGCCGGAGCCGAGGCCGAACTCGCTCGCGTTCGCGATCTCGATCGCATCATCCTCGTCGCGCGCTTCGATGACCGCGGCGACCGGGCCGAAGACCTCGTCGTCGTGCGCGGGCTGTCCCGGGGCGACGTCGCTCAGCACCGTCGCCGGGTACCAGGCGCCCGGTCGATCCGAGATGCGGCCGCCGAGCAGCAGGCGCGCGCCGGCGCGGATGCTGGCTTCGACCTGCGCGTGGATCTGGTCGCGCGCGGCGACGCTCTGCAGCGGGCCGAAGCGCGTCGCCTCGTCGCGCGGATCGCCCATCGTGTAGGCCCGCATCGCCTCGACCAGTGCGGCCTCGAACGCGGGGCGCACCGCCTGCACCGCGATGAACCGCTTGCCGGCGATGCAGCTCTGCCCGCCGTTCACCATGCGGGCGCGCGCGCAGACCTTCGCGGCCGCGGCGACATCGGCATCGTCGAGCACGACATAGGCGTCCGAGCCGCCGAGCTCGAGCACGCACTTCTTCAGCACGCCGCCGGCGGTTCGCGCGACGCTGCTGCCCGCGGCGACGCTGCCAGTCAACGTGACCGCTGCGACTTTCGGATGCGCGATCAGGCCGTCGACCGCATCGCTCTTGACCAGCAGCGTGCGAAACAAGTCATCCGGAAAGCCGGCGTCGCGGAACACAGACTCGATCGCGAGCGCGCAGCCGGGCACGTTGCTCGCGTGCTTCAGGATCGCGCCATTGCCGGCCATCAAGGTCGGTGCGGCGAAGCGGAACACCTGCCAGAACGGAAAGTTCCAGGGCATCACCGCGAGCACGACCCCGAGCGGATTGAAAGTGACGAAAGCATCTGCGCCGTCGATGCCGACCGGCACGCGCGCGAGGTACTGCGACGACTGATCGGCGAAGTGCTCGCAGGCGCTCGCGCACTTGTCGACCTCGGCAAGGCCGTCGGTCACGGTCTTGCCCATCTCGTCGGTCATCAGCGCGGCGAACTCGGCCCGACGCCGCTTCAACACCGCCGCGGCGCTGCGCATCCGCTCGGCGCGCGCCTCGAAGTCGACCCGGCGCCATTCGCGAAACGCGGCGTCGCAGCACTCGACGATTGCGGCCGCGTCGTCGGTCGAGTGGCCGTCGTACGACCGCCCGCCCTCGAGCGTCGCCGGGTTGGTGGTGTTGAAGTGGGGTCGGGTCGATTCGGTGCTCATCGCGATTCCCCGGTTGCCGGTCGAGTGGCGGCCGGCATGTCGTCCTCAAGTGCGAGGCGGGTGCGCCATGCCTTGGCCTGCGCCTGCACCTCGGCAGCGAGTCGCGCCTTTCGGCCGCGCTCGTACAGCGGCGCCAGCACATCGCATACCTGCGCGCCGAACGTGGCCTGGTCGATTGCGCGCGCCGCGGCGAGCGCCAGCGCGAGCGCGGCTCGAACTCGTGCGGCACCCCGTCGAGCCAATTGCGGCCGATCAACCAATGGGCGTTGCGCTGCGAACTCGAGCAAGCCGGCCGCGTCGGCCAGCAGCAGTGACGCGCTGGTCATTCCGAGCGACTGCCTCGAGGCCGTGATCGTGCGCGCCTGACGCGTCGACGCTCAGCCGGCGCCGTCGTTCGGTGCCGGCCGCGTGCCGTCGAACGCTCGTTGCAAGAGCTCGCGGATGGCGGTACGCTCGAGCGGGCGCGGATTCGGATACTGGTTCTTCACCGCAAGGTCGGCGGCGCGGTCGAGTCCACTCTCCGGCATGCCGATATCGCGCAGCGCAGTCGGTGCGCCGTGCGCACGTGCGAGTTCAAAGATGCCAGCCGGCGCGAAGTCGTCCGCATCGGCCATGCCGAGCGCGCTCTGGATGCGACGCATCGCCTCCGGCGCGTCCGCCGCGTTGTAGGCCAGGGCGTGCGGCAGCACCACCGTGTGCACTTCCGCATGCGGCAGGTCGAAGGTGCCGCCGAGCGTGTGGCAGAGCTTGTGGTGCAGGCCCATCGAGACGTTGCCGAGCACCGAGCCGCACAGCCAGGCGGCATACAGCGCATCGCCGCGTGCCTCGAGGTCATGCGGATCGTCGGCCAGCCGCGGCAAGGCGGCGGCTGCGGCGCGGATGCCTTCTTCGGCCATCAGCGTGACGATCGGATTGCCGTCGTGCGCATAGAGGCCTTCGGCCGCGTGCGCGATCGCGTTCAGCGCGCTCGTCAAGGTCATGCCGATCGGCAAAGTCAGCGTCAATTCCGGGTCGTAGAGCACCGACCGCGGCAGCACCTTCGGGTCGCGTCCGGTCTTCTTGACGCCGCCCTCGGTCAGACCGTAGATCGAGGTCATCTCGCTGCCGGCGTAGGTGGTCGGGATCGCGATGATCGGGAAGTCACCTTCCGGCGCTTCCAGCGCGATCGCCTTGCCGAGACCTATCGTCGAGCCGCCGCCGATGGCGACCGCGCAGTCGGCGCCGAGCCGCTTCGCTTCGGCGCGCGCTGCGCGAGCGGTGTCGATCGGCACGTGCATGCGCGCCTCGGCGAACACGCCGACGGCACGCTCGCCGAGAAGTGCGGCCACACGATGCGCCGCGCCGATCTGTTCGGGTGTTGACAGCACCAGCGTCCGAGTCGCGCCGATCGCCTCGATCTCGCGGCCCAGGTGCTGCAACGCGCCGACGCCGAAGACGACACGTGACGGCAGGGGGGTGTATGTGAACGGCGTCAATCGACTCTCGACGAATCGGCGGGCTGGCGGACGCCGACACGGAACGCGCTTTTGAGGGACGATGCGGCCATCGTGCGAACGGTGTGTGCCATGGTTTCGGTCTTGCTCAGTGTAGGTGGGTCGCCGCCGACCCGCCTGCCTTGCTTACCGCGCCGTTCGACCGATGGCAAGTGGGATGCAATAACCAAATATCACATGATGTAAGACTGCTGGCCGCATCGATGCATGCCCCACTAAGATTGCCATCAGGGCTTGTCCGGATATCGACGAGTCGTCGTGATCGAGGGCGTACCCGAGAGGCGTTCGTGCGTGAAACGGGCTGTCGGCGCCGGACAGAACACCGTCATGCGGGCCCCGGAGACCTTCAAGGTTTGATTTGGACTTGACCGCACCGGCGCCCACCCACGCGATGGGCTTCACGCTCGATCCGACGCTGCTCACGCAGCGCCGCCGCGAGAGCGCGCGCCGCATTCACACGGTGCAGATCCCCGCGATCCGGGCGATCGGTTTCACCGTGCTGTGCCTGATCGCCATGCTGCAGGACCTGCGCGCCAGCGGCACGGTGGACTGGATGCAGCTCGGCCGCCTCGTGGCGATCAATCTGCTTTACGCCGCGATCAGCTGGACGGTGCTGCGGCGCTTCTACGGACGCACCGGGCGCCTCGACGTCAGCGTCGTATTCTTCCACCTCGACGTGCTGGTCTGGCTGCCGAACCTGCACCACCTCGAGCAGGCGCATTTGTTCTTCGCGTACTTCCTGCTGATGCGCGTCGCCGACCAGGTCGGCTTCGGCTTCCGGCGCGCGCTCTACTTCGGGCATGTCGTGGTCGTCGCCTACATCGCCTATTCGGTGTGGGTCTACGCCACCCATCCGGCCGCCTCGCAGTGGATGGACCGCTTCGCGATCGCCGCGATCATGTACCTGCTCGGCATCTACCTCGCGTTCACCGGCCTGGTGATCGAGCGGCTGCGCAATCGCATGCAGCAGGCGATGCGGGCGGCGCGAGAGCTGGTCGATGACCTCGAGCACAAGAAGACGGCGCTCGAGACGCAGGCGACCGAGCTCGAGCATGCGCGGCGCCAGGCCGAGCAGGCGAGCGTCGCGAAGTCGCAGTTTCTGGCGACCATCAGCCATGAGATCCGGACGCCGATGAACGGCATCCTCGGCGCGTCGGAACTGCTGCTCAGCACGACGCTGGCGAGCGGCCAGCGTCACTACGCCGAGACGGCGCACCGGTCGGCAACCGCGTTGCTCGCGCTGATCGACGACGTGCTCGACCTGTCGCGCATCGAGTCGAGCAAGCTCGTCATCCACACGACCAACATCGACCTGCGCGCGCTCGTCACCGAGGCGGTCGACCTGATGGCGGTGACGGCACGTGACAAGCCGGTGGGGCTTAGCTGCACGTTCTCGAGCCGGCTGCCGAAGCGCGTCGAGTGCGATCCGATGCGGCTGCGCCAGATCCTCGTGAACCTGCTCCACAACGGCGTCAAGTTCACGCAGCAGGGCCGGGTCGATCTGGAAGTGCTGGTCCTCGACGACACCAACGACACCGTGCGGTTGCGCTTCGAGGTACGCGACACCGGAATCGGTCTGGCCGAGGAGCAGTTCGACTCGGTGTTCGATGCGTTCACGCAGGCCGACGCGTCGACCACCCGGCGCCATGGCGGCAGCGGCCTCGGCCTGGCCATCGTCCGCGAGCTCGTGCAATTGATGGGAGGCCAGGTCGGCGTCGAGAGCGAGGTCGGCGCGGGCTCGAATTTCTGGTTCGAGCTGGCGTTGAAGAAGGCGCCCGAGCCGTCGGTCATGCCGGACATCGTGATCGGTGAAACGCACAGGCCGTCGGCCCATGTTCTGCTGGCCGAGGACGACGTGGTCAACAAGATGGTCGTCGAGGAAATGCTGAAGGCGATCGGCTGTGAGGTCGACGTAGTCAGCGACGGCGACGCGGCACGCGTCGCGGCGGCGCGGACTCGCTACGACCTGATCTTCATGGATTGCCACATGCCGGTGATGGACGGCTTCGAGGCCACCCGGCGCATTCGGGACGACGAGGAGGGCATGGACGCCCACACGCCGATCGTCGCGCTGACCGCCGATGCGCTGGCCGGCGACCGCGAGCGCTGTCTCGCCTGCGGCATGGACGACTACATGACCAAGCCGGTCAAAAGCGCGCTGCTGGCCGCGGCGGTGCAGCGCTGGACCGGCCGCCGGACGCACGCGTTGTCACAGTGGTGACCACGGCGGATTGAACAGCTGCCCGATTGGCGCTGTCGGCCGCCACACGACCTTGAAGGAAACGGACCAGCCGCTGCCCTCAAGCGAGCTCAGGCCGCCAACACCGGAATCTTCGCGATCCGCGCCCGCCACTCCTTCGGGCCGGTCTCGTGCACCGAGACGCCGGTCGAGTCGACCGCGACGGTGACCGGCATGTCGCGGACGTCGAACTCGTAGATCGCTTCCATGCCGAGGTCGGCGAAGCCGAGCACGCGGGCCTCGCGGATCGCTTTCGAGACCAGGTAGGCGGCGCCACCGACCGCCATCAGGTAGGCGCTCTTGTGCTTCCGGATTGCCTCGATCGCGACCGGCCCGCGCTCGGCTTTCCCGATCATCGCGATCAGGCCGGTCTGCGCCAGCATCATCTCGGTGAACTTGTCCATCCGCGTCGCGGTCGTCGGTCCGGCCGGGCCGACCGCCTCGTCGCGCACCGGGTCGACCGGGCCGACGTAGTAGATGACGCGGTTGGTGAAATCGACCGGCAGCTTCTCGCCCTTTGCCAGCATGTCCTGGATGCGCTTGTGCGCGGCGTCGCGGCCGGTCAGCATCTTCCCTGACAGCAGCAGCGTGTCGCCGGGCTTCCAGCTAGCGACCTCTTTCTTGGTCAGCCGGTCGAGGTCGACCTTTTTCGACTTGTTGTAGTCGGGCGCCCACTTCACGTCGGGCCAGAGGTCGAGCCTCGGCGGCTCGAGAAAGGCCGGGCCGGAGCCGTCGAGCACGAAGTGCGCGTGGCGGGTCGCCGCGCAGTTCGGGATCATCGCGACCGGCTTGCTCGCCGCATGGGTCGGATAGGTCGCGATCTTGATGTCGAGCACCGTCGTCAGGCCGCCGAGGCCCTGCGCGCCGATCCCGAGCGCATTGACCTTGTCGAACAGCTCGATGCGCAGTTCCTCGATCTTGTCGCGCGGGCCGCGTGCCTTCAGGTCGAACATGTCGATGTCGTCCATCAGGCTCTGCTTGGCCATCAGCATCGCGCGCTCGGCGGTACCGCCGATGCCGATGCCGAGCATGCCGGGCGGGCACCAGCCGGCGCCCATCGTCGGCACCGTCTTCAGGACCCAGTCGACCAGGCTGTCGCTCGGATTCATCATCACGAACTTGCTCTTGTTCTCGCTGCCGCCGCCCTTCGCGGCGACCTGCACGTCGACGATATTGCCGGGCACGAGCGTCGTGTGAATCACCGCCGGCGTGTTGTCGCCGGTGTTCTTGCGCACGAAATGCGGGTCGGCGACGATGCTCGCGCGCAGCGGGTTCTCGGGATCGAGGTAGCCCTTGCGCACGCCGTCGTTGACGGCATCCTCGAGCCCGGCCGGAAAGCCCTCGAAGCGGACGTCCATGCCGATCTTCATGAACACATTGACGATGCCGGTGTCCTGGCAGATCGGCCGGCGGCCCTCCGCGCACATCTTCGAATTGGTCAGGATCTGCGCGATTGCGTCCTTCGCCGCAGGGTTCTGCTCGAGCTCGTACGCACGCGCAAGGTGGGTGATGTAGTCGGCCGGGTGATAGAAGCTGATGTACTGGAGCGCCGCGGCGACGCTGTCGACCAGATCGGCGTATCGGAGGGTGGTCATGAGGGGGTCGGTTACGCTGTGACGCTCCAGTTTATCGAACGCCGTCCGCACCCTTGATCGCCAACGCCCGCCGCTTCACCGAGTCCGAAGTCGCCGGAGGCGTGCTGCTCGCGATCGCCGCCGTTGCCGCGCTGATCATCAGCAACTCGCCGCTCGGCCCGCTCTACCGCTCGTTCATCGAGCTGCGCGGCGAGGTTCGCATCGGCGACGGTTGGCTGGTTCTCTCGAAGCCGCTGCTGCTGTGGATCAACGACCTCTGGATGGCGGCATTCTTCTTCCTGGTCGGGCTCGAGATCAAGCGCGAGCTGCTCGAGGGCGAGCTGAAGACGCCGCGTCAGGCCGTGCTGCCCGCGGTCGCGGCGCTCGGCGGCATGCTGGTGCCGGCCGCCCTCTACGCCGCGATCAACCGCGCCGACCCGATCGCGCTGCGCGGCTGGGGTGTGCCGATGGCGACCGACATCGCCTTTGCGCTCGGCATCCTGCTGCTGCTCGGCTCCCGCGTGCCGACGTCGCTGAAGATCTTCCTGACGGCGGTCGCGATCATCGACGACCTCGGCGCGATCGTCGTGATCGCGCTGTTCTACACCGACGACCTGTCGCTGACGATGCTGGTCGCGGCCGGCGCGGGGGCAGCCGTCTTGCTGCTGCTGAACCGCCTGCGCGTGGCCAGCATCGGTCCGTATGTCATCGTCGGCCTGGTCGTCTGGGTCTGCGTGCTGAAGTCGGGCATCCATGCGACGCTGGCGGGCGTTGTCACCGCACTCGCCATCCCGCTCCGCAACCGCTCCGGCGACGACTCGCCGCTCGAACGCGCCGAGCATGCGCTGCAACCGTGGGTCGCCTTCGCGGTGCTGCCGCTGTTCGCATTCGCGAACGCCGGCGTCGAGCTCGGCAGTGCCGGCTGGTCGACGTGGCTGCAGGGCGTTCCGCTCGGCATCGTCGCCGGCCTTGTCGTCGGCAAGGCGGTCGGCGTGTTCGGCGCGTCGTGGCTGATGATCTGCTTCGCCGGCGCGCCAATGCCGACCGCGGCAACATGGCGCCAGCTGTTCGGCGTCTGCGTGCTGTGCGGGATCGGCTTCACGATGAGCCTGTTCATCGGCAGCCTGGCGTTCGAAGGCCAGGC
>Ga0207648_10002576_pt1 | contig 19415 bp, 19 predicted proteins | sample KBSMisM32_FD_184310 | JGI IMG/M metagenome (GOLD analysis project Ga0207648, IMG submission 184310) | Miscanthus rhizosphere microbial communities from Kellogg Biological Station, Michigan, USA - KBS Miscanthus M3-2 (SPAdes) (version 2) | ecosystem: Host-associated > Plants > Roots >...
TCGCGCGCGCACTCGCGCTCGACCCCGAACTGCTGTTCCTCGACGAACCGACTGCCGGCCTGGATCCGGCGAGCGCCGCCGGCGTCGATCAGCTGGTCACGATGCTGCGCGATACGTTCGGCCTGACCATCGTAATGATCACGCACGACCTCGACCTTCTGTGGCAGGTTGCCGACCGGGTAGCGGTGCTCGGCGACGGCCGCGTGCAGGCGGTCGGCTCGATGGCCGAGCTCGCGGGCAGCGACCGCCCGCTGGTGCGACAGTTTTTCGAAGGGGCGCGCGGCCGCGCAGCCCAGGCCCAGCAAGCGCTGACAACGCACTGACTCCATGGAAACCAAAGTCAATTACGCGGCAGTCGGTTTGTTCGTTATCGTGCTGGTCGCCGCGCTCGTTGCGACGGTATTGTGGATCGCGTCGGGCGGCGCGTTCCAAAAACACTACGACCATTATCTGGCGATCGAGGAAGAGTCGGTCGCGGGCCTGAACCTGAACGCGGCGGTCAAATTCAACGGCGTCGACGTCGGCAAAGTCCACGACATCCGCCTGGACCCCGCCGATCCGAACAAGGTGACGCTCGAGTTCGCGATCGAGCGAGGCACGCCAATCAAAACGGATACTGTCGCGGTCCTGAAAACGCAAGGACTCACCGGCATCGCGTATGTCGAGTTGAGCGGCAGCACGGCCGCTGCACCGCCGCTGCGCGCAGCGCCCGGCGAGCGTTACCCCGTGATCCGCACCACGCCGTCGCTCGCGGCGCGGCTCGAAAACGTGCTGTCGACCGCGCTCGCCAAGCTCGATACGACTTCGAACAATATCAACGCGCTGCTGAGCGCGGAGAATCTCGAATCGGTCAAGTCGACGCTCGCCAACCTTTCCGCGGTCACGCAGGCAGTCGCCGCGCGCAAGGACGCGCTTAACGCGGGCATCGCAAGCGCGGCGCAGACGTTCGACAACACTGCGCGCGCAACCGCCGACCTGAGTCCGTTGATCGAGCGCATCGGGCGCAGCGCCGACGCGCTGGAAAAAATGGGCAACGAAGCCGCGCTCGCGAGCGCCAATGCGGGAAAGACCGTCGATTCGGTCGGCGCCGACATCAAACGTTTCACCGCGGACTCGCTGCCCGAAGTACAGCGCCTGCTCGGCGAAATGAGCGTGCTCGCCACCTCGCTGCGGCGCCTGAGCGAAAAAATCGAAGGCAGCCCGGGCGGCCTGCTGATGGGACGCCGGCCGGTGCCCCCGGGACCCGGCGAGGAACAAGATAAATGAGCGCGCGCGGCTGGCGGTGCATTGCCGCCGTGGCGGCGCTCGCGTTACTCAGCGCCTGCAACGCGTTGAGACCGCTGGTCGCGCCTGGGGAACATCCCAAATTTTATTCGCTGTCCGACAGCGCCGACGCCGCGACTCCGGCTGCGGCGCCGCGCGCGTCCGCCACGGGGCTGACGCTGATCGTGGCGACGCCTCACGCGGCCGCCGGCTTTGACAGCCGGCGCATGATGTACCTGCGCCGCGGCGACGAGCTCGAGTATTTTGCGCACAACGAATGGATAGACACGCCGGCGCGCATGCTGGCGCCGCTGATCGTGGCGGCGGTCGAGGCCCGCGGCGCGTACCGCGCGGTGGTCCTGACGCCGAGTCCTGCGACCGGCCAGGTTCGCCTCGAAACCGAAATTCTGCGCCTGCAGCAGGAATTTCTCGGCGCGCCCAGCCGCGTGCGCTTTACGTTGCGCGCCCAGCTGGTGGAGAGCGGGACGCGCCGGGTGGTCGCGTCGCGCGAATTCGAAGCGGTGGCCGCCGCGCCGAGCGAAAACCCGCGCGGCGGCGTCACGGCCGCTCACGAAGCGGTGCGCAAAGTTCTCGGCGAGGTCGCCGATTTCTGCGTGCAAAACGCGCCCGCTGTCGCGGCGCGTTAATGCTGCTCGCAGTTCAGGCTGGTGCCTGAGGCGGCGACGTTACAGCCAGTATTGCCAGATCCGCGACATCAGTTCCTTCAGTTTGAAGCGCAGCGGGCGCCGCGCCCAGGCCTCGGCGGTGATTGCAGTCGACGCGGCGAGGTCGCGCTCGAACATCGCCTGCATCTGCTGCGCAAACTCCGGGCCGAGGATCACCGCGTTGACTTCATCGTTGTGCAGGAAGCTGCGCCAGTCGAGATTGGTCGAGCCTATGCATGACCACACGCCGTCGATTACGACGGTCTTGGAATGCAGGACGCCGCCGCCGCGCTCGTATATCTTCACGCCCGCCGCAAGCAGCTCGGTATAGTAGGAACGGCCCGCATGGAACACCAGGTTCGAATCGGACAGCGCCGGCAGTATCAGCGTCACGTCGACGTCGCGCCGCGCCGCGTCGAGCAGCGCCTGCAGGATCTGCGGATCGGGCACGAAGTAAGCATTGGTGAGATGCACGGATTTTTCCGCATTCGTGATCGCCGATATCAGCGTGAGATAAATGAGGCTGTGGGGATCGTCATACGAGCTGCCGATGCTGCGCACGAGTTCGTTGCCGCGCGGGCTCAATGCGGGGAAATAATTTTTTCCGGCGAGCGGCGGGCCGTGCTGCTTTTCCCAGGTTGCCAGAAAGAGTTTCTGGAATTCCGCGACGACCGGACCGTCGATCTGGATCTGGGTGTCGCGCCAGCCCCCGCTCTTCGGCGATGACGGCGTGGAACGCGTAGGGCTCGAGCCGCTCGAATAAACGTTGCTGATGTTGATGCCGCCGATGAAGGCGGTGCGGCCGTCAACCAGCAGCAGCTTGCGGTGGTCGCGGTTGTTGACCTGCCAGCCTTTCTTCGCGGTCAGCGGATTGACCGGATTGAATTCGAGCACCTGGACTCCACCCTCTTTCAGGCGCTCGAAAAATTCGCGCGGCGTGCGGATACAGCCGACACTGTCGTAAATCAGGTGGACCTGCACGCCGGCGGCCTGCCTCGCCAGCAGCAGGTCCGCGAACTGGCGGCCCATTTCATCGTCCTCGATGATGTAGGTCTCGAGGTTGATGTGGTCTTTGGCGGCGCTTATGGCGGCCAGCATCGCGCGATAGGTCGCCGGCCCGTCCTCCAGCAGGACCGCGCGGTTGCCCGCGACGAGCGGCGTGCCGACTATCGCCTGTTCCAGCGCGACATGTTTTTGCAATATGTCGACGTCGCCGGACTGGCGTTTCAGATCGGCGATAATGGCGGCCGATTTTTCGGGCGACAACGGGCCGCGCGCGCCGGACACCTGCACGGGCGCCGCGTTGCGGCCCTCCATGTAGAGCCGCGCATCGGGCAATGTCGCGCAGCCTGCCGCGACGAGCAGTGCGCTCGCGGCCGCTGTCCGCCACGCCGGGGTCAGCCTCATTTTTTGCGATTGTTGCGTGGGGTCAAGTCGCTCGCTTTGACGCCGGCGTCCGCCTTGGCCTGGTTCATGAGCAGCGCGCAGGCGCTGGGCTGCTTGCGTTTGCCGAATTCGAGCAAGGGCAGCAGTGCGCCCAGGCCTGCCGTAATCACGCCCAACACGACGGCCAGCCCGCCGCGCGCCACGACGTTGCCCATCTCGGGACGCACCGCCGGTTTTTTCAATGACCCGGTAATGACGATCGGGCCGCGCAACGACGCGAGGCTGAAGCTCTCGGATTCCGAGACCAGCCGCAGGCGCAGCGTTTCGTCCGCAAGATTGATGTCGCCGCTGCCGGTGACATCGACCTTGGGCGTTTCGAGCAGCAGCGATTCGACCTGAAAATCGCCATTGACCGCTTTGAAATTCGACACCAGGCAGCGGATCGGCACTTTTTTGTCGCCGCCCAGAAAAACGATGACGGAGTTGGCGATATCGAGATTCGACAGCCGCAACAGCAATTCGCTGACGGTGCCGCCGTCCATGATCAGCGCGGCTTCGCCGTTGGCGGTCCCCAGCATTTGCCCGAGCGAACTGCCGCTGCCGGTCAGCTTGGCGCGCCCGCCCATCATGCCCGCACTCGTTTGCGCGAGCTTGGACTCGGGAAACATCAGGGCCAGGTCCAGGCCCTTGGCCGTGATGTCGGCACGGGTGGCGATCGGCTGCTTGCGCGCGTCCATTTCGATTTGCGACACCAGGTTGCCGCCCGCCACGCTGAAATCCAGCGGCGAGAGCCTGAGCACGCCGTTCTGCAAAGTGAGGTGCGCGGTCATTTTTTCGAGCGGCATTTTATCGGTGATGATTTTCTCTCCGCGGAAATTCACGTCGGCGTTGGCGGCCTTCAGCTTTTCGAGGCTGAAGGGCTCGGCCGGCAACACCTTGTCGCCCGACGGCGGTGTCTTGCTCGGCTGGTCGCCGCGGTCGGCGCCGATGAACCCGCCGAGGTCCTGCATGCGCAGCTGTTGCGACACCAGCTTGGCCGTGATCATCTGCGGAGTCTTGCCGCGATCGACGGAAAAGTCGCCGGCGAGATCGCTCTGCCCGACCTTGCCCTTGAACCGCCGAAACGTCCATACGTCGCCGGTATGGTCGAGAAATCCCGCAAGCTTGTACGCGGGCGTCGGCGGGATAGGCACGCCGATCAGCGGGTAAAGCTGCGCAAGATCGCCGCCCTCGAGAGTAAAGTTGAGCTGCTCGCCCTTCAGATGCAGCGGATCGAGCAGCATGCCGTCGATGCTCGCCTTGGTCGCGCCCAGCGTGCCGCTCGCCTTGACCGGATAAGGATGCGCCGCATCGCGCAGGCTCAGGAGCGCGCCCCCGCGCGCGTGCAATGTCGTCGCCAGCCCTTTGAAGCGGCCTTTGCCGGCGACCTCCAGGTTCATGTCCGGGTTCGTCTTGCTGTCCTCGAGCGTGCGCACGTCGAGCTTGAAATCGGTGTTGACGCGCGGGTCGCGATAGATCGCGCTGCCGCGGTCTATCGTCAGCGAGCCGATGTCCGGGAATTCGAGCGGCTGGTCGGCCTTGGTTTTGTCGCCGTCGAAAACCCAGTTGGGCACGTTGTCCTTGCTGACTTCGAGCGCGATGCGCGGCTCGGACAATGCCATCTCGGGAAACGCGAGCTTGCCGCCGAGCAGCTTCAAGAGATCGAACCTGAAATCAAGCCGCTTGATTTCGGCCATGTTGGGTTCGCTTGCCCACTCCGCATTGCCGAGCACGATATTGTCGGCGATGACGCGCGGATGCAGCGAGAGATGCACGTTCAGGTCGCCGTTGATTGCAAATGACCGGCCGGTGGCGCGGGTCACTTTGCGCGCGATCGGGTCGCGCAGCCAGTTCCAGTCGAACAGCGCAACGACCAGGACTATGACCACGATCAAGCCGAGCAGTATCCCGCCGATCCATTTGAGTTCGCGGTGCTCTTCCATCTCTGTGTGCCGCCGATATGAGGGTCCGTATAAAAAACCTGAACTAGAGCGAAAACCGCCGCGACGGATCAAGCCGCGCGGCGGGTCACGACTTAGAGTGCCGGTGCAGTTACTTCGTGCCGGTCACCTCGACGTCGACGCGGCGATCGGGCTGCAGGCAGGCGATGACTTTGGGGCTCTTCGGGCCTTTGCACGCGTCCGGCTTGGTCACGGGCTGCGATTTGCCTTTGCCGGTCGGACTGATGCGGTTAAGCGGTATTTCCTTGGCAGCCAGGTAGTCCCTGACTGCATTGGCGCGGCGCTCCGAGAGTTTCTGGTTGTAGGCAACCGAACCGAAACGGTCGGCATGCCCGGTCGCGATAATGACTTCGTACTTGGCGCCTTGCAGCGTGCGCACGAGATCGTCGAGCATGGCCTTGCCTTCGGGCTTCAATACGGCCTTGTCGAAGTCGAACAGCGCATCACCCGAGAAATTGATTTTCTGCGGCAGCAGTTTTTCCGGCGCAGCGCGCGCGGGCGGCTCGGCCGGTTTCGGCGGCGGCGTCGGCGCCGCTTTCGGCGGGACCGGCGCGGCGGCTACGGGTTTCGGGCAAAGATCGGGAGTGCATTGCGTGCATGCTTTGGCGGCCGCGGCGCGCGCAGGCGTCCAGTCGCTGGTGCGCACGCATACTGTGCCGCCTACCGCGGTCACTACGTCGAAGTTGGGACCGTTGACCAGATAGCCCTGGTTCGTCGCGTTGACCTGGCCGAATGCCAGCACGGGAAACAGCATCGCGGCGGCAGCAAGCGCGAATTTTTGAGTGACCTTCATGACCGTTACTCCAGTTGTACAACCGGCAAGGGCACGATCGAAGAAAAGTATGCCGCAACGCCCTTGACGTACACGCGTCATCGCGTATTCGGCCAATGTCCTCTGTTTAGAGGCTCTCATCGACCGGCCCACGATAGCGGCTACCCATGTCACAGGCTGTGCGGTATCGCACATACCGCGCGGGCTGCGTGCGTAACGGCGGGAATTACGCCGATTCTTCCGCCGATCCTGTAACAAAGTTCGCGCACCTGATATGCTCGTGCAATAACGTGATGGACGGGGCGTTCCGTATATATGTTCGCTAGCGCACGGAACCGCGGCGGGCAGGCCTTTAAGATCCACGCAAAGGCGAGATGATAGCGGGCGCACACGATAATTTTGCGGATCTGGCTGCGCGCGAGGCATGGATTGGTAATGAGTAGTTTTCAAAACAGGGGGGCACAATGTCGGTCCTAAAATACAAACCTTCCGCCGAAGCTGCGCAAAATCATGCTGTGACCGGCGATGGCGAGGCCGCCGGCGTTGCGCCGGGTAGCGCGATGAGCGCGCAGGAAGCGGAACTGGCGAACCTTATCGTCGCCACGCTCAATCTCGAGGTTGCCGCAGCCGATATCGATCCGGATGCCCGGCTCTACCGCGAAGGCCTGGGCCTGGATTCGATCGACGTGCTCGAGCTCGCGCTCGCGATTTCCAAGACCTACGGCCTGAATCTGCGCTCCGATGACGAAAACAATCTGAAAATTTTCAGCTCCCTGCGCACACTCAACGGGCATATCCAGCAGCACCGAAGCAAGTAGGATGGCCCATCGGTGCGCCTGGCTATGGCCGGCACTGATACTGCTGGCCGGCGCCGCCTATCAATGGCTCGTCTATTCGGCAGTCGCGGGCGAACAAACCGCATCGATACGCTTCGCGCTCGCTTACGTACCGCTGGCGGCGCTGGCGATCTGGGTGGCCGGTCGTGCGCGCCATAAGCTGCGCTGGTCGCTTTTCCTGATCGCCGCGGGCGTCGCGATCTACGCGCTCGGGCATCAGGAGCACCGGGGCCTCGCCGCCGCTTACGCCGCACCGCACGCTGCGATATATGCGGGTTTGCTGGCGTTGTTTGGACGCACGCTCAGGCGGGGACACGAGCCGCTGATCACACGCTTTGCGCGCCAGGTGCACGGCACGCTGCCGCCGCAACTCGCGACTTACACACGGCGCCTGACTATTGCATGGTGCGTATTCTTCGGCGCGCAGATTGTCGTCTCCGCGCTGCTCTTCGGCTTTGCATCGCTCGCGCATTGGTCGATTTTCGTCAACGTCCTGAATTTTCCGCTACTGGCGCTCATGTTCATCGGTGAATACACGTATCGCATCGTCCGGCATCGCGATTTCCCGCACGCGTCATTCCTCGACGGCGTGCGCGCATTCACCCGGGACGCCGACCACCGCGCGGTGGAGAAATGCACCGGAGCGCGCACTTGAGCGGCCTCGCGCTGCTGGGCGCATATGAGGAAGACGCGGTCATTGCGTACTGCGACGGACAACCGGTCGCCGTCGCACGTTTCCTGCAGGACGTCGCTCAACTGGCGGCGCTGCTGCCGGCCCGCAATCACATGTTCAACCTCTGCGCCGATCGTTACCGGTTCATGGTCGGCTTCTGCGCCGCCCTGGTGCGAGGGCAAATCAATCTGCTGCCGCCCAACCACACACCAGACCTGATCGGACGCCTCACTCTGCGGTATTCCGACATCTATTGCTTGACCGATGTGGCGGACGACTACGGGACGCTCGAGACCTTGCGGTATCCGGCGCTGACGGGCACCCGCACGGCGCCGGCAACCGTCCCGTCTATCCCTGCCGCGCAGACTGCGACCATCGTGTTTACGTCGGGCTCCACCGGCGAACCGGTGCCGAACGAAAAATCATGGGGCGCGCTGGTGCGCGGCGCTGCCGCCGAACTGAACCGGCTCGGCAGTTACCTGAAACCGGGCATGGCCGTGCTCGGCACCGTGCCCCCGCAGCATATGTATGGACTGGAATCCTCCATGCTGTTGGTGATGCAGGGCGGTTTCGCGCTGCACGCCGGGCGGCCGTTCTATCCGGCCGACATCCTCGCCGCGCTCGCCGCGCTGCCGCAGCCCCGCTGCCTCATCACGACGCCGGTCCACTTGCGAGCGTTACTGAGCGAGCCGGGCAAACTGCCGGCCGTCGATCTGATCGTATGCGCGACCGCGCCGCTGGCGCCGCAGTTGGCGGCGGCGGCCGAAGCGGGCTTCGCCGCACCGCTGTACGAAATTTACGGCTGCACCGAAGCCGGGCAGGTCGCGACCCGCCGCACCACAGAAACCGCGGAGTGGCACGCCTTGCCGGGATTGCGCATGCGTCAGGAGGCAGACCATACCTGGGTCAGCGGCGGGCACGTGGAGCGCGCCATCCTCTTGCAGGACGTCATCGAATTGCGCGACGCCGAACGGTTTCTGTTGCACGGCCGTAACGCCGATCTCGTGAACATCGCCGGCAAACGCACTTCGCTCGCGAGCCTCAACTATCACCTGAACTCGATCAGCGGCGTACGCGACGGCGTGTTCATCGTGCCCGAGCAGGGCGACGGCGCCGTGACGCGGCTCACGGCGTTCGTCGTGGCGCCCGGCATGACGCGCGAAGCGTTGATGAACGCGTTGCGCGAGCGCATCGACGCGGCGTTTCTGCCACGGCCGTTACGCCTGGTCGACGCGCTGCCGCGCAACGCGACGGGCAAGCTGCCGCGTGAAGCACTGCGTGAATTCAGTGCGCGGCGCACCGCGAAAGCAGGTTGAACATGCTGACGCTCGATTGCCTGTTTGCGCCCGATCACCCAACCGCCGCCGGGCATTTCCCCGGCAACCCGATCATTCCCGGCGCGGTGCTGTTAAGCGCAACCTTGCGCACGATCGAGCAAAGCCTGCAGCTGAATCTCGTACAAGGCCGCCCGCTGGCCGCCAAATTCCTGCACCCGGTCCGGCCCGGTGACAGCATGCGGATCGAATTTTCCGAATCGGCCGCAGGCACGTTCAAATTCACCGGTGCAGTTGGGGAGCATGTCGTGCTCACGGGAACCGTGGGCCGCGAAATGCCATGGACACCAAACTAGGCGACACGCCGCGCGCCGCCGCCAACGACGCGAGCGCGCAGGCCGCGTCCGTGCCGGAATGGGTGGCGCGCCCCGAGCGCAGCAATACACTGGCGTTGCGCGCAATCGTGGCAATCGCGTTGACGCTCGGGCGGCGGGCGGCACGCCTGCTGCTCTATCCCGTATGTGTCTATTTCCTACTGTTCTCGCCGAGCGCCCGCGCGGCGTCGACGAAATATCTGCGCAAAGTGCTCGGGCATGAGCCGGGGCTCGCGGATGCGTTCCGCCACTGCCATACGTTTGCCGCCACGCTGCTCGACCGCGTTTTTTTGTTCAACGATCAATACGCGCGCTTCGACGTACGCGTGCATGGCGAAGAAATCCTGCGCGGCATGATGGGGGACGGCTGCGGCTGCTTCCTGATGGGCGCGCACATGGGAAGTTTCGAAATCATCCGCGCGCTCGGCCGGCTCAACACGCAGGTGCGCATCAGCCTGGTCATGTATGCGGAGAACGCGCGCAAGTTCAACTCCGTGCTCGCCGCCGTCAATCCGAAGCTTGCGCTGCAGGTCATAGAACTCGGCAAAGTCGACTCCATGCTCAAAGTCGAAAGAGCACTCGAGCGAGGCGAAATCGTCGGCATGCTGGGCGACCGCACCTTTCGCGACGAGGGGACTGCCGCGTTCCGGTTTTTGGGCGAGGCCGCGCATTTTCCGACCGGCCCGTTCCGCGTCGCCGCCATGCTGCAGCGGCCGCTGGTGCTGATGTTCGGCCTCTATCGCGGCGGCAACCGCTACGAGATTCATTTTGAACGCCTGGTCGATGCGTGGCCCGCTTCGCGCGTCGAGCGCAAGCGCACCGTTGCCGAGGCGCAGCGCGAATATGTGACGCGTCTGGAGCATCACTGCCGCGACGCGCCGTACAACTGGTACAACTTTTATGATTTCTGGAAATAGGAGTCGCTGGCGCAGCGCGATGTTCGTGTTCGCGCTCGCGGCCGGCGGCGCCGCCGTTGCAGCCGAGACGCCCGTGTGGGATATCGAGCAGCTCATGCAAGGACTTAGCAAGGTCCCCGCGGCGAAAGGCAAATTCGTCGAGCGCAAATATCTCGCCATGCTCACCGCACCGCTCGACTCCTCCGGCACACTCGTCTATACCGCGCCGGGCCGCCTCGAAAAAAACACGCTGGCACCCAAGCCCGAGCGGCTGGTGCTCGATCAGGACAAGCTGACTCTCGAATATCCGGACCGCGGCCAGCGCCGGGTTCTCGCGCTGCAGAATTACCCGGTCGTGTGGGCCTTCGTTGAGAGTATCCGTTCGACCCTTGCAGGCGATTACCAGACACTGAACCGGTTCTACCGCGCGAGCGTTGCCGGCGGCGAGGAGCAGTGGCGCCTGTCGCTCAAGCCGGTCGATCCCAAAATGCAAGCGGTCGTGCAGGAAATCCGCATCGGCGGGTCGCACAACCGGGTGCGCACCATCGAAATCCTCGAAACGCAGGGCGACCGCTCGGTCATGACGATCACCGAGGACGGCCCATGACGATGGCGCGCGCGTCGCGCTGGGCGATCGCGCTCTGGGCAGGCGCGCTGGTGGGCTGCGCCATCGTGATTGCGCGCACCGAATTTACCGCCGACATGTCCGCTTTCTTGCCGCGCTCGCCGACGCCCGTGCAGCAGATACTCGTGCAGCAATTGCGCGATGGCGTGGTTTCGAGGCTCATCCTCATCGCGGTCGACGGCGGCACACCCGCGGCACTCGCGCAAACCAGCATGCGAATGGCGGCGGAACTGCGCAAGCACCCGGCCGAGTTCGCGGCGGTCAATAACGGCGAGGACAGCGCGCTCGACCTGGACCGCGAATTTCTGTGGCGCAACCGCTACCTGCTGAGCCCGGCGGTTGCGCCCGGGCATTTTTCCGCGCCCGCGCTGCGCGATGCGCTCGAGGAAAACCTGCAACTCATCGGCTCGCCGGCCGGCGCGCTGTTGCGCCGGATCCTGCCGCAAGACCCCACCGGCGAACTGTTGCGGCTGATCGCGCAATTCGAAGGCGTCGCGCGGCCCGAGGTGCGCGAAGGCGTGTGGTTCTCGCCCGACGGCAGTCGCGCCTTGCTCGTCGCGCAAACCCGCGCCGCCGGATACGACATCGACGCGCAGGAACGCGCGCTGAATCTGATCCGTGCGGCATTCGCCGGCGGCGGCGCTGCGGCAACGAGTGCCGGCCAGCAATTGCTGGTGAGCGGGCCCGGCGTATTTTCGGTGAACAGCCGAGCGCGCATCAAAGCCGACGCGCTGCGCTTCTCCGTGATTGCCACCGCGCTCGTGGCCGGGCTGCTGCTCGTGCTTTATCGGTCGCCGCGCGTGCTGTTGCTGGGCCTGGTGCCCGTGGCGAGCGGCGTGCTGGCGGGCGTGGCCGCGGTCAGCATCGGCTTCGGCACCGTGCACGGCATAACGCTCGGCTTCGGCGTTACGCTGATCGGCGAAGCAGTGGATTATGCAATTTACCTGTTCACGCAAATCACGCCCGGCACGCCGCCCGCTGATTCGCTCGCGCAAATCTGGCCGACGTTGCGGTTGGGGCTGTTGACCTCTATCTGTGGATTCGCGGCGATGCTGTTGTCCGGCTTCCCGGGATTGGGCCAGCTCGGGCTTTTTTCGATCGCCGGACTCGTGGCGGCGGTGCTGGTCACGCGTTTCGTGTTGCCCGTACTGCTGCCGCCGGGATTTACGGTGCGCGCCGCGACGGGGCTGGGGCCCGGTGTCACCGCGCTCGCGGCGTCGGCGCGGCGGTTGCGCTGGCCGCTTATCGCTGTCACCGTCGTCTGCATAATGTTACTCAGCGCGCAACGCAGCCAGCTCTGGAGCGACGATCTCGCGAGCTTGAGCCCGATCGCAGCCAGCGAACGTACGCTCGACGAGCAGTTGCGCCGCGATATCGGCGCGCCCGACGTGCGTTACCTGGTGGTCGTCGATGCCGCCGATGCCGACGCCGCGCTCGCCGGCAGCGAGAAAGTAGCAGCGCATCTTGACGCGGCAGTTGCGCAAAGCCGCCTTGCGGGCTTCGAGTCTCCCGCTGCTTATCTGCCCAGTTCGGCGGCGCAGCGCGCGCGGCAGGCGGCGATTCCCGCGCCCGCGGTGTTGCGCGAGAATTTGCGCGAGGCGCAGCGCGGGTTGCCATTTCGCGCCGGACTGTTCGAGCCGTTTGTGCGCGACGCCGCGGCCGCCGCAACGCAAGCCCCGCTCCAGCGCGCGAGCCTCGACGGCACCGCGCTCGCGCTGAAAGTCGATTCGCTGCTCGTCAAGCGCACCGCTTCAGCCACGACGGCCGGCGGTTGGACGGCAATGCTGCCTCTGCGCGGCGTGGTCGATGCGGCGGCGCTCGAGCGCGACCTGAAAAATCCGTCCGACCATGCCGGGGTCCTGATCGACTTAAGGCGCGAATCCGATGCGCTGTACCAATCCTACCGCAGTGAAATCGTGACCTACTCGCTGATCGGCGCCGTCGCCATCGTGCTGCTATTGCTGGTGAGCCTGCGCTCCTTGCGCCGGGTCGCCGCGGTGCTGTCGCCGCTCGCCGCCGCAGTGATCGTCACGCTATGCCTGTTGCTGGCGAGTGGCAATGCACTGACTATTTTCCACATCGTCGGACTGCTGCTGGTGGTCGCGGTCGGCTCCAACTATGCTTTGTTTTTCGAACGCGAGGCGGCGGATGCGGGGCAGCGCGAGCGCACGCTGGTGTCTTTACTGTTCGCCAACGTCACGACGCTGATCGGCTTCGGCCTGCTCGCATTTTCGAAAGTGCCGCTCTTGCACGCGATCGGCGGCACGGTCGCGATCGGCGCCTTCCTGAGCCTGGTGTTCTCCGCCGTATTGATCGGGCGACCGCGCGCAGCGCTCGCGAGGCCGGCATGAGCATAGCCGCAATTTACGATCCGCCGCCACGCGACGGCACCCAGCGCATACTGCTGCTCATGCTGCCCGGCGCCAAAGCCAGCGCGCACGATCTGGTGCAACAGGGATTCGTGCGCGAATTGCGCGCGCGCAATCTGCCGGTCGATGCCGTCGCGGTCGCAGCCCACCTCGGCCATTACCTCGATCGCAGCCTGAGCGGACTGTTGGCCGCCGACATCCTGGAACCCGCGCGCGCGCGCAACTACCGGCGCATCTGGCTGATGGGCATTTCGCTCGGCGGAACGGGCGCACTCACGTACGCGCGCGAGCACCCCGCGGACATTGAGGGGGTCGTACTCCTCGCGCCTTTCCTCGCCACGCGCGGTGTCGTTGCGGAAGTCGCGCGCGCGGGCGGTTGGGCCGGCTGGCAGCCCGGTGTCATCAAGCCGGGCGATGACGAGCGTGAAATGCTGGCGTGGCTCAAGGATTATCGCGCCGCTGCCGCCGGATTTCCCGCACTTCATCTCGGCTATGGCGCGCAGGATCGCTTCGCGACGACCAGCGAGTTAATGGCCGAACGCCTGCCGGCTGCGCGCGTGGTATCCGCCGCCGGCGGCCACGATTGGACGACATGGCTCGCGTTGTGGCGGCAGTTGCTCGATCGCGGCATATTCGGATTCGGCGGTGACGGCATTGCACGGCATGACGCCGCGGGGCCTGACGAAAATGCCCGCAAGCGCGCAGCCAACCTGCGCGACGCACCGGCGACGTGATTGCGATGGCGACTATTTCCAATTCCGGCAGCGTCGCCACCCGCCACCCTTGGCGGCCCCCACCGTTCATCAAGCTGTCGGCGTGGTGGCACGCTGCGGGCGCGATCACGCTCATCGGCTCGCCTGCCTGGTGGCCATGGGTGCTGGGGGCCATCGCGGCCAATCACGTCGTATTGATCGCGGCGGCCTTGTGGCCGCGCGGACGACTGATCGGCGCCAACGTCACCCGGCTGCCGGCTGCGGCCGCGGCGCGCGACGAAATCTGCCTGACGTTCGACGACGGGCCGGACCCCCGGATAACGCCGCAGGTTCTCGACATGCTTGACCGCTATGCCGCGAAAGCCAGCTTTTTTTGTATCGGTGAAAAGGCCGCCGCATATCCGGACATCGTCGAAGCCATCGTGCGGCGCGGGCACAGCGTGGAGAACCATACGTTGCGCCATCCGCTCACGTTCGCGTTTTTCGGAATGGCCGCGCTACGCCGCGAAATCGCGGCGGCGCAAGGGGCGCTCGCCGGTGCGGCCGGCCGCACACCCTTGTTCTTCCGCGCACCGGCGGGATTTCGCAGTCCCCTGCTCGATCCCGTGCTCGCCGCATTGGACCTGCGCTACGTATCGTGGACGCGGCGCGGCTACGACGCGGTCAGCCGCAATCCGGTAAAGGTGCTGCAGAAGCTCACGCGCGGGCTCGGCGCGGGCGACGTGCTGATGCTGCACGACGGCGCGCCCGTCGTGCTCGCCGTACTGCCGCAGCTGCTCGAGCAGCTGCATACGCGCGGCTTGAAGTCCGTCACGCTGCCCGCCGCGTTTAACCATGCGTCGGCCCCGCTGCCGGCCGCCGTGGCCGCATGACCATGCAACCGCTCGCCATCAGCCGCTACTCGATCGTCAACTGTCTGGGCAAAGACCCCTCGGCGGTCGCCAGCGCGTTAGGCGCGAGACGCTCGGGGCTGGCGCCGTGCGATTTCGAAACCGTCACGCTCGACACCTGGATCGGCGAGGTCGCAGGCGTGGACGACGTGCGGGTGCGACCCGATCTCGCCGCTTACGACTGCCGCAATAACCGGCTCGCGCAAATGGGGTTGGAAGCGGACGGCTACGCCGCAGCAGTCACCGCAGCGCGTGAAAAATATGGCGCCGCGCGCATCGGCGTGTTCATGGGCACCAGCACCTCCGGCATGCTGCAAACCGAGCTCGCGTATCGCCGGCGCGATCCTGTCACCGGCGCCCTGCCGCCGGATTTTCGCTATGCGGAAACGCAGAATAGTTTTTCGCTCGCGGATTTCGTTCAGAGCTATCTCGGGCTGACCGGCCCGGCGTTCGTGGTGTCTTCCGCGTGCTCGTCGTCGGCCAAAGTGTTCGGCCATGCGGCGCGCCTGATGGCAGCCGGCGTGTGCGACGCCGCAGTCGTGGGCGGCGTCGATTCGCTGTGCCTGACGACGCTGTACGGATTTCAGTCGCTCGGGCTGACTTCGCGGGCGCCGTGCCGACCATACGCGATTGACCGCGACGGCATCTCGGTCGGCGAAGGCGCGGGATTCGCACTGCTCGAGAGGCCGGACGACGCGAGCGCGCCGGGCGCGATGCTGCTGCTGGGAGTCGGCGAGAGCTGCGATGCCTATCACATGTCCTCGCCCCATCCCGAAGGCGCCGGCGCGAAGCTCGCGATGCGGCAGGCGCTCGCGTCCGCGGGATTGACGCCCGCCGGCATCGATTACATCAATCTGCACGGCACCGCGACCAAAGCCAACGATGCGAGCGAAGACCAGGCGGTGTTCGACCTGTTCGGCGGCGCAACTCCGGTGAGTTCCACCAAGGGCTCGACCGGCCACCTGCTCGGCGCCGCCGGCATCACGGAAGCGATCATCAGCCTGCTCGCGATCGAACAGGGCATGCTGCCCGGCGGCATGCACACGCTCGCTCTCGATCCGGCACTGCGCTGCCACTATCTGACCGACAACCGCGAAGGTCGCGTCGCAAGAGTGCTCACTAATTCGTTCGGTTTTGGCGGCAGCAATTGCAGCCTCGTCCTGGGGGGCGCCGGCTGATGCGCGTTTTCGTCGAGGGCATTGGACTGGTCGGGCCGGGCCTCGACGGCTGGCAGGCGAGCCGGGCGCTGCTCGCGGGCACTGCAGCTTACGTGCAGCGGCCGACGGTGGTGGTTGCCAGCGACTTGCTGCCCGCCGCGGAACGGCGCCGCACCGGGCTGCCGGTCAAACTCGCGCTGGCAGCGGGCCGCGAGGCATTCGTCAACGCGCAGCGTGACGCCGCGACCACCGCGACCGTGTTCACGTCCTCGTCGGGCGACGGCGAGAACCTGCACTACATCTGCTCGACGCTCGCATCCACCGAGCGGGAGATCTCACCCACCCGGTTTCATAACTCGGTCCACAATGCGCCCGCCGGCTACTGGAGCATCGCCACCCGGTCGCAGGCGCCGTCGACGAGCCTGTGCTGTCGCGACGCAAGTTTCGCCGCGGGCCTGCTCGATGCCGCCGCGCAGATCGCCGTGGACGGCGAACCGGTCGCCGTGATTACGTACGATCAGGCTTACCCGCAGCCGTTGCATGCAGTCCGGCCGCTCAGCGCGAGCTTCGGCACGGCGATCGTGCTGACGGCGCAACCCACCGCGCAGGTTTTCGCCGCGCTCGACGTGAGTTATGCGCCCGGCGCCAATGCGACGCCCATGACCGATAGCGAGCTGGATCATCTGCGCGCGACCGTGCCCGCGGCGCGCTGCCTGCCATTACTCGCCGCCCTCGCAGGCGGAACGCCAACGGTCGTGGACCTCGCTTATGGCGAACATCATCATTTGCACATCGAGGTGACGCCATGGCAGTGACCAAAGCGGAAATCGCCGGGCTCATCCCGCATGCCGGCGCGATGTGCCTGCTGGACGGCGTGGTGGAATGGGACGCGACGCATATCTGCAGCGTCAGCCGCAGCCACCACGACATGGCGAACCCGTTACGCGCCGGCGGCGAACTGCCCGCGCTGTGCGGAATCGAGTACGCGGCGCAGACGATGGCCGTTCATGGCGGGCTCGCCGGTCTCGTGGGCGCCCAGCCGCGCGCCGGCTATTTGATCAGCCTGCGCGATGTCATGTGCCGCAAAAGCCGGCTCGACAATCTGCCCGGCGATCTCATGGTCGATGCGACCCAACTCATGGCGGATCAGGGACGCGTGATTTACGAATTCACGCTGCGGGTAGGCGCGGCGGAAATCCTGCGCGGGCGCGCCACCGTGGTGCTGGACACTGCGGCATGACACCACACAAGGGAGACCTCGGATGAAACGCGCGCTCGTCACCGGCGGCAGCGGGACCATCGGCGCCGCCATCTGCAAGCGGCTCGCTGCGGATGGCTGCCACGTCTATGTGCACGCCAACGGCAATCTCGCCCACGCAGAGCGCGTGAGCGCGGAGATAACGGCGGCCGGCGGTGCGGCGCGCGCGGTCGCTTTCGACGTGACCTCGCACGCCGAAACCGCCGGCGCGCTGCAGGAGTTGCTGGTGGACGGCCCGATCCAGATAGTCGTCAACAATGCCGGCATACACGACGATGCGGTGATGCCGGGCATGCGCCCGGATCAATGGTCGCGGGTGCTGGCCGTGTCGCTCGACGGATTTTTCAACGTGACGCAGCCGCTCCTGATGCCGATGATCGCCACCCGCTGGGGACGCATCGTCAACGTATCTTCGGTCGCGGCGCTCGCCGGCAACCGCGGCCAGACGAATTACGCCGCGGCCAAAGCCGGTCTGCATGGCGCGACCAAATCACTGGCGCTGGAACTCGCGAGCCGCGGCATCACGGTGAACGCAATTGCGCCGGGCATCATCGCGTCGCCCATGAGCGAAGGCGCCTTCAGCAAAACCCTGATCGACCAGCTGGTGCCGATGAAGCGCGCCGGCACGCCCGATGAAGTCGCCGACCTGGCGGCCTATCTCGCATCCGATCGCGCCGCCTATATTTCCGGCCAGATCATCTCGATCAACGGAGCGATGATTTAAGCGCCCGACCAGTTGCCTTGCCGGCGAGCAGCAGCGGCAGACGGAACACGAACTCGACCAGCAGCCGCAGGTTCATCCAGATCAGGCGGGCGTTGTCGCGCAGATAGTTGAAATGCGAAACGCCGCCCTCCCCGGCGCTGAAATAGCGGACCGGCGCCGGCATGCGGATCGGCCGCAGGCCGCGCCAGCACAGGCGCACCGCGACTTCCGGCTCGAAGTCGAAGTGCCGCATTCCGCGCCGGCGCTCCATGATGTCGCGCACCGGCGCGATCGGATAGACGCGAAAGCCGAACAACGAATCGCCGATGCCGTGCCACAGCGTTTGCAGATTGGCGAGACCGTTCGATAGCCTGCGGCCGTAGACGCGCACCGCCGGCGCACTGGCGTCGAATATCGGCTGCCCGAAGATCACTGCATCCGGGTTGGCGCGCGACATCGCCATAAATTCGGGAATCAGTGCCGCCGGGTGCTGTCCGTCGGCATCCATCGTGAGCACGTGGGAGAAACCGGCCGCCGCCGCTTCACGCAGCCCGTGCAACACCGCAGCACCCTTGCCCTGGTTGTAGGGCATAACGAGGATTCTGACGTTCGCGTCCTCCGCAGTCGCTACCAGCAGAGTCTGCGCGCTGCCGTCGGTGCTGCCGTCGATCACGACCCATACCGGCTGCCAGTAGCGGCGGGCATCGCGCACGGTTTCCACCAGTTTCGCGCCGGTGTTGTAGCTCGGGATCAGCAGCAGATGGGATGCGGGTTGCTGAGTCATGCCACGGCCTTGGAATTGTGCTGGACGGATTCCGTGCGGACCTGCGCGGATCCGGCCATGGCCTCGTGGTGATAGTGCTCCATGTCCGCGACTGCGCGCTTGACCTTTCCATCCACCTCGAAGCGGCGGCCCAGCCGAACGCGATAAATCAAAGGAAAAGCCGGCTTCTTCAACAGCGGCCATCCCTTCGAGAGAAACAGCGAATTGGTTTCGATAAACACCGTTTGCACCGGGACGCCGGCGGTTTTCGCAATCAGTGCATATCCGCCCTTGAAGTCATAACGGCTTTGCTGTCGCGTGCGCGTACCCTCCGGAAACATCAGCAGCTGATTGCCGGCGCGCAACGAGACGACGGCCGACCGGATCATGGCCAAAGGCGGCGTGTCGCGGATATAACCCGCCAGCCGGGCGCCGCCGCCGAGTATGAAATTGTCCTGGATTTCCGTTTTCATGATGCACGTAATGCGCGGCAGCCGCGAACCTATCATCACCGCATCCAGCAGCGAAGGATGGTTGGGTGCGATGATCATGGCGCCGTCGCCGCGCAATGCATCCAGTGCGGTGAGGTCGAACTTGAAGATGCCGCTCGCCTTGAGCACCGCGATATATCCGCCGAACATCCGCATGGCCATATACTGACCGAACCGGCAACGGACGGTGCGCGGCACCAGCGGGTAGATGAGGATTGCCACCGTGCTCCAAGCGGAAAAGGCCACGGTAAACAGCAGCAATCCCCCGTACAGCACCAGGCATTCGTACGGAAATTTCAATACCGAG
>Ga0207648_10002577_pt1 | contig 19412 bp, 15 predicted proteins | sample KBSMisM32_FD_184310 | JGI IMG/M metagenome (GOLD analysis project Ga0207648, IMG submission 184310) | Miscanthus rhizosphere microbial communities from Kellogg Biological Station, Michigan, USA - KBS Miscanthus M3-2 (SPAdes) (version 2) | ecosystem: Host-associated > Plants > Roots >...
TCCCTGGGCCAGATATATACAGAATCAGATTGGGCTCTTATAACTCCATTTAGTGAAAGAAGAAATACAATAAATAAGATTGATGCTTTCATGGTCAGTGGCTTTTTGATCGTTATAGCTAAAATTGAATAAAGATTACCAATTTATCTAAATTACTTAATATAGTTCTTGCAACCATTCTAATCATAAATCAAGGTCTATTTTAGTAGGAAGCTGCGTATATTTAAGCAATTACTGTAAACTGATCGGCACAAATTCATGATTTTATGCGAATAATTTCCCTTGTTTTTTTACTTTTTTCTTATTCTTCTTTTTGTCAGCCTGCCAAAATCACCAAAGGCAATGATCTCAATTACCCGGACACGTCCTGGCAATCTATAAATAATTTATTCAAAGAAGGTTGGAATACTGACAGCCTGGCCAAACTTAAAAAATTCATTATTGACAGCACAAACGCAACTGGAATAGTCGTCATACAATCCGGCAGGATTCTTTTTGATTATGGCGATACTAAAGAAACCAGCTATTTAGCCTCCTGCAGAAAGAGTATTCTTTCAATGTTGTATGGCCCCTTTGTAAAAAATGGAAAAATCAACCTTTCTACCACTATTGAACAGTTACATCTTGATGATATTGGCGGTCTCTTACCGATAGAAAAGAAAGCTTCTATTAAAGATCTGCTCACAGCCCGTTCGGGGGTTTATCATCCTGCAAGTAATGAGGGGGATGCATCCGCAATGGCTCCTAAACGAGGCAGCGTTCAACCAGGAAGTTTCTGGTTATACAATAATTGGGATTTCAATATAGCTGGTTACATACTGGAACAACAAACTGGCAAAACCATATATGAATTAATTGATTCCATGTTCTCCAAACCATTGCAAATGCAGGACTGGAATATTAATGAGCAGCGGAAAACGGGAGATACAACCAGATCAAAATACAAGGCGTATCATATTTGGTTTTCAACCCGGGATATGGCAAGAATTGGCTATTTGATGTTAAGAAATGGAAAATGGAAAGATCAGCAAATCATCCCGTCCGATTGGGTAAAAACTACTACCTCGGTTGTTTCAACTTATAAACAGGCATTAAAGGATAAGACAGCCTGGTTTCATTTTGGATATGGATACTTATGGTGGGTATGGGACAGTCCTTACAATACAGGCCCTTATAAAGGTGCTTACTCTGCAACCGGTGCGTTTGGACAATTTATCACCATTCTTCCCAAACTCGATTTAGTTATTGCGTTCAAGACAAAGTATGAGAACGGCAAACAAACGCCAACCGACGTGTATTTAAGATTTTTAGACAAATTAATTGCTGCTAAAGCAAGATGAATTGATAGATAACCTGTCAATTAAAAAAAACCCCCAATCAATAAAGATCGGGGGAACAACTAAAAACAATCCGATGCCTTCGGATATGATCTAAAAACTATTGGTACGGACGGATACGGTTGGTACGGTGGTGGATGGAACGGTGGGCTCCGATAGTTATCGGGATTCAAAAAAAATTCAGGTCAACTGGATTAACAGAGTCGACCTGATTGGCTAATCGGGTTTTCGCCCGTCCAAGAAGGTATTAATAGTACTTATTTGAGTGTTATTGTTTTTGTCTGTCTTGACTTCGTAACTGCTATAGAAGTTCTCCACCTGGGAGGTGGAGTTGTATAATTCCATATTGCGGCGGATGTAAGCCGGCACAGTTTCAAACTCGTTATTGGGGTCGGCCGAATTGACATTAAACGACAAGTTGCGCAACTTGTGCAGTCTTTCGGTTGCCCTACGTTTTTGTTCGTCGGTTTCGTCCTGCAAAGCAGAATCCTCAACCTCGGTGGACAAAGGTGCTTGAGAATGATGGGCCAACGGCTCATCCGCCGCCGGAATGTCATCCCTTTCTACGATTTGCATTTGCAGATCGAGGAGTTCCTCCTCTTCTTTTGCAGCAGCGTTGGAAGGGACCGGCTCTTCGGCAGAAGGCTTTGAGGTATAGACCTCTGCTTTTGATTCTGCGTAGATATTGGAAGGTCTGGCCAGGTAACCTCCCGATGCTGCAGACACCGGGGTAGTGTTAACACTATCTTTCTTCTCTTTATTGAGATTTAGTTCGCTTTTTTGGCTGGTTTGAACAGGAACGGATTGGATGGTGCTATCTTCTTTCTTTACTTGAGGGGAGCCCAAAAATATGGCTTCTGTTTTTTCAGGCATGAACATTTTACCAACAGTATTATTACTGAGCTCATTTTTCGTAGATTCACTAAGTACTTTTCCGTTTTCCGCCTTTGATTTGGTAGTCACCTCACCAGTATTCAACTCAAAATGTAATGTTGGCTCCTCTTCCCTGATATGCTCTGTAAGTATCAGATCATTCATTTCCGGCATTGGTGCTTCCATCACCACTGGCTCTTCCACCAAACGCGGCGCTAATGGATCTGGTTTCACTTCTTCTTTTTTCTTCTCTTCTATCTTTGGCTCTTCTGCTTTCACCGCAACTTCTTTCTGTGGTTCCTGGGGTTGTGCAAGCACCATAACAATCTTGTCTTCTTTCTTCTCCGCTTTCTTCGCATCCCTCTGCATAAATGGATCTTTATGCTGGAAGCCTGTTGCAATAAGCGTAATGCCCAATTTATCATCCAGGGTATTATCATATCCCAGTCCAAGGATAACATCAGTATGTTCCCCAGCCTGGCTGAGCAACTGATTCTGGATCACTTCTACTTCATCCATTGTAAACTCATGCTGACCAGGAGCTGAATTGATATTGATCAGTATCCACTTAGCGCCTTTGATATCATTATCATTCAATAATGGTGAATTGAGCGCTTCTTCAATAGCTTTATGCGCGCGGTTTTCACCGGCAGCTGTAGCGCTACCCAGTATGGCAACACCACCATTACGCATAACAGTGCATACATCAGCAAAGTCTACATTGATCTGACCAGTACTGTTGATCACATCCGTAATACATTTTGCAGCAGTTGCCAGTACATTATCCGCTTTCTCAAATGCCTCACGCATTTTCAGATTACCATACTGATGACGCAGTTTATCATTGCTGATAACAAGCAATGTATCCACATAACCTTTCAGGGTTTTAATTCCTTCTTCGGCCTGCAATTGTCTTTTCCTTCCTTCATACGCAAATGGTGTGGTAACAATACCCACCGTCAATATGCCAAGGTCCTTGCATATTTTGGCAATGATGGGTGCGCCACCCGTACCTGTACCACCACCCATACCGGCGGTGATAAAGGCCATTTTGGTATTTACTTCAAGAATACGCTTGATCTCTTCCAGCGATTCTTCCGTAGCCTGTCTTCCAATTTCAGGGTTTGCTCCAGCTCCCAATCCCTGTGTAAGGTTGGGCCCCAACTGAATTCTGTTGGGTATTTCACTGTTAGTGAGCGCCTGGGCATCTGTATTACAGATGATAAAGTTGACGCCTTCAATCTCCTGGCTGTACATGTGATTCACAGCATTGCCACCGCCGCCGCCGATTCCAATCACTTTGATGATGGATGACTTTTCTTTTGGCAGATCAAAATGTATCATACTCTTTAAGTTTATAGCCCAGTTAACCCTGTTTGTCATAGGAAGGATCCGGGCTGGGTTAGAATTTATTGTGGTGGTTAGTATGGCGCCAGAATGAAGGCGACTAAAACCACGGCACGCGTTTATAAATGTTTGTCTTCTTCTTCCTTGAAGAGATCAATAATTCCATCCTTGAATTTTCCCCAGAAATTGCTAAGCCCTCTGCGCTGTCTTACTTTCACTTGCGTAACACTTTCCTCTGCCTCTTCATACACTTCCTCCTCCACACTCTTCTTCAATCCATCAGGCACTTCCACTTTCCTGTATTCCTTTTCAAACTGTTTGCGGTTATGCTCATAATCATCATAACCTTTCAGGATAAGTCCGATACAGGTAGAATAAGTTGGTTTGGCAAGCTCTTCAATATGTCCTGCTGCCAAATGCTCATTGGGGAAACCAATTCTTGCAGGCAAACCGGTCACATATTCTGTTAACTGGATCAGGTGCTTTAACTGTGATCCACCACCTGTAAGCACTACTCCACCATTAAGTGCTTTATTATCAAGACCCACCTGTTTCAGGTGATAGGTTACAAAATCAAGTATCTCACTCATACGTGCCTGCACTATATTCGCCAGGTTCTTCACACTGATCTCCTTTGCAGGCATTCCACGTAATCCTGGAATTGTGATATAGGCATTGGCTTTTGCTTCATTGGATAAAGCACTTCCAAATTGCACTTTCATTTGTTCAGCCTGGGTCTTCAACACTCCCAAACCGGTTTTGATATCATTGGTGATATTCTCCCCGGCAAATGGTATTACTGCGGTATGTTTCAAAATACCTTCATAGAATACAGCAAGGTCAGTAGTACCGCCACCGATATCCACAATGGCAACACCAGCTTCCAGGTCTTCCTGGCACATTACTGCCGAAGCAGAAGCCAACGGTTGCAATACGAGGTCCTTGGTATGCAGACCCGCTTTTTCAACACTACGGTTGATATTGCGGATAGCATTCTTATCACCAGTGATGATATGGAAATTGGCCCCCACCTTCACACCACCATATCCAATGGGATTAGGTATGTTCTGGAAATTATCTACCGTAAATTCCTGGGGGATCACATCTATGATCTGGTCACCGGCAGGTATATAGGTTTTATATTGATCATTGATCAGCTGGTCTATCTCCCGTTGCGTGATCTCTTCTTCACTTACCTGGCGAACAATATCTCCACGGGTTTGCAGGCTTTTAATATGATGACCGGCAATACCTACATATACTTCATTGATATCGAGATTGGGGTTTGACGCAAAACAGTTCTCCAAAGCCGTTCGGATAGCTTTGATCGTTTCATCTATATTCAACACCTGACCGTGTTTAACGCCATTTGAATTGGCTTTGCCAAAGCCAAGTATTTCCAATTTGCCAAACTCATTCTTGCGTCCGGCAATAACGGCAATTTTGGTGGTTCCAATGTCCAGGCCAACAATTATGGGTTGCTCGCTGTTCATATATTTGTTTTTAGTTGTTTTGTATGGTTGTGTCCCTGAATACCCGGTTGGCTTCCATAAGCATTTGCTGAACACTTTTTGCCAGTTTCACTGAATCCGTTTTTGGATTATCACCCTTCCCTCCTATAACCTGCCCTTCAAAACGCACATCTATTGTTTTATAATGATCAAAACCTGTACGGTTCAATACCTGCTCATAAAAAGCAAATAGCCGCCGGAATTTCTGATCGATATTATTTCCATCTCCCAGTTTCACCACATGTCTTCCAACTACCGGTACCATTTCAAACTCCCAGCATCCTGCTCCGCAATCCCTCGTTATATCGATCTGTGCCACCTGTGATGTCCAGAATGGATGAGTACTGATGTAGCGCGCCAGTGAATTAACTCCATTCATCAACGCGGTATCTTTTATCGTTTTCTTATCAGGAAACCCGGTGAATACAGGCACTTTGGCAATTGTTTTTTCAGACAGCGGCATAAAATGATTGTCTACATCCATATAAAATGTCTTCCCTCCTGCCGTGAATATTCTTGCTACTGGTTCTCTCTCTTTCACAGATACATGCAACACTGCATGATTATCGAAATACAGCTGCGCATCTTTAATCCATACATTCTTCTCCAATGCTTCCTCCATTTGCAACAGGTTAAAACCAGCTTTTGGTTTTCCTTTAAGTTCTCCTTTCACGGAAGCTTTCAATAGTTTACCAATGCCAGCATCATCCAGAAAGAATTCACCTGTTTTCTCAGCCTTTATTTTTACCTCATATCCCTTGCATAGCTCTTTCTTCTGTTTGTCCATTGCAGCAATCAGCAGCATAAGCATTCCACTGCCGATCACCAGCCACATGGCGATAAACATGATCTTCCGTATCGTTCTCTTCGTATCCACTTTATATTAATCTTTATCTGTTATCTTAATTATTCCAAACTTTCTTTTATCGGCTCAACCAGGGTATCTATATCTCCTGCCCCTGCTGTGATCAATACTTCACCATTCACTTTATCTGCCTTTTGTCTAAACTCATTTTTTATCCAATCCATCAGCTGTTCTTTAGTCATCACCCTTCCTCGTTTGTGCTTCATCCTTTTTATTATCATCTCACTATCCACCCCGCTTATTGGCAATTCCCTTGCAGGATAAACAGGTAAAAGGATCACCTCATCTGCCAGGCTCAGCACTTCTCCAAATCCATCAGCCTGGTCCCGCGTACGGGTATACAGGTGTGGCTGAAAGATCACTGTGCATTTCCTGGGACTGAACAATGTTTTGGCCCCTGTCAGCAATGCTTTTAATTCTTCCGGGTGATGGGCATAATCATCAATAAAAAAAAGAGTGTCTTTTTTGATGATATACTCAAATCTTCTCTTCACTCCTTTGAAACTTGCCACTGCTTCCCTGATCTTCTCATCTCCGATCTCTAAAGAACTTGCTACTGTTATGGCGGCCACCACATTTTCTATATTATGCATGCCGCCCATATTCAATACTATCTTTTCAATTCTCTTACCCGGTAACTGAACATCAAACTCATAGCTTCCATTCATCATCTTTATATTGGTCGCATATGCATCCGCACTTTCATTCTCCAGGCTATAGCTGATCTTCCTTTCGCCCTTCAATTCACCGGCTCTTTTCAAACCGAACTTATAGATCAGCAATCCGCCGGGTTTTATATTTCCACTGAAATCGATAAAACCCTGTTCAAATGCTTCTGCTGTACCATATATATCCAGGTGATCAGGATCCATGGTACTGATCACTGCGATATCCGGGAATAGTTTCAAAAAGCTTCTGTCATATTCATCTGCCTCCACAATACAAACCAACTTCCCGTCCTTTGTTCCAGGCTCACTCCAGAAATTGGTTCCATAATTACTGGAGATACCTCCAAGAAAAGCTGTTCCACCAAAGCCACTATGCCGAAGGATATGCCCAGTCATAGTAGTGGTTGTGGTCTTTCCATGCGTACCTGCAATACAGATATTAAAAGAACTTTCGGTTATCAGCTTTAACACATCACTTCTTTTCACCACTTTGTATTGCTGCTGCTGATAGAACAGCAATTCTTTATGATCCTTTGGCACTGCTGGTGTATACACTACCAGGTCTGCCTTTCGCGGTATCAAATCAAGGTTCTCTTCATAATGGATACTGATACCACTTGTTTCCATTTCTTTGGTTAGTGGCGTTGGCGTTTTATCATATCCACTGACCTTCACTCCAATTGAATGAAAGTACCTGGCCAACGCACTCATTCCAATCCCACCGATCCCGATAAAATAGATCTCCCGGATGTTTTCAATCCCCCCGGAGGGGGTATTCATAAGGACAGTATTGGCTCGTTTACCTCCTGCTCCAGGTGGAACATCGGGCGAATAAATTTTTATCGGGGGTTCACTGTTCATTCACTATTCAATGATCTGTTTATTTCAGACTAGCTACTATTTCTTTGGCCACTTTAACGGCCGCATCAGTAATAGCTAACTTTCCGATATTATTTTTCAGTTCGTTTTTTTTGATATCATTTCTTGCCAGCTCAATGATCATGGGCACCAGTTTTTCCTTCGCCTCATTATCTGCCAGCATCAACGCTGCATTCTTGCTCACCAGCTGTTTGGCATTCACCGTCTGGTGATCTTCTGCTGCATAGGGATACGGAACAAAGATCACCGGCTTCTTTACCACGCAAAGCTCAGCAACCGTCATGGCTCCTGCTCTTGCCACCACCACATCTGCAGCTGAGTATGCATACTCCATTTCCGAAATGAAATTTTTTACAAATACTCCATTTTTACCTTTTGCTCTTTCCTTTCCTTTTTCAGCATAGGGATTGCCAGTCTGCCAAATCAGTTGTAATCCTGCATCCAACAATTTCTCCAGGTCCTTATCGATCGCTTCATTGATGGTTTTGGCTCCAAGACTTCCACCTACTACCAGCAATATCTTTTTTGTTTCATCCAGTGAAAAGAACCTTACACCTTCTGCTTTAGATACAGCAGCCTGCACTATTGCCGCCCTCACCGGGTTACCTGACAGGCTGATCTTTGCAGCAGGAAAGAATTTCTCCATTCCATCACTTGCCACAAAAACCTTTGTTGCCTTCCTGCCCAGCATAATATTACTCTTGCCGGCAAAAGAGTTGGACTCATGTATGAATGTGGGAATCCTTCTTGATTGTGCAAATCGCAAAACAGGAAAAGAAGAATACCCGCCCACCCCAATGGCTGCATCAGGTTTGAATGCCGCAAATATTTTTTTGACCTGCATAAAACTCCTGATGAGCTTGAAGGGCAATCCAATATTTTTTATCAAAGAGCTCCTGTTGAATCCTGCTATATCCAGTCCTTCAATGCTGTACCCTGCCTGCGGTACTTTTTCCATTTCCATTTTTCCCTTTGCCCCGATAAATAATATCTCTGTGTTCCTATCGATATCTTTCAGCGCATTGGCAATTGCTATTGCCGGGAAAATATGTCCGCCTGTTCCACCGCCTGCTATTATTATTCGTTTACTCACGTTTTATTATTGAGTGCTCACAGCTGGTGTTGCATTTCCTTCCGATTGCTCCACATTCCTGGCCACACTTAAAATAATACCGATGGAAAGACAGGTAAATATGAAACTCGTTCCTCCCATGCTCACCAGCGGAAGTGTTACGCCCGTCACAGGAAACAGGTTCACGGTTACTGCCATATTCACTATTGCCTGTATAGCCAGTGTAAAGCTTAGTCCCAAAGCCAGGAATGCTCCAAAGGCATAGGGGCATCTTTTAAATATTCGTATACACCTGTATAGAAACACCAGGTAGATGAATACGATGAACATACCCCCTAAAAATCCATACTCTTCTATAATTATGGCAAATATGAAATCATTATAGGCCTGTGGCAGATAGTCGCGCGTTGTACTATTACCCGGACCCACTCCAATAAAGCCACCTTTTGAAATGGCGATCTTTGCCTGGTTCACCTGGTACATGGCATCATCATCTGCTTCCTTGCTACCATATATAAAATTCTCTACCCTGCCTACCCATGTATTTACACGGGTGAATATTCCGGTAGAAGCTTTCTTTGATAGGGTAACTTCATCATCCCCTGCCTTATGTTGAATAACAGCTGCAGTTACCAGGGCTATGATCGGTATCAATGCCAGTCCTGCTACTAATAATATATGTTTCGGCCTGGCCCGTCCAATGAATAATAGCATCAAACAACTTGATCCAAGTAGTAATGCAGTAGATAAGTTAGCCGGAGCGATCAACAGGCAAATAATAGCAACCGGTAACATTATTGGCAGGAACCCTTTTTTGAAATCCTTGATCACATCCTGCTTCTTGCTTAATAGCCTGGCCAGGTACATGAACAAGGCAAGCTTGGCCAGATCAGAAGTTTGCATGGTCAGGTTGATCAATGGTAATTTGATCCACCGGCTCCCTTCATTCATACTCACTCCAAAAAACAGTGTATATATTAATAAGGGTATAGCCAGCAGGAACAAAATGCTGGCGATCCGGGAATAAATGGTATAGTTGACGAGGTGAGCAAAATAGATCACCAGGATACCACCCACTATGAACATTATCTGTTTGAACAGATAAACTTCTGTATTTCCCCTGAAATTCTTATAAGCCAGTGAATTTGTGGCACTGTATACTGCGAGCAGGGAAACCAGTGTCAGCAGCACTACCAGTGCCCATATCACTTTATCCCCCTTTGTTTTGCTGAGGATATTACGGGTATTGAACCCGTTGCCCAAACTCCCAAACCGTATGTCTCTGGTTGCTTCCATATTCGTCGTAAATTCTAATGCAGGCTTTCGCCTAAAAGTTTAAATAGGGTACAAGTTTTCAAGATTTGGATCAATTATTTTACTAACCTTTATTCTCGGTTTCATAAAGGGATCACAACTCCCTTACGGCCTGCTTGAACTGGTTACCTCTATCCTCATAATTCTTGAACAGGTCAAAGCTGGCGCAGGCCGGGCTCAGCAATACCACATCTCCTTTAGTTGAAAAATGATAGGCAGCATGTACGGCTTCATAGGCGCTGCCCGTGTTTACTATAGGGCTTACAATGTTTCCAAAAGCTTCATGTATTTTCCGGTTATCAGTACCGAGACAAATGATCGCTCTCACTTTTTCTTTCACCAGCTCTGCGATCAGTGAATAATCATTGCCCTTGTCCACACCACCTAATATCAGGATGGTGGGCTTGGTCATACTTTCCAGCGCATACCAGGTTGAATTCACATTGGTAGCCTTGCTATCGTTGATGAATTCCACTCCGCGAACTGTTGCTACTGGTTCCATGCGATGCTCCAGGCTTTTGAAATCCTGCACCGCCTCTCTTATCTTTTCTTTGCGGATGTCCATAATATCCGCTGCTACACAGGCTGCCATGGTGTTATATTGATTATGCTTACCCTTCAGTGCAAAGTCGTACACGCTCATGCTGGTGAACTCTTCGCCCGTTCTTACGTACAAATCCCCGTCTTTGATAAATGCTCCGTTTTTTACTTCTGATTTCATAGTGAATGGCAGTTGCTTTGATTGAATGGTAAAGCCGATTTTATCCGGCTGATTAAGGAATTGCATTGTCACCTCATCATCGGCACAAAAGATAAAATGATCTTCAGGCCGCTGATTCATGGCAATGCGGAATTTGCTTCGGATATAGTTTTCGAACTGATACTCATACCGGTCAAGGTGATCTTCCGTGATATTGGTAAGAATGGCAATCTCCGGCCTGAATGCATGTATATCATCCAGCTGAAAACTGCTGATCTCGGCCACATACACTGGTTTCGGATCCTCGGCTACCTGGCGTGCAAATGAATAACCGATATTTCCTACAAGGGCTGCATCTACTCCTCCCCTCTTCATAATATGGTAGGTCAATGCGGTGGTGGTGGTCTTTCCATTGCTGCCGGTAATAGCGATGATCTTACTGTCTCCTTTGTACCGATACGCAAGCTCTATTTCACTGATAATGGGAATGCCTGCTTTCCTGACCTTCTTTACGGTTTCATTTTTTTCAGGAATGCCCGGGCTTTTCATTATCTCATCAGCGGCCATTACTTTTTCAAGGTCATGGCCATTTTCTTTAAATGAAATAGCTGCCTGCATGAGATCATTTCGATAATTATCCTTCAAAGAACTCTCGTCGGAAACGAATACATCATATCCAGCTTTTTGTGCAAGGAGAGCAGCACCTACGCCACTTTCTCCTCCGCCTAATATGACAATTCGCTTCTTCATGTTTTCTCCGCCTCTGGCGGATCACCGTACGGAAAATTGGTTCTTCAAAAGCATTAGGATTGGTAATGCACCACAATAATTTAGGATCGGATGGTTACTCAAAGGGGGGCGGAACGATGGCTTGGTTTTTCTCAGTTAGTTTTGATATTCTATCGCAGCTTCAACGTAACGATACTGAGCACAACGCACAATACGGTTACGATCCAAAAACGAGTCACTATCTTGGCTTCATGATATCCTTTTTTCTGATAATGGTGATGCAGCGGGCTCATTAAAAAGATCCTTCTGCCTGCACCATATTTTTTCTTTGTGTACTTGAAATAACTCACCTGCAGGATCACACTTACATTCTCCACTAAAAACACTCCGCAGAATATTGGTATTAATAATTCCTTGTGTACAATGATGGCGATAGCTGCAATAATTCCTCCCAGCGTAAGGCTACCAGTATCTCCCATGAACACCTGCGCCGGATAGGAATTGAACCATAAGAATCCAATACAGGCTCCGATCATTGCAGCAATAAATATTGACAGCTCACCCAGGTGGGGGATATACATGATGTTCAGATAATCTGCAAAGACCAGGTTACCACTGGCATACGCGAATATGCCGAGCAAAACTCCTATCAATGCCGAGGTTCCTGTACATAGGCCATCCAGGCCATCTGTTATATTGGCTCCATTGGATACTGCCGTGATAATGATGATTACAACCAGGATATAAACGAGCCAGGTAAGATCTCTCAACCCTGCTGGTAATAGTTTTGAATAGTTGAACTCATGGTTCTTTACAAATGGTATGGTAGTAATGGGAACTTTGGATTCAGTGAAATACTTAGTTTTCCCATTCACCGTTTTGGCAAAAACTGTTGTATCTGCAGGTGTTGGTTTACCAATGAACTCACGCCAGATCTTCACATTGCTATTAAAATAAAGAACTGCTCCAACCATAATTCCAATTCCTACCTGGCCCAGTATCTTGAACCACCCTGCCAACCCATCTTTATCACCCTTCTTATATGCAATTCCTTCTTTCTGCGCCAGTTTTTTTGCTCTCAGCTTAAGATAATCATCTACAAACCCAATTATACCCAGCCACACTGTGGCAATAACCATCAGGATGATATATACTGTAGTCAGGTTTGCCAGTAACAGCGTCGGAATAAGAATGGCAAGGATGATAATTACTCCCCCCATGGTTGGTGTTCCCTTCTTGCTTTGTTCACCAGCAAGACCCAGGTCACGAACACTCTCTCCCACCTGTTTTTTCCTCAGGAACCAGATCACTCTTCTTCCATATAACATGGAAATGACGAGCGCCAATAACATGGCCAGTAGTACCCGGAAAGTGATAAATGTAAACAATGCACTTCCCGGGAACTTGATGTTCTGCTGCTTAAACCATTCAAATAAATGAAAAAGCATCTGGCCTTTGGTTTTTATTGATTACCGTCCAAGTAATCTTTTTATACTATCTACTCCGATTTTCATCGGAATTAATTTTTCCCTGAATCCCGATGACAATCGGGACTGTTTCAAGTCCGATAATAATCGGCCTTACTTATCCAACTCTTCAAACATCGCTGCCACTACTTCCTTATCATCAAAATGGTGTTTCACACCTTTTATCTCCTGGTACTTCTCATGTCCCTTCCCTGCTATTAATAGTATGTCTTCCGGTTTTGCCAAACTGATAGCAGTTTTGATTGCTTCCTTTCGATCAACGATCGCCAGGTATTTTCTTTTGGCCGCAACCGGTATCCCTTTTTCCATATCCCGAATGATCTCTGCCGGATCTTCACTCCGGGGGTTATCACTGGTGAGTATCACTCTATCACTATACTCTACCGCTACTTCAGCCATTACCGGTCGTTTGGTCTTATCCCTGTCACCACCGCATCCCACTACCGTTATCACCTGTTCAAATCCTTTCTTCAGTTTTTTGATCGTAGCCAGCACATTCAGCAATGCATCAGGTGTATGCGCATAATCCACAATGGCAATAACCTTGTCCTTTGATGAAATCATGTATTCAAACCTCCCTTCTGCACCGGTCAGCACGCTGAGGCATCTTAACACCTCATGCTTGTCTTCCTTCAGGCACATGGCTGCTCCAAAAACTGCCAGCAGGTTGTAGGCGTTGAATTCACCGATCAATCGGAAATGAACTTCCTGGTCGTTGATGATCATGACCAAACCCGACAAACTATTTTCAATGATCTTTCCTTTATATTCAGCCATCGTCCTGAGGCTGTATAAATATTTTCTGGCCTGGGTATTCTGCAACATCACCATCCCTCGTTTGTCATCTGCATTGCTCAGCGCAAAAGCGTTTGAAGGCAATGAATCAAAGAAGGACTTCTTTACCCGGATATATTCATCAAATGTTTTGTGATAATCCAGGTGATCATGAGTGATATTGCTAAATAGTCCGCCTGTGAATTGTAAACCGGCGATCCGGTGCTGGTGAACGGCATGTGAACTCACTTCCATGAAGGCATATGTAACGCCTTCTTCTGCCATTTGTCCCAACAACCGGTTCAGACTAACTGCATCCGGTGTAGTATGCGTAGCCTCCAGTACCTTATCACCAATCATATTCTGCACTGTACTGATCAATCCACAGGAATATCCCAATGCTGTAAAGAGCTTATATAATAAAGTGGCAATGGTGGTCTTCCCGTTTGTTCCTGTTACACCCAACAGTTTTATTTTCTCTGTTGGCTGCCCGAAAAAATTATGAGCGATATATCCTGATGCTGCTGCACTGTTCTCAACCTGCACATACACAACCCCTTCCTTTGCAGCGCCTGGTATAGTTTCGCACACAACAACCGAAGCCCCATTATCCAACGCTTTATCAATGAACTGATGACCATCTGCTCCCGTTCCTCTCACCGCGATAAACAAACCACCTGGTTTCACCTTCCGGGAATCTATCTGAACATCTTTAACTTCCGTGTCAGTGCTACCGGCTACAGACCTTATGGCCACTTTATATAGTACATCGCGCAATAACACGTTTGTCAATAATCTTTTTATCGTACTAACTCAGCTCCAGCAATACCGATATTCCTTTCTGCAGGGCCGTACCGGGTGCTATTGACTGGGCCATTACTTTTCCTTTTCCTTTCACATTTACCTTCACACCTATTGTCTCCAGCAGGTATAATGCATCTCTCAATCCCATTCCGCGAACATTTGGCATAACCTTATTGCTAACAGCATTGGACCTGATCACCGGCTGATAATTGGATGCATATACATTACTCCACTCTCCTTTTGCTGCTGAATCTGCATATTGCATTTTCAGGGTTCCAAATACATTTTTTATATCAGTTGTATTACCTGCATAGAAGTAAGAAGAACTGTCTTTGCGGGAAGCATACATGGCTGGCTGCTTCTGATCCACATACATCGCATATAGCTTGGTAGCCACTTCCCTGAATACCGGCGCTGCTATCTGACCGCCATAATGAAGGGGTGCATGAGGTCTTGTGCGTACCACTACAATGCATGAATATTGCGGATCATTGGCAGGAAAGTATCCTACAAATGAGGCCTGGTACACCATATCATTGTATTTGATATTCCCGTCAGCCACGTGCGCAGTACCTGTTTTTCCAGCAATCATGAATGGCATATTTTTAAATGCCGGGCGGCCCGTTCCTTCCGTGATCACCATCTCCATACTTTCTTTGGCCTCTTTGATCACTGCTGGCTTTACAATACTCTGTTCAAGTATTTGGGGTTCAAACTGCCTGGCAATAATTCCGTCCTGTCGTATGCTGTTAACCAGGTAAGGTTTCATCATTACACCATTATTGGCAATTGCATTATATAATGTAAGTGTGTGCAATGGGCTTACCTGGAGAGCGTAACCAAAGCTCATCGTGATCATATTCATCAACCCACCATGATCCTTATCCAATGGAGCCAGCTGAGGCCTTGGAACATTTGACAAGTCAATGCCTGAACGCACATCCATGTGATACTTGTGGAGATAATCTTTGAACTCTTTTGGATTCTGAGCAAAAGCTTTATAAGCCAGTTTACCCATTCCTACATTAGAACTATGCGCAAAACATTCCTTTACAGATAACACTGCTTTGGGCGCCTGTTCTGCATCATTGATCACTCTTGGTCCCACAACCATTCTTCCTGCTGTCCCTACTTCCACTTTATCATTCAAAGAACTGCTTCCTTTATCGAGTATCGCAAGGAGTGTGACCAGCTTGATAGTTGATCCCGGTTCTGTTACCCGCAATGCATAATTATCATCTTCCCAATAACTACCATCTGGTCTGCGTCCGAGATTGGCCATTGCCTTGATCTTGCCTGTTTTGGTTTCCATCACAATACAGGTACCATACTCTGGTTTCACGGAATCCATCATCTTCAGCAAGGCAGTTTCTGCTATATCCTGGATATTTACATCCAGCGTGGTGAATACATCCTTTCCATTTTCAGGCTCAACCTGGAATCCTTCAACCGGAATGGCACCACCTGCTACATACCTTACCAATCTTTGTCCTCTCGTACCCGTTAGCAGGCTGTCATAAGTTCTTTCAAGTCCCACATTCATTTTCTTTACCAATCCGTTGCTTGAAATATGCTCGCGTGATAAACCGATGGTCCGGTTTGCCAGTAATCCGAATGGGGAAAGTCTTTTGCTGCTTTCCTCCACGATCACGCCGCTTTTATTTCTTCCCAGTTTAACCAATGGAAATGCACGGAAGGTTTTGTATTCTTCGAATGACAATTTTTTCTTAAGCAGGTAGTACCGGTTCTTCTTTTTATATCCTTCCTGTAATTCTTTTTTATACTGTGAGGCTGTTTTATCCTTAAAATATCCTGCCAAAGAGATACTGAATGAATCTATATTTTCTCTAAAAATCTTTCCGTTCTTGTTGCGCAATCCATCTGCTACAAAATCTATATATATATCAAACTCGGGAATGGAGGTGCTCAGCATTTGTCCGTCTTCACTGTAGATAGTTCCTCTTTCTGCATCCAGTTCAACAATGCGTTGATGAAGGCTATCACTCATGCTCCTCCAGTAGCTTCCCTGGAAGCGCTGGATGTAGAAGGCTTTGCCGAGGACTACCAGGCTCAGCAGTACCATGCCGAGAAAACTGAAATACACCCTCCACAATATGTCGCGCCTAACTTCCAATGCCCCTATGTTTAGTTGTTTTGTATTCTGCTCTACTGCTTTTCCTTCTTACTGATTGCCAGCGGATGCAGTAAGTACCGCCGGCGATTGTGTCAATTCTTTTAATCCCAATGGTTCCACTGCCTTGACCAGCTCACTCTGTTTGCTCCTGAACATAACCTCACCTTTTACAGTCTTGTATTCATGCTGTAATTCCTTCACTTCCCTGGCAGTCCGGTTAATGTTGCGGGTGGTCTTGTCTGCATAATGACCATTATATATATATATAACAGCCAGCAGTGTGAGAAACAGAAAGAAGGGGATTTGCTTTACAACGGATTGATAGTTCAACCATTTCTTCCAACCTTGTAATACAGGCTCCTGTCTTATTTCATCTTGATGATTTATGTCCTGTGTTTCCTGGTCTTTCATTCCGTTAGTTTATTCTATTCTGTTCGGGTTCTTATTTTAGTCTTTTTGTTTTCCTGACTTTGCTTTTTTTCGGCGATCCTCAACTTTGCACTTCTTGCTCTTGAATTCTCCCTGGTTTCTTTCTCCGATGCGATGATTGGTTTTTTTGTAATTACCTCCAGTTCATTAACCGGTTCGGTATTGACAAAAGGATTTTGATCCGGCTCATCAAATGAACCACGACGAAAGAAATTCTTAACCAGTCTATCCTCAAGAGAATGAAAAGTGATGACAGCAATCCGGCCTCCTGGCTTCAACAGGTCGGGAACCTGTTGGAGCATCTCTTTTAATGCACCCAATTCATCATTCACTTCAATACGCAGTGCCTGGAAAACCTGGGCAAAGTACTTGTTGGGATTTCCTTTTACCATTCCCCGGAGCGCATTCTTAAAGGCATCTATTGTTTTCAGTCCTGCAGAAGGCAGTGTTGATCGCAATTGCACAATAGTTTTTGCCAGTGTTTTAGCATTGGTAACTTCCCCATATTGCTCGAAAAGTTTATGGAGCTTTTCTTCCGAGTAGGTATTGATTACATCAAATGCAGTGATCGATTGACGCTGGTCCATTCGCATATCCAATGCTGCATCGAAGCGGGTTGAGAAACCGCGACGGGCCTCATCAAACTGGTGACTGCTGACGCCAAGGTCAGCCAGTATTCCATCAACCGCATTGATTTGGTGTAATCGAAGAAACCGTTGAAGATGGCGGAAATTATGAGGCACAAAGATCAGTCGCTCATCATCAGGACTGTTTTGCCTTGCTTCCTCGTCCTGATCAAAGGCAACCAGCTTCCCGCTTTTCCCTAAATGCTGAAGAATAGCCCTGGAATGACCGCCTCCACCAAATGTGCAATCCACATAGATGCCATCCGGTTGAATATTCAACCCTTCCACGCTTTCATTAAGCAAAACAGGTATATGGTAACCGGGGGATCGGGAATCGGAAGGTTGGTCGCTATGAGGATCTTTTCCCATTGCTTTCCAGACTTTCTAATTATCAATACCCGGGATCTTATTCATTACCTCGTTGCCAAGGTTACTAAATGCTTCCGGTGAGAATGATTCAAAGAGCTGTTTGTACTTATTACTATCCCAGATTTCAATTTTGTCGCCCGCTGCCGCCAGCACAATGTCTTTTGTCAGATCAGCGTGCACTTTCAAATTCGGAGGCAACAGCAGCCTGCCTGCGCTATCCGGCTCTACCATCGTGGCGCCATTCAGAAAATAGCGCCTGAACTCTCTCACTTTCGGATCAAAATCATTCAAAGCCCTGATTTTGGCGTACAGGGGCTCCCAGTTTTTCACGGGGTACAGACACAAGCATTTCTCGAATCCCCTGTTGATAACAAAGCGGGAACCTTCTTCTTCCGGTAGCTGCTTTTTGAAGCCTGCCGGTAGAAGAAAGCGGCCCTTTGCATCTATTGTGGCCTCGAATTCTCCCAGAAAGTCTATCAATATCAAGGGTTTGAGTCAAGTTTGTACTAATTCCCACAAAATAACACTTTTTCCTACTTCCCTACCAAATATTTCGATTTTTATTTTTTCCACAGGCGTTTATTAGCCTGAAACCCTTGCTGGTAGCCGATTTGGCTGAGTGGAGACTCAAAACTACATTTAACCAGGTGAATGAGCTGTGAATTGTTGTTAGAAAGCTGTGGATAACCCTGTTTCCGATGTGAATTATCGTTGACCGGATCATCCTGACAGTCACTACTTTTATCATTGCTTATGGCAGGTTATTCTCAAACTCCGCTATTAAAAAAACTGGGTATTAAGCCCGAAATGAAGGTCATGCTGATCCAGCAGCCAGATGATTATTTTGAAATTCTTGAATTAAACATCAGTGAACAGTTATGTAGGAAAGGAGAAACGCCTGATCTTATTCATCTCTTCGTAAAAAACACTGCAGCGTTTGAGAATGAAATGAAGAAACTCAAGCCCCTGATTAAATCAAATACTTCCATTACACTCTGGATCTCCTGGTATAAGAAAGCTTCGAAGATCCCAACTGATATCACAGAAGATACTATTCGCAATTATGCATTGAAGAATGAGCTGGTTGATGTAAAAGTTTGCGCAGTGAGTGGTATATGGAGTGGATTGAAACTGGTAGTACCACTTGCGAAACGTTAGTATCTTTGCAGGCCGACAGTTAGTCGCCGCCTATGCACCCAAAGGATCTTTCTATCTACGATTACACATATCGTCTTCCCGATGAAAAGATTGCTTCTTTTCCATTGCCGGAAAGAGATGCTTCAAAATTGCTCATCTATAAAGAAGGAATTATTTCCGAAGATATTTACCGGAATATCGACGCGCATTTGCCTTCGGAGTCATTACTCGTCTTTAATAACAGCAAGGTCATTGAAGCAAGATTGCTCTTTCAAAAGTCTACAGGCGGTGTAATTGAAATATTCTGCCTGGAGCCAGACAACAGGTATAATGATGTAACTACTGCCATGCACCAAC
>Ga0207648_10002580_pt1 | contig 19399 bp, 26 predicted proteins | sample KBSMisM32_FD_184310 | JGI IMG/M metagenome (GOLD analysis project Ga0207648, IMG submission 184310) | Miscanthus rhizosphere microbial communities from Kellogg Biological Station, Michigan, USA - KBS Miscanthus M3-2 (SPAdes) (version 2) | ecosystem: Host-associated > Plants > Roots >...
TCCAGCTTTATTGGAACCGATTTTTTGCTTGTTTAGGGAATTAAATGATTTATAATTTAGTAGATGTGTCCAATAGTCGTATCCCATCCTAAGAAAAGTCCCAAAACGCCCAAATATTCTATTATTTAATGGGACTACTAATTTCATCCATTGAGTAAAGGTGTAAGCCGAATGAAAAGTGGTGACTATCGGAACTGTGCACTCTTTGTAAAATGATTCTATGTTTGTGCGTGTATTTCTAGGATTTATTGGATCTAAATGTATTCCATATAGTCCATGCTCATATTGAACATGAACAACGTCTGGTTTAACCTCTTTAACAATTTTTAAGAGAACTTTGGAATTATTTTGATTATTCGGTGAAATACCATTGTAATCGCCATTTCCAGCTTCATTGCATACTACAAACACCTTCATGCCTTCGCTTCTTAATGAATCGACTAGCTTCTTGCAGTAGCGTCCAACTCCACCATGCATTGGTGGATATTCTGTTGAAATCATCAATACCTTCAAATCTGTACACTCTTAAATTTCAATTACAAACAATTAGTTAATACACTTCATGCTATATCATCCTTTGTGTTTATAGAGATATAATTATGTGGCATTATGACCAAACTGCAGTAACATTAGCTTCTGATAATCCTTTACAATTCCCCAATTATGGAAAAATTATTCATGCTGGAACGAAACATATCAAAACATTCTTGTATCGGTTGAGATAATCAAACTACAAACATACGCCTGTCTACAGTGATAAAGTGGTATGTAAGGATTTAGAAATAAGACAAATTGAAGCATCTCGAAGGTTGGTAAAATGTGCAGCTTAACATGGTAGAGATATGACTGACACTCAAGCATCAGCGAAAAAATAGATGAATTGAGTATATTTTGTACCTAATTCAATAAATTTATAGTAAATGTTAAGCCTCTATGAGTACTAGAAGTTGGAACGTTTAATTCTTAGTCTTCATGTCGTAGGTAGATATTAATAGTATCCAAGGTACATACATGTTAGTTTAATATAAATGCCAATGTTGATGTTAAAATGTAAGAATTGTGGTGAGGTTTTTCCTGGTGTTTATATACCAGAGGATACCAAAAAAGGGTCCAAATTAAAGACTAATTCAATATCTTCTCTCAAGTGTTCCAGAGGACATACAAACGATTACTTACCTGATGATTTTATGGACTGGTCTGGACCTGAAGCATTCTGAAAATTAAACAAAATGTCATATTGGTAACATATCCTGACGATTTCAGTGTACAGGAAGGAAAAGGCTTGGTGGCATCATTAGGCAACCTTAATATTGTGAAGTGCTTTACGCAAAAAAATCTGCAGCATCCGCGATATGGATTGGGATCAGGCAAAGTCGATGAGATCAAGGAATTTCTTAAGCAGACTAAGTATGAACAGATTATTGTTGATGAGCATATGACAGCTAAACAGATCTATAATTTAGAAAAGGCAACAGGTGTGAAGGTGGTAGACAGGGAAAGGCTTATCCTGGATTTGTTTTATAGTAGATCTACTACTTCAGAAGCAAAATTACAGATTCAGCTGGCAGAAATTAAATACGAGCTACCTCGGATAAGAGAAAATGCGAAACTACTGATAGGTAATGAAAGACCGGGTAAAGGTGGAAGTGGAGAATATATTGTGGATGTAAAATTTAGGGACCTAAAGAGGAGGATGACATTTATTTCAAAAAAGTTGGCAGAATCCAAAAGGAAACGTGATCTTTACCATAATCAGCGCATAGAGGACCGAATGCCAATAGTTTCCCTGGTTGGATACACAAGTTCAGGGAAGACTACTTTATTTAACTCACTTACTCTCGAAAGTAATGAAACATCTGAAAATTTATTTACCACACTTTCGACGACGACAAGGTCTTTAATAATTGGCGGGCGCAAACTTTTACTTATAGATACAGTTGGATTCATTAGAAGACTTCCTACTTACATGATTGAGGCCTTTAAATCCACCTTGGAAGAATCACTTCAGGCAGATATTATTATCCTCCTTATTGACTCATCAGAATCGATAGATGAAATAAAAATAAAATATTACAGCTGTATGAATGTGTTAGAAGAATTGAAGGTAGATAAAGAAAAAATTGTAATAGTTTTTTCAAAAATAGATAAAGCTGATTTTGAAAATGCTAAAAGGGCGATCACTGAATTGCAAATAGTGGACCCGGTACTTGTATCACCCAAATCAGGTTACGGCATTAATAAACTGAGAAAATCAATTTCGCGAAGGATTCATCCGCTTTTGAAAGATATGGGCTCGAGTATAATTCCAGAGATATCCAACAAAGTACTCTGAATTACCTAATAATTTTTGATATCCGAAAAAAGAGACTGTTGTCCTGGTAAAATTATTTGCCATTAGCTAATCTGATTTAGTTGTGTTCCACTGTTTATTTACCTAACCTAGCAACAACCTCATTACAGTTATTATATTATTGTGGTATTTCTTTATAACATGATTGCAACTCATTCAACCTATTCATAGAACCTTCAGGAGATCTAACATCATAGTAAATGGATTCGGTTCTTATTAGTTCCAAAAATGTAAGTACCTCTTGATTCGTGACACCATGTTTTATGTCATAATCGATTCTACTGCGAACCCTGCCTATTTTCCCGTACTTGTTATTTAGTTTTACTTCCCACCGGCTTGCGTTCTCAGATAGACCTCTTACAAATCGGACAAGCGTCTGTTCCATATGTTTAACGTGCCAATCTCTCATTGGGTAACTATTTTGTTTCAAATAAATCAATCAATTATACTCGGATCTCTTATATAATGTAGCGTATTCGACTCTAATACATGTCTGCAATGGAGAAGTATTTTATGAAACTTTAGAGCAATTTTGTTTAAGTGATAATATGTTTTTTTCGGATACAGTTACTAATGATGAAAATATAATAATTTGAAGCGAACAGACAGGATAAATCAATCTTTTAAAATATCAAGAGATTATCTTTTTAAAGTTAATTTTACGAAAATCATCTCAATTAAGGATAAAGCACGAATATTAGATCTTTGATTTCAAGTATTGGAATATTCTAGCTCTTGTCGAGAACCAATTTTGCTTTTGGTCTTTGTCATGGTCATACGCTGTGGGAAATAAGTTATTCCATGATCTAACTTTAGGTGACTGAGAAATGCCACATCGTTATTTACAGTATCTTTTATTATTAAATCTCTTCCACATTCACTGCATCGAATTATGTGTTCGTCGAAAAGCATCATACTATCCTATGTTGTATAACCTATATAAGAAGATTAAAGAAGTTGCTTTTTCTTTTCAAAACATATCAAAAATAAAAAACGCTGAAGGAAGATGATATCGAACCGAAATAGAAATGATAGAAAAAATATGCTCTAAATAATATCATATCAATACCTAGTCCAGGCTGTTAGCAAAAGGGTTTGATAAGAGTCCCATCTTGATACATGTATTTATTACCTCAATGGATTACAAAAGCCCGTATTCACATTTGAACAATATGCACGTTTTCAATCCGAGCAAACCTTTTGTTATTACTGCGCTTATCATGCTCATAATAGGCTCCATTATAGGTTCATTTTGGATGATGATGATGTACGGTGTGATATTACCAACTGAATTAGCAAACACGATTCAGTTGCACAAATTACTACAATTTGAGGGTTTTATTACAATGATAATAATGGGCATTGGATATTTGATAGTTCCTCGTTTTAGAAATGTCTCAGTACCCTCAATAAAACTTGTCTACGTATCGTATGGTCTTGTACTCGCATCGGTTATTTTCTCTATAATAGTATCAACATCGAATACACCTCAACTGATAGAAACTATTGGTTTCTCACTAGCCAGTTTTTGTAGAATTTTAGGTGTGGGTATTTTCTGCTTTATGATATTGTTAATTCTAAGAATACCGCCAAAATTACTAAGATTAGCGGACTATTTCATTGGATTATCCATAGTTTTGTTTGCCTGTCTTGCCGTTTCTAACGTCTTAAACTATAGTGGAATAACAAATAATGTTCAACTATGGTTAATGTTTCCAATTATGATGATATTTGGTATTGAATATAAAACTCTACCTTCGTTCATAGGCTTCATTTGGCCAAGGAAAAAACTATCAATTATGTCTGCTGGGGTATTGACTATCTCATTAGGATTTGGTCTTGTCAGCTCATTTATTCAAGACAATATACTGATCGACGCTATGTTCCGCTTTTTCTTATTAGCTGGAGTTGTCTGCTTTACTTGCGCTCTAAATGTCTTTGCGGGTTTTGATAATTCTAATATTCTAAAACTCAGTAAAGGTGAAAAAAAGGCTAGGTATAAATACACTCTTGTTATTTCAAAACTATCATTTACGTTACTATTGATAGGAATTACATTATCAATTATATCGATGTTCTTTTCAGAAATATTTTTTCTGTATGACATGTGGATACACATTACTGCTATTGGTTTTATTGGTCTGACCGTAGCCTTGTATTTACCACTAATGTTACCGCCAATCCTAGGTCGAACTGTGCGGTTTATACATATTAGTAAACTCCCAATCTGGTTGATTATTACATCGTTGAGTATAAGAATGGTAGGAGATGTTTTTATTCATCTCGTTTCTATTTCAGGACAATCATCATTTCAGTTCCTTGCGTTACCATTGAGTCTTTCCGGCTGGATGATACTAGCTGCCATTCTTTCATTTATGTTTATGATACATAGATCAATGAATACGCCGGGGCAAATTTACTCTGAAGATGGAACAATGCCCTTATAATTTCACGTCCCTAGTATTCTGGTCAATTAAGAGACGTACGTCAATGAAATTACTGTGTAATTTGTCAACATTGAATCTCATATAATGAGATGGTAACAAAATATGGGCAAGTCTCCTGTATGGTAAGGGGCTTATTTCGGCCAGCTCCGTTTTTTTGGCCTTTCCCCTCTACCGCAATAATGCTTCGGGGAACGGGACAGAAACCCGAGACACCATTTATACAGAAGATGACAATCTATGCACTAAATAGTATAATATCATTGTAATCTGACATGTAATTAGCTGAAGGCAGTTGATGATGTATGGAAATCGGCCCTAGACCTAGACAGGGACGCTGCAAGAAGGTACTGCGCAAATTTTTCCGTATTCTTTTTTAATATTGTCCTTCATGCTATCATGTTTCACAGCTTATTGTTTACTAGAGAAACTATTTAAATTGTCGAGGATACTTTACAACAAGACATATGCCGGAAACAAGCAGACAAGCAGTAAACCCACTACCGATGTATCGGAATGGCTGTAGTTTTGAAGGATATAATGCAACCCTATTGATGAAGGAAACAGCAAAAATTCGTAAGTTGATAACCAAAAGAGGAACTATTGAGATGCTAATACCTCTCTGTTGTTCGACAAAGCCAGTAAGATATAAGGAGTTCAGAAAATTATTGAAAGGCTTTAGCAGTAAGACCCTTGCCCGTAGATTAAAGGAATTAGAAGAAAGTGAAATATTGCAAAGACAAGCATACAACGAAATACCTCCAAGAGTAGAATACATACTTACTATCAAGGGACAAGAACTAGTAGAATCGGTAATTGATCTAATGCAATGGATGAGAAAGTGGTCAAACTCTAAATCATAAAGTGCAACAAATATCTTTACTTTTACATTTACAATTACCGTTCTTTTTGGAATAACTGAAATCAGAGCACCACAATCACTACATGCATTAGCATCGAAATTAGCTTTTCTGGCCTATTTACCGCTTGAAATTAATTCATTTTATACAAAATTCTGAAAATCTGGATCGAACTACTTCATCATAGAGTTTTTTCAGTAGATTCAACTTTTGAGTTCCTGAATTGGATATAGGTTACACTAAAATATAGGTAAAAGAAATCCTCCTTGTTGAAGTGTCCGGTTTGTAACCACCTAGATATGGATCATGATGATGCAGGCTGTAAACAAGCATCATGCGGTTGTATAAAAACTGCGAAAGATCTTAGGGGAGATTCGCGAATTCCAAAATTTCATTCGAGTAATAATCGTACACGTTGGTTAGTAAGATTCACTATTGCTTCTATAATTGCTACAATTATTTCAAGTACACTAACATTTTCTGGTCTGTATGATCCACAACCGAATAGTTTCCTTGATTTCATTAACACAATTGCTTCAATAATACCAATATTGACATTCATTGTAGCACTTTTTTGGTATTATCGGACAAGTAAAAACATCCATTCATTTGGAGCAAAACAGGTATGGCGACCAATTTTGTCAATTATCTGGTGGTTCATTCCTCCATTATGCTTGTATCTACCGTATGATGTTACACAACAATTCTGGAAGGCAAGTAATCCAAAAGCCAGATTAGTAGTCGGAACTGAATGGAAAGACATTCCTAGTTCAAATATGATCAAACTATGGTGGCTTCTCTTAATATCACCTTTATTTGCGGGTTTAGTTTTTGGATTAGTTTATGGAGTAGGTCTCAATTTGATGAACAATGATGTTGAGAAGCAATTATCCAATCAATCATCCGAGTCAATATTATTTTTGGTTATCTCTATCATTTCAATAGCATTCTCCGTTGTTTCCATAATTTCGGATATTCTTTTTATAAAAATAATAAGACAAATATCTGCCTGGCAAGAAATCAAATCTGGCAAATCCATTTAAGACCTGCCAAACGAAAAATTGATTTGATGCTCTACATATTATATCAGTAAGATGCTAGGACATGCTGTAATTCTAACCACGGTTATCGTGGTAGTGACACATTTCCTACTATTTCAACAAGGAGCTAATGGGCAACAAGAGTTGAGTATTCAGGTCTGGTTGGCTGATGTTAAACCCGATACTGGAAAGGTCCAAGTTTGCGTGGATATTCCTGATACTGGGGCTTCTAATTGTAAAAAGTTTGACGGCAGTGCAAGCAAAAAAGAATCATTAGGTATTTCTTCAGACCCTACAATCATTGATGCAGGAAATTATAAACTGGGACTTGAAAATGCTACAGAAAACTCGACAGTGATTGGATGTGTGTATGTTTTTAAGGATGACACAGGATACTGTGCGAAGGATAAAATTTCACCAGTGAACGAAACCCACGCAATCATGTTGTTCACAAAGGTAAAACCAGTGTTCTATGATAAGGATACTGGGAGGCTATACAAATATGGTCAGTGTTACTTTGAAAACGAGAATACAAAGTACTGCGTAGATGATGAAGGAATACAATATCCTAAGATAAATAAATAATCTCAGAATACATTTTCTTTGTCAGATTTGCTTTTGATAATTTTTGTAAAATAACAATTAATACTATTTAATTACCATGTTAGATTAGATGGTTTACACCAAATCTTCAAATGGGATACCAAATAAAAAGAGATCCTGCTTAGATTGTAATTTACTTCATGAAACCTAAGGTCTCTTAATCTCTCTAAGACTGGCGCAAAATGCTTTAGTATCTATATCTGCATTATCCATTCTAAATTCTGTAAGGCTACCATGGGTTTCCAAGAAGGGAGACTTAGTATCAGCAAGCTTCTTACTTCCAAATTGACCCTTGTCAATACCATGGTATCTTAACAACCAGTTATTTTCAGTCTTAAGTTTGCCATTTTCAATTCTAGCTAACGGATCGAACCAGGCCCAAAATTCAACTCCTTTTCCATCATCGGTATTAAGCAACGCCGCTTTAAATCCCATAACTTTACCAATCCAATTTGGAAATTCATTTTCCTCATCTATTGTGCTCTTGGCATATTTAGGGTGAGGGTATTCTTTCTGGAAATTGTTGCATTTACCGCCCTCATACTCAAAGTGAAAGATATAACACTTGGCACTATTTTTTAAAACTTTTTTTGGAGTATTTTTGTTCACTGCCGGATGAGATCCACCTCGCAATTTGATACTATGTCCAGAGCCGCTTTGGCATTTACCTATTCCATCTATACCATCAAAATATTCTGAATTGAGTCTTGGTAAAGATACATAAATCGTTACCTCTTGGTTAGGCTTTAATTTTTTATTGAATTTAAAAGTTTTTCTCTTAATCTTAACACCCGGAACACTATTGTATCCATGTTCCGTAAAAGTCTCATCCCATTCAGGACCATCTTGTACAATAGTAACGCCACCTTCCAAATCGGGAAATTTCTTTACAATTCCAAATTTATCAAGTTCTGTTCCACTCATTAGGCATTTCTTTTCAATTCAACTATATAGGAATTCCTGTTGTACAGTTATTATCAATAATACAAGCAGCTTATTAAAATGCGGTTAGTAATTATAGAAACTACAATCAAACATCTATTTTCATAGAAAATTGTCTTGTATTATAGAAAGGATTATGGGAAGGGCTTTTACTTGTTCAAAATGTCAATCCAAGTATTGACATCAACATGTCCAATTCCATGTGTTCCAATCTTATGTGTCATGTATTTGTATTCACATCTCCTATGTTGTTTATTCGCTTAAATTTTGTTTCAAAATTTAAAATTGAGCACATCTAGCGAGGTAATTTCCAGAAATACTAAAAAGCATCCGATTGTTGACAAATTTAAGATGGGTGAGCCATATTGTGATGACCCGCGTTGCCAGAGGAACAGGAATGGAGAAAGACATAAGATACATTTTACAAATGAAAATGGAGGCGTCTTTGTTGGGCAAAATTATTGTAATGATCCAAGATGCAAGAGAAATAGGTATGGAGAAAGACATGAATCACACATCGAAAATGTAGATTCAAAAGAAACGATTATTGAAAAACAATATGATACTATGGAACGATATACATATTCGTATTGCAATGACCCGAGATGTCATACAAACAGGAACGGTGAAAGACATAAACCACATTCTCCAGACAATCCAGATTCTTATTATATTAAATATAAAGGAGGACACAAGGCATATCCAAGTCCTACTGCCACTAGAATGCACTTTTACCAAGATAGAATAGAGGTCGACAATCCGTCACTTGTTATCCCATTTAGATTTATGAAAAACATAGACAATATACATGAAAAGAGAATCTCGGCGTTGAGAGTATTCATTCTTGGCATAATTTTCATTCCCCTCGCAATAGTTGGTGCAATCTGGAAAAAGGAACAGATCTACACAATAATTCATTACAGAGAGGAGGATGAGGATGATCAAAAGATAATAGTAGATTTTGAGAAAAATCTCGATTCGGCTCAATCAGTAATCTATAAGAGAATGCTTACATTCCGCAAAGCAAGGAAATTGTTACAGAATTCACAAACATAAGATTTGATAATTTCATTTTCAATACAGATATCCCTTGCCATTCTATTTTGACTTGAATTTATTTCAAGATTTTGAATATCTTGCATCAAATTTCGTGGAAATCCAATAAAGATAAGTTCAATTAATATTACGGTTCGCATTATTGAAATTAATTGAATTTGTCTGATACTATTCAGATGGAGGGTATGATTGGTGATAAAATATTACACCCAAAACCGATTTAAGTGAACTCATACGGTTACAGAATCAAGAGCTACAAAGAAAAAATTCAGAGCTTGCTCTTCTTTATTCAGATTTACGTGAATCGTTTGAAGCGCTTAGTGAACTTAATGTAAAGCTTAGAACAACGAATGAAGAATTAAGATACCGTGACAAGATACAAGCTGAAATAATCAGCAAAAAATAATGATGTTATGATATTTAATTGAGTCGTCTGCCATACAAATTATTGATTGTTACTCGCGTTAATACGGATGTAAATTGTACGTATTATTAGATTACATATTACAAAGTGGTAACAAAATGATATTGGGTATAATGTGGTTAAATAATTTTAGAATTCAAATAGAGTAAAACTTTTGAGCATAATAATTTTCAAAAAGAACTTTTGGCGCTCTTAAAAGTGCACTCTTTATTGGTAAGCTGTCTACATTTGTCGCTGTGTCTCCACTGCCCATTGTTAAAATATTCAAGATGTCTGATATTATCTCTGTTTGTAGTGATACGCTGTTCACCATTTTTCGTAGCCTTCGACTTTTGCATAATCTCCACTCCTCTTCTCATGTTAATATAAAGAGTAGTTACATTCCATAAAAACCTTGGCTATACGACCCATTTTTGAACAATACTAATAGTTGGTTCTGCCTCAGAATTATGAAAATTCAATAAACATAAACAAATTGATATTGGTAAAGAAATAGTATTAAATAAAGTATCAAATATAACAATAATTGCATTTATTTCAAGTTTTTAGTAATAAAGCGAAACTTCACCGTGAAAGTAACTCATTTGACTGTAAATGATATACTATTATATCTAAGAATTGCAGGGTCGTTAAATGGAAAAATTATGTCAAATATGTAATAAAAATAGAATTGAGGTTTATCAATTAGATTTTGAGGTATGTTTTGATTGTTGGATGAACCGAACCACTCCTGAAATTTATTAATATTATCTTCAAGTTCTAAGTTCTATTAGATTTTAAGAATTCATAGTAACATAGATTTGTATCTGGACATGAGTAACGATTATATAATTAATCAGCACTACTAATGTGCGATGAAAGAAGCAAGATTGCTAAAAATACTTGTCGAAGAGAGAGGCCTTGTAAGGTTGTTAAAGACACTTGGTATTGGAAAAGGATATCCAACAAGAGAACTCCTGACCAAGTTAGGTGCATATGGATACGGTCACAAACTGCTACTTAAGGCACAAAAGCGTGGACTTGTAGCGAGAAAAAGCGTTAAAAATAAGGTATTCAATAGTCTGACAGAAGACGGAAAAAAACTTGTAAAATTAGCCAAAGAAATAGGCGTATAAGGACTCAGTTTTTTTAAAACTGGAGGGTTCGTAGGGCTGACAACGGCCTACGAGTCTTGACCAGAACCAATTTGTACTAAGAGAAGTCTATTTTATGGGTCGCATACCGAATTAGTATCGGCTTTTTGTAATTCTTGTAAAGGATTAGTTATAGTCTTGGCCTTAGTCGTACGTTGAGGCAAGTAGGTAATGCCATGGTCTTCCTTTAGATGGCTCAAAAATGCTATCCCGTTATTTACATTGTCTTTAACGATTAAGTTTCTTCCACATTCACTACACCGAATTATATGCTCGTCGTCATGTATCATGAAGCATATTGCACTGCAAGCTAATTTAAGTAAACTCATTTTTTGTCATTCTAATCCTTGCCCGATGAAACTATGCAAATCTCTTTTAGAATCTATGTTGTTACCTATACAGACTCCGGCAAAACCTAGCTCCAGGTATCGGTAACGCTACAATACATATGCATTTAATCAAATTAGATTAGGTAGTATAATGACGCCATAAAAGCAGCAATCACAAAGATCAAGTAGCCAAATCCGACAGCCATTATTAATATGGATGTTTTCTTGAGTTGTTCTGTATACTTACTGGTAAGGTTTGTTAGTATTGCTAGAACAGCTGATGCTGTGAAAGGCGCTATTATTGCCAATGTAATCATTAATCTAGTAAGATTCTCTTCTTTCTGAGCATTAAGAGATGAATCGAATCCAATCGAGAGCGTAAGAAGTATCATAACCCCTATAATCACAGTAGCATCAACTTGAATGATATCTTTATCTTCCAGCGTCAATAAGACTATGAATCACATTCGAGCGTCATTAATATCTTTTCATATAGTAATACAATTGACATGCCCAATATCTCGACTAATTTTCTTGGCAAGCATTGGCTCATTGGTCACAGAAAGGGAAGTAAAAGCGTGTCAAACTAATATATGCAACTCGAGTCATTATACTTTAATGGTAATATTAGATATATCTAAAAGGTGTAATATTGACCTCAGTTCAAATCTCAGACTGTCATATCTAGAAAATAATGCTGGTGAAATACTTTCTGATGGTAACTCTTCCGACTTATTAATCGGTAATGGTAACTGCAGGATTATTAGCCATGCTGATTCGTTGGTAGCTTCCAAATATTTTGGAGATGGGTATAATTGAAACATAAAACTGGAACACGTAAACAGTGGCTTTCAGCTCGCCTAAAACTTCTAAGGGCTGAAAAAGAGCTCACACGGCGCAGTGATGATGTTGCCCGGCAACGGCAAAATCTACCGTGGGTTAGAATAGATAAAAAGTACAGATTTGAGACTGACAAGGGTGACATTTCGTTGGCTGACCTCTTTAGAGGACGCTCACAGCTCCTCGTGTATCATTTCATGTTCGGGCCAGACTATACAGCAGGGTGCCCGGCTTGCTCGTCAATAGCTGACGCCTTTGACGGATTTGTAATCCACCTGGACAACCATGACGTTGCTCTTTCAGCTGTATCACGAGCGCCTTTCGCAAAAATTCAGGCATATAAACGTCGGATGGGCTGGACGTTTCCATGGGTATCGTCACTTGGCAGCGATTTTAACTCGGACTTTAACGTATGGTTCAGTGAGAAACAACAGCGGGACGGAGGAATTGAATACAATTACCGAGAAGAGGCGCCTACGCACAAGCCTCTCACAAAGAAAGCTGAAAAGCGGCAGTTTAGTGTTGACCAAGGTGCAGTAGCTCAGGTAGCGGCCATGACCGGAACTGACGTGGCTACATTTACCCGCGAGAGACCTGGCATGAGTGCATTCGTGCTTGAGGATGGAATTGTTTATCACACCTATTCTGCATATGCTCGGGGCCTTGACGCGCTCTGGGGAATGTACCAGTGGCTTGACCGTGCTCCCAAGGGACGAAATGAAACAGGATTTTGGTTTCGCCGTCACGATGAGTACAACAAACTTTGATCCAGATCGGCCATCTATATCACAGAGGCCTACTAGATACGAAGTTGCAAGTCCAAAACTTTAGTAATAGTTGAGAAACAGGTTGAAATTCAATTATGGAGTGCAACAAATATCTTTACTTTCACATTTACAATTTTGAGGTTCTTTTAAGCAAATCGAACAAATTATAGTACCACATCCCACGCAGGTATTATCGGCCTTATTACAAGCCCAATGATTACATCCATGTCTGTTCAATTTTGCTTTCATTATACTTCCGAGTGTTATAAAGTCCTTGAGTGATTTTTGGGATTTGTCGCTCATTAAGGGTCTTTAAATCATATAATAGTGGTACATCCGGACATTGCCAGTTACTATTTTGATACTAATAAATTCGAATTTTTAGAGCTTGTCAATATCTGATATGATACCATTATACTTGTTGGATTCTGCTGGTTTTTCTCTCCATTGCAATATATTTATCAGGTCCAAATGGATGTCCACCGAATCCGTGTCGTATTAGGGCAATCGCTTTGTAAGTATCAGTGTACTTATTTCTAGATTTGAAGAGCTCTGTAACTGATTGGAAAATGACAGGAATCGGAATCTCTTTATTAAGAGCTTCCTGAACCAGCCAGTTCACCTCACCTGTATCTTCAACGTAACTTTCAATGTTATCTAAATTTGGTCCCTCCCTAAGACCCTTTTCCATCAGCTCAACAAGCCAACCCCTAATTACTGACCCATTAGACCAATTTTTGAAAATTTGACTTAGGTCAAGATCGAAGTCACCGTGCCTTAATAAACAAACCCCTTCCCCTATGGCTTCTAACATGCCAAATTCTATTCCGTTATGAACTAGCTTTACAAAATGTCCGCTGCCAGGTTTACCAGTATGGATACATGCATCATCATTAATAGCGAGCTTCTTTAACATCTGTTTTGCTATGTTAAATCCAGAATCACTTCCTCCAATCATAAAACAGGCTCCATGTCTTGCGCCATCGATTCCACCACTTGTTCCGCAATCCAGAAAGTGAATCCCTTTATCCCGAAACTCTTTTTCTCGCTTAATTGAATCTAGATAGAAAGAATTGCCGCCATCCATTACAACATCTCCTTTTTCTAGAAAATGGGACAATTCTCGCAGAACTGAATCTACAGTTGGACCTGCAGGTAATGACAGATAAATGACTCGAGGTTTATCCAGAAATGAAACAAAATCCTTGTAATTATCAACTACGGCAATACCTATCTTTTGAAGGTCAGGTTTTCTGCTTCTTGCTTTCCCTACTACTTGAATTTTTTGTTCAAGTGCGTTGATAGCAAGGTTTGAACCCATTTTACCTAGTCCGATTATGCCTAATTTCATGTCTTCTTACTTAAAGACAGATAACAAAATATTTAGTCCTTAGTTGAAATTTCAAACATTCAAGAGATTCTGCTTGGGTCACCAGTAATGCCCCCAAACGCCAAGAATTCTACCATCTCATCTCCATCATTGGTGATGGAATGAGTAATTTTTTCAGGTATGTAAATTACATCACCATCTCTAAATTTTACTACTTCCTTACCTATTTTGATACTGCCCTTACCCGAGATAATATAATAGATTTCTTCATGGTCCACATGAGAATGAGGTTCGTAAGATAAAGTAGGTTGCAACTTTGCAAGTGAGACATAAGTTACAGATTTTAGGCATCGGAATTTTGATGCTACTTCAACTTCTATATCCCCATCTGTCCTACCACCCTTCATCGAAAGCAGTCTCCAATCCAGACCGCTCTTGTGCGCGATTGTAGGTTGCACCGTTCGCCAATTTCTAATTACAACCATACCTATGATCGAACTTAATTGTTAAAATCAATTACATGTTTAAGGGTCCAAAATATTAAAAATTACTGCCCTCGCAGGAGATGCATCTAATCCCTTAAGGGCTAAAGGAAGACAAACAAGAAATACTCTTTTCCCAAGAAATTTTTTTAGATTAGAGTTAAGGTTTTCGATAATTCCCACTCCTGCCGAGAGTAGCTTTTTATGTGTAAGGGCTTGACTTGATCCATATTTCTCAACGCTAAATGTATCTATTCCAATTGATTTGATCTCATGATTTACTATCCAATCAGCTGCGGTTGGTTCAAGATATGTAAATCTACTACCCACCTTATCAATATAATTTTCATTCCAGTAATTGCTTACCCCTGTATATAGCAATAATATATCATCAGGATGCACAAATGAAGAGAAAGTGTCCAAATCGTTACCGTCTATTCCATCACCAATCATCTTTTTGGAAAAATCCAGTACAACAGCTTCACCAATGAATTTAGTAAGGGATTCATCTTCAATCCCAACACCGTTCAGAATAAAATGGTTCTGAGAATCCACATGAGTACCTGTATGGGTACCCAAGCTAACACGACTTACGTTTACTCCATCCTTTTGCAAGCTCAAAACTGATTCAAATTTAGGAACTGGGTTTCCTGGATAAATTGGCATTTCTTTACTAATTACATGGCTTACATCTTTAGACTCTCTTGATAATGTGATTTTTTTACTATTGTATTGCAATACTATTTCTCCTCATTTCTTCTGTGGGAATAGTCAAAGCCCCCAACTAATCTTCTTATAGGGTTCCACTTCGATAAACGGTGCTTCACCCTCTTTCCATGGGTTCATCCGAACCCACTCAAACTTTTTATGAAAAAGTTCATATAATTTTTGAAATTTTTCTCCATATTCCACAAAATTTACTTTACCATGAATTATGACAGCAATATTATTAACAGAAGAGTAGATGTCTACGGCAATAGCTATCTCCGGGTTTTGTTTAAGGTTTTTGTACTTTTGCGTATTGTAGTCGGTAGCGAAATACAATTTGCCTTGTTCAAAGATGTAAGATACAGGAGTTATATGAGGAGCACCATTTGAGGTAACAGTTGCTACCCTGCAACCATCGTTCCTCAAAAGGAACTCTTTTTCCTTAGCTGTGAACCTCATTTTATTATTAGAATTACTTTGATTGGACTTGGCAGTAATTTTAGGTCTCCTCCTGTTAAATCATCATTATTAATAATCTCGAAAGATTGCTTACGGAATATCACCTTTCTGATGATGTTCTATAGTAATGTGTTTTTGCATGTCACCAATGTTGTCAAACTTTAATCCACATGCTCTGCAAACTAAGTGTTTAGAAATATTCTTTTTTTCGTCATTAGAATTATTTTTATTTACTTCCATAATACACATTATGAATGCTCAAAAAACTACTAAAGTCTTATTAGATTTATGGGGCCTACTATGATGTGAATAATGAAAATCACTCATTGGGAGACTCTAGATCATTCACCGAACTTGCTAGAAAATTTTTAGATAAGACCCAGGAACACATTCTACAAGGAATAAATCCGGGAGGCATCTATCATGCAATCTGGTGTAGAGACGCATCCTATATTTTGAAGGACTGGTTTCTATCAGGTAATATTCAAGGAACGATGCAACAAATCCATCAGATATGGTCACACCAGATAACATCTTCCCCAATTGAAAAGGTTGTTTATGGAAGGGGATCAATTGATATGAAATTTTTGTCCGAAGTATATGATGATAAAAAAGAGGAGTTCACCGGAGCTTTACCAACGAGCATATATCAGGCAGGATTTTCCGAGGTATATGCGCAGAAACCTGACATTGATTCAACCGCTTTGATGATTTCATCTACAGCGTGGATACTTGCAAGATGTGCTAACAGGACCAAAGCTTTACCAAATTCCAAAACGAAATCACCTGACTCCGATTATTTATCAAGCCTTTTACTAAAGGTAGGAATTACGGACCCTGCAAAGCTTACTGAGTATGTAGTGCCTAGAATCTTTAAGGCAGTTGAATACCTATCTGGAAGAGATATTGATAATGATGATTTGTTGGAACAAGGTCATAATGAGGATTGGATGGACACAATTCTAAGGGCGGGCAAAGTAGTGTACAGCCAGGCATGTTGGATTTTAGCCTTGACAAACTTTGGCTTACTCTTACAAGCCATTGGTAAAGATAGTGAATCAAAGAAAATGATTGAACAGGCCGAGCGTGTAATAAAAGCCGTGAATGATATATTGTGGTCGGAAGAGGATAATAGCTACCTGGATATCCAAGAAGAACATCACGTAGGTGGACCGTATAGGACTCTCATGCAAGATGTATCACTGTACTTGGTAGCTGCACACCGATATTTTTCGAGGAACGATGAGCATCGAGAGTACAAAATAGATGCTAAAAATAGAAAGCAACCAGAAAGTCAGTTATTTGAACAAATTCATCTCAGATCTGAAAAGACGTTAGATACGTTCAAGAATAGGTTATGGAAAGATGGTTGGCCTCTAGTAACAGAAGTTGAATTAAAAATAACAGGACCATGGATTCTAAAACCTCATCAATATCATAATCAGACCATATGGCCCTGGTGCACTGCATTAGAAATACTGGCAAGAAGTGAGTTTAACCAGATTGCCGATTGTGTAGCTTTACTCTCTGAGATGTCCACCGGCGAGCCCTACATGTTTAGTTTCTATGAATGGATAAACCCTGTTGATAAGCACCCCGACGGAGCTTTTCCATTTAGGACCGGAATATCATCAGTGAGGCTTGCTATTTCTGACATTATTCAACATCAAACTTTTGATTCATGATACTTGATTTAGTCAACTGATTTTTTTCCATGCTTTTCTAAATCATGAGATGAAGGAAAAAGGAAACTAGGATAAAGTGTCATTCCTCCATCAACAAAAAATGTTGTTCCAGTAACGTAACTTGCTTTATCTGATGCCAAAAACTCAACAATATTTGCGACTTCTTCAGCGTTACCTACTCTTCCCATTGGGATTTTGTGGATTACCCGTTCCATTTCATAAGTGTTTTCTACTAACTCTCGATTCATCTCTGTTAGAATAGCGCCTGGTGCAACCAGATTCGCTCTCACGTTCTTACTTGCTAATTCCAAGGCCATCGTTTTTGTCATCATCTCAATGCCTGCTTTTGACGTTGCATAGGGCAAATAATGGGGTTTGGGAATAACTTGGTGTACCGATGATATATTAATTATGTTACCGCCTTTGGGATTTTCCTGACTTAGCATATGTCTTACGGCTTCCCTGCTGCAAATAAATGGGCCCGTGAGATCAACTGCCAGTACCTTGTACCATTCTTCGAGAGTAGTCTCTTCAAAAGGGATATCCTGTTGGATGGCTGCATTGTTTACAAGTAGATCTATTCTGTTAAAATTGTCAATTGATTGCTGAATCAAACTAATGCACTCTGCTTCCTTTGAAACATCTGCTTGAATTGCAAAAGATTCACATCCTAATTTTTTAATTTCGTCTGAAACGACCTGAGCTTCCTGTTGATTCCTTGCATTAGTAATAATACCGGTATACTGTTTGGTTTTGGCCAAAGTCAGAGCAATGGCCTTTCCAATCCCTTTACTTGATCCTGTTATCACGGCTACCTTGTCTTTCATACCAAATATAGATGCAATAAGACTAAATAGTTTCCTCAATTACCCGCCTAGACAAGATTGGCGCCGCATTACAGAAATTAACTTCTATTAAAAGAATAGGCAGGATCTCTCAGCCCTAGAATTTTAAAGCCATCTAGTCGTTGTTTGCAGGCATAACATCTTTTACATTGGAATTTGCCCTCTTGATGACAACTCCATGTAAATTCAATTGGAACATCTAATTCCCTGGCCAATTGTATTATATCTATTTTTGACTTGTTTTTTAGAGGGAGAATAATTTTGCAATCCATTGGATTCAACAAACCCTGTATAATCAGCTTATTTAGTTTTCTAAAATAAGATTCAGTGGCATCTTTAAAGATATTTTCATCAATTGCATTATGTCCTCCAACTAAACTGATGATTCTGTTTATCTGTGCAAAATATCCTGCTATTGAATAGAAAATCAAGTTTCTTAAAGGGATGTAGGATTGTAAAGATTGACTTGCGCTTTTTGTTTGTAAATCATAGTAATTTGAAAACTCCTTGATGAATGGTACACTTACTTCTATGAGTTTTGTTTTAGCTAGATTGGCAATTTTTCGCGACGCAACCTTTTCGCGATTTAATCTATGAAAATAATTAAATGTTATAGCCTGCACAGTATCAAAATTATTTTTGGCCCAATATAGACAAACTGTTGAGTCCAATCCGCCAGATACTAAAACGAGCGCTTTTTTTGTCATCGTCTATGAGATTCTAATCAGGGGGAACATCTACTTCTTTGTGCCCGCTTATCATTTTATCATATGATAAATTCTCGTAATATTTTTCATAAAACGACACGTGACTTGACTCTAGATTCATTAGAAATTCGTGGACCCTCTGAGCAGCTTCACGTCCCTTCTCCATAGCTTTCACTATTAATGTCTCTCCACTGGTAACATCGCCAGCAGCGAAAACTCTATCGATAGAGGTTTTGAAATCATTAGATATTGCAATTGAGTTACGTTTGCCTGTGTCTAATCCTGCTTTCTTTTGGAGAAAAGAATTTGGCCCCCGTCCTATTGCTAATAATACTGTAGAACATTTCATTTTGAACTCTTTTTCGGGTATAATTGCTAAATCTTTTTTGCCCACG
>Ga0207648_10002585_pt1 | contig 19379 bp, 12 predicted proteins | sample KBSMisM32_FD_184310 | JGI IMG/M metagenome (GOLD analysis project Ga0207648, IMG submission 184310) | Miscanthus rhizosphere microbial communities from Kellogg Biological Station, Michigan, USA - KBS Miscanthus M3-2 (SPAdes) (version 2) | ecosystem: Host-associated > Plants > Roots >...
CCGAGTACTGGGAGTGGTCGGGACAGGGACTCTTCCCGTTCGACGCGTCGAACGATGCCTACAAGCTCGGTGTCAATTACCTGATCTACGGCATGACGCATTGATCCTGTTCCTCGTCCACGCCAGCGGGCTGGCGTTGACGATCTGGACGATCGTCCGCTCGGGCGATCGGCCGCAGGTGCTGCTCTACGCGTTCGTCCTCGATTACCTCCTGCGCCTCGCCACCGTCTACCTGCTGTCGCACCGCGCGCGGCCGCTCTCGCGTTACTTCTCGTCGCCGCCGCCGCCAGGCGCCGCGCCGGAGCCGCTGCGAGATGAGGAATCGAGGAAGCCGATCGGCTGGACGGGATACGCGCTGGTGACGCTCGCGCTGGCGGCGTTCGCGTTCGTCCTCGCGAACGTCAACCAGCGCCACGAGCTCGACGCCGATTTCGGGATCGTGCTCGACGATCTCGGCTGGTCGATGCGCCTGGCGGCCATCTACTGGGTCGAGAGCCTGCTGGCGCGAACGACGATCGTCGATCCGCGGGCATCCAGCGACAGCAACCTGGCGTGGAACACGCAGGAGGTCGTCGTGCTCGCTTTCGCGGTGCTGACGGCGGCGCTCGTCGTCGTATTCCGGCAAGCCCACGACCTCGCCAGCTCGGGATGGGCGGTGCTCGGCCCGCTCCTCGCCTTCCGCGCGCTCTGGGATTTCAACAAAGCGCGGCGCGCGATTCAGATGGACGTCGTCAACGCGCCGTAGCGCGCAACGCGAGCGATTACCGCTTCAACGTCCTCGCCACGTAATCGCGGATCGCGCCGAGGACCGCCGGCGACGCCCACGCGTCGGTGACCTCGGCGTCGATCGCGGCACCGGCGCGCATGCGATCGCGCGCCGGCGCGCGCAGCTGCTGCTTGGTCAGCGCGAACGCCACTGCCGGCACCGCGGCGAGCCCTTCGGCGCAGGCCACCGCTTCGTCGAGCAGTCGATCGGCGTCCACCACCGTGTCCACGAGCCCATGCTGGTGCGCCAGGTCGGCGGTGAACATCACGCCGCGATAGATCATCGCCTGGAGCTGCTGCGCCGGCGCGGCGAAGCGCATGATCTCGAGCGGTGCCACGGGGAACGGCACGCCGACGAGCAACTCAGGGATGCCGATCCGGCCCGCGTCGCGCGCCATCAGCTTGCAGTCGGCGGCGGAGGCGATGATGCAGCCGCCAGCGACCGCGTGGCCGTTCACCGCCGCGACCACGGGTTTCGGAAACGAGAACAGCGTCTCGCACAAGCGGTTGAGCGCGGGCAGGAACGCGCGCACGTACTCGGCGCCGCCGTCCACCAGCCGCACCAGGTCGACGCCGGCCGAGAAGATCTTCCCCTCGCCGGTGACGACCAGCGCGCCGGCATCGCTGTCGGCGCAGCCCCGGAGCTTGCCGGTGAGTTCCTCGCACAGCTCGAGGTCGAGCGCGTTCGCCTTGCCGTGCGCGATGCGCAGGATCGCGACCGTGCCACGCCGCGTCAGCTCGCTCACTTCGCGTGCTCGACCAGGTAGCGCGCGATCAGCGCGTGGATGTGCAGCGTCGTACCCTCGCCTTCGGAGATCGAATGGGTCCGGTTCGGATACACCATCAGGTCGAACGGCTTGCCGAGGCTGACCAGGCGATTCACGAGCTTCTCGGTCCCCTGGTAGTGGACGTTGTCGTCGCCCGAGCCGTGGATGATGAGCAGCCGGCCCTTCAGCCCTTCGGCGAAGTTGATCGGCGAGCCGAGGCGGTAGCCGGCGGCGTTCTCCTGCGGCAGGCCCATGTAGCGCTCCTGATAGATCGTGTCGTAGAGCTGCTGGTCGGGCACCGGTGCAACCGAAACGCCAACCTTGTAGAGATCGGGAAAGCGGAACATCGCGTTGAGCGTGCTCGATCCGCCGCCGCTCCAGCCCCAGATCGCCACGCGATCCGGATCGATGAACGGATGCCGCGCGAGCAGCTGGCGCGCCGCCGCGGCCTGATCCTTCGACGAGAGATCGCCGATCGCGCCGTAGGCGACCTTGCGCCACGCCGTCCCCCGCGGCGCCGGCGTGCCGCGGTTGTCGACGCTGGCGACGATGAAGCCGTCGTTGGCGAGGGCGTGATGAAACAGGTTGCGGCTGCCGATCCAGCGATCGACGACAGTCTGGCCGGCGGGCTCTCCGTAGACGTAAATCAGCAGCGGATAGCGCCGCGACGGATCGAAGCCGCGCGGCTTCATCATCCAGCCGTCGAGGACGACGCCGTCGCCGACATCGACCTTGAAGAACTCGGTCGGCAGGTTCCCCTGCGCGGCGAGCTTCGATTTCAGCGGCGCGTTGTCGACCAGCGACCGCACGGTGCGATGCTCCGGCAGGCTCACCAGCTCGGTCGACGGCGGCACGTCGATCCGCGACCAGGTGTGAAACGCCCACTTCAGATCGGGCGAGACGTTGTACGTGTGGAAGCCGGGCGACTCGGCCGGCGTCACGCGTTCGGGAGTGCCGGTGCCGTCGAGGCGGGCGCGATAGAGGTACTGCTCGGTGGCCGAGGCCGGCGACGCGAGGAAGTACACCCACCCCGCTTTCGGATCGACGGTGTTGATCTCAATCACGTCGGCATCGAACTTCGTGATCAGCCGATCGCCGCTGCCGTCGGTCGCGACGCGGTAGATGTGGCGCCAGCCGTCCTTCTCGCTCACCCACAGAAAGGCGCGGCCGCCATCGAGCCAGGTGAAGTCGTCGGTGACGTCGACCCATGCCTTCGGCTGCTCGTCGCGGTGCGCGCGGCGCACCGCGCCGCTCTTCGCGTCCGCGATCAGCACGTCGTTGCGGTTCTGCAAACGGTTCAACTGCTGCACCGCGATCGTGCGGCCATCGTCCGACCAGTCGATCCGCGGGATGTAGGTGTTGCGCGGATCGCCCGGCGCGTCGATCCAGGACGTGGGTCCGCCCGCTGCGGCCACCGTCCCGACGCGCACCGCCGAGTTGGTGGTTCCCGCTTTCGGATACGGAATGCGCGTCAGCGAGGGGTAGGTCGCATCGGTGTCGTTGATCAGCGTGAACAGATCGATCCCGGTCGTGTCGAACTGCCAGTAGGCGATCTGGCGGCCGTCGGGGCTCCAGCGGAAGGCGTCGCGCAGGTCGAGCTCCTCCTCGTAGACCCAGTCCGACGTGCCGTTGATGATCTGTTCGTTCTCGGCTTTCGTCAGGCGCGTGACGGCGCCGGAGGCGACATCCTCGACGTAGAGATCGCGGTCGCGCACGTAGCCGACGCGGCGGCCGTCGGGCGAGAACTTGGCGAACATCAGCGTCGCCGGCGCGGCGCCGGCGCCGAGCTGCCTGAGCGTCCCGGACGCGCGATCGAGCACCCAGTAGTCGCCGCGCGTGTTCTGGCGCCACACCTTCTTCGAGTTGGTGTAGAGCAGCAGCTTCGTGCGATCCGCGGACCACGCGTAGCCGTCGATGGCGAGCGGCGCCGCCGCGCCCGCCGGCTTGAGCGAGGTCGCGGCGACCAGGACCGTGCGCGTGCCAGTCGCGGTGTCGTATTCGACGATGTCCTTCGCGTCCTTCGCGCCTGGCGCGGAGGTCGAGGGTTCGACCGCGGCGTAGCGCGCGCCGCCGTCGATCCAGGCCGGCTGGGTGAAGGTTTGCGGCGTATATTCTTCGCGCGCGAAGATGCGTTCGAGCTCGGCGTTGAGCGGCGAGGGCGACTGCGCGACGAGCGTCAGCGACGCGAGCGCGGCGACGACAGCCGGCAGCGCCGCCCGGCCAGCTCGAGAGACCTGTCCTGAGCGAAGTCGAAGGACAATCCCGGCGTCACGGCAACGGGTCATGCGCGCATTTTCGCACGTGGCGAGGTGTCGCAGACGGTGTCGCAGACCGTCTCGCAGACGGGGTCGCAGACGGTCTGCGACACGGGGTCGGAGACGGGGTCGGAGACGGTCTCCGACCCCGTCTCGCAGACGGTCTGCGACACCGGGGGCGGGGGGATCAGGTGAGTGTAAAAACAGCGACGGCGCAGCTGGCCGGGTTCATCGAAAAATTCACGCCGGAGGTTGCCGCCGCGGCGAACGATGCGCTCGCGCGGATGCGGCGGCGCTGGCCGGGTGCGCTCGAGCTCGTGTACGACAACTACAACGCGCTGGCGATTGGCTTCTCAACCACCGAGCGCGCGTCCGATGCGGTGTTCTCGATCGCGGTCTTTCCGCGCTGGGTCAGCCTCTGCTTCCTGCAGACCGGCGCGCAGTTGACGGATCCGAAGCGATTGCTGAAGGGGTCGGGGACGCAGGTGCGCCACATCCGCCTGACGTCCCCGGCCGACATCGACAGCCCGGACGTTCGCGCGCTGATGAGAGAAGCGCTCGAGCTCGCCGAGGTCAAAATCGCGCGCAGCGCAGCGAAACCTCGGATCGTGATCAAGTCCGTGTCGGCGAAACAGCGACCCCGCCGGCCTAAAGCTTCTTGAGTCAGGCGCCAGTCGCAGTCCTGAGTCAGGCGCCAGTCGCAGTCCTGAGTCAGTCGCCAGTCGCAGTCCAGGAATCAGTCGCCTCCCAGCCAGCAACCAGCAACGAGCACAATCAGCCAGCCCCCAGCCCCCAGCCCCGAGACCCAGCCGCTATTCGGCTCGAAGAGCCTGGATCACATCGACTCTCGACGCGCGCGCCGCCGGCATCAGCGACGCCACAATCGCCGCCGCCACCAGCACCAGCCCGGCGCCGACGCTCGGCAGCGCGCCCGGCAGACGCACATCCGCGATATAGCTGCCGGCCACCCGCGCCAGCACCAGCCCGCCGACCACGCCGGCGACGACGCCGGCGCCGGCAATCACCGCGCCCTCGCCCAGCACCTTCGCCAGCAGATGGCTGGGCGCCGAGCCGACGGCCAGCCGGATGCCGAACTCGCGCGTCCGCGCGCTCACCGAGAACGCGAGCACGCCGGCGACGCCCACCACCGCGATCAGCAACGCCACCGCGGCGAAGCCGCCGAAGACGAACGCGTTCAGCCGATCGCTGGCCAGCACCTCGGCGCGCACGTCCTCGAGCGTCGCCGGATGTTCGACCGGCTGCTCCGACGACATCTCGCGGATGATCTTCGTGATCGGCGCGACCAGCGCGTACGGGTCGGTCCGCGTGTGCACGAACAGCCGGCCACCGCCGATCTCCTGCTCGAGCGGATGGTAGACGGTGACCACCGGTCCCGGCACGACGTTCTCGTCGTCGACGTCGGCGACGACGCCGACGATGCGCCGCGGCTCGACGCTGACGTCGATGAACTTCATCACCGGATCGGTCCACATCAGCCGCCGGTTCACCGCGTCCTGGTTCGGGAACATGCGCTGCGCCAGGCTCTGGCTGACGATCACCACCTTCTCCGACGTGCGGCGATCGCCTTCGTTGAAATCGCGGCCGGCGATGAGCGGCACGCCGAGCGCGGCGAAGAACCCGGGCGACACGGTGCGGAACTGCGCGCGCGGATCCTCTTCGCCGTTCGCACGCACGTAGCCCTCGGCCATGAACTGCGCGGCGAAGAACGTGCCCGCATCGCGCCACGGCACCAGGGTGCCGACCGCCGCCTGCTCGACGCCGGGCAGCGCGCCAACCTTGCGCAACACCTCGTTGTAGAACGCCACCAGCTGGTCGGGTGAGCGGTCGTAGGAGACGACCGGCACGTTGACCGCCAGCACGCTGCGCATGTTGAAGCCGGTGCGCGTCGCCTGCAGGGCGAGCAGCGTGGTCAGCAGCATGCCGGCGCCCGCGAGCAGGACGAACGACGCGGCGATCTGCGTCACCGCAAACAGGCGGAGGCGGCGATTGGTGCCGTGGCTCATCCGCGAGCTGCCGGTCGACAGGCCGGTGCCGTTCGAGGCCTCGGCCGACGGCAGGCGCGGCACGTAGGCGAGCAGCACCGCGGCGGCGAGGGCGAGGCCGACGCCGACCCAGAGCAGGCTGGCATCGATCTGGAGATCGAGCGCGCGCACGGAGAACCGCGCCGCATAGCGCGCGAGGATGGCGACCATCGGCCGGGCGATCAGCACGCCGAGCAGCGCGCCCGCGCCGCACAGCAGCAGGCTCTCCGCGAGCAGCGTCCGGCGCAGGGCGCCGCTCGACGCCCCGAGCGCCGCCCGCACCGCCAGCTCCCCTTCCCGGCGCACCGATCGCGCGAGGATCAGGTTGGCGACGTTCGAGCACGCGATGACGAAGACGAGCGCCGACGCCGCCAGCAGCACCAGCAGGATGGTCCGCGCCGGCGAGGTGATCTGATCGCGAAGCTTCCGCGCGTCGATCCGGAAGTCGGACTTCGGCGAGTAGTCCTGCGGGTGTTCCTTGACGATCGCGCTGTGGACCGCGCGCAGCTCCGCGCGCGCTTCGTCGAGCTCGACGCCTGGCGCGAGGCGGGCGAACAGCTCCGTCATCCGGTGCACGCGGCCCTCCACCATCGTCGCCGACAGGTGATGCGGGCTGGTGACGACGTTGGCGATGATTTCCGTTTCCGCCGGGTACGGCACCGACGGCTCGACGACGCCGACGATGGTCGCGGAGCGATCGCCGAGACGGATCGTCTTGCCGATGACCGACGGATCGCTGTTCAGCGTCGTCGACCAGAAGCGATAGGTCAGCACCGCGGCGCCGGCCGCGTTCGGCCCGTCGTCGCTCGGTCCGAGCAGGCGGCCGGCGATCGGCCGCAGCCCCATCACATCGAAAAAGGATCCGCCGGCAACCCCGGCGCGGACGACGCGCGGCTCACCGAGGCCGACGAGGGTGAACGGGATGGTCGAGAAGTCGCCGAACGCGCTCAGCGTCTTGATGCGATCGCGGAGGTCCCGGAGTTCAGGGACCGAGAAGTTGGCGTTTTCCGCGCCGATGCCCGGCGCGCTCTGCCGGATGTAGATGAGCCGATCCTCGTCGCGGTTGACCAGCGGCCGCAGCAGCACGCCGAGGACGACGCTGAAAATCGCCGCGTTCGCGCCGATCCCGAGCGCGAGCGTGAGGACGACCGTGATCGCCAGCCCGCGGTTCTTGGCCAGCGACCGGAAGGCAAAGCGGAAGTCGGTGAGCATGCTCATACCCTTAAGTCGAACGAGCGGCGGCCAGATCGACAGGCCGGCCAAGTCGCTCGAAAGTTACCCGTAAACCACGCTGCTGCTTCGCCTTACGCGGCTGTCCATCGCCGCCGGGCGGCTCGTAGAGCGGGGTCCGGTTACACAGAAGATGAGAAGGATAAAAGATCAGGAGGCTCGTTTCTCTTTCTGAAGGTGTTTTTTGGATTTGTTGGTCTTCTGACCTTCTGATCTTCTGTACTTCCCGGACGCGCGAGGTACGCCGACGTAGGGACCGGCCCCGAAGCTGGAACTCAAGGGAGCTTGAGCAGCTGCACCGCGTTCTTCCAGTAAATCTTCTCCCGCTCTGCCTCGCTGATCGGCAGCCGGTCGACGATCGCGATCGTCTCGCGGATGTACATCGGCCCCTTCTCCGGGTCGAACGGCGCATCCGAGGCGAACAGCACGTGGTCGGCGCCGAAGAACTTGAGCCCGCACACGGTCGCGTCGAAGGCGCCGAAGAGCGCCGTATCGGCGTAGAACATCTTGAAGTAATCGAGCGGCCGCTTCCGCAGCGTGCCGAGCACGGCGGCCAGGTTGGCGTCGGAGGTGCGCGCGCCGAGCTGGTCCCAGCCCGGGCCGACGCGGCCGGCGAAGTACGGCGCCATCGCCCCCATGTGGTGGGTGATGATCTTCAGGTTCGGGAACTTGTCGAAGTAGCCGGCAAAGACCAGCCGCGCCATCGCGGCGCTGGTCTCGTAGGGCCAGCCGAAGGTCCACCAGATTTCGTACTCGGAGCGCGCCTCGGTCTTGTAATCGGTCATCTCGGCGCCGCGGTACGGGTGCATCCAGATCGGCAGGTCGCGCGACGCCAGCGCTTCGAAGATCGGCAGGAACTGCGGCGCCGACATCGGCACGCCGTGAACGTTCGTGAACATCTGGATGCCGCGGGCGCCGAGCTGGTCGATGGCGCGGACCGCCTCGCGTGCCGCGGCGTCGGGATCGTCGTAGGCGATGGCGGCGACGAAGCCGGGAAACCGGTCCGGATACTTCGCCACCAGCTCCGCCATCCCGTCGTTGGCGGCGCTCGCCAGGTCGGCGGCGAGCCGGCCGCTGACCACGTTCTCGATCGGCGGCGTCGGCAGCGACAGCACCTGCTGGTAGTCGTCGAAGCTGTCCATCACGCGGAAGCGCACGTCGAGATCGGCGAGCATCGGGATGCCGCGCATCCGCTTGCCGATGTCCTTGTAATCGGGCGCGATCTGCATCAGCCGCGTGTAGTACGCGGCCGGATAGATGTGATTGAAGATGTCGATTTTCCGCACGGGGCGCACGATATCATGTGAAGCGGTGACGCCGATGAGGATCCGCGGCTTCGCGCTCGCCGCCGTGCTCGCCTCGTCGCTGGCGCTGACGCCGGCGCACGGCGACAGCACGACCGACTGGCTGCAGTGGGGCGGCGCCGGGCGCAACTTCATGCCCGCCGCGACCGGCCTGGCCGCCAGCTGGCCGCCGGGCGGGCCGAACAAGCTGTGGACCCGGCCGCTCGGCGAAGGGCATTCGGCGATCCTCGTCGAGGGCGGCCGCCTCTATACGATGTACCGGCCGCTCGGCCTGCTGTCGGCGGTGCGCCGCAGCCAGGAAGAGACGGTCGCCTCGCTCGACGCCGCGACCGGCAAGACGATCTGGGAGTTCACCTACCCCTCGCCGACCGACGGCCTCGATTTCTCGCAGGGCGCCGGCCCGCACTCGACGCCGCTCATCGCCGGCAATCGCGTCTACGCGACCAGCACCCGCAAGGAACTGTTCGCCCTCGACAAGGCCACCGGCCGCAAGGTGTGGTCGCACGACTTCATCAGGGAGTACGGCTCGGCATCGCCCGGGCGCGGCTACGCGTGCAGCCCGCTGCTCTACAAGGGGATGGTGATCGTCAGCGTCGGCGGCCTCGGCCAGGGCATGGCGGCGTTCGATCAGCACACCGGCGCGCTGGTCTGGAAGACGGGCGACTTCGAGGTGTCGCCGGCGTCGCCGATCATGATCGACGTCGACGGCCAGGCGCAGCTGGTGGCGTTCACCGGCGATCGCGTCGCCGGGATCGATCCGATGACCGGCCGCGTCTTCTGGCACGTGCCGCACAAGACCGACTGGGGGTTGAACATCAGCACGCCGGTCTGGTCGGCGGCCGATCACCTGCTGTTCGTGTCGTCGGCCTACAACACCGGCAGCCGCGCGATCGAGCTGCGCCAGTCGGGCGGCAAGACCTCGGTCGCCGAGAAGTGGTACAGCACCCGCCTGCGCGTGCACATCGGCACGATCATCCGGCTGGGGGATTACGTCTACGCCTCGAGCGGCGATTTCGGCCCGGCGTTTCTCACCGCCGTCGATCTGAAGAGCGGCAAGGTCGCGTGGCAGGATCGCAGCTTCTCGCGCGCGCAGCTGCTCTACGCCGACAACAAGCTGATCATCCTCGACGAGGACGGCAACCTCGGGCTCGCCACCGTCTCACCGCAGGGGCTGAAGGTGCTGTCGCGCGCGTCGGTCCTCAGCAACGTCTCCTGGACCCCGCCCACGCTCGCAGGGACGACGCTCTACGTCCGCGATCGCAAGAACATCGCCGCGTTCAGCCTCGCTCCGTGACGCCCGACGCCACGAAGGCCACGAAAACACGAAAGACACGAAAAAGAGAGTAACGCCGCCCGAGAACGTGTCGCACGCCGCCGCGCGCGGCGGCGCCCCGGCCAAAGGACGTCAGGAACACAAGCCTTCTCCACAAACCACACGGCTTGCGTTCCTGACGTTCTTCGGTCGGGGCATGTCGGCCGGCAAAGCCGGCCGACGTGCGACACGTTGCAGCCGGCGGCGCTGTCCACTGTCGCTTGCGAAGCCGCGCTTTGCAGGCTCTGCGGGCTTTGCGTTCTTCCTCGCGCGCTCGCAGCGGGACAGCGTTCTGCGGGCTCTGCGGGTTCTGCGTTGATCGTCGTCAGCGCGCGCGGATGTTGTACGCCGCAACGGTTCCCTGGTCGCGGATGTAGAGGCGACCACCGCTGACGACCGGGTGCGCCCAGCTCGGGAACCCTTGATCGACCGTGCGGAAGCGCCCCTTCTCCTTGTACGCGGTGGGCGTCGCTTCGGCGAGGCCGGCGACGTTGTCTTCGCTGAACAGATACAGGTGGTTGTCGGCGTAGAGCACCGTGCCCTTGCCGACGCTGCGATCGCGCCACATCATCCGCCCCGTCGCGAACTCGAGGCAGGTCAGGATCGACTGGTGGAACCCGTAGAGATAGCCGTTCACCAGCACGACGCCGCCGTGATGGTTCTGCATCTGGTTGGTGAAGTAGACCTGTTCCGCCTTCACCTGACCGCCCTGCGCCGTCAGCGCCAAGAGAGCCGCGCCGGTGCCGTAGTTCGAGGTGTAGAACACCTTGTTGTCGGCGAAGACCGGCGTCGCGACGTTCGCCGTGCCGTTGGCGACCGCCGTGTGCCGCCACATCAGCCGCCCGTCTGACGCGCGCACGCCGACGCCGGCATCGGCCGTGAGCGTCATGATCACGCGCACGCCCTGCACGTCGGCGGCAATCGGCGACGCGTAGCCCGCTTCGTCGCTCAACTGCTCGCTCTGCCACACGGTCTTGCCGGTCATCTTGTCGAGCGCCACCATGCCGGCGCGCGGACCCCCCGGCGTGACGATCACGTTGCCGCCGTCGACCAGCGGCGACTCGCTGATCAGCCACGGAATCTGACGCCCGCCGAAATCCGAGAGGATGTTGCGCTGCCAGATCGGCGCGCCGCTTGCCGCAGTGAGGCAGGCGAGATCACCGTTCTCGGTGAGCACGTAGAGGCGATCGCCGTCGACGGTCGGCGTGCCGCGCGGCCCGGGACCGCGATCGTTGCTGCCGCCGCGGCCGACGGCTTTCGTCCACTCGACGCGGCCGTCGGCGCGGTTGAGGCTCGAGACCGTGCTGCCGGCGCGGCTCAGCGCCTGCAGATAGATGTGATCGCCTTTCACCGCCAGCGATCCGTAGCCGGCGCCGAGCCCGGTGATCGACCACGCCACCGGCGGGCCCGCGGCCGGCCACTGCTGCAGCAACCCGGTCTCCTTCGACACGCCGCTTCGATCCGGCCCCTGCCACTGCGGCCAGTCGAATGCCGACGCCGCGCTGCCCTGCGCCGGGCTGCCCGCGCGCGCGGCAAGCACGGCCGAGATCCCAAAAGCGCACACGAGCGTCAAAACGCGGTGAGGCTTCATCGAGCTCGCTCCTTGTGACGGCCGGAGACACAAGAATACAAGAACATATGGGAGAATCCGCGGATGCCCTCAGTTAGACGCACGCCAGGCCGTGCCGGCTGCGCCCTGGTGGCGCTCTTCGCGCTCCCCGCCGCCGCTGCGGCACAAGCGCCGTTGCGAACGACGCTCCCGCCGATCACCGTCACCGCGCAGAAGGCGCCCGAGGATCCGCAGCAGGTGCCGGTGAGCGTGACGGCGGTGACCGACGAGACGCTCGATGCCGCCGGCATCTTCAGCGTCAGCGGCGCCGCGGCATATGCGCCCAACACCTTCTTCAACGAGTTCACCGCGCGCAAGCTGAGCAACGCGCGCTTTCGCGGCGTCGGCGCCGGCCCGAACAATGCCGGCGTCACCACCTACATCGACGGCGTGCCGCAGCTCAACGCCAACTCGTCGAGCCTCGAGCTGGTCGGCGTCGACCAGATCGATTTCGTCCGCGGCCCGCTCAGCGCGCTGTGGGGGCGCAACACGCTCGGCGGCGTCATCAACATCACCAGCACGCGGCCGTCGTTTCAGCGATGGTCGGGCAATCTCGTCGCGCCGTTCGGCAACTTCGGCACCGCCGACGTCCGCGGCTCGGCGTCGGGTCCGCTCATCGCCGACAAGCTGGCGCTCGGCGTCGCCGCCGGCTTCGCCCGCCGCGACGGCTTCACCGTCAACGACATCACCGGCAACGACATCGACTCGCGCTCGGCCGGCTTCGGCAAGGTGCAGCTGCTGTGGCATCCCGCCGATCGCTGGGAAGCGCGCGCGATGCTCACCGTCGAGCGGGCGCGCGACGGCGACTACGGCCTGCAGGACGTCGGCGCGCTGCGCGCCAACCCGTTTCATGCCTCGCGCAACGTCGAAGGCTTCACCCATCGCGACATCGTCGCGCCGACGTTTCACCTGACCCACAGCGGCCGCCGCGTCGACGTCTCGTCGGTGACCGGCGTGCTGCGGTGGAAGACGAAAGATTTCACCGACCTCGATTACACCGCGCTGCCGCTCGCCACCCGCACCAACGACGAGAAGGATCTGCAGTTCACCGAGGAGCTGCGCGTCGCCTCGGCGCGGACCGCCCCGATCGCGCTCTCGGACCACCTCGCGTTCAAATGGCAGACGGGCGTGTTCTTCTTCACCCAGAACTACGAGCAGACCGCGGTCAACGCGTTTTCGCCGTTCGTCCTGTCGCCGTTCGTCAGCATCGCCGTGGCGCAGACCTCGCCGCAGGCGGCCCTCGACGATCTCGGCATCGGCGTCTACGGCCAGGGCACGTTCACCTACAACGCCAAACTCGATCTCATCGTCGGCGCCCGCGGCGATCGCGAGCGCAAGAAGGCGGATCTGAATACCTTCTTCACCCCGGCGATTGCGCCGGCACAGGTGGTCGACGCCTCGAAGACCTTCTCCGATGTGTCGCCGCAGTTCGCCGTCGCCTACCGCGCTATTCCGGCCGCCACCGTCTACGGCACGGCGACGCGCGGTTTCAAGGCCGGTGGCTTCAATGCCGCCTCGCCGGCCGGCGCCGAAGCCTACGGGCAGGAACACAGCTGGAACTACGAGGGCGGCGTCAAATCTACGGCACTCGGCGGCCGGCTGAGCGCCAACGTCGCCGCGTTCCGCATCGACTGGGACGATCTGCAGGTCTTCGTCCCCAATCCGCTCGTGCCGGCGCAGTTCTTCATCTCGAACGCGGCCGGCGCGGTCAACACGGGGATCGAGGTCGAGGTTGGCGCGCGGCCGGTCCAGGGTATCGAGCTGTTCGGCGGCCTTGGCGTCACCCGCGCGCGGTTCAGCGAGGGCAGCTTTTCGAACGGCATCGACGTCGGCGGCAACAAGCTGTCGAACGCGCCGAGCCATACCGTGGACGCCGGCATCCAGTATTCGCGCCAGGTCTGGAGCGCCGCGTCGTTGACGCTGCGCGGCGAGGTGGTGCGCTACGGCGACTTCCAGTACGACGATGCGAACACGCTGGGGCAGGACGCATACGCGCTGGCCAACTTCCGCGCCGGGCTCCGCGGCAAGCGGGTGTTCGGCGAAGCGTGGGTGCGCAACGCGTTCGATACGCATTACATCCCGCTCGCGTTCCCGCAGCCGGGCCTGGCGCCGTCCGGGTTCCTCGGCGAGAACGGGGCGCCGCGGACGTTCGGGATTCGAGTGGGGACTACGTTCTAGTGTGTAGCGCAGGCCTTTAGGCCTGCCAACCGCGACGCGGGCAGCCCTGAAAGGGCTGCGCTACGAGCCGCGCGGGCAGCCCTAAAGGGCTGCGCTACGAGTGATGCTTCGGCGGGTTCTGCGTTAAGTCGTCGTGGTGCAGGCGTGGATGACATGCTGAACAAAACTTCGCTCGCAATCGCCCTCGCAGCTGTGCTCATCGTCGGCGCGTGGTCGTCTGCCCAGCGCCCCGCCGCGCCGCCCGCCGGCGTCGCCATCGGCGACTGGCCCGAGGCGCGCGGCCCGAACCGCGACGGCGTGTCGAAAGAGACCGGGCTGGTCGAGAAGTGGGCGCTCAACGGCGAGAACTTCCTCTGGCGCGTTCCCTACGGCGGCCGCTCGGCGCCGATCGTGATGGGCAACCGCGTCTACCTGCAGAACCCGTCGGGACGCGGCGCGGCGCTGCAGGAGCGGGTGATGGCGCTCGACGCCGACACCGGCAAGGTCGTCTGGGAGTACAAGTTCAACGTCTTCCAGAGCGACGTGCCGCCGCATCGCGTCGGCTGGGCGTCGCCGGCGGCCGATCCCGAGACCGGCAACATCTACGCGATGGGCGTCGGCGCCACCGTGATCGCGTTGAGCAAGGACGGCAAGCTGCTGTGGGATCGATCGGTCGGCGAGGAGTTTGCCGCCTTCACCACCCACGGCGGCCGGACGATGTCGCCGTTAATCGACGGCAACCTGGTGATTGTCAGCGCGCCGATCTCGAGCTGGGGATCGCAGGCGCAGCGCGCGCACCGCTTCATCGCCCTCGACAAGCGCACCGGCGACATCGTCTACGTCGCCAACCCCGGCGGCCGTCCCTACGACACCGCCTACGCCGCGCCGACGATTGCGACCATCAACGGCCTGCGGCTGCTGATCTGCGGGATCGGCGACGGCGCGGTGCACGCCATCAAGCCGCAGACCGGCGAGCGGGTGTGGAGCTTCGTCGCCGCCAAGCGCGCGATCAACACCGGCGTCGTCGTCTCGGGATCGACGGTGATCGTGTCGCACGGCGACGAGAACCTCGATTCGAGCGAGCTGGGCCTGATTGCCGCGATCGACGGATCGCAGACCGGCGACATCAAGACGACCAAGTGGGCGATGAGGGGCGATCAGTTCGGGTTCTCATCGCCGGTGATCGACGCAACTCGCGTCTACCAGATCGAGAACGGCTCGCGGCTGAAGGCCTACGACCTCGAGACCGGGCGCGAGCTGTGGCGCCAGGCGCTGGGCACGGTGCAGAAGGCGCCGCTGGTGCTCGCCGACGGCAAGCTCTATGTCGGCACCGAGAGCGGCAAGTTCTTCATCGTCCGGCCGCATGCGGATCGGGCGGAAGTGCTGAGCGAAGTCGAGCTGCCGAAGAGCCTCGACGACAACGCCGGGCAGTCGGTGGGCATCGCCGAGCCGGTGTTCGGCGGCGCGGCGGTGTCGCGCGGCCGCGTGTTCTTCGTCTCCACCGGCGGCACTTACGCGATCGGATCGAAAACCGCGAAGCCGACGACCGGCATCGCGGCGCCGCTTGCGCTGCCGCCGGGACAAGGCGAGCCGGCATTCGTGCAGGTGAGCCCGACCGAGCTGGTGCTGAAGCCGGGCCAGACGGTGAAGCTGCAGGCGAAGCTGTTCGACGCGCAGGGCCGGTTCCTGAGGGAAGACACCAACGCCACCTGGACGCTGCAGGGACTGAAGGGCACCGTCACCGCCGGATCGCTGACCGTCGCGAACGATCCGGTCGAGCAGGCGGGGACGATCAAGGCCACCGTCGGCGCCATTTCCGGCGAGTCGCGAGCGCGCGTGGTGCACCCGCTGCCGTGGAGCGAAACGTTCGAACAGTACGCGGACGGCGCCGTGCCGCCAGGGTGGATCAACGCCACCGCGGGCAAGTTCTCGATCGTCACGCTGGACGGGCAGAAGGTGTTGACCAAGGCGGCGGACAGCACGATCTTCAAGCGCGTGCGCGCCTTCATCGGCCCGACCGACTGGTCGAACTACACCTTCGAGGCCGATGTGCGCGGCACGACGCGGCGCCGCCAGATGACCGACATCGGCATCACCGCGCAGCGCTACACGCTGGTGTTGTACGGCAACCGGCAGCAGCTGAAGCTGGAGCCGTGGGAGCCGGAAACCGAACGATCGCCGATGGTGCCGTTCTCGTGGAAGGCCGACACGTGGTACCACCTGAAGCTGCGCGTCGAGAACGCGCCGGACGGGAAGGTGCGCGCGCTCGGCAAGGTCTGGGAAACGGGCCAGCCGGAGCCCGCCGCCTGGATGATCGACAAGCTCGATCCGGCGGGCAACCGGCACGGCGCGCCGGGATTCTTCGTCGACGCCGAGTTCGGCGCCTACATCGATAACCTGAAACTGGCAGCGAACCAATGAAACGCATCGCCTTCGCCCTCATCCTCCTCCTCGCGGCAACGACCTGGCGCGCCGGCGCCGTCGTGTCCGACCCCGGCACCGGCGACTGGCCCATGTGGGGCGGCACCCCCGATCGCAACATGGTGTCGAGCATGAAGGGGCTGCCGACCGACTGGGACGTGAAGACGAAAAAGAACGTGCGCTGGGTGGCCGAGCTCGGATCGCAGAGCTACGGCAACCCGGTGGTGGCCGGAGGCATGGTCTTCGTCGGCACCAACAACGAAGGACTGCGCGATCCGAAGCAGCCGGGCGATCGCGGCGTCCTGATGGCATTCAAGGAAGAGACCGGCGAGTTCCTCTGGCAGCAGACCAACGAGAAGCTGGCGGCCGGACGAGCCAACGACTGGCCGTATCAAGGCGTGGCGTCGTCGCCGGCGGTCGAAAGCAATCGCCTCTACTACACCAGCAACCGCGGCGTCGTCTGGTGCCTCGACATCAACGGCTTCCGCGACGGCAAGAACGAAGGACCGGTCACCGACGAGAAGCTGACCGGGCAGAACGATCCCGACGTCATCTGGTCGTTCGACATGATGGAGGAAGTCGGGTCGTACCCGCACAACCTGTCGAACTCGTCGCCGGTGGTGTTCGGCGATCTGGTGTTCGTGAGCACCTCGAACGGCCAGGACGAGAGCCACGTCAACATCCCGTCGCCGCGCGCACCGGCAATCATCGCGTTGAACAAGATGACCGGCAGGCTGGTGTGGGAGGACAACTCGGTCGAAGACCGCATCCTGCACGGCCAGTGGTCCACGCCGTCGGTCGGGAAGATCGGCGGCGTCGATCAGGTGGTCAGCGCGCAGGGCGACGGCTGGGTGCGCGGCTACGAGGCGGCGACCGGCAAGAAGCTCTGGGAGTTCGACACCAACCCGAAAGATGCGGTCTGGCCGAAGAACCGCAACGAAGTGATCGCCACGCCGGTGATCTTCGAGGACAAGGTCTACATCGCCAACGGCCAGGACCCGGAGCACGGCGAGGGCGTCGGTCATCTCTACTGCATCGACGCGACCAAGCGCGGCGACATCACCGAGAGCGGACGGGTCTGGCACTTCGACAAGATCCGACGGTCGATCTCGACCGCGTCGATCGTCGACGGCCTGCTCTACATCCCGGATTTCAGCGGCTTCCTCCACTGCCTCGACGCGAAGACCGGGCAGGAGCTGTGGCAGCACGACGTGTTCGCCGCGGTGTGGGGCTCGACGCTGGTCGCCGACGGCAAGATCTACCTCGGCGACGAGGACGGCGACGTCGTCATCCTGCAGACGGGGCGCGAGAAGAAGGTGCTGAAGGAGCTGAACATGGGCAGCGCGGTCTATGCGACGCCGGTGCCGGCGCATGGGGCGTTGTTCTTGAACAATCGGAACCAACTCTTCTCGTTGAAAGATGGCGGGAAATAATGTCGGGGGCCGAGCAAGCTCGGCCCCCACAGCTGTCATCGCGCTCGCGCTGACGATCCCGCTCGCGGCGCAGGCGCCCGCGGCCGGCTCGTGGGCGCAGTTTCGCGGCAGCGCGCGGCTGAGCGGCGTCGCCGCTGTGGCGCCGCCCGCGACGCTGTCGGTGAAGTGGACCTACGAGGCGGGCGAATCGGTGGAATCGTCCGCCGCGATTGCCGACGGCGCGGTCTACGTCGGGTCGACCAAGGGCGAGCTGCTGGCGCTCGACCTCGACACCGGCAAGCTCCGCTGGAAATACTCCACCGGCCCCAACGGCTTCATCGGCGAATCGTCGCCGGCGGTGCGCGACGGCGTCGTCTTCATCGGCGACCTGGCCGGCACCGTGCACGCCGTGTCGGCGGCCGACGGCAAGAAGGTGTGGACGTTCGCGACCGACGGCGAGGTGAAGTCGTCGCCGGTCGTCGCCGACGACCTGGTGCTGATCGGCTCGTACGACACCCATCTCTACGCGCTCGATCGCAAAACCGGCAAGGTGCGGTGGAAGGTGCAGACCGACGGCCCGGTGCACGCCACGGCGGCCGTGCACAACGGGCTGGTCTACATCGCCGGCTGCGACGAGCGCTTCCGCGCGATCCGCATCGCCGACGGCAAAGTGCTGTTCGAGATTCCGCTCGGGTCGTACACCGGCGCCTCGGCCGCCGTCGACGGCGACCGCGCCTTCGTCGGCACGTTCGACGCCGATTTGTACGCGCTCGATCTGAAGACGCGCAAGGTGGCGTGGACCTTTCGTGATCCGGATCGGCAGTTCCCGTATTACTCGTCGGCGGCGGTCGACACCGGCGCCGCCGGCACGCGGGTGATCGTCGGCGGGCGCGACAAGGCGATTCACGCCATCGACGCCGCCACCGGCAAGTCGGCCTGGCGCTTCGTGACGCGCGCGCGCGTCGACTCGTCGCCGGCCGTAGCGGGCGGCCGGGTGTTCGTCGGATCGAGCGATGGCAAGCTGTACGTGCTCGACGCCGCCACCGGCGAGAAGCGCTGGGAGTTCGACGCGGGCGACGCGATTACGGCGTCGCCGGCAATCGCCGGCGGACGTGTCGTCGTCGGCGCGCAGGACGGCCGTATTTATTGTTTCGGGTAACCGGCTTCGGCCGGACCGTCTTCATCGTAGCGGACCAACGTTGAGCCCTGAATCCGGTACCCTGACCGACCAGACGGACGTCGGCAGCTATTTCGTCGCCACCTATCCGCCGTTTTCGGTGTGGACGCAGGAAGCGGTCGCCCGCGACGCGCGGCCTGCGCTCGCGTCGCCGCCCGATCCCGCGGTGCCGCTCGGCCTCTACCTGCACATTCCGTTCTGCCGCAAGCGGTGTCACTTCTGCTACTTCCGCGTCTACACCGACAAGAACGCGTCGGAGGTGACGCAGTACCTCGACGTCCTCGCGCGCGAGTGGGAGCTCTACGCGGCGATGCCGGCGATCGCGGGCCGGCCCCTCGATTTCGTCTACTTCGGCGGCGGCACGCCGTCGTTCCTCTCGACCCAGCAGCTGCGCACGCTGGTGCGCCGGCTGACCGCGGTCTCGTCGTGGCAATCGGCCGAGGAGATCACCTTCGAGTGCGAGCCGGGGACGCTGACCGAGCCGAAGCTGGCGGCGATCCGCGAGATGGGCGTCACCCGCCTGAGCCTCGGCGTCGAGAACTTCGACGATCGCATCCTCGAGCTGAACGGCCGCGCCCACCGCTCGCCGGAAATCGACCAGGCCTACCGCGCCGCGCGCGCGCTCGGCTTCCCGCAGATCAACATCGACCTGATTGCCGGGATGCTGGGCGAGACCGAGGAGAACTGGCGGGATTGCGTTCGCCGGACGCTGGCGCTCGAGCCGGACAGCGTCACCATCTACCAGATGGAGCTGCCGTTCAACACGACGATCAGCAAGGACCTGCTCAAGGGGACGAAGATCTTCGCCGAGCCGGTGGTGAACTGGCCGACCAAGCGCCGCTGGGTCGAGGAGGCGTTCGAGGCGCTCGAGCGCGCCGGGTACCACGTCGGCAGCGCCTACACCGCGGTCAAGGATCCGGCGACGACG
>Ga0207648_10002587_pt1 | contig 19371 bp, 8 predicted proteins | sample KBSMisM32_FD_184310 | JGI IMG/M metagenome (GOLD analysis project Ga0207648, IMG submission 184310) | Miscanthus rhizosphere microbial communities from Kellogg Biological Station, Michigan, USA - KBS Miscanthus M3-2 (SPAdes) (version 2) | ecosystem: Host-associated > Plants > Roots > Rhizosphere...
CGCCCCCGAGGCCGTAGAGGGAGACGTCGAGGCCGGACGCGCGCGTCGCGTCCGTGAACGTTCCGTCCCGGTTGTTGCGGTAGAAGGCAGGCAGGGATGCGGGACCGGGACGTCCGGGCCAGTTCTTCGAGTTCACGAAGAAGAGGTCGGGCCAGCCATCGCCGTCGAGGTCCACGAAGAGGACGCCCGAGCCCATCGTCTCCGGCAGGTACTTCTTTCCGAAGGCGCCGGAGTTGTGCTTGAAGCGGATCCCCGCCGTGGCCGTGGCGTCGGCGAACGTGACGCCGGCCGGGGGAGCGGAAAGGGCTCGCGATTCGAGCGCCCACGCCGTGGCCAGCATCCCGGCTGCCCCCATCCAAGCGGAAACGCGCATCAACGTCCCGCCCCGCTGTACGCGCGCGGAGCCGCGGCCGCCGGCGCCGTGGGCTCCGCCGTCCGGTGCTCGTGGATGGCCTGGCGCTCGTTGTTGTCGTGCGGATGGAGCTGCCGATAGGGACCGGTGATGGCCTGCGCGCTCTCGTCCGCCTTGAAGCGCGTGTAGAGGGCCTGGGCCCGCTTGGCCTTGTCCGCCTCACCGAGGCCCTGCCAGCAGAGCATCAGGTTGTAGTGGGCTTGCAGGTCCTCGGGATCGATCTCGAGGACTTTCTGGAGCTCCGCGATGGCGTCCGTGTACTGTCGCTTCAGGAAGAGGACGCGACCGATCTGGTTGCGCACCACGCGGTCGCGCGGGTACTTCTCGGCCGCGGCCCGCAGGTGCTCCAGCGCCTCGTCGTAGCGTCCGCGCGCCTTGACCGCGGTAGCGAGGAAGAAATGCGTCTTGGCGAGCCCGGGGTCGATCGTGAGCGCCTTGCGCAGGACCTCTTCGGCGCCCTCCATGTTTCCTTCCTGGATGCGCGCGCGCCCGATGTTGACCCAGCCGTCGGCGTAGCCCGGCTCCATCACCGTGACCTTCTCGAAGGCCGCCTCCGCGCCCTTGAGGTCGCCCTGCAGGAGCAGCCCGATGCCGTAGTCGTTCCAGCGCTCGCGCACGGACTTGTCCAGGAAGGGGGCGTCCGGGGGCAGGGCCGCGCCCTTGGCCGCGACCTTCAGCGTCGCCTCCGCGCTGCTCATGATCGTGGTGGGAATGCTCGGGATCTTCTTGATTCCGCCCGACACCCCGGACGTGTCGCCGGTGAAGACCCACTTGCCATCGTCGTGGTTCGGCGTCACCGACGGGTTGGGGTCGGACGCGTCCCTGACTCCAGCGAACGCCCACTGCGTGTTCCACCAGGAGAACTTGCGGTAGTTCACCTTCGCGCGCAGGCGGATGGTGTCGCCGCAATCCTCGGGGATGCGCAGACGATAGTGGATGGTGTCGGCGGCGCCGGGCGGGATGAGGCGCACGTAGGCCACCGACCGCGCCATCCAGGCGTTGCGCTTGTTGATGGGATTGCCGTGCTCGTCGAGGAGCAGGTTGCGGTAGAGGTGCGCCCCCGGATCGACGGGACCCCGCCCTTCGTCCGCCACCGCGCCGCTGTGCAGGATCACGCGACCCTTGTCGTCCACCGCCTCCAGCTCGACCCAGGCCTCCTGCGCGTCCACGGTTCCGCCGGGGAAGAAGTGGCCGACCTTGCGCGTCCGCACCACGACCTCGACACGCACGGACTCGCCGCGGCGCACTGTCGGCAGGACCTTGTCGATCGGGGCGATCACTTCGACCGGAGGATTCAGGACGGTCGGGGCGGTGCCGAAGCTCCCTGATTCCTCGCCCTGCGCGAAGGTGCTCGCGAGCTGGGGTTCGCCGCCCCGAGCGCTGGATTGGCCCTGGCTCACGGCTTCTCCCACGGGTGCGGCCTCGGCGACGCGGGCCAGGCCGAAGACGTCCACGGAGACCTGCCCGTCGCGCAGGAAGTCCTGCGTGACCTTCAGCTGCTCGGCGTCGCCGTTCACGAAGGGCAGCGCGGTGTTGGCGGCGGGGAAGCGATGGGAGTGGATCTTCCCGTCCCGGGCCGCGGGGTCCTTGGCCGCCACCAGCGGCATGTGGCAGTCGGCGCACTTCTGGGGCTTGGCCGGGTAGTAGAACGAGCGCGCGCCCTCGCCGGAGACTCCGGAGGCCTGCCAGTTGTCGTATTCGTTGAGCCCGCGAAACCAGCGGTAGCTGTTGACGGGCACGTCCAGGTGGACCTTGTGGCAGGCCGAGCAGAACTGTGCGGTCTGCTCGCGGTGGAAGCTCTTGATGAAGGTCCGGCGGTGCGGCTCCGGATCCGTATAAAGAAGATAGTCGTGGACCCTCGAGAGCACGGGGTTCTCGCTGGCGGCGAGGTCGTGCAGGGGTGGATATTCGATCGTGAAGTCGCCCTGGCCCATCGTGCTCTTCACGTGGACGATGGAATGGCAGGAGGTGCAGCTCAGGCCCGCCTGCGCTTCCGGCGTGTGGATCTGCTCCTTGATCGGGCGGTCGAAGCGGCCGTTGAAGAAGACGGCGTGGTCGTGGCAGCCCGCGCACCACTTCGAGGGCCGCGTGCCGACGACGTCCTGCATGTATTCGATGGACTTGCGGTACCACTGGTTGTTGAAGGACGAGAAGTGGTGGGCGGACGACGACCACTGCTTGTAGATCTCCTCGTGGCAGCGAGCGCAGGTCTGGCTGGTCATGAAGAAGTTCGAGGGGATCGTGCCGTTCACGTTGGTGTTCGAGGACGAGGGGAAGAACGGCGACTTGGGGCCGGCGCCTTCGCCTTCCATCGTCTCCGGGGGCAGGGCGGGGTTCGCGATGCGATAGCGCTGCGGGGCCTCCCGGCGGTCCTTCACCACCAGGATCCCGGTGGCGAGCAGGATCGCGCCCAGGACCGATAGACCGACCGCCGTGCTCGCCGTCTCTCCCGGCCGAGCGCGACGGACGACGGTGGCGAGCATCCAGCCCACGACGAGCACCGATCCGGTCACCGCAGCCGCGATGTGCAGGCGGAGCAGCCACGCATTCGCCCGTGTGGCCCCGACGACGGCGAGCGCGATGCCGGCGACGGCCGCGATCGCGAGCACCGGGGCGGCCAGCACCAGCGTCCGCGGCGACCTTCGCCATCCGGGAAACTCGCGCGCGGCCAGGAATGCGACCGCGACACCGAGCACGAGGTGGAGCGCGACGTTCGCGAAATAGAGGAGCGACGCCTCCGCCCACGCGGCCAGGTAGGCGCTGTTGGCGACCAGTAGAAGGAAAAGGGCGGGGAGCCTCTTCACGGGCGAACGTTGATCCTGTGGCGAAGGCTTGGCCGTGTCAAATTCGGACGCATGGCCGAGCCAAAGCAATCACCGGGCCAGGGTGCGCGCGATGCACGCGCTCGCCCGCATGCATCGGATCAGTGACTTGCCGCCGCGGACGCGGAGGGCGAGGCGGCCGGCGCGTTGGATTCATGCATCCGGCCGCGTAGTCCCTATGCGTGTCCCCCGGACCTTCCCGACGACGGTCCCTCGTGAGACGATGCCGCGCTCGGCATTCGAGGCGCGGCGCGACCCGGGCGCGCGGGGAGGATCGATGGCAATGTGGACGCGTGCGGTAGTGTCGATGGCGGCCGGAATGGCGATGGCGCTCGCGGCTGGCGTGGGAGCGGTGAGTGCCCAGCCCGCTCCCGCGGCGGCGCACGACCTGATGCCCGCGCCGGCCGGGTTCGAGCGGCAGGCGGGACAACTCGTGGTGGACGCGCGGTTCACGCTCGGCTCCACGGGCACCGCCGATCCGCGCATCGACGCCGCGCTCGCGCGCGCCCGCCAGCGCCTCGCCTCTCTCGGCGTGACCGTTGCGCCCCGTGCGGCCGGCGCCAAGGCCACGCTGGTGGTGGAGGCCACGGGCGCGGGGAAGGCCATCCAGGAGGTCGGCGAAGACGAGTCCTACCAGCTCACCGTCGATCCCAGGCAGGCGCGCATCACGGCCGCGAATCCCCTCGGCGTCCTGCGCGGGCTGGAGACGTTCCTGCAGCTCGCGCGCGCCGATGCCGGCCGCGTCGTCGTGCCGGCCGTCCGCGTTTCCGACCGGCCTCGCTTCGCCTGGCGCGGCCTCATGCTCGACCCCTGCCGGCGCTGGGAGCCCGTCGAGATGGTCAAGCGGACCCTCGACGGCATGGCCTCGGTCAAGCTCAACGTCCTGCACTGGCACCTCAGCGAGGACCAGGGCTTCCGCGTCGAGAGCAAGGTCTATCCGAAGCTGCACGGCCTCGGCTCGGACGGGAACTTCTATACGCAGGACCAGGTCCGCGAGGTCATCGCCTATGCGCGCGAGCGGGGCATCCGCGTCTTCCCCGAGTTCGACCTGCCCGGGCATGCGACGAGCTGGCTCGTGGGTCACCCCGAGCTCGGGGTCGTGCCCGGGCCGTTCGCCCTCGTCCGCGAGTGGGGCATCTTCGACAACGTCGTCGATCCCTCCCGGGAGGAGGTCTACACCTTCCTCGATCGCTTCTTCGGCGAGATGGCCGGGCTCTTCCCCGATGCCTACATGCACATCGGCGGGGACGAGGTCACGCCGCGGCAGTGGAACGCGAGCGTGCCCGTGCAGGACTTCATCTACCGGAACAACCTGGCCGGCGCCCACGGCATCCAGGCCCATTTCAACAAGCGCGTGAACGAGATCTTCACCCGCCATGGCAAGAAGATGATCGGCTGGGACGAGATCCAGAGCCCGGACCTGCCGAAGAACATCCTCATCCAGTCCTGGCGCGGCCCCAAGGCCCTGGCCGACAACGCGCGCAACGGTTACGACGGCATCCTCTCCAACGGCTATTACCTGGATCTCCTGTTCCCGGTGGCCGACCACTACTTGAACGATCCCGTCCCCGCGGACAGCACGCTCACCGCCGAGGAGCGCAAGCACATCCTGGGCGGCGAGGCCTGCATGTGGAGCGAGTTCGTCTCGCCGGAGACGATCGACTCGCGCATCTGGCCGCGCATGGCCGCCATCGCGGAGCGGCTGTGGTCGCCGGCCGAGGTGCGCGACCTGCCCGACATGTACCGGCGGCTCGAGATCGAGAGCGTGCGCCTGGACGGGCTGGGCATGAAGCACCTGTCGAGCTACGAGCCGATGCTCGCGCGGCTCACGGGAGGGAAGCCCACCGCGTCCTTGCGCGTGCTGGCCGACCTCGTGACGCCGGTGAAGCAGTACCGCCGCGGAGGCCAGCGCGTCTACACGTCCTCATCGGCCCTCGACCGGCTGGTGGACGCCGCCCGTCCGGACAGCGTGGCCATGCGCACGTTCCAGAACGAGCTGGACAAGTACCTGCTCAGCCCGCCCGACGCGCGCAACGACGCCGCCCTGCGCGCGATCTTCACGACCTGGCGCGACAACCACGCCGTGCTCGAGCCCATCCTGACGGCGTCGCCGCTGGGCCAGGAAGGCAGGCCGCTCTCGCGCGACCTGGCGGCGCTGGGGACCGTGGGACTGGAAGCCCTCGAATCGATCCGCGGTGGACGTCAGGCCTCCGCCGAGTGGACGGCCCGCGCCCGGGGGGTGGTGGAATCCGCCGCTCCGGCCCGCGCGGAGGTCGAGCTGTTCCCGGTGGGCGGCATGGCCAAGCTGGTCCTCGCCGCCTCCCAGCTCGATCAGCTCAAGTCGATGACCCCGGCCGACTGGAGCCGCCGGCTCGACGAGCAGCTCAAGGCCTCGATGGGGTCACGCTCGGAGCACTGATCGCAACGTCTTATCCCCCTGAAACCCCCCATCGCCGCGCCGCCGCTGCGCGGCGCCGCGCTCCTGGATCAGCTGGGTTTGAAAGACCCTTGGAGTAGGCGGCGCGCGAGCACGACTGCGCCCAGGGGCGGGTCGGCGACGGTAGCGATTGCCCCCAGCTCGCTCTTCACGTCGGCCAGCATCGCCTTGCGCAGGGCACCCCGGAGCATGAGGCCTCCGCCCAGCGCCACCGGCGGGCGGGTGAGGCGCAGGAGGCGGACGATCGTGTCGATGTGAAGGGCGAGATCGCGCGCGGCCTCCGCCACCACTTCCATCGCGGCGGGGTCGTTGCGGCCGGCGAGGTCCACCACGACCGTGGCCAGGCCCGCGATGTCCGCCGTAGTGGTCGCGGGATCGTGCACGTGCCGGATCAGCGCCGTCGGGTCCGTGAGCTTCCAATGGCGGAGGATCGCCTTCAGGAGCGCCGGGGCCTCGCGGCGCTCGTCCGCGGCCTGGGTCGCGCGGCGCAGGGCCAGGCTGGCGATGTGGTAGCCGCTGCCCTCGTCTCCGAGCAGCGGTCCCCAGCCGCCGACGCGCGCGGATTTGCCTTCCGCCGTGCGCCCGAGGCACACCGATCCCGTGCCGCTGATGAGGGCGACGCCCCAGCCCGCGGGCGTGCCCGCCGCGAGCACGAGCTCGGAGTCGTTGACCACGGCGAAGCGAGGAGCCAGGGCCTGCTCCTTCACCCACTGCGAGACCTGGGCTTCGTCGGCGGACGAGTCCACGCCGGCCAGGCCGAGGCACGCGGCTGCGATCCCGGCGGAGCGCCAGCGCCCGCTGCCGGACGCGGCGGCGGCGGCGGGCAGCGTGCCTTTCACCTGGGCCAGTGCGCCCTCGATCGCGGTGGCGATGGCCAGGAATCCCTTCTCGAGGCCGACATTGTGGAGGTTGCTGCTGGGGCCGAGCCCGCGTGCGAGGACGGTACCCCCGGCGTCCGCGATCAGGGCCTGGGTGTTGGTGCCGCCGCCGTCCACGGCGAGGAGGAATTGGGCGTCGCTCATGCGACCGCGGGGCGGGGAAGGAGAGTCATGCCGCCGCTATTGTCGGCGGAGTAGAGCCGGAGCGCGAGCGGCAAAAAAAAGGCTGCGGGCCCGAAGGCCCGCAGCCGGTGCGAAAGACGGTTTGATCCCGGCGCTAGAAGCTCAGCTTGATTCCCAGTTGCACGAGCCGCGGATCGCGGGCCGACGTGAGCTGCCCGAAGTTGCCGGGAGCGGTGGCGCTGACGATACGGGTCGCGGTCGCCGCGTTGCCGGTGTCGAAGACCACGTTCTCCGCGTTGTAGGCCAGGTTGATCTGGTCGCCGCGGAAGTTGACGTTGTTGAAGACGTTGAAGGCCTCGACGCGCAGCTGCAGCTTCAGGCCCTTTCCGAGCTTGATGTTCTTGTAGAGAGAGGCATCGGCCGTGAAGATGCCCGGGCCGTTGCAGATGTTGCGGCCGGCGGTCCCGTTCGCCCCGATCACGTGCCCGTTGAGGGTGAACGCGGCCGGGTTCAGCCACTGCGTCTGGTTCGTCGAATCGGCGAAGCAGGACACGCCCTCGACGCGGTCCGGCCGCTGGTTGGCGCCGCCGATACCGGCGATTCCGCTGAGGCCGGGGACGCTGCCGGTGACGGTGACCGGATAGCCGGTGCCGGCCTGGACGATGCTCGTGAACTCCCAGTCGCCGAGCACGTTCTTCACGAAGCCCGACTTGCCGTCGAAGGTGGGGAAGGCCCACACGAAGCTGCCGCTGAAGATGTGGGTGCGATCCGTGCCGCCGCGCGACCGGTCGAGCTGGGGCTGGGTGCTGTCGGTGAACGCGTTGTTCTGGCTGAGCCCGGGGCCGTCGGCGTTGGCGATGCCGGTGTCGGCGATGACCTTCGACCAGGTGTAGGCGAGCGAAAGAGACGAGTTGCCCCGGAAGCGGCTGTTCAGCGCCACCTGCAGGCCGTGATAGATCGAGCTGCGGTCGTGGGTCCAGAGGGCGACGTCGCCGTTGCCGATTCCTTCGATGCCGTTCAAGGGGCGATAGATCGCGCTGCCGGTCCGCGCGTAGTTCAGGCGGTTCTGGGGCAGGACCTCGTTGAGGTTGGTCTGGCCGACCAGGTCGCCGCCCTTGTTGCCGACGTAGGCGACCTCGAGGACCGTGTTGCGGATCAGCTCCTTCTGGACGGCGAGGTTCCACTGCCAGTTGTGCGAGTTCTTCGCCTCGAGCTCGAGCGCGTTGCTCGCCGCGCCGACGGAGTTCGCCGCTTCGCCCACCACCGCTCGCGTCGAGTCGAGCTGGCGCGTGACGGAGGCCGTACCCGAGAACGGGGGAGCCTGGCCGACGCCCAGGCCGGGGCTCACGCGCTCTCTCTGGTAGAAGAGGCCGAGGCCGCCGCGGACGGCCAGCTTGCCGTCGCCGCTGACGTCCCAGGCCACCCCGAGGCGCGGCGCGACGTAGGCGAACTTGATCGGCACGAGCGACCGGTTCTCCGCGTCGGTCCCGCCCGGATAGCCGAGGCCCGCGCAGGGGTTGGTCCCCGGGGGGTACTGCATGCCGTTGCAGGGCGAGTTGCCGAGCGCCGGGTTCACGGAGGCCAGCACGAAGTTGGCCTGCTGGTCGTCCGCCATGTAGGGAGGCTCGAGGTGGCTGAAACGCACGCCGAAGTCGGCGGTGACGCGCGGGCTCACCTTGTAGGAGTCCGCGATGTAGAGCTCGACGTCACGCCAGCGCTGCTGCACGCTCTTGTTGGTCCGGATCTCGGAGGTGTCCCAAACCGTGTCGCGGAGCAGCCAGTTGCCGATGGTGTTCCCGGTGTTGACGTTGGGCACGTAGCCGTTCGGCCCGAGGGCGCCGTTCGTGCCGTTGACCTGCACGGACTCCTGCGAGGTGTTGGCGGGCTCCTCGTTCTTCTTGTTGAAGCTGGCCAGGAATCCGGCCTTCACGAAGTGCTTGCCGAAGACGGCCGAGAAATCGTCCTTGAGGACGTACAGGTCCTGGTTGTTCAGCCAGGGGGCCTGGTTCCAGAGGACGCCGCCGCCGTAGGGTCCGAGCGAGCCCCAGTTCGCCATCGGCTGTCCCGCGCCGCCCTGCTGCTTGACGCTGGAGGGGAAGAGGGTGGGGAGCGCGCTGGCCAGCGCCGTGGCCTCCTCCGGGTCCGTTCCGCCTCTCGTCACCTCGATCGTATTGGCCGAATACGAGAAGGTGAGGGAGTTCGTCATCTTCGAGCCGATGTTCTGGTTGAGCTGGGTGACCAGCGACTTGCCGGGCTGGTTCCAGTTCGAGCCGACGGCCGGGAACGGATCGTCACCCCAGAGGCCCTGGTTGGCGTTGGTGGCCTTCCAGCTGTCCTGCGTGTAGCGGACCATCAGGCGCGTGCTGTTGGTGACCGACCAGTCCGCGCGTCCGTGGAACTGGTGGTAGTCGATGGGCGCCGCGACCGCCTCCACCCAGTTGGTGCAGCTTCCGCCCGTAGGGGTCGTGTTCGGCAGGGACATCAGACCCATCATCAGCTTGCCCGCGGGGCTGATGCGGTTGGCCGGGATGATGTTGCCGGGGAAGGCCCGGCCGGTCAGGGGATCGATCGGCTTCGCTTCCGAGCAGCCGGGGACGCCGGCCCCGCTGAAGTCGCCGTTGCGCTCGGCCGCGCTGGGCACGAACGAGGTGCGCACTTCGGTGCGCTGGTCCTTGGCCTTCTCGTAGGAGCCGAAGAAGTGCAGCTTGTCCTTGATGATCGGACCGCCGAAGGTCCCGCCGAAGTCGTCCCACTTCAGGGGCGCCTTGTCCTGTCCGGCCTGTTTCAGGAAGAAGTCGGTCGACATGAGCCCATCGCGGCGGGCGAAGTAGTAAGCGCTGCCGTGGAAATCGTTGGTGCCGCCGCGGGTCACGATGTTGATCTGCGCGCCGCCGGCCTGCCCGAACTCGGCGCCGTAGTTGTTGCGCTGGATCTTGAACTCCTCGATCGCGTCCACGGAGGGGTAGACGAGGATCGTGCGGTTGGACCCGTGATCCACGTTGTCCGCGCCGTCCACCAGCCAGAGGTTGGAGGTCGTGGAGCCGCCGCTGACGGAGATGTCCGAGCCGCCGGCCAGACCCTTGTCCTTGGTGTTGAGACCCTCCGTCGCGATGACGCCGGGCTGGAGCAGGGTGAGCTGGAGGAAGTTGCGGCCGTTGAGCGGCAGCTCGCGGGCCTCTTCTCCGGTCACGAGGCCGGAGACGTCCGCGCCGACCGTCTTCACGGCGACGGCGGCGACCTCGACGTCCACCACCTCGGTCACCCCGCCGGGCGCGAGCTGCACGTTCACGTTGCGGACGTCCGCGACGTTGAGCGTGACCTTGCTGCGCACCTCGGTCTTGAACCCGGGCGACTCCACCTCGATACGATAGGAGCCGACAGGGACGTCGGGGAACGAGTAGTTCCCATCCGAGTTCGTGGTCACCGAGCGGCTGACGCCGGTGGCCTCGTTCTTGAGGGTGACCTTGGCCCCCGAGATCACGGCACTCGTCGGATCGGTGACCGTGCCTCGAACGGAGGCCGTGAACTTCTGGGCCAAAGCGGGCGAAGCCCACAAGAGCAAGAGCCCCAGGACGGACCAAAGGGAGTGTCTGCGCATTGGACGGCCTCCGGTTCGGTTAGTTAGACTTGTTTAAAAAGTGCTGCGGGAGTTTTTAGACCCATAGGGATTCCGTGTCAAGCTCTTTTTTTAAGGACCTTTCATATGCTCCGTCCCCTCGCACCTCCGGAAGAGTGATCACCCTGGCGCGGACGATGCTCCGGCCCATCCCGATCTCACTCAGTGGCTTGGTCCTGGCCGGACTTCTGTCCTCCCGGGCGGCCGCGGAGGTTGCCCCCGGCGCCGTCACCCTCTTCGATCGATCGATCGCGGCGGCGGAAGCGAGTCTCCGGGCCGGCCATGCCGAGGAGGCCGAGAAGAAATATCGCGAGGCCATTGGGGAGGGGTGGCTGCTGCTGGGGACCATCGACCGCATCGAGGAAAGGCTGCCCGAAGCGGAAAGCGCGTTCCGTGCCGCGGCCACGGAGGGCAGTTCTCGCGCCCGGGAGGCACTTGCGTTCCTGCTCGTGCAGCGGGGGGAGTCTGCGGAAGCGGTCGAGATCCTGCGCGACCTCGCGGCGCGAGATCCGAAGAACCTCGAGGTCGCCTTCGCCCTGGCCGATGCCTACCTGGCACGAAAGGAAGTCGAGCCCGCCGCCCGTCTTTTCGCGCAGATCGTCGAAGCCCGCCCCATCCCGCAGACGCACGTCCTGATCGGCGGCGCCTATCGCGACGCGCGCGAGTTTGCGCGGGCCGAAGCCGAGCTCGAGGCGGCGTTGAAGCTGGATCCACGTGTGCGGCGCGCCCACTACCTCCTGGCGATGGCGATCCTCGACCAGAAGGGGAGCGCCGGGGTCGAGCAGGCCGTTCCGCACTTCCAGGCCGAGCTGCGCCTCGCGCCGGAGGATCCGGCGGCGAACCTGGAATTGGGCGTGGCGCTCGTGGAGGGACAGCGCGCGGCGGAGGCGGTGGTCCCCCTGGCCGTTGCCGTCCGCTCCGGACCGCCCTCCGCCCGGACGTATTACTACCTGGGCCGCGCGCAGGTCGGAGCGGGCCAGCCGTCGGCGGCGGTCGCGTCGCTCAAGCGTGCCCTCGAGCTCTCGGGCGACCAGGGCGGCAACGCGCAGGCCTTGCGCGGGATCCACATCCAGCTCGGTCAGGCGCTGCGGGCGATCGGCCAGGCCGACGAGGCGGCCGCTCACTTCGCCGAGGCGGCGCGGCTCTCGGGCCAGCAGGCGGGGGAGGAGCGAGACCAAATGGCCCGGCATCTGTCGGACGCGCCAGCCGCTCCCGCGGCGAAGAGGCCACTGCCCGTGCTCGAGTCCACGCCCCTGGCCGGCCTTCCCGCACCGCAGCGACACGAGCTGAGGAGCCGGGTGAAGGTCGCCCTCACGCGGGCGTACTTGAACCTGGGAGTGATGGAGGCGCAGGGAGAGCGTTTCGCGGCGGCGGCGGATCTCCTGGAGAAGGCGGCGGGACTCGACCCCGACTTCCCGCAGGTCCAGTCCGCGCTGGGAGTGGCGCACTTCAACGCGCGGCAGTTCGACCAGGCGACGGGGCCGCTCACCCGCGCGGTGGCGGCCCAGCCGGCGGATCTCGGACTGAAGCGCATGCTGGCCCTGGCCTGGCTCAACACCGAATCGTTCGCCAAGGCGGCCGAGCTCCTGCGGGACGATCCGGAGCGGGAGACCGACTCCTCGCTCGCATTCGCGTACGGCATGGCCCTGGTCAAGAGCGATCGGCCCGCCGACGCGGAACGCGTGTTCGCGCAGCTCCTGCGCACGCACGGCGACTCGGCGGAGCTGAGCGTGCTGCTGGGCCAGGCGCATGCGCAGCAGGGGGACTTCGCGGCCGCCATCGAGACGCTGCAGCGAGCCATTCAGCTCCGGCCGGACGTGCCGGAAGCCCACTCGACTCTCGGCATCATCTACCTGCGGCAGGGCCGGTTCCCGGAGGCGGAGACGGCCTTGAGGGCGGAGCTCAAGGCGCACCCTTCCGACCTCGTCGCGCAGCAGAACCTCGCGTCCGTCCTCGATCTGCAGCAGCGCGGCGAGGAGGCGGTCGTCCTCCTCCGCGGCGTGGTCAAGGCGAAGCCCGAGCTGTCGGACGCGCGCTACCTGCTCGGCAAGATCCTCCTCGCGCAAGGTGCGGCCGTGGAAGCGGTCGAGCACCTGAAGGCGGCCGCGGAAATCGCACCGCGCGATGCCAACATCCACTACCAGCTCGGCAAGGCGTATCAGAAGCTGGGCAAGGCGGACCTCGCCGAGCAGGAGTTCGAGCGGTTCCGAGAGCTCAAGGCCGCGAAATAGGACCGGGCGGCTCTACTTCAGCTCGGTGACTTTCAGGATCTGATCGGCCTGGACGTTGGTGAGTGTCTGCGTCTTCCCCGAGGGCCAGGAGAGCGTCAGCTCGCGGACGACCGTGTCCGTGCCCAGGCCGAAATGGACGCGGCGGTCCGAGGCACACCCGTAGCCGACGGAGGTGTTCACCTCGCCGTACTGGGTCCCCGAGCTGGCGACGAGCTTGATCTTCGTCCCCGATCCGTCGCGATTGCTCGTGGTGCCCGCCGGGTCCACGACGAGCCAGTGATGGCGCGCCGGCGAGACGTTGCGCCACAGCTCGATCGGCCCGTCGAGGGCGGTGACGACCACGTCCACGCGGCCGTCGCCGTCGATGTCCCCGAAGGCCGCCCCGCGGTGCACGGCCTTGCGCGCGAAGGAAGCGCCCGCCCCCGCGCTCCCATCCGCGAACCGTCCGTCCTCGAGGTTGAGGAGGACCGCGTTGGCCATGGGAACCCGCTCGCCGAAGCGGCCCTTCGGGTCCATGACGTCGGCGGCGGCCACGAACAGGTCCTTCCAACCGTCGTTGTTGAGGTCGACGATTCCGTTTCCCCACCCCGAGCGTGCGCGCGTGGCCGTGGCGACGCCGGACCGCGTGGTGATCTCCTCGAACATCGCCTTTCCGACGTTCCGGAAGAGCGGGAACGTCTCGTTGCTGAGCGCCGTCTGGAAGACATCGGGCCAGCCGTCGTTGTCGACGTCACCTGCGGCGGCCCCCATCCCGGACACGGCCTCCCCGCGGTCGGGGAAAGCCACGGCGCGATCGAAAGCCGATTCCTTGAACGTGCCGTCACGCCCGTTCATGAAGAGGGACGACGGCAGCGTGTCGTTGGACACGAACAGATCGACCCACCCGTCACCGTCGAAGTCGGCGGCCCCGATCCCCATCCCTTTGCCGACGTGCGCGCGAATCCCGGACGGAGCCGACACGTCGGTGAAGGTGCCGTCGCCGTTGTTGTGTAAAAGCGAGTTCGGGAGTCCCTGGTATTGCTTGGGGTGGCAATAGTCGGGCTGGGCGGGGTCGCCGCAGAGCGGCTCCTTGGCCGGGTCCCACACGCAGTAGTTGGACACGAACAGGTCGAGCCGGCCGTCGTGGTCGTAGTCGACGAACGCGGCCGCCACCGCCCAGAGCGTGCCGTAGGTGGGATCGGGACGGGCCAGACCCGCGGCCTCGGTCACGTCGCTGAAGGTGCCGTCGCCGTTGTTGCGGAAGAGCGAGTTCCTCCGCAATCCCGCCACGAAGATGTCGGGGTCGCCGTCGTTGTCGTAGTCGCCGGTCACGACGCCCAGGTCGTAGCCGCGGCCGGCCACGCCCGCCTTCTCGGTGACGTCGGTGAAGCGCCCGTCCGCGCCCTGGTGATAGAGGCGGTTCCAGTATTCGGGCCCCGTCTTCCGCAGGCCGTCGATGGGCGCGCCGTTGACGGCGTAGACGTCGAGGCGGCCGTCGCCGTCGTAGTCGAGGAGGGCGACTCCCGACACCATCGTCTCCGGCTGATGGCGGCGCGCGGTCCGCCCGGAGTTGGTGGTGAACTGCAGCCCGCGAGCGGCGGCCACCTCCTCGAAGACGACCGGCTCGACGCGCTCCGGCGCAGCCGCCCAGGTGACCGCGCCGGCCAACGAGAGGAGGAGGACGAGCCGACCCGCGGGAGACATCTCTCGTGGGACGCTAGCCGCCGCTGTCTGGCCCTGTCAACCGCGCCTAGAATGGATCGATTGCGGATCGCGCTCGTCCTTCTCGCGGTGCTGGCCGTGTCCAGGCCGGCCGGTCCGGCGGAGTCGAGCGCCACCGCCGCCCTCGATCTCGCCATCGCCCAGGCCCAGGCCAGCCTCCAGAAGGGCGACATCGCGACGGCGCAGCTCCACTACGGCCGCGCGCTCTTCGAAGGATGGCTCGCCCTCGCGACGCTCGAGCGGCTCGCCGGACGGCTGCCCGAGGCCCGAGCGGCCGTCGAGAGCGCCGCCACGTCCGCCCCGGGCGACGCGAGCGCCACCCGCGTGCTGGCCAGCGCGTGGCGCCGGGTGGGGGAGCCCGAGCGGGCGGTGAAGGTGCTCGACGCGAGGCCGGCGGGAGTGGCGGAGGATCCGGAAGCCGCCTTCCTGCTCGGCACCGAGTACCTGTGGCTGAAACAGAGCGCTTCCGCGGAGAGGCTCTTCGCCCAGGCGCTTGCCGCGCGCCCTCTCCCGCAGCTCCACGTGCTCATCGGCCGCGCGTATCGCGATGCCGGTGAATACGAGCGGGCGCGCCGTCACTTGCGCTCGGCCCTGGCCGAGGACCCTGGCGTGCGCCACGCGCACTACTACCTGGGCATGACGGCCCTGGCCGACGGAGCGAGCGGGCCCGACCGCCTCGACGTGGCCATCGCGGAGTTCCGGGCCGAGCTCGCCCTCTCTCCCACGGACCCGCTCTCGAACGACCAGCTCGGCGTGGCCCTCCTCGACGCCGGCCGCGCGGCGGAGGCGCTGCCCGCGCTCGAGATCGCGGCCAAGGGGGATCCACGATTCCTGAGCGTTTCCCACCTGGGCCGCGGGCAGCTCGCGCTGGACCGGCCCGCGGACGCCGCGGCCTCGCTGCGTCGCGCTCTCGTGCTTGCCGCGCAGCAGGGAGCGGGCGCGGCCGATCTACGCACGATCCACTACCAGCTCGCGCTCGCCCTGCGGAAGCTGGGGGACGCGCCGGGGGCGGCGGAGCACTTCGCCGCCGCGCGGCGGGCCTCGGCGGAGGACGGCGCGGAGGGGACTCTTCCCGGGGAGGCGTCGGGGGAGAGCGCCGAAGGAGCGATGGGTGACGCGTCGTCCCTGACGGACCTGCCGGCTCCGCGGCGCGACGAGGTGGCGCGCCACGTCAAGGCCGAGCTGGCGCGCACCTACCTGAACCTGGGCGTGATCGAAGCGCAGGCGCAGCGCTTCACCGAGGCCGCGCAGCGCTTCGAGAAGGCGGCCAGCGTCGACCCCGCGTTCCCGCAGGTGCAGTCGTCGCTCGGGATTGCCTATTTCAACGCCCGCGAGTTCGGGCGCGCCGTGGCTCCGCTCGAGCGCGCGCTGGCCGCGAGCCCGGGGGAGCGCGGCCTGGCGCGCATGCTGGCCATGGCCTGGCTCAACACCGAGGACTACGCCAAGGCCGCGGACCTGCTGCGTGACGATCCCGAGCGTGACGCGGATCCCTCGCTCCAGTTCGCCTACGGCATGGCCCTCGTGAAGAGCGAGCGCGCGGCGGAGGCGGAGCAGGTCTTCGCACGTCTCCTGCGCGCCCACGGAGATTCCCCGGAGCTGAGCGTGCTGCTCGAGGCCTTGCGCGCGGAGACCGCCGCCCACCCGTCCGACCTGCGCGCGCAGCAGGACCTGGCCGTCGTGCTCGACCTCCTGCAGCGGGCCGACGAAGCGGTGCCGCTGCTGCGCCGGGTGGTGGAATCGAGGCCCCAGCAAACGGGGGCGCAATACCTCCTCGGCAAGATCCTCCTCGCCCAGGGCGCCGCCGGCGAGGCCGTCCTCCATCTGGAGGCGGCGGTGAAGGCCTCGCCCGACGACGCGAGCGCGCACTACCAGCTCGGCCGCGCCTACGAGAAGCTCGGGCAGCCCGCGCGCGCCGAACGCGAGTTCGAGCGCTTCCGGGAGCTGAAGGCGCAGCGATGAGCCGACTCTCGAAGGCGGCGGCCGCGCGGATGTGGCCGCTGGCTCTCCTCGCCGCGCCCGCGCTCTTCGCCCAGGCCCCGAGCGCCGAGCCCTTCCGCCTGCTCTTCCGCGACGTCACGCGCGAAGCCGGCATCACCTTCGCGCATCACGCCGCCCCCGACAAGAAATACATCGTCGAGTCGATGAGCGGCGGAGTGGCCCTCCTCGATTACGACAACGACGGTCGCGTCGACATCTATTTCACCGACGCCCTCACCGTGGCCACGGCCAGGGACCCGAAAGCCGCGCGCAGCACGCTGTATCGCAACCTCGGCAACGGCCGGTTCGAAGACGTCACGGACAAGGCGGGGATCGGTCACCCGGGCTGGGCCATGGGCGTCTGCACCGCCGACGTGGACGGTGACGGCTGGGAAGACATCTACGTCACCGGCTTCGGCCGCAACGCTCTCTATCGCAACGACCACGACGGCACCTTCACCGACATCGCGGAGAAGGTCGGCCTCGGCGGCGGGGGCTGGTCCGCGGGCTGCGGCTTCGCCGACTACGATCGGGACGGCCGGCTGGATCTCTTCGTCAGCCGCTACGTGAAGATGGATCTCGGCAACCTGCCGGAGTTCGGCCAGGGCAAGACCTGCACGTATCGCGGCATCGCCGTGCAGTGCGGGCCGCGCGGCCTGCCCGGGGAGTCGGACTTCCTCTTCCACCAGGGCGGCGACGGCCGCTTCACGGAGGTGAGCGAGAAGGCGGGCGTCGCCGACGCCCGGGGCTATTTCGGAATGGGCATCGCGTGGTTCGACTCCAACGACGACGGGTGGCCGGACCTCTACGTGGCCAACGACTCCGGGCCGAACTACCTCTACCTGAACCAGAAGAACGGCACGTTCAAGGACGCGGCCTTCGCCATGGGCGTCGCCGTGAGCGAGGACGGCGGCGAGCAGGGCAGCATGGGCGTGGCCCTGGGCGACTACGAGAACGTGGGACGGCAGAGCCTGTACGTCACGAACTTCGCGGAGGAGTACAAGGCGCTCTACCGCAACGACGGCGACCACTTCACCGACGTCTCGTTCCGGTCCAGGACCGCGGCCAGCAGCCTGCCCTACGTGGGCTGGGGCACTTCGTTCTTCGACTACGACAACGACGGCTGGCTCGACCTCATCGCGGTCAACGGCCACGTGTACCCGCAGCTCGGAGAGGCCAACCTCGGCGCGTCCGCCGGATACCACCAGCGGAAGCTCCTCTATCACAACCGGGGTGACGGGACGTTCGACGAAGTGGGGGACCAGTTCGGGCCCGTCTTCACGGAGAAACGGGTGAGCCGGGGTCTCGCCGTCGGGGATCTCGACGACGACGGACGGCTCGACGTCGTGATCAACGACCTCGACGCCGCCCCCCAGATCCTCCACAACGAGCTGGCGGGTGCGGGCAATTGGCTCCTGGTGAAGCTGAAGGGGAAGGGGCGGAACACCGACGCCATCGGCGCCGTCGTGACGGTGAAGGCGGGCAAGCTGACGCAAACGCGAGTCGTCCAGAGTGGGACGAGCTATCTCTCGCAGGACGACATGCGGCGCCATTTCGGTCTGGGCTCCGCGGCGCAGGCGGACTCCGTCGAGGTGAAATGGCCCGACGGCACCGTCTCACGCCTGCCGAACGTGAAGGTGAATCGCCTGGTGGAAATCCCGCAGCCTTGAGCCGCGTCCCTACTGCGGCTCGACGACGCGCAGCGTATCGTTGACCTTCAGGCCCTGCGTCACGACCTGGCGACGTCCCGACGGCCAGGCGACTTCGACGCGATCGACCTTTTGCGCGTCCCCGAGGCCGAAGTAGAGCGGCAGGGCACTCTGGGAGAGATAGCCCGACTTGCCGTCGTTGGGCTTCACGTAGACGCGTCCCCCCGCACGGACGCGGACCATCGCGCCCAGGCCATCGCGATTGGACCTCCTGCCGGTGAGGACGACCTTCAGCCAGTGGGGCCGGGTGCGCTGCGCGAGGTCGCTCACCAGGACCATGGGCTCGGAGTGGAGGTCGTTGGTGACGATGTCCAGGTCGCCGTCGCCGTCGATGTCCACCATCACGGAAGAGCGGCTGGTGAGGGGGCTGACCACCGTCACCGTTCCCGTCCGGCCCTGGCAGGCGGGGCTGTCCTTGCCTTCCGTCGCGCAGTCCAGATCGCACAGCGGGGTGTGCGTCCGGCCGTCGCGCCTTGGCTCGATCCCGAGTACGAACTCCGCGTCGTCGAACTTCCGGCCGCGGTCGTTGAGGAGCATCGAGTTGATTCCGTACCGGAACGGAAATCCCATGCCGGAGGTGATGAAGACGTCGTCCCAGCCGTCGGCGTTCACGTCACCGACGCTGAAGCCCCAGGGCCAATAGTTCTCGAAGCCCAGCTGGTCGGAGACCTCCTCGAACTTCCCGCCCCCGAGGTTGTGGTAGGCCGCGTTGCCCCAGATGTTGTTCGCGCCGCCCTGCAGGTACGAGTCCGGCCAGGTCATGTGTGACTTGGCCTTTTCCCCGTCCGGGCCGGCCTCCTCGCTCATGTCCGAGTGCATGTCCGTCACGAAGAGGTCCAGGCGACCGTCGTTGTCGTAGTCGAAGAACTTCACGCCCATGGCGCCCCAGGGCGTCTTCGGGAAGTAGGCCTCCGTCTTCTCGACGAAGGTCTTCCCCCCTACGTTCTCGAAGTAGTGGTTGTCGCCCTGCATGTTCAGCACGTAGACGTCGGGGCGGCCGTCGTCATTGACGTCCGCGAAGGTCGCGTCGCCGCACCAGCCGCGCGGGCGAAGGCCCGTCGAGTTCGTCACGTCGGCGAATCGATTGCCGCCCAGGTTCCGATACAGGACCGGGGACTCGAACCGATCCGGGTGAAGGTGTCCCGAGAACGCGTCCTCCAGCCCCACGTATTCGCCGTCCGGACCCTTCTCGTCGTTCGTGTACTTCCCCACGTTGCACACGAACAGGTCGAGCCGCCCGTCGCCGTCGTAGTCGAAGAAGACGGCGCCCGAGGAATGAGCGACCAGTCCCACCCCGGCCGCCTCCGTGACGTCCTTGAAGCGGCCCTTCCCGTCGTTCTCGAAGAGCACGTTGCCGCCGCGCACGGTGGTGACGAAGAGGTCCTCGTCACCGTCGTTGTCGATGTCGGCGAAAGACGCCGTGACGCCGATCCGCCCACGAAGGGCGACCCCGGCCTCTTCCGTG
>Ga0207648_10002588_pt1 | contig 19369 bp, 21 predicted proteins | sample KBSMisM32_FD_184310 | JGI IMG/M metagenome (GOLD analysis project Ga0207648, IMG submission 184310) | Miscanthus rhizosphere microbial communities from Kellogg Biological Station, Michigan, USA - KBS Miscanthus M3-2 (SPAdes) (version 2) | ecosystem: Host-associated > Plants > Roots >...
GGTCGCCGGAAGACCCGACAACGTGATCGGCGGCGGAATGGTCTGCGCCGACGCGGACGAGCCGTTCTGCGAGCACGACGACACCGCGAGCGCCAAAACGGGAAGGGCGAGCAGCAACGATTGGGATGCGGCTCGCCGATTCATCGCACGGCGATTTTAACCGATCGTCCTCTCAGAAAGACGGCAAATCGAACCAGACCGTCAGCGCGTACTTGATTCCGTCCACGAGCTGCGACGTTTCATGCGGATGGGTGACAAGCGAGGGCCACACCAGCATGTCGCCGACGGCGAGCGCCGAGTTGTCGAAGTCCTGTCGGGGGAACACCAGATCCGCGCCCGCGTAGCCCTCGTTGAGCTTGATCGACCCGGAGACCTGGGCGACATCGTGGTGGATTCGCAGCGCCTCTTGCTCGCCCGGGGCGTACCGGATCACGAATGCGTCGCGCAACCCGTAGTAGTCGACGTACGGCCACACCGTCTGCAGCTGCGGCCAGATCCGCACGCCGAAGTCCTCCTGCACGGCCTCGAACAGGCGCGGGCTGATGACCGCGAGGGACACCTCGTGGCCGGGCACCGGGTCGTCGGGCTGCGGCTCGAACACGCCGACGGCCTCGGCGGCACGCACCACGAGGTCGCAGAACTGCGGTGTCCAGCACGGCACGACGTACAGATCGGACCCGACCTCGGCGATCCCTGTGCGTCCGTCGGAGAAACCGCGATAGCCGAGCAGTTGCTGCAGATCGTCGAACATCTCCGAGATCGTGTCAGAGTTCGTCGACGGTCAACTGCCATGCAGTCGTGGGCATGCAGTCGGGATCGAACACGTCGAGCAGCTCGCCGGCCGACGTCGGGCGCCCGCCCGTGTCGATGCCGAGGCTGGACGCCAATCTGGCGCAGACATCGCTCGGCGAACGACCGCGCCTCGCCAGGTCGTCGAGTGTCACGGCTCCGTGCCGCTTGGCCAGACGGTTGCCGTCCGGTCCGAGCACCAGGGGCACGTGCGCGTACTCGGGCACGGGAAGGTCGAGCAGTCGCTGCAGCTCGATCTGCCGCGGAGTGGCCGCGATCAGATCGTCGCCGCGCACGACCTGGGTGACGCCCTGCACCGCATCGTCCACGACCACCGCGAGGTTGTACGCGGGCACGCCGTCGTTGCGCTGCACGACGACATCGTCGAGTCGGGCGGTATGGGTACCGCTGAACAGGTCGTCGAACGACACATCGCGACCATCGGTACGCAGTCGCAGCGCCGCCCTCCGCCCGGCGTCGAGAAAGGCGTTGCGTTGCGTCGACGTCACCTGTCGACAGGTGCCCGGATAACGACCGTCCGGATCCGAACCGTGTGGTGCCTGCGCGGCATCGCGTATCTCCCGGCGTGTGCAGAAGCACTCGTAGACGTGTCCTCCGGCGCGGAGTCGTTCGATCGCGGCGCGATACAGGTCGAACCGTTCCGATTGGCGAACGACGACACCGTCCCAATCGATGCCGATGGCGCGCAGCGACGCCAACTGGTCGACCTCGTGTTCTCGGGAGGACGTCACCCGGTCGAGATCCTCCATCCGCACGATGAAGTCGCCCTCGGCACGCCTGGCCATCAACCATGCCACCAGCGCAGTACGCAGATTCCCCAGGTGCAATGGGCCGGTCGGGGACGGAGCGAATCTTCCGCGCACTCCACGAGTCTGGCCGACATTGACCTCAGGTCGGAGCCCTGACCGGCCGATAACAACGAAGGACACGGTCGACGGTCGAGGAGAACCAGTGGCGCAGGCGGGATCGCCGACGAGGGACGAGAGCGAATGCATGCAGGAACGTGCGTTGACGCCTGTCGTCGACAACATGGCCATCGCGCCGTTCTGGCTGCTGCCGTTCACCGTGCTGGTCAGCACGATGACGAAGGACCAGAACAACATCTTCAGGTTGAGGTGGTGGATGGCTGCGGCCGCATTGGCCACGGCGCTGATCACCGCCGGTGTCGCCGGTTACCGCCATCACGTCCGCACCTCGCCCGGCCGCGTGCCCTCGACGACCCCGCGATCGATCGTCATGCTGTTGCGCATCGGACTGATGTCCATGGGTGTGCTGTTCGGCATGACGACGTGGGTGGCCAGTTCCGCCTCCGTCGAAATGGTGATGCTGTTCGCCGTGTTCCCGACGACCGCGAGCGCGATCGCGGCGATGCTCACCGCCGGTCGCCGCGACATGTTCGCCAGCTTCTTGCTGCCCGTGGTCGCCTTGTCGTCGTACACCCTGATGACCTCGGCCGACCCGCGCTTGCGCAGCCTCGCCGTTCTGTGGGTGTTCTATTCGACGGCGCTCGTGGTGATCCATTCGACGCTGAGCAAGACGGTGCGAACCGCGATCGCACTGCAGAAGACGAGTGAGGATCTGCTCGCCGAGATCGAGCGCGACCAGATCCAACTGACCGAGACCAACACCGAGCTGGCGTCGACGATCGAACAGCTCACCACACAAGCGACGCACGACGCGCTCACAGGGCTGCTCAACCGACGCGGGATGTTCGAGACGCTCGAAGGTCTCATCAGCGACGACCCCGACCAACCGGTCGGTGTGTTGTTCTTGGACCTCGACCGCTTCAAGGCGGTCAACGACACGCTGGGCCACCGCGGCGGCGACCACTTCCTGCGGATCGTGTCCGATCGCATCGCCAGGTGCGTGAAGTCCAAGGGAGTTGCCGGCAGGATCGGCGGCGACGAGTTCGTCGTCGCTCTGCCGGGCTTCAGCGACCAGTCGACGATGGCCGTCGCCCACCAACTGCTGGGTGTGCTCGGCCAGGCGATCCACGCCGCCGGACGAGAGCTGCCCTGCTCGGTCAGCATCGGAATCGCACACACGCCGACGCACGGGGCCAATGTCAGCGAGGTGTTGGCCAACGCCAACGTCGCGTTGTATCGGGCGAAGTCGAGCGGACGCAGCCGGGTTGTCCACTTCGACACCGAGTTGGCTCGCGAGAACAGCGATCGAATCGACCTCGAACTACGGCTGCGCCGGGCCATCGACGACGGCGACATCGTGCCGTTCTTCCAGCCCGAGCTCGACGCCAGCACGGGGATGATCGTCGGCGCCGAACTGCTGGCCCGGTGGGTGCAGCCCAACGGGACGGTCGTCGCGGCGAACGAGTTCATGGACCTCGCGGTGAACGCCGGTCTGCTCGATCGGGTCACCGAGCGCGTCTTCGGAGGTGCGCGTCGTCAGATCCGCCGCCTCGCCGTGCTCGGCCTGCCGGAAGGGTTCCGGTTCCGTGTCAACCTCGCGCCGCATTCGACCGAGCGTCCGTGGCGTGACAACCCGATCGACCTACTCGTCAAGGGCATCGACCCGCACCTGTTGACCGTCGATGTGCGCGAGTCCTTCGTCAACGTCGATCTGCCGTCGGCGGCTGCCAACCTCACCGAGTTCCGGGCCCGTGGTGGTCGCGTCTGCCTCGACGACTTCGCCCAGGGCGTGTCGTCGTTGAGCATGCTGCGACGCCTCCCGCTCGACGAGGTGCGCATCGACCGGATCTCGATCGACACGATCACGACCCATCCGCACGACCGCGCCATCGTCCGCTCGATCATCGCGTTGACGCGAGAGATCGGCCTCGAGGTCACCGCCGACGGTGTCGAGACGGCAGCCCAGGCGGATGCGTTGATCGCCCTCGGTTGCGTCCGTCAACAGGGCCACCTCTATGCGCCGGCGCTTCCCGAGGAAGGCTTCGAGAACTACCTGCTGCGTCGCCTCGCCGAGCAGTACGTGCAGGCGCGGGACAAAGCGCCGACCTGGGACACGCACGAATTGACCTGACGTGCTTGACTAGGCCGATGTCATCCGAGGAGCCGCCGCGCCCCGTTCTGCTCACCGACGAGTTGCGTGCCCAACTGAATTCCGTGTCGACCGCGACGCTGACCAACCAACTGCAACGCAAGGGAATCCGTTCCACGTTCCTCACCGGACTGAAGCCGATCAAACCGGGTCAACGGATGCTCGGTTACGCCCACACCTTGCGATTCGTGCCCATCCGCGAGGATCTCAACGCGCAGTTCACGTCCGGCCAGAACGCGCAACGACGGGCGATCGAGAGCATGGCGCCCGACGAGGTGTTGGTGATCGAAGCCCGCGGCGAACCCGACGCCGGAACGTTTGGCGACGTGTTCGCGTTGCGGGCCCTGCGCCGCGGCGCGAGCGGAATGATCACCGATGGCGCGGTGCGCGATACGCCGGCGGTTGCCGACCTGGACATTCCCGTCTACCACGGCGCGTCGCACGCGGCCACGTTCAGCCGCACCCACATGCCACTCGAGCATCAGATCCCCATCGCCTGCGCGGGTGTCACCGTGATGCCCGGCGACATCATCGTCGGCGACGGTGAAGGCGCGGTCGTGATCCCGCCGTCATTGGTTGTCGAGCTGGCCGCTTCATCGGTGCAACAGGAGGCGGAGGAGTCGTGGGCGCTCGAACGAGTCGACGCCGGCGAGAGCACCATCGGCGTGTTCCCCGTTTCCAAGGAACGGCGGCCGGAGTTCGAGGCGTGGCAGGCCGCGCGTCACGGCAAGGAGTCGTGACGATGCCGCGCCGTTCGATCGAGATCAAGAGCTTCGTGCACGTCAACCCGATTCCGGCGGCGTCACGTGTCGGACCGTTGCTGGTGTCGAGTGTGATCGCCCCGCGTGATCCAGGCGAGCAGACGGTGCCCGACACGCCCGAAGGTCAATACGCAAACCTGTTCCATCACATCGGCGAGATCCTGGCCGAGGCCGGAGCCGACTGGCGGCACATCGCCCGCATCACGTTCTACGTGCCCGACCTGTCGTTCCGCGACAGCTGCAACCCGATCTGGGTCGAGCACTTCCCCGATGCCGACTCCCGCCCGGCACGGCACACCCAGATGGTGGCCAACAGCAAGGTCGCCACTTGCGAGTTCATCGCCTACATCGACGACTGACATCGCAGTCGGTCAACGGGCGCGGAACGTGACCTCGCCCAATCCCATGTTGAACAGCGCATCGACGTTGTCGCCGGGTTGGAACGGGATCGCCTTGATGAACGAGCCCGACAGGATGACGTGACCGGCTTCCGGCGTGACGCCGTACTCGTGCAACTTGTTGACGAGCCACGCGACCGCGTTGATCGGATTGCCCATCACGGCGCGGGCCATGCCGCTCTCTTCGATGTCGCCGTTGATCGACAGCGTGGCACCGATGTTGCGCACGTCGATGTCCTTCAACTTCGTCGGGTTCGCGCCGAGGATCACCAAGCCGCACGCGGCGGCGTCGGCGATGCTGTCGATCAACGTGTTCGGGCCACGGCCCTTCTGGCGCGTGTCGACGATCTCGATGGCGGGCAGCACGAAGTCGGTCGCTCGGATCACGTCGGCGACGTTGACCGCCGGACCGGCCAAGGGCTCGCGTAGAACGAACGCCAACTCGACTTCGACGAGCGGGCGGTTCATCGTGCTGCGCGGCACGATGCTGCCCTCCATCACGAACCAGTTGTCGAACATCGTGCCGTAGTCGGGCTCGGTGGCGTTGGTCAGCGCGCGCATCGCCTTCGACGTCAGACCGATCTTGTGGCCCTTGATCACCCGGCCGGCAGCGACCTTGAGCTCGGTGACCGCCTGCGAGATGCGATACGCATCCTCGACTTGGGCGTCGGGGTATGTCTCGGAGATCGGCGTGATCGGCACGTTGTCGAGCTCCGCTTGGTACAGCGCCTGCGCGGCAGCGGACACGTCGGCATCAGAGAGTTGTGGCACGCAGGAAACCTAGCGACCACGTCGTCAGGGCTTGCGGCCGAACGCGGCGAGCAGACTCGCCTGAGTCTCCTCGTCGATCGACGCGGCGGGCACGTAGTCGTCCCCGAACGCACCACTGCCCTGAAGGAGTGACAGTTGCGGGCGAGCCACGTCCCAACAGGCCGCGACCAACTGCGGATCGAGATCGGTCGATTGGCCGGTGGCGGTCGCGAGATCCCAGCCGTGCACCAACACGTCGATCAGCCGATGCCCGGCGTAGATCGAGCCGGGCACCGGGCCGTACGACACCGCGCACGGCGCATCGAGGGCACCCGGTGCCTCGAAGGCGTTCGCGGCTGCCGCGGCAGACGCGTCGTAGGCCGCCGTCGGGTCCGTGCCCAACACATCGCCGTCGAGCGTCGCGCCGACGTCGTCGATCGTGCGGCCGCTGGCCAACTGCGCGGCCCACAGGTTTCCGGCAACGATGTGGTTCAACAGTTCCCGCACGTTCCAGTCGGCGCACGGCGTGGGCAGGTCCCACTGATCCGCGCCGATGCCGGCGACCAACGGTCGGGTTGCGTCGAGTGCGCGGTGGTGTACAGCGGAGATGTCGTCGGTGGTCACGATCACCCCTTCAGTCGATGAGTTGCCGCGATATTAGGCGTGCGTCGACTTCACGAATTGCCGCCGAGCCCACGGCAGCGACCTGACCGGCGAAGTCGACGGAACGAGCGTCTTCGTTGCTTGGGCGATCACGGACGCTCGGTTCTTGTAGCCCGCACCGCTGCAGTGGATCTTGTCGCCGGCCAACCACTTCGGGTTCTCCTCGGCGAGCGTCGCCCAGTCCAGGATGAACATCTGGTTCGGCCGTTCTGCCGCGACCATCGTCAGCGAGTCGTTCCACATCCGCTGACGTTTGAGGGTCCCCGGCAAATAGACGTTCACCCACAAGACGTAGTGCTCGGCACCGATCTGATCGACCATCTCGCGGATCAACGTGACCTGTTTGTCCTGCGGGTAGAAACCGGCGTCGTTCGTACCGAGCGCAACGACCCACAGGTCGGAGTCGCCGGACGTCGAGCGGATCGAGTCGACGGCGCTCAGCCCGGTGTGCGGGTCGCCCTTCATCTTCGTGGCGATGCCGCGACTCTTGTAGGCATCGATCGCCGCCGATCCCCACCCGAGGTAGGAGAGCGTTTCGGCCTGGTACGGCATCGTGCCCTCGGTCAGCGAGTCGCCGACCACCGAGACCCGCGTCGCCTCAGCCCGCCGTGTCGACGCTCCAGCGACCTTGGTGTCGAGCAGCTCGGCGGCCGCCAGTGCCCCAGCAGCCGCGAAAAGGCCTGCTCGGAGCATCTGACGACGAGAGGATTGCGGGGGGAGTGACAACTGCGACATACCTGTGGGATCCACGGCTGTCGTGCGGCACGATCCGCCCCGGATCGATTTTCGTTTGGGGGAACTGGTCGATTCTAGAACAGGAACCGATCGCTGTTTCGGGCGGTCGCGTGACTTTTCGTCAAATCGCGGTCTCGTGCGGGACCCAATCGCACTCGATGGCGCCGCCGCCCCACGGCGGGTCGAGCCGGATCAGGTAATCGGTCGCCAGGAAGCGACGTTGCAGGTCCGGTTGCATGTCCTCGAACGGTGGGCGCTGCGTGGCATGGGCGCGCATCGCCTGCCAGCGCAGGTCGAGACGGGCACTCGTGTCGACGATCGTGGTGATGGTGTCGTCGGGTGTGCCCAGATCGGCGATTCCCGTGAACTCGGCCATCAGTGACCGTGGAAGACACCACAAATAGGTGCGCGTTGGTCGCCATGTGCTGCGCTCGAGGGCGGCGAGCGTTGCGTCGCAGATCGCGATGTGGTCGCGATGACCGTCGGAACCTTCCGGAACGATCACGACGTCCGGTCGAAGATCGTCGATCCTGCCGGCCAGCACCGTGGCGACATCGGCCGTTGCCGCCGCAGCGAGCGAGCCGTCGGCAGGCTCGCCGTCGACGCCGGAGTCGCGCCAGCCGAGCAGCTCGACCCGGCTCGCACCGAGGAGCTGCGTTGCCGCGCGCAGCTCCTCGACACGGATCTGGCCGAGCCGTTCTTCATCGACCGAGGCGGGTTCACCGGGCGGGAGCGTGCCCGACACCTCACCGAGCTCACCCCGCGTGGCGCAGAGCACGACCGACTCGAGGCCGGATGCACTGGCATGGGCGAGCACCGATCCGCACCCGAACGTTTCGTCGTCGGGGTGAGCAACGATGAGGAGCAGCTTCATGACCGCGGTGGGCCGAGCAGTTCGATGCCGTGCGGCGCGGCGGCAGCGGCCATGGCAGCGGGATCCGGAGCCTGCGGGACCGGCAGGATGCGCGCGGGAGCCGGCTCGCCGACCGAGCGCACGAACTCGGGAAAGCCGCCGCCCGGCGCCCCCTGTGGCGCAGACGACAGCACGAGCACGCGCGCCGTGTCGGTGAGGACGGCGAACGAGTGCGCCGAGCCCCGTGGTGAAAAGGCGAACGACCCCGCAGTGCAGACCGACACCTCGCCGTCGACTTCGAACTCGATCTCTCCGTCGAGCACGTAGAACGCCTCCTCCTCGTCGGTGTGCACGTGCCGCGGCGGATTCGCGGCCGGCGTCAGCAGGTGCTCCATCAGACAGTAAGCCCCTCCGCTCTCGGCGTAGTCCAGCTTGGTGGTGATCAGCGCGTTGAGCGACCAGCTGGCGTCGCCCTCGTCTCGGTGTCGGACCGTTGCTTCCATCTTGTGTCTCCTTGTTCCTAGATACTGTCTTGTGCAGTATTTGAGATAGTAGACACTGTCTTGGGCAGTATGTCAAGATCGAGTCGTGAAAAAGCCTCTGACCACGACGTCGCACGCATTGCTCGGGTTGTTGAACGTCAAGCCGTGGACGACGTACGAGCTGGCCAAGCAGGTGCAACGAAGCCTCGGATGGTTCTGGCCGCGGGCCGAACGAAAGCTCTACGAGGAGCCGAAGCGACTGGTGGAGGCTGGATTGGCGACGGCCACCGAGCAACGCACGGGAAAGCGGCCGCGGACGGTGTACGCGATCACGACCGCAGGGCGCAAGGCGCTGCGCGACTGGCTCGGCGAGCGGCCGGCGCCTCCGTCACTCGAGTTCGAGGCGATGATCAAGGTCTTCTTCGCCGACGGCGGAACGCTCGAGCAGTTGCGGCAAACGCTGGCCGAGGTCGAGTCGACGGCGGTGGCGCGGCGGGCCGAGTTACGAGCGATGATCGACGCAAGTCGCGAAGGTCCCTACGAGTTCGCCTCCCGACGAGGGGTCAACGCGTTGGCTCTGCGCTTCCAGATCGACCACGAGGAATTGCAGATCCGCTGGGCGAGGTGGGCACGCGAACAGGTCGCAACGTGGCACTCACCCACTGACGCCAACGGCTGGGACTGGTACGCCGCGCTCGCGGATCAAAGGCCGTGACGCGAAAGAACCCCCGCCGAGCAGGGGTTCGACCAGTGGGCGAGGGGGGACTTGAACCCCCACATCCTTTCGAATACTAGCACCTGAAGCTAGCGCGTCTGCCATTTCGCCACTCGCCCGAGTGGAGCCCTCACGCTAGCAATTGGCGTGGTGCACCCCAACACGGTTTGCTGGTGTGACGCTGGTGCGAGCGAACGCGAACGCGTTGCGAACGCCAGTACCCTTTCGCCGAGATATGGGATTGCAATCGTTCGAGCGGTCGCTAGAGCGTATGGTCGAGGGCGTGTTTTCACGTGGATCTCACTCCAGCATTCGTCCGGTCGAGCTCGGCCGGAGGCTCCTGCGCGAGATGGATGACAATCGCAGCGTCGACGTGAAGGGCCAGCGCATCGTGCCCAACGACTTCAGCTTTCAGCTCAGCGGCAAGGATCACGCCGGATTCGCCGACATCGACGACGCCTTGAACGCCGAGCTGTGCGAGACCGCCCGCGAATACGCCCACGCCGAGGGGTTCCAGTTCATGGGCCCGGTGCGGGTCACCATGACGGTCGACAACACCTTGAAGCCCGGCCGCTTCACCGTCACGTCGCGCATGCGCGAGCCGAGCAACACCGGCGTTGCCTCGCTGGTGCTGCCATCGGGAGAACGTGTCGCGCTCGCCGACCGCGTCGTGACGATCGGCCGACTGCCCGACTGCACGATCGCTCTGCCCGACGCCAACGTCAGCCGGAAGCACACCGAGGTGCAGCAGCGCGGCAACGCGTTCGTGATCGTCGACCTCGGATCCACCAACGGGACCAAGATCAACGGGACCCGTATCGACAACGAACGAACGCTGGCCGACGGCGACATCGTGAGCGTGGGGAGCACGCATCTGCGCTTCGAGGCAACGTGACCGCAGCCGCCACCGAGCCGCTCCTCGGCATTCTCAAGTACGTCCTGCTGGCACTCCTCTATGTGTTCTTCGCGCGCGTCCTGTGGGCCGTGTGGAGTGAGGTGCGCGGAGGCGGACAATCTGGTCCGCAGGCGAGGCCGATCGGGCCCAACGACCCGACCGTTGCCGCGTCATCGCCGCTGACGACCGAGCACAAGCAGGTCAAGCGGGCGATCAAGGCACCGAAGGGCCGACGCGGCAACGTCGGCCGATTCGTCGTGCTCGAGCCCAAGGTCAGCCGCGGCTCGACGTATGCCATCGGCGACGAGATCACGGTCGGCCGCGCCGCGACGTGCACGATCGGCATGCCCAACGACTCGTTCGTCTCGCAGCTGCATGCTCGCGTCTATCGGGATGCCGGGCTCACGATGATCGAAGACCTCGGCTCGACCAACGGCACCTATCTCAACGGCAACCGGCTGACCGCCGCGGAACGGATCACCAAGGGAGACCGAGTGCAGATCGGCAGCACCGTGTTCGAGGCGGAGTAGTGACCGACCACGTCGCATTCACTGACCAGCCCGCCGTTCGGTGGGGTGCCGCGACCGATGTCGGGCTGGTGCGCGTCGGCAACGAGGACGCGTACGTCGTCGAACCGATGGTGTTCGGCGTCGCCGACGGAATGGGCGGTCACCAAGCAGGTGAAGTTGCCAGCGAGATCGCCGCACGCATCATGCGCGACCGCTTGGGCACCGGTGCCACGAACGTCGGTGTCGTCGTGGCGTCGGTCGTCGAAGCCAACGCCGCTATCTATCAAGAGGCTCATGCCAGCGTCGACCACCACGGAATGGGCACGACGTTGACCGCGCTCGTCGTGTTGCGCGCCGACGAGACGAACATCTCTCGCTTCGCCCTCGTCAACGTCGGCGACTCACGTACCTATCTACTGCGCAACGGCGAGCTCCATCGGGCGACCGTCGATCACAGCTACGTGCAGGAACTGGTCAACACCGGCCACATCACCGAGGACGAGGCGCGAAGCCATCCGCGCCGCAACATCGTCACGCGGGCGCTCGGCATCGAGCCGACGGTGCGCGTCGACACGTGGTTGGTGCCGATGGTGCACGGCGACCGGTTCATCCTGTGCAGCGATGGACTGGTCGACGAGGTCCACGACGACGAGATCGCGGCGATCGCACTCGCCGCCGACACACCACAGGCCGCGGCCGACCAACTCGTCGCCAAGGCCAACGCGAACGGTGGACGCGACAACGTCACGGTCGTCGTCGTCGACGTGTTGCAAGGCGTGGACCCGACCGCCGAGCAAGTCGAGCTCGAGTCGGAGCCGGGCTGGCCGGATTCGGAGGCAACCGGCACGATGATCGACGCCGACGCCAGCAGTGCCGTCAGTGCTCCCGGTGTCATCGTCACGGAGACGGGCGAAGTCGTGCCACCGGTGATCGTCCAGAAAGTCGACCCGGCGAGCACATCCGGGAAGTCGAGCGGTTGGGGTGTACGCCGATTCTTGAAGCTGGTGGCCGCCGCTGCCGCGCTGACGCTCATCATCGTCTTCATCGCGGTTGCAGTGCACAACGGCAACAACAGTGATCCGTCACCGACGACCGTGGTCACCACCGAGTCCGACACTGCGGTCTCGACACCGGCACCGACGACCACGAGGGCTCCGACGACAACGGTCTCGTCGAGTGTCGCGGCAACGACGGTCGTGGCAACGAGCACATCGGGACCATGAGCACGTCCCCGATCGCCGCGGCGCGACGACGCACCGAGCTGGGTCTGATCCTGATGGCGGCGACCATCACGGCCGCGGCGTACACCTTGGCGTCGCTCGGCAAGAACGCGGTGATCCCGCCGATCCTCGTGCCGTTCCTCATCGTCGTGCTCGGGCTGCTCGTGGTCGCTCATCTCGCCAACCGCGTGTGGGCGAAAGGTGCCGACGGCACCATCCTGCCGCTGGCCGTGCTGCTGCACGGCGTCGGCTACGTGATCATCGCCCGGCTCAGCGAGCGATCCGCCGGTTTGCAGACGACGTGGACGTTCGTGGCGGTCGTCGCTTACGTGCTCACCCTCGCGTTCGTGCAACGCGCATCGGATCTCGCCCGCTACAAGTGGAGCTTCCTTGCCATCGGCGCGGCGTTGTTGCTGATCCCGCTGGTGCCGGGCGTCGGCAGCGTGAAAGGTGGCGCTCGCATCTGGGTCAGCCTCGGCCCGATCAACTTCCAGCCGGGCGAGTTCGCCAAGATCGCGCTGGCCCTGTTCTTCGCCGGCTACCTCGCGGACCACCGCGAATTGATCGCGACGGCCGGCTGGCGCGTCGGGCCATTCCACCTTCCGGAGCTGCGACACCTCTTGCCCATCGCGCTCGCCTGGGGCTTCGCCGTCGTGGTCATGGTCGCTGAGCAGGACCTCGGTTCGTCGCTGTTGTTTTTCACTCTCTTCGTCGTGATGATGTGGGTGTCGACCGAGCGGGCCAGCTATCTGGTGATCGGTCTGATGCTCTTTTCTGGCGCGGCGTACGCGGCGTGGCGACTGGTCGATCACGTCCAGACGCGCGTCTCCATCTGGCGTAACCCGTGGCCCCAATACGAAGGCAAGGGTTACCAAATCGTGCAAGCAATGTTCGCGTTCGCCAATGGCGGCACCGGTGGCACCGGTCTCGGGCTCGGCAGCCCCAACAAGATCCCCGTCGCCAAGACCGACTTCATCTTCGCCGCGATCGGCGAGGAGCTCGGCCTGCTCGGCACGACCGCGATCCTGATCGGCTTCCTGTTGATGATCGGCGGCGGTCTGCGCATCGCTGTTCGCGCCGATCGCCCCTTCGAGAAGTTGTTGGCGACCGGCTTGACGACGATCGTCGGCATCCAGGCGTTCATCATCATCGGCGGCGTGACTCGGGTCGTGCCGCTGACCGGCATCGCCCTTCCGTTCGTCAGTTACGGAGGCTCGAGCCTGCTCGCGAACTACGTGTTGCTCGCGCTGCTCGTCCGAGTCAGCGACTCGACAGCTCGACGTCTCGGTGAAACCCCGAACGAACTGACCACGCAGGAGCGGTTCGAGGCCTACCGGCAACGCCGCGCCGCGGCAAAGGCGCGCGCATGAACAAGCAGATCCGCCGCCTCGCCGTCGCCCTGTTGGCGTGTTACTCGGTGTTGTTCGTGCAGTTGAACGTGCTCGCTGTCGGTCGACAGGAAGAGCTCAACGCAGATCCGCGCAACAACCGTCAGACCGAGCGGGACTTCAACCGGCCTCGAGGGGCCATCGTCGCCGCCGACGGCACCGTGCTGGCGCGCAGCGTGCCCACTCCGCGCGGCGACGAGTTCAGGTACCAGCGCCAGTACCCGTTGGGCGATCTGTTCGGCAACGTCACCGGCTACTACACGTTCAGTTATGGGTCGACGCAGCTCGAGCAGACGCAGAACGACGTGTTGATGGGCGACACCGACGCGCAGAAGTTGCGCGCCCTGAGCGGTCTGTTCAGCGGTGCCGACAACACCGGCAGCGTCGTGCTGTCGATGCGCCCCGATGTCCAACAAGTCGCAGCCGAAGCATTGGGCGACCGTCAGGGGTCGGTGGTCGTCGAAGACCCGCACACCGGTGCCATCATCGCGATGGTCAGCAACCCGCGCTACAACCCGGCCGACGTCGCCGTGCACAACTCCAAGCTGGCCGAGGATGCGCTGACCTTCCTCAACGCAGTTCCCGGCAAGCCGCTGCTGGCCAACGCCTACCAAGAGCGGTACATGCCGGGCTCGAGCTTCAAGGTGATCACGACCTCGATCGCGTTGGAGAACGGGGTCACCAATCTCGAACGACAGTTCCCGGCAACGAAGGAGTTCATCCCGCCGCAGACGACGGACCCGATCCAGAACTACGGCGGCACGACGTGCGGTGGATCGATGGTCGAGGTCTTCTACCGCAGTTGCAACATCCCGTTCGCGCAGATGGCACTCGAGCTCGGGCCGGAGAAGATGGTCGACGGCACCAAGAAGTGGGGCGTTGGCGAAAAGCTCCCGTTCGACCTGCCGGGGCCCGCTGCGAGCAGCTTCGGTGAGGTGTCCGACTTCACCGACCAACTGCCGCTCCTCGCGATCGGCGGCTTCGGGCAGGGCAGCACGACGATGGTGCCGCTGCACATGGCGATGGTGGCGAGCGCGATCGCCAACGGCGGAGTGATGATGAAGCCACACGTCATCGACGCCACGCTCGACCACGCCGGTCAGACCTTGTCGCGGACGAGTCCATCGGTGTGGAAGACGCCGATCCAGCCTGGCACCGCCGACACGCTGACGACGTTGATGATCGGCGTCGTCAATCAAGGCACGGGCCGGCCGATGCAGTTGGCCAACGGCATTCAGGCCGCGGCCAAGACCGGCACCGCGCAGTTGAACACGACGGGGCCCGAACGATCGAACGCATGGATCATCGGCTTCGCTCCGGCGGAAGCACCGCAGTACGCGATCTCGGTCGTGTTGAAGGGTGGTCCCAACGACGAGATCAGCGCGGGCACTGGTGGCAAGTTGGCGGGACCCATCGCGAAGACGGTCCTCGACTACTTGTTCGCCCATCCGAGCGGACCTGGTGGTTGAGCAGCAGTGACGACAGATACACGAAATTGCGTAGATAACCTCGTGGCGCGTTCGACGCGCAAGAAAGCAGCGTAGGCAGCACGTGACAGACAACGGCGAGCGGACGGTTCTCAACGACCGCTACGAAATCCAGCAGCGCATCGGGCGGGGTGGCATGGCCGACGTGTTCCTCGCGCGCGATCTGTTGCTCGATCGTCTCGTCGCGATCAAGGTGCTGTTCCCCGAGTTCGCCACCGACCCCAACTTCGTCGAACGGTTCCGCCGCGAGGCGCAGTCGGCGGCCAACCTCACCCATCCCAACATCGTCGCGGTCTACGACTGGGGCAAGTACGCCAACACCTACTTCATGGCGATGGAGTACGTGCAGGGTCGCACGTTGGCCGACATCTTGCGCGCCAACGGGCACGTCAACTCGGTGCAGGCCGCAGAGATCGCCAATGAGGTCGCGGCTGCACTCGGCAACGCCCACTCCGCCGGTGTCGTGCACCGCGACATCAAGCCGGCGAACATCTTGATCGGCGCCAACGGACAGGTGAAGGTGGCCGACTTCGGCATCGCCCGGGCGATGAACGCGCCGACCGAGAACAACCTGACCCAGGTCGGCTCGGTCATGGGCACGGCCACCTACTTCTCGCCGGAGCAGGCGCAGGGCGCGCAGCCCGATCCGCGCAGCGACCTGTACTCGCTCGGCATCGTGCTGTACGAGATGGTGGCCGGCAAGCCGCCATTCACCGGTGAGAACCCGGTCAGCATCGCCTACAAGCAGGTCCACGATCTTCCGCAGCCGCTGAACCAGATCGTTGCCGACGTGCCTCGGCCGTTCGAAGCGATCGTCGCCAAGTTGTTGGCCAAGGATCCCAGCCTTCGCTACGCGACGGCGGACTCGTTGCGCGAGGACCTTCGTCGATATCGCAGCGGCGAGCCTGTGCTGGCTCTGGCTGCAGTCGCGGGCGCGGTTGCTGCGCCGATGGCGCGCAGCGGCGACACAGGAGCCGCGGCAAGCGTGACCCGGGCAATGCCTCGCACGGCTGCCAATCCTGCGCAGGGCGCAACCACGGTGATGGCGCGCACCACGATGCTGCCGCCGCAACAGCGACCGCCGCAACGCCGCAACAACTGGTACGGCATCGCCGCGTTCATCGCTCTTCTCGCGTTGGTGGCCGGCGGCATCGTGCTGTTCAACGTGTTGAAGAACGACGAGAAGCCGACGTCGTTCGAGCTTCCCAACGTCGTGGGAATGCCGCTCGATGAGGCGACCAAGACGTTGGAGGACGCCGGACTCGCGTTCAACAAGATCGAGGTCGTCACTCCGGGTGCCGCCGAGGGCGTGGTCGTTGCCACCAACCCGCCGGCCGGCGAGATCGTCACCACCGGCCAGGCCATCGACGTCAGTTACAACCCGATCAAGGCGCCGGTGCCGATTCCCGACGTGAAGGGCAAGACGGTCGAAGAGGCGACGAGCACGCTGACGGGAGCCGGCTTCACCGTGTCACCCGACACGGTGTTCGTGGTCGACTCGACGATCCAGCCCGGCCTCGTGCTCAGCACCAATCCTCCGTTCGGCGAATCGGCAACGCAGGGCACGGTCGTGGTGCTGACCGTGTCGAAGGGGCCGGATCAGGTCAGCGTTCCCGACGTGACGGGTCAGACCGCCGATGCGGCCACCGCCGTGTTGAAGGGCGACCCGTACAAGTTCGACGTGACCGTCACCTCCGAACCGAACGCGACAGTTCCGTTGAACACCGTGCTCCGCACCGACCCGGCCGTCAACACGCCGGTCGCCATCGGATCGAAGATCTCGCTCATCGTCTCCGGGGGCCCGGCCAAGGTGAAGGTGCCGCCGGTCGAAGGTCTCACCGAGGCCGCGGCACGCAACCAGCTGGCGCTCAAAGGTCTGGTCGCCAACGTCGTGACGGTGCCTGTCGCGACGGGCTCGAACCAGGACGGGATCGTGATCTCGCAGAGCATTCCTGGTGGCACCGAAGTCGATCCCGGAACGACGATCAGGCTGCAAGTCGGCAAGGCTGCGCCGGCACCGACCACCACTGTTCCCCCGACCACGACGACGATTCCGCCGACCACCACTACTCCGCCGACTGCCGACTTGAGTGTCACGATCACGGACGGGGCCAACTCGAAGCCGTCGGGGTCTGCGGTCACCTACACGATCGTGGCGAGCAACGCCGGACCGGTGTCGGTCACCGGCGCGTTCGTTTCCGACATCATGCCGAGCGGGCTCAGTGGGGTGACCTGGACGTGTGCCCCTGGTAACGGTGCGAGCTGCCCGGGCAGCGGCAACGGCAACATCAACACGCCGGTCGATCTTCCGTCTGGTGGCTCGGTCACGTTCACGGTCAACGGAACGATTGCTCAAGCCTCGGGAACGCTCTCGAACACCGTCACGATCTCGACGCCGAGTGGTGTGACCGATCCGTCGGCGACCAACAACTCGGCGACGGACAACACGACCGTTACGTGAGGCCTGCGGCCGCGGCCGTCGCGGTCGCGGTCTCGCTGAGGAAGTTGCGCAGCAGATCGTGACCGGTCGCGGTCAGGATGCTCTCGGGATGGAACTGCACGCCTTCGATCGGCAAGGAACGATGGCGGATTCCCATTACGACATCACCCTCGCCCGATGTCGCGGTGATCTCGAGGCAATCCGGAACCGTCGCAGGGTCGAGCACCAAGCTGTGATAGCGAGTCGCAGTGAGCGGCGACGGGAGTCCGCTGAACACACCGACGCCCGTGTGTTCGATCGTTGATGTCTTTCCGTGCATCAGCGACGGAGCGCGCACGATGGAGCCTCCGTACACGTGGGCGATCGCCTGCAACCCCAAGCAGACGCCGAGCACGTGGATCCCTCGTTCGGCGAACGCCGGCACTGCAGCGCAGATGATGCCGGCGTCTTCGGGACGACCGGGGCCCGGTGACAAGAGGAGCGCGTCGGGCTCGAGGGCGAGTGCGTCGTCGACGGTGATCTGGTCGTTGCGTACGACGATCGGATCTGCACCGAGCTCGCCGAGGTACTGGACGAGGTTGTAGACGAAGCTGTCGTAGCTGTCGATCACGAGTATTCGTTGGCCGCTCACGACATCAGCCTGCCGCAGAACCACCGGTCGTGTCGACTGTGTTCCGTGGCCTATGCTCTCACCCCGTGGCTCCACCGAAACGCAAGACAACGGGAAGGGTGACCCCCAAGGGGACCAGGCCGGGAGAGGCGCCACCGCACCAGCCGAGTGCGTCCTCGTCGGCCACCGTGTCGGCATCGTCTCGCTACACGCCTCCGACTCCGAAGGATTTCTACGAGAGCCCGCGGTGGGTGCCGATCCTGATGATCACCCTCCTCGCCATCGGGGTGCTGGCGATCTTGTCGCGATACGTGATCTGGGACACGACCAACACGCCGGTGCTCATCGGGCTCGGCTTCTTGCTGGCGGGGTTGTGGGTGGCCACCAAGTGGCGATGACGTGGGAGTGACACAACTCACACTCTTGTAGTTTCCGCACATGGTTATCCACAGGCTGTGGAGATCAGTCGTAGAGCGGCGCGACCATGTCCATGTCTTCGAGGCAGTGTTTCGGAGGTGGCGGGTCCTCGTCCGGAGCCAGCGTGAGCTTGATTTCCAGGCCGCAGACGCTGCAGCGATACCTGACGTTAACCTTGCGCAGCTCACCTGGAGGTGGAGGCGTCGTCACCGGAGCGTTGAAGCTTCGCAGCAGGCCAATACCGCTTTTCCACAGGACAAAGCCGATTCCCACCCCGAGCACGACCCAGATGATCGTCGACAGGCTCGGCATGAACCTCAGGCTATCCGTGAGGTCGGAGTTGTCGAGGCCGGCAGCGGATCGTTGGATTCGATCCACTTCAGGGCGTCGGTCGGATCGATGCGTCGCTCGCGAATCTCGTCGAGCATGGCCCTGAGTCGGGAGAGTTCGTTCGACGCGGTGATGCCGAAACGCAACGGATTGGAGGATGCAACCGACGTGCACGTCTTGCACGCTCGAGGCTGACGCATGTTGAAGTGGTGGCCGGGGTGCGGGGCGGCGAGCGCGCCGCACAGCGTTTCCCGCCGACGGCCTTCGGGGCGTACCGATGTTCGCATGGCGTGGACGCGACCGGACCCGTCGAACGATCCGGTGAGGCTGCGCTCGTAGCCGGTGCCACTCCACGTCTCGCCGCGGGCTTGGGCGGGAAGCGGACGCACGGTGCGCTCGTGCAAAAAGCCGTGCCGATGCTCGTAGGCGCGCTGTCGACACGACCGACTGCAGTACAGACGTGGGCGGCCAGGTCGGCAGACGACGGCGAACTCCTTGGCGCAGAACGCGCAAGCCCGATGCGAGGGGCGAGGGTGATGAACGGTTGGCATGTAGCGGTTGTACGCCAAGGGTGTGACAGCGCCGTGCGGCCGGACGCGCCCCGGTGCAGCACGGTCCGGCCGGACGGGGCGGCCCGGCCGCGGGCGGGCCCGGCCGCACTGCTCCCTGCCCCACTCCCTTGCGAATTGTCAGTGACGAAACGCGGCCACCGTGCACACCGAGTTACGTCACTGACGATTCGCAAGGGGCCAGACCCGACGGGCGGGTCGGATTACGTCACTGACGATTCGCAAGGGGCCAGACCCGACCGGCGGGTCGGATTACGTCACTGACGATTCGCAAGGGGCCAGACCCGACGGGCGGGTCGGATTACGTCACTGACGATTCGCA
>Ga0207648_10002589_pt1 | contig 19365 bp, 21 predicted proteins | sample KBSMisM32_FD_184310 | JGI IMG/M metagenome (GOLD analysis project Ga0207648, IMG submission 184310) | Miscanthus rhizosphere microbial communities from Kellogg Biological Station, Michigan, USA - KBS Miscanthus M3-2 (SPAdes) (version 2) | ecosystem: Host-associated > Plants > Roots >...
ACTGGTCGATCGAGTCGTGGTCCATGCCGCCGCCGATGTGGCGGCCGGCCTGGTAGCGCAGGTAGAGCTGGTAGTGCTCGGGCACGAAGCAGAGGCGCAACACACGCGCTTCAAGCACGTGATGCTGCTTGACCGCGCGCCTCTGGCTGCGCGTCGGCTTGAAGGTCTCGACCGGAACCCGCAGCGGCAGGCAGGCGCGGCAGCCGTCGCAGTACGGGCGGTAGGTGAACATGCCACTGCGCCGAAAGCCATTGGCGACCAGGCCCGAGTAGGCGTCGGCGTGGATCAGGTGGCTCGGCGTCGCGACCTGCGACCGGGCCATGCGGCCCTCGATGTAGCTGCAGGGGTACGGCGCGGTCGCGTAGAACTGCAGCGAGGCGAGCGGAAGCTCTTTCGGGTGCGTCACGGGTGGCGTTGGGTGCGGATCAGGCGCCACCCACTCCGAGGTGGCGCCACATCGCCAAATCATAGGACCAATCGGTGATCCGAGGGGCGTTGAGGGCGGCTCGCAAGCGGCTTTCGAACTCCGAGCGCTCGATCTCGCGGCCGCCGAACGACGCCAGGTGCCCGGTGCGCTGCTGGCAGTCGATCATCGGCACCGCATGCTCGCGGCAGAAGCAGACCAGCGCAGCGAGCGCGATCTTCGACGCATCGGTGCGGTGCGCAAACATCGATTCACCGAAGAACAGGCGGCCGAGGCTCGCGCCATAGAGCCCGCCGACCAGTTCGCCGTCGATCCAGGTCTCGACACTGTGGACCCGGCCGAGGTCGTGCCACTGGCAGTAGGCGTCGACCATCTCGGGCACGATCCAGGTGCCGTCCTGGCCTTCGCGCGGCGTCTGCGAGCAGGCACTGATGACGCGGCGAAAGGCGCTGTCGATGCGCACCTCGCAGCCGGGCGTGCGGACGAATCGGGCCAGCGTCTTGCGCAGCGACCGCGACAGCTTGAACTCGTCGACCATCAGCACCATGCGCGGGTCGGGCGACCACCAGAGCACCGGCTGACCTTCGCTATACCACGGGAAGACGCCATGCGAATACGCCTCCTCGAGGCGACGCGGCGTCAGCGAGCCGCCGGCCGCGAGCAGGCCGGGGGCATCGGTCTCGCGGGTCAGGGCGAGCCGGGTCCGCGGCAGCGGGTCGTTCTCGCTCTGCAGCCAGGGAATCACGGACGGGTCGTGGCGCTTTCGATGGCCGCCGTCCGCAGCGGCTTCTTTTGCTTCAGGGCGACGCCGTTGCGGACCGCGACCACCTCGGCCAGGATCGAGACCGCGATCTCGGCCGGCGTCCTGCTGCCGATGTCGAGCCCGATCGGGCCGTGCAGGCGCGCGATCTCGGCCGCCGACAGGTCGAACATTGCGAGCCGTTCCTTGCGCGTCGCGGTGTTGCCGCGCGAGCCGAGCGCGCCGACGTAGAACGCCGGCGACTTGAGCGCCTCGAGCAGCGCGAGATCGTCGAGCTTCGGGTCGTGGGTGACCGCGACGACGGCCGTGTGCGGGTCGAGCTGCAGCTCGACCGCGAGGTCGTCGGGCATCGCCTTGCTGAAGATCGTGCCGGGCACGTCCCAGGTCAGGTGGTATTCCTCCCGAGGGTCGCAACAGACGATCTCGAAATCAAGCATCAGCGCCATCTGGGCGAGCGCGCGCGAGAGCTGTCCGGCGCCGATGATCAGCATGCGCCAGCGCGGGCCGAAGAGGGCCCGCAAGGTGTCGCCGTCGAAACTGAACGCGTCGCCGCGGGTCGCCGGCTCGACGCTGACCTTGCCGCTCTTCAGATCGACGATGCGGGCGACGAGCTCGTGCTGGGCGGTGCGGCGCAGGATGTCGTCGAGCCACGCGGTGTCGAGCAGCGGTTCCTGCACCAGCCGCAGGTTGCCGCCGCACGGCAGGCCGAAGCGGGCGGCTTCCTCCTTGGTCACGCCATAGGTGATCAGCGAGGGCCGGTCGACCCGCTCGCCGTGGCGGACGCGGTCGATCAGGTCGTCCTCGACACAGCCGCCGGACACCGAGCCGACGACCAGCCCGTCGGCGCGCATCGCGAGCAGGGCACCGGGCGGGCGCGGCGCCGATCCCCAGGTCTCGATCACGGTGACGAGCCAGACCGCATGGCCCGCGGCATGCCACTCGCGGGCCTGTGCCAACACTTGCAGATCGAGGCTGTCCATTGCCGCTCCCGAGCACCGGCCGTCGGGGGTGACGGCCCTTCCACAGCGCCAGCAGCGCCGCCGGATGAATCGTAGCGCGCCGCTCGTTGTCGCGCGGCCGGCGCGGCTACTGCATCGACCAGCCGTGGCTGACGATCAGCGACTGCCCGGTCAGCGCGTTGGTCGGGAAGCTCGCGAACAGCAGTGCGACGTCGGCGACGTCCTGCGTCGTCGTGAACTCGCCATCGACGGTGTCTTTCAGCATCACCTTCTTGATGACGTCGTCCTCGCTGATGCCGAGCGCCTTCGATTGCTCGGGAATCTGCTTGTCGACCAGCGGCGTGCGCACGAAGCCCGGACAGATCACGTTGGCGCGCACCTTGTGCTTGGCGCCTTCCTTGGCGATCACCTTGGCGAGGCCGATCAAACCGTGCTTCGCGGCGACATACGGCGCCTTCAGCATCGAGGCCTCCTTCGAGTGCACCGAGCCCATGTAGATGATGCTGCCGCCGCGACCGGACGCGTACATGTGCGGCAGCACGGCCTTCGTCGTCAAAAAGGCGCCGTCGAGGTGGATCGCCAACATCTTCTTCCACTCGGCAAACGGAAATTCCTCGATCGGATGGACGATCTGGATGCCGGCGTTGCTGACCAGCACGTCGACACCACCCCACGCGGCCACGACCTCAGCGACTGCGGCGTTGACCTGTGCCTCGTCGGTCACGTCGGCGCCGACCGCCATCGCCGCGCAGCCCTGGCCCGACAGCTCGGCCGCGGTGGCCTGCGCCGCCGCCTTGTTCAGGTCGGCAATGACGACCTTGGCGCCTTCACGCGCATAGGTGATCGCGATTTCCTTGCCGATGCCGCTGGCGGCGCCGGTGACGATGCAGACCTTGTCCTTGAGTTTCATGCGGGTTCCGATCAACGAAGGGTGAGAAGAGAAGTCGTCCGAAGGCGGCTGGCGTCGGGGCCGCGCTGAGGCGTGGCTGTGCAGCGTCAGCGTTCCGATTCGACGGGCTTGCGCCGATTGTGATGTTCGCGCAGCGCCGCCTTGTCGACGGTCGCCGTCTTCTCCGAGGGGCTCGGCGACGCGAGGTCGTAGACGTGGACGCCGCTCACCTGATGCGGCCGGTCGACCCAGCGCGGATCGTTCAAGGTGCGGGTGGTGTCGGCGCGACCCGACTCCCAGTGCTCGAGCATCGAGCGGCGCGAGAACTCGTAGTCCTTCGAATGGCTCTCGTAATGCTTGCTGCGGTAGATCAGGTGGACGACAGCGACCTCGGCCTCGCACCGCAGTGCGGCGAGCGCGAGCGCATCCGGGTCGTCGCGCAGGCGCGGCGGCAGCTTGGCGACGAGGCGGCGCGCGGCTTGCGCGATTGCCTGCTGCTGGATTTCGATCGTGGTGTTCATGCGGGTCCGGCTCGAGAAGCGGATGTCCTTCTCGCGCTCGTCGACCTCGGGCAAGGTGCGTGGCAGCTCTCCGCGTGCCGGGAACAGATCGACCTGGAAGGCCACGCGGCGCTTCGTGCCCGGCTGGTCGAGCACGTACTGCAGCGGCGTGTTCGAGACCAGGCCGCCGTCCCAGTAGTACTCGCCGTCGATCTCGATCGGCGGGAAGCCAGGCGGCAGCGCGCCGCTCGCCATCACATGGCGCGCGTCGAGGCGCTCGTTCGCGGTGTCGAAGTAGGCGAAGTTGCCGGTCCGCACGTTGACCGCGCCGACCGACAGCCGCGTGCCGCTGCTGTTGACCCGGTCGAAATCGACCAGCCGCTCGAGCGTCGCACGCAACGGCCCGGTGTCGTAGTAGCTGATCGCGGCCACGCTGCCCGGCGGCTGAAACGGCGCCGGCGGCATGCGCGGCGCAAAGAAGCCGGGCGCGCCGAACGCCGCGGCCATCAGCGCGCTGTTGCGGTTCTGGACTACTCGGTCGAAGCCGGCGAACGCCAGCAAAGTCGTGCCGACCGGCTCCGTGACCAGCTCCCAGAACTCGCGCAGCCGTTCGACGCGGCGCTCCGGCGGGTTGCCGGCGATCAACGCGGCGTTGATCGCGCCGATCGAGATGCCGGCCACCCAGTCGGGCGTCTCGCCGTCCTTTTGGAGCGCTTCGTAGACGCCGGCCTGGTACGCGCCAAGCGCGCCGCCACCTTGCAGGACCAGGATCGATTCCTCGCGCGTGCGTCGGGTCGTCGGGCGAGAAGGCGCGGTCATCGTCGGGGGTGGGGCGGAGGGCGGCGCCGCGGCGCCGAAGCCCGCGAGAATACGCGACAGTGCCGTTCGTCGTGGCGGCGATGCGAACAACGGCGAGCCGTTGCGGCGCGGTGGCGGCGGCATGGCATGCTGTCGGCCCGGCCGCCCCGTCTGCCGCTCAAGGTGCCTATGAAACTGCTGCTGCTGAACGGACCCAACCTGAACCTGCTCGGCACGCGCGAGCCCGAGGTCTACGGGCGCACGACGCTGGCCGACATCGAGGCGACCCTGCAGCGCGAGGCCACCGACCGTGGCGCGAGCCTCGCGACATTCCAGAGCAACCACGAAGGAGCGTTGATCGACCGCATCCAGGCGGCCCGCACGGAAGGTGTCGGCTTCATCCTGATCAATCCGGGCGGGCTGACGCATACCAGCGTTGCGCTGCGCGACGCGCTGGCCGGCGTCGCGATCCCGTTCATCGAGGTGCACCTCTCCAACATCCACCAGCGGGAGTCGTTCCGCCACCACTCGTACCTGTCGGGTGTCGCGGTCGGTGTGATATGCGGCTTCGGCGCGAGTGGCTATTCGATGGCGCTCGATTACGCCTGCCAGCAGCTCGGCGCTGCGCGCTGAGCCTGGCGCCGTACTTATGCCGCGTCCTGCGCCTTAGGGCGCGCGGGCTCCCGGCGGCTCAGGTCCGATAGCTCGGATCGCTGCGATCCAGTCGGCGCAGCAGGCCGGGCCAGACCAACGCGCTGCCGGCGCCGCGCGTGACCAGGCGGATCTGCTCTCCGGCGTCGCGGATGATGTCGCCGTGGACCTCGACCAGGTCGCCGCTGGCGAGTGTTCCGCCCGCCTGCGCACGGACCTGGATCGCGCAGCTCGCTTCGAAGGTGTACATCGCCTGGAACGCGTCGGCGATCGTTCGGCCGACGGTCAGCAGGCCGTGGTTGCGCAGCATCAGGAAGACCTTGTCGCCGAAATTCGCGACCAGGCGCGGCTTCTCGTCGTCGCGCAGCGCGACGCCTTCGTAGTCGTGGTACGCAAGGCTCGACAGCACGAAGATCGACTGCTGCGAGATCGGCAGCAGGCCGCGCTTCTGCGCCGAGACGGCGACGCCGTTCAGCGTGTGGGTGTGCATCACGCACTGGATGTCGTGGCGCGCCGCGTGCACCGCGCTGTGGATCGTGAAGCCGGCCGGGTTGATCGGGAACGGCGTGTCCTGCAGCACGTTGCCCTGCAGGTCGATCTTGACCAGGCTCGACGCCGTGATCTCCTCGAACATCAACCCATACGGATTGATCAGGTAGTGCTCGGTGTCGGGGATGCGCGCGGTGATGTGCGTGAAGACGAGGTCGTCCCACTTGAACAGCGCGACCAGCCGGTAGGCGGCCGCGAGGTCGACGCGGGCCTGCCATTCGGCGGCGGATACCTTGCCGTCGAGGTTGGGAATCAGCCGGGCGAGGTCGGTCGGAGCGTTCATGGAGGGGCCTCGGGGTGCGGTGGCAGCGGGTTGCCGATTTTGGCCCGAACGGCGCGCGCTTGCAGCCGGTCGAGGACGCCGAGCGCGCGGTAGTGCGTCTCAGGGCGCGATGGCGCCCGACCGCGCTCGGCGCGCTGCGAGCAGGCTGCGCCCGAGCGGCAGGAACCAGATCAGCAAGGTCAGCAGGCCGAGGGCGCCGGCGATCGGACGGCTGACGAACGCGAGCAGGTTGCCGTCGGACTTGATCATCGACGACACGAAGTTGTCCTCGAGCATCGCGCCGAGCACGACCCCGAGGATCAGCGGCGTGATCGGGAAGTCGTTCGCTTCGAGCACGTAGGCGACGACCCCGGCGATCAGCATGATGCCGATGTCAAACCCGGTGTTGTTGATTGCAAACGAGCCGACGATGCAGAACAGCAGGATGACCGGCATCAGCACGTCGCGCGGAACCTTGAGGATGCGCTTGGCCGCCTTGATGCAGAGCCAGCCGAGCGGCAGCATGATCAGGTTGGCGATGATGAAGAGCAGGAAGACTGCGTAGATGTTCTGGGGGTTCGTCGTGAAGAGCGTCGGCCCGGGGTTCATGTTCTTCATGTAGAGCACGCCGATCACGATTGCGGTGATCGAGTCGCCCGGGATCCCGAAGACGAGCGCCGGGATCCATGCCCCGGCCAGCGCGCTGTTGTTCGCCGAGCCGCTCTCGACGATGCCTTCGACGTGGCCGGTGCCGAACTTCTCGGGCTCCTTCGAGAAGCGCTTGCTCATCGCATAGGACATCCAGGCCGCGATGTCGGCGCCGGCACCGGGCAATGCGCCGATCAATGTCCCGAGCGTGCTGCCGCGCAGGATCTGCTTCGGGTACTTGACCGCGAGTCCCCACATGCCCTTGAAGACATTGCCGATCGGCTGGTCGACGATCAGCGCCTCGGGCTCGAGGTTGACGACGTAGCGGATGATCTCGGACACCGCGAACATGCCGATCATCACCGGAATCAGCCCGATGCCGCCGAGCAGGTTGGTGTTGCCGAACGTGAAGCGCGGGAAGGCGGCCGGGTTGTTGAGGCCGACTCCCGCGATCAGCAAACCGAGGAACAGCGTGACCAGACCCTTCAGCGGCTGGTCGGTCGAGATGAAGACCGCGCAGGTCAACCCCATCAAGACCAGCCAGAAGTACTCGAACGAGCTGAAGTTCAGCGCGAACTCGGCGAGCGACGGCGCCGCCACCATCAGCACGGCGGTGCCGAACAGGCCGCCGACCGCCGAGAAGACGAGGCCGGCGCCGAGCGCAGTCTCCGCCATGCCCTTCTTGGTCATCGCGTACGCCTCGTCGGTGTACGCGGCCGATGCCGGCGTGCCGGGCATGCGGAGCAGGCAGCCGGGGATGTCGCCGGAAAAGATCGCCATCGCGGTCGCGGTGACGATCGCCGCGATCGCCGGGATCGGCGCCATGAAAAACGTGACGGGCACCAGCAGCGCGGTCGCCATCGTCGCGGTCAGCCCCGGCACGGCGCCGACGAACAGGCCGAACAGCGAGGCGCCGACCATCACGAGGATGTTGTACGGCGCGAAGACGAGCCCGAAGGCCTGCAGCCACGCGTCGCTCACGCGCTGTCCTTGAGGGTAGGCTGACTCACCACGCGACGGACTGCAGCACGCCCCAGGGCAGCGGGACGCGCAGCAGCTTGTAGAACGCGTAGTGGATCAGCAGAGTCAGCACCAGGGCGATCGGCACGATGCGCGATGGGCGCACGCGCAGCACCCCCATCAGCGCAGCAAGGTAGATCGTCCCGGTCAGCACGAAGCCGAGACGGTCGACGACGACCAGATAAAGCACATTGACCGCGACCAGCACCGCAAAGGCGAGGCGCTGACGCGGTGCATGCGCCCATTCGGGCAGCGCGACCCAGAACGCACCTGCTGGGTTCGCCGTGCGCAGCCGGATGCCGCGGACGATCAGCAGCAGGCCGCAGACCGCCAGGCCGACGCCAAGGATGCCGGGAAAGAGCCCCGGCCCGACCTGCTGCCCGGGGATGCGCGGAAAGCCCTGCACATGGATGACCAGGGCACCGCCGAGCAGCACCAGCATGGCGCCCCAGAGCGCGTCGTTCAGCTTCACGGCAGAGACTTACTTGGCGATGCCGACCGCTTTCATCGTCGCGCCGAGATCGGCGTCGGACTTGGCCATGAAGGTGGCGAACTCGTCCGGTCCGGCGTAGAGCACGCCGAAGCCGCGCGAGCTCATGAAGTCGGTGTAGTCCTTGCTCTTCGCGATCTTCGCGATCGCGGCCACCAGCTTGTCGCGCGCCTCGGCCGGCAGACCCTTCGGAGCCGCAATGCCGCGCCACGCCCCAATCTTCCAGTCGCTGCCGGTCGCAGCCTTCAGGGTCGGCACGTTCGGGTACAGCGCCGACGGCGTGTCGTTCATGATGGCCAGACTGCGGACCTTGCCGGCATCGATCAGCGAGCGGGCCTCAGGCAGCGAGCAAGGCACGACCTCGACGCCGCCGGCGACTAGGTCCTGCAATCCGGGTGCGGCGCCGTTCGACGGCACCCACGGGGCGGCGGTCGCGTCGACCTTCAGGTCCTTCAGCATGCCGGCGATGGCGAGGTGCCAGATGCCGCCCTGGCCGGTGCCCGAGGCCTTGAACTTGCCCGGATTTGCCTTGATCGCGGCGACCAGGTCGTTGGCCGTCTTGTACGGCGAATCGGCCCGCACCTGCAGGCCGGCAGGATCGAAATTGACCAGCCCGATCGGCGTGTACGAGGTGCCGGACAGATCGGTCAGTCCCTGCCAATGCATCATCGCGATCTCGACCGTGATCAGGCCGATCGTGTAGCCGTCGGGCGCGGCGGTGGAGATCGCCTGGTGCCCGACGACGCCGCTGCCGCCGGTGCGGTTGACGACCGTGACCGGCTGACCCAGGTCCTTCTCGAGCAGGGTACCGATGATGCGTGCGGTCGCGTCGGTTCCGCCGCCCGCGCCCCAGGGCACGATCAGCGTGATCGGACGCTCCGGCCAGGCCGCGTGCGCGCTGCCGGCCGCGAGTGCGAAGAGGGAAGCGGCGATGCCATGAAGCAGGGTTCGGCGCGAAGTCATGATGGGGTCTCTTTCGTTCGAGGTGGGTGAGGGCGGCCGCTGGGAGGCGGCGGTCGCGGAGCACGGCAAAGGCCGATGCGCCGCGGTGCGCTGAGACTGTGCCGATGCGCGCGCCGAGCGGCTACGGGGCTGACCCTAGGAACGCTGCCTCAGCCGAAGCGCAGCAATCTCAGTCCTGCCCTTCGGTCAGCGCGTCGAGCTGGAACCGGCCCGTTCTTGTCAACCAGCCAGATCTCGAGAAAGCGGACCGGTGAACCGAGCTTGGTGGGCAGCGGCAGCGGGCCGACCCGGAACGACATCTCGCGCACCGCCGCGGTGACATTAGGCGCGTGCGAGGGGCCGCGAATGACTTTCACCTCGCGCGGACGGCCTTGTTCATCGACCGTGGTCTCGAGCACGACGACCGCATGGATCAGCGGCGGCAGGCGGCCCTTGAAGATGCGATCGGGATACGAGTCGTAGATGTGGCGGGCGACGTCGAGCCGGTACTCGCGCGGGGTCGTCGCCATCGAGACCCTTGCCGGGGCGGGACGCGAGCGGCGCGGTGAGGTATGCGACTTCGGCGCTTGCGGGTGCTGCCGCAAGGATCATCAGGCCGAGCGCCGCGACTCCAACGATTTGCTTCATCAACGTCTCCACCCAGGGCAGGGCCCGGAAGCCGAGTCGACGTCCGCCAAGCCCCGGAGCGGCCGGGACCCGGCGGACGCGCAGCGTCAGAGGCGCGTGCACGCAAGCGAGTCGATGGGCAACCCCGCTGTCATGGCCCTTGCGGGCGGTAGACCGGAAGCTTTGCGACCCCGACTTTCGAACGGGTGTGCCTTTGACGTGACGACAAGAATAGGAGAAGCGCCGGCCGCTGCCTATCGGCGCGGGCACCGCTGGTCCGACCGTTCTTGGCGCCTGTGCGCCTGTTCACGCGGTCAGCTGTAACCAGATCTCGAGCGGCTCACCGCGATGCGGCCGACGCGCTCCTTGCAACCGCTTGCGCCTGTCGCATCTTGTCGAGGGCGCGGCGAATGCCGGCCGGGTCGTTGGCGCGCAACGCCTCGGCGAGGTCATGCGCGGCATCGCCGCGCAGCAGCGCGTAGCGGCGCAAGAACTCGAGGTCTGCCGCCGACGGCGCACCGGGCGACAGCGCAATCGCCGACAACTGCTCGAAGCTGTCCTGGTACTCGCGCGAGACCTCGCTGTCGATCGTTCCGGCGAGCTCGTCGAATGTGGCGCTGCCGCTGCGGCCGGCGTCGATGATCGACTTCCAGCGGTCGTTGATGCGCGTCTCGTCGGCGAGGAACTGGCGGATCGCCGAACGCGCCTGCATCTCCTCGCCGAGCCGGTAGCGCGGCGCCGGGATGTTGAAGGCGAAGAGGCCGACCGCTGCGGTCAGCAAGGCCGTCGCGATGGCGCGCTGCGCCGGTGCGATCGGCCACTCGTGCAACAGCGAGCGACCGAGGGCAACGCCGAGCAGCGCACCGGTGAAGAGTCCGCCGAGGTGGGCTGCGTTGTCGATACCCGGGATCAGGAAGCCGAGCGCGAGCGACGCCAACGCGAACGCGCCGCCACCCCAGAACAGCCAGCGAAACTCACCCGGGTCGACGTGTCGACGCTCGCGCGCCAGGCAGACCAGCAACGCGCCGATCACGCCGAAGATCGCGCCCGAGGCGCCGCCCGAGACCGCGCGATCGCCCTGCACGACGAGCGACACCAGGTTGCCGGCGAGGCCGCTCGCCAGATAGAGGACCGCGAAGCGCGTGTGTCCGATCCAGCGCTCGACGAGTCGACCGGCATCCCACAGCGCCCACATGTTCATCGCCAGATGAACCAGGCCGAAGTGCAGGAACATCGCAGTGCCGAGCCGCCACCACTCGCCGTCCTTCGTGGCCGGGCCGAAGTTCGCGCCCCAGGCCAGCTGGACGCCGTTCGGTGAGTGCCACAGACCGGCTCCGAACGGCAGCATCAGCAGGAACACCGCGCAGTTCGCAGCGACGAGGGCGGTGGTCACCGGCGCCTGCCGGGGACCGCTCCGCATCAGGGCCGTCAGGCTGGGAACGGCGGCGGCGCTCGGGGTGGCAGTCATCGGTCGGTGGCCGTCATTATCCGGCCCGACGTTCGGCGATCGATGCAAGCGCCACTGGCGATTGCGGCAAGAAATGCAGCCCGCGTCAGGCCGGCACCGGCGTGTAGCCCGCCTCGGCGATCGCTTCTTGCAAGCGACGCGCGTCGGCACTCCCGGGCTCGATCTCGACGCGATGGCCGGCGAGGTCGATGCGGACCGCCGCGCCAGCGTCGGCGTCCCGCACGGCCTGGGTGATCGCCTTGACGCAGTGGCCGCAGGTCATGTCATCGACCCTGAACGCAATCATCGGTTCTCCTCCAAGGGAAAAGGTCATACTGTGGGCCTTGACATGATGGGAAGGTCAACCAAAGGCACGGGACCCTCTTGCCGTGTCAACCGGATTGGTCGCATGGACCTTCCCATCATGGGAAGCCCCAATCTTCGGGCCATGAACATCGACTTTCCCATCCCATCGGCTGTCAACCGCGAGACGACGCTGCGGATCGAAGGAATGACCTGCGCGTCGTGCTCGAGCCGGGTCGAAAAGGCGCTTCTGAAGGTGCCCGGCGTCGCGACCGCTTCGGTGAATCTCGCGACCGAACGGGCCACGGTGCAGGCGCGTCCCGATGTCGCCGCGTCCGTCCTGCAGGCCGCGGTGAAGAAGGCCGGCTACGAAGCGTCGGCGTTGCCCGATCCGGCGCAGCGTGCGCCGGTCGAAACGCCGACGCCGTGGTGGCCGGTGGCCGTCAGCATTGCTTTGACGTTGCCGATCGGGATGCCGATGGTGCTCGCGCTGTTCGGCGTCCATGCCATGCTCGACGGCTGGCTGCAACTCGCACTGGCGACGCCTGTCCAGTTCTGGCTCGGCGCGCGCTTCTACAGTGCCGGCTGGCGTGCACTCCGCGCCGGCAGCGGCAACATGGACCTGCTGGTCGCGATCGGCACCAGCGCAGCGTACGGTCTCTCGCTCTATCGATTGTTCGTTCCGGCGCTCGACGGCGCGCCCCATCTGTATTTCGAGGCCTCGGCCGCGGTGATTTCGCTGGTGCTGCTCGGCAAGTGGCTCGAGGGGCGTGCGAAGCGCGAGACGGCCGAAGCGATCCGTGCGCTGCAGGCCTTGAGACCGCTGACTGCGCGCGTCCGCCGCGCCGGCATCGAGACCGAGCTGCCGATGGAGCAGGTGCGCGTGGGTGACATCGTCGTCGTGCGACCGGGCGAGCGCATGCCAGTCGACGGCACGGTCACCGAGGGGCGCAGCGACGTCGACGAATCGCTGATCACCGGCGAGGCCCTGCCGATCGCGAAGTCACGCGGCGATCGCGTCACCGGTGGCTCGATCAACGCGGAGGGCGAGCTCGCGATCGAAACGACGGCGGTCGGGGCCGAGACGACGCTGGCGCGGGTCATCCGGATGGTCGAGGCGGCGCAGGCGGCGAAGGCGCCGATCCAGCGCATCGTCGACCGCGTCAGCGCGGTCTTCGTGCCGGTGGTGCTCGGCATCGCGGCGCTGACGGTCGTCGGCTGGCTCGTCGCCGGTGGCCCATGGGAGGAGGCGATCGTCAACGCGGTCGCGGTGCTGGTCATCGCATGCCCGTGCGCGCTCGGCCTCGCGACGCCGACCGCGATCATCGCCGGCACCGGTGTCGCCGCCGCACACGGCATCTTGATCAAGGACGCCGAGGCACTCGAGACCGCGCAGTCGATCGATACGGTGGCGTTCGACAAGACGGGCACGTTGACGGAAGGTCGGCCCGCCGTTGTCGAGGTGCTCGCAGTGGTCGGGCAGCACAGTGATTCGGTGCTCCGGCTGGCTGCCGCTTTGCAGCAGCGAAGCACGCATCCGCTCGCGCGTGCGGTGCTCGAGAAGGCCGGCGAGCGCGGGCTCGTAGTCGATGCGGCCCTCGAGGCTCGCGCACTGCCGGGCCGCGGCGTCGAAGGAACGATCGATGGACGTCGCACCACGCTGGGCAGTGTGCGCCTGCTTCGCGAGCTGGGCGTCGACTGCGGCCCGTTGGCCGCGCAGGCCGACTCGCTCGAAGCGTTCGGTCGCACCGTCTCCTGGCTCGTGCAGCAGGAAGCGGAGGGCGAACGCCTGTGCGGCCTGCTCGCCTTCGGCGACACCGTCAAGCCGCATGCCCGCGACGCGGTGGCACGTTTGCACGCCCGCGGCGTTCGGACCGTGCTGCTGACCGGCGACAATGCTGGCAGCGCGCAGGCGCTCGCCCGCGAGGTCGGCATCGACGAAGTCCATTCGCAGGTGCTTCCAGCCGACAAGGCGTTGGCGGTGCAGGCGTTGCGTGCGCAAGGCCGGGTTGTCGCGATGGTCGGCGACGGCATCAACGATGCACCGGCGCTGGCCGCGGCCGACGTCGGCATCGCGATGTCGACCGGCACCGACGTCGCGATGGCGGCGGCTGGCATCACCTTGATGCGAGCCGATCCGCTCGCGGTCGTCGACGCGATCGACGTATCCCGCCGGACAGTCGCGAAGATCCGACAGAACCTCGGCTGGGCCTTCGCCTACAACGTGCTCGGCATCCCGCTCGCGGCGTTTGGCCTGCTCAGTCCGGTGATCGCCGGCGCCGCGATGGCGCTGAGCAGCGTCAGCGTGGTCGCCAATGCCTTGCTGCTGCGGCGCTGGAAGCCGGCTGTCGCGCAGACTGAAGTTGAACGCGCGAACGTCGCCCCGGTGCCGAAGCCGCCGACGTTCGAGACCGGGAGAGCGTGATCGACACGATGAACATCGGCGAGGCCGCCCGCGCCTCCGGCGTCTCGGCAAAGATGATCCGCCATTACGAGGAGGTCGGTTTGATGCCTCACGTGGCCCGGACCGAGGCCGGCTATCGCCAGTATTCGGCGCGCGACGTCCATACGCTGCGCTTCATTCGACGCTCGCGCGACCTCGGCTTCTCGATCGCCGAGATCGGCCAGCTGGTCGGGCTGTGGCAGGACCGCCGGCGCTCGAGCCGCAGCGTCAAGGCGCTGGCTGAGACGCACATCCAGGAGCTCGAGCAGAAGGCTGCGCACCTGCTCGCGATCAAGGCGACGCTCGAGCACCTTGTGCACTGCTGCCATGGCGACGAGCGGCCCGAATGCCCGATCCTCGAAACGCTGGCCGATGATGGCGGCGGCGATCCGCCGAAGGCGATCGCGACGCCCGCGTTCGCATCGGCGACGACGGACCGCCGGCCGTTGCTCGTTCGATCCGCAGGTTCGAAGAAGCGCTCGTGACGCCGCCCCCGTCCGTCGGGTCGCCAACGGCAGCGCTGGAACGGCCGGCGCCACCGACGTTTGCCGAGGCGCTCGGCTACTGGCTCAAGCTCGGCTTCATCAGCTTCGGCGGGCCGGCCGGGCAGATTGCGCTGATGCACCAGGAACTCGTCGAGCGGCGGCGCTGGATCTCCGAAGGCCGCTTCCTGCATGCCTTGAACTACTGCATGGTGCTGCCGGGCCCCGAGGCGCAGCAACTCGCGACTTACATCGGCTGGCTGATGCACCGGACCTGGGGCGGCTTGGCGGCCGGCGGCCTGTTCGTGCTGCCGTCGCTGGCGATCCTAATCGCGCTGGCGTGGATCTATATGGCGTATGGCGACGTCCCCGCGATCGCCGCGCTGCTGTATGGCGTCAAGCCGGCCGTCGTCGCGATCGTCGCGTTCGCGGCCTATCGCATCGGGGGACGCACCTTGCGAAACCGCTGGCTCTGGGCCATCGCCATCGCCGCGTTCGTCGCGATGTTCGCGGCACGGCTGCCGTTCCCGCTCGTCATCCTCGCGGCGGGTGTGATCGGCGTCGTCGGGGCGCGTCTGGCACCGGCCGCCTCTGCAGCGACAGGCGGGCATGCCGCGACCGCATCGACCGCGGCGCCGGCATGGCTCGACGACGCCAGCCCGACGCCGAACCACGCACGCTTCTCATGGCGTCGCTGCCTGCGCGTCGCCGCGGTCTGTCTCGGGCTTTGGGCCGCAGCGCTCGCTGCGCTGGCGAGCACCTTCGGCGCGAGCGCGGTGCTGACGCAGATGGCGGTGTTCTTCACGCAGGCCGCGCTCCTGACGTTCGGCGGTGCCTATGCGGTCCTGCCGTACGTCTTTCAGGGTGCCGTCGAAGGCCATCACTGGCTCACCGCGACGCAGATGATCGACGGCCTCGCGCTCGGCGAGACCACGCCGGGCCCGTTGATCATGGTCGTCGCGTTCGTCGGCTTCGTCGGGGCCTGGAGTGCCGAGGTGTTTGGCCCCGGTTCCGCGCTGGCATCGGGAGTCGCCGGTGCCGTTGTGGTTACATTCTTCACGTTCCTGCCGTCCTTCTTCTTCATCTTCATCGGCGCGCCGTTCATCGAGTCGACCCATGGCGACCTCCGCTTCACCGCGCCGCTGACCGCGATCACGGCCGCGGTCGTCGGCGTGATCGTGAACCTCGCGGTGTTCTTCGCGATGCATGTGCTGTGGCCGCACGGGGTGCCTTTGGAGAGGGTCGATTGGCCAGCGGCGGCGATCGGGGTCCTTGCGCTGTTCGCGCTGGTCCGCTTGCGCGTCGGCGTGATCCCGGTGATCACCGTCTCGGCCATCCTCGGGTTGGTGCTGCGGCTGGCCTGAGGCACCGGTTGCGCTTGTCGGGGGCGACCGATCGCCTACCGGCGGGGGCCGCCAGTTCCTACGGCGGCGGTCGGGTCTGACCGACCGACATGGGTCTCTTGCGTCGGCAGACTGGCAGCGAGCCAAGAGGTCGCGTTCGGTCTGGGACTTTGCCGCGCGGCCGCCTTCGTCGAAGGTCCCCGAGGCATCCGCCATGCGAACCGAGTCCCGTCTTTGCATCCGCCCTTCGTCTTTACGCGCGTTGCTGTTCGGCGTCGCGTTTGCGGTTGCCGGGTCGACCGCAGGGGCCGCTGTTTCCGATGGCAAGGAGAGCCGGCCGGCTGTCGTCCGTGAGAAGCCGGTCGCGAATCCGGTACTCGACCACTCCGGCCGCAAGCGCGTCGGCAAGGCGTCGTTCTACGCGAAGATGTTTCATGGCCGGAAGATGGCGAATGGCAAGCGCATGGACCCGCGCGACGACAACGCGGCCAGCAAGACGCTGCCGCTCGGCACCACCGCCAAAGTCACGAACCTCGAGACGGGCCGCAGCGCCGTCGTGACGATCGAGGACCGCGGGCCTTATGTGAAAGGTCGCATCGTCGACCTCTCGCCGGCCACTGCGCAGAGCATCGGCATCACGTCACAAAACGGCCTTGCCGATGTCGAGGTGACGCCGATCGCGGTCCCGCAGCCGGACGGCAGCGTGAAGCCGGGCGCTGCGGCAGGCGAAACCGCCACTGATGCGATCGGTGCGCCGGCGAGTCGATGAGCCGAAGCCGACAAGCGCGGAAGCGGGCTGCATCTGTCTGGTGGCGCGCCGCCGAGGTCGCGGCTGACTCTGCGGCTTGCGCGGCCGCGGGTGGGCGGCGGCAAGCTCAGCGTGCCTCGATCCGGCGCAGCTGGCTCGCCCCGTCGAGAAAGCGGTTCGGCTCGCCAAGCCACCAGCGGGCGAGCTCATCGAGCCGGCGCGTCTGGCCGACTTCGTGTGGCGCGAATTCGCACTCGACTGTCTCGAGGTCATCGAGGTTGTTGAACGTGAAGCGCAGCATGCCGGCGTCATGGTTCGGCACGATCTTCAGGGCCAGCCGCACCTCCGGCACGAACACGTAGCGCATCTCGACAAAGTGCCCGGTCTCCGGGTTGCGCACAGTCTCGGTCTCGCAATGGGCGCCGCTCTGCCAGAGGCGCGCTTCGAGGCGCTTGCTGTCCGGCACGAAATCCTTGCGCAGGGTCACGGCGTCCTTGCCGCGCACCACGCAGCTGAAGCTGATGTGATCGATCAGCTCCTGCTCGCGCAGGCGCTTGCGCCGCGCATCGAAGCGGAAGTCGACCATCGGCATGCCTTCGAGCCGCGTCTTCTTGTCGAAGGCGTAGCTCACCTTCGAGACCGGACGAAGCACTTCGAGTTGCTTACCCAGGTCGAGCAGGTAGCGCGATACGGCCTGAGCGGCGGCTTCGACGAGACCGGTGCTCCTTGCGAGCGCGTCGTGGTCGACGCTGCGAATTGCCTGCAGTTCGGTCGCCTTGCGCTTCAGATCGTCTAGAAAGCTCATTGCGGCTTCGAGGGGTAGGGCGTGCATCAGGATAGCCGAGCCTGGGGGCGCGACGAGATGCGGAGCCGACGGGGCGGAGTTGCATTGCCACATTCATTCCACGCCACGACGGCGAAGGCCCAACACGAAGAACTGCTGATGCTCGTGGGTCGCCTCGAGACAGCGTTGAACGTCTAGCCGCGCGTTGGCAGAGTCAGCGCGCGGCGCCGCCGCGGACGCGATCAGCGCCGGGCGAGCCCCAGTGCCTCGGCAAGCCCTTCGGTCGTCGATGGCGGGGTCGACAGGGTTTCGCTGTTGCGGAATGTCTGCGCGTCCCTGAAGAGCGGAATCTGATCGAAGTATTCCTGCTTGCTGCGATCGAGGAACGTCGGCAGCGGTGAGCCGGGCTCTGCGGTAGTCGTCCTCTGCCGCACCGCGCGAGGCGTCGGCGCCTGCGGGGCCGGCACCAATTGGACTCGAACGTCGCCGTTTCGCAAGTCGGGGGGTTGTCCCTGAGGTACTTGGGCCTGCGCGGTGCCGACGAACGCGAGCGCGAAGAGCGGTATGAAAGCTTTCATTGACATCCTTTGAGCGTTCGTCCGGCCACTCGCCGGGACGGATTCGGCGATGGGTCATCATCGTGGCGAATCGACGACCTCGACAATCGCCTATTCAAGGGGCGCGCGGCGTGATGAGTCGTGTCGATGCAGCGCGACGAACGGCTCGTCGGGGTGGGGCGGCGTTATCGGGCTCCGAAGCGCACCCAGACCATCACCAGCGCGCCGATGAGCACCAGCCCGACGGCAATTCGCGGCCAGATGGACCTCCGGCGATGCCGTTTTTGCAGCGTGCGGCTCCCGCGCGTGCTGATCGACGGCTCGTAGAAGCCGCTTTTGACGGCGTCGCGGGGCTTGACGCTGTCTCTGAACGCGTCTTCGTCGGGGGTGCGCATCGCGCGATTGGACCGCAGTTGTCGAGCCTATGCCAGTCGTGATCCCGCGGATACACCCGCATTCGAACGGGTGCGCGGCCGCCTTGGGAGACCATATTGCAGCGTGCGGTCGAAAAGAGCGCGGCAAGAAATGATCCACTTGTACGCGCCCCGCGAGTGGTTGGAGCGCGAGCTCGAAGCGATGCAAACGGCCTTTCAGCTGGCAAGTCTCGTCCTGGTCATCGCGTGGGTCGCATTGCCGCTGCTTCTGCTTGGAGCCCTGACGTATGCGCGGATCGTGAGTTGGGTGCGCCGCAAGGACTGCCCGCCTCGCGCATCGAAGTTCGAGTCGCCGGAGCCGTCCCGCTTTTGACGATGGCCGGGGAGGGAACTTAAGCTAGCCAGATGACGGGAAAGCGCGCCTTCTGACATCACGCCTCTGCCGTCCTTACTGCTGCGGTGAACGGCGGAGCAGGGCGACCAGCGTCGGGTTCGCGGTCGGAGATGCTGGACAGGCGCGCCCTTGGAAGCACCGGCCGGTGCAGGGCGGGCAGGTCACCGCCGCTTCCTCCGCCTTGCTCGCCGATGCAGGCGTCGCCACAACAGCAGTACTCAATCGTTTCGGCTTGGGTCGGAACTGCGCGCGGGCCATGCTTTGATTCCGTCAGAGGGGCCACCAGTGTGAATCGGCGCAGTGCGCATCGCATCCACCCGGCTGTGGGGGAGGCCCTTGTTCAGGTGGTTGCTCCGATTCGTCGAGGTCAGGGGCCCAGCATCACCCACGCGTTGCGCGGTCGCCAGCGCCGTTCCATACGACATCACAAGTACATCGAGGCCAGGATTCCCGACAGTGCCGTGACGATCACGAAGAACCCGATCACGACATAGAGCCACGTCGCACCAGGACCGCGCTCCCGGGCGCGGTGAACGCGTGCCACCTGGCGCGCCTCGTCGCTGGCTTGAGCCGCGGCGAGGCGCTGCTGCTTCAGCAGTTGCGCCACGCGAAGCCGGAGGTAGAGCGCTTTCGATGCGGTTTCGTCGCCGTTGCTCTCGGCGAATGCCTTGGCCCAGAGGGCGGGAATGGGCCCCGATCTCTGCAGTTCCTCGACGACCTTCGCATAGGCAGCTTCGTCGGCGAAGAATGGGCCTCGCAACAGGGGTAGGTGGAATCGCACAGGCGTGAAGAGAAAGCGGCCGTGGGTGACAGCGCGCATTCTGAAGGTCTAGGAGTCTGGGCGGCAGACGCTTCGATGCCCGGTGGATGGTGGCGGCTCGGATGCCCTGAGGGATTTGCGGCGTCGGAGGGCAACTGCGGGCGCTTGGAGAGGTTCTGATGGGTAGGTGGCGAGCGCGCGGGGGCGTTTG
>Ga0207648_10002590_pt1 | contig 19364 bp, 21 predicted proteins | sample KBSMisM32_FD_184310 | JGI IMG/M metagenome (GOLD analysis project Ga0207648, IMG submission 184310) | Miscanthus rhizosphere microbial communities from Kellogg Biological Station, Michigan, USA - KBS Miscanthus M3-2 (SPAdes) (version 2) | ecosystem: Host-associated > Plants > Roots >...
GCCGGGTTCGACGTGTGGACGGTCACGTCGTGCGGCACGTCGAGCAGCGCTTCCGAGTAGTTGAAGATGATCCGCACGCCGGAGTCGATCAGCTCCTGCGCCACCTGTTGCGCGTGGTCGGCCGGCACCGCGACGACTCCGACGATGATGTTCTTCTCGCGCACTGCGTCCGCAAGCCGGCGCGAGTCCTCGATGCCCATCGTGCCGATCGGCCGCCCGATCTTCTCCGGGTCGTTGTCGAAGACCGCCGCGATGTTGATCCCGTGCTCGGCGAAGATCGGCGAGCTTGCGATCGCCTCGCCGAGCCGGCCAGCCCCGATCAGCGCGATGTTGTGCTGGCCCTGCGTCCGCAGGATCTTGCGGATCTCGCCCAGCAGCGAGTCGATGTTGTAGCCGACCCCGCGCTTGCCGAACTTGCCGAAGGCGGACAGGTCACGGCGGATCTGCGTCGCGTTGATGTTGGTGTAGTCCGAGATCTCCTGGGAGGAGATCCTGTCCTTGCCCATCTTCTTGGCCTGGGTCAGAACCTGGAGGTAACGGCTCAGCCGAGCCGCCACTCCGACTGTCAGACGTTCCGACCCCGACGCACTGTGAACCGTCGTTTGCAACACGCACAACCATTGTGCCAGTACCGCCCCGCTCGCGGCGTCAGACCGTCACAAGCTGCGCTCTCAGCGGGGACTTTGTGCGGCCCCAAGGCGCCGCTTGCGGCGCCGCTACAAGGACGGTCGGGCTTTGCCCGAGCGTCCGCCTGCAACGCGTCGCCGCAAGGTGCCCTCGTGGACGTGGTAGGTGAAGAGCCGCTCGCCGTCGAGCTCGACCACCGGCAGCCATTCGCGGTAGCGGGCCTCCAACTCAGGCGAGCCGTCGATCGCCACCTCCTCGAGCTCGAAGCCGAGCTCGTCCCGCAGCGCGCGCACCTGCTCGAGCGCCCGCTCGCACAGGTGACAACCCGCAGCGTGATAGACGACGACGCGGCTACGGATAGAGGCCACGAGTCACCGTGGCTTCCGAGACGCGCCCGACCGAGACGCCGTACGCAGCGACCCGCATGCTCGTCTGCTTCTCCTCGTACACGTGCCAGGTCTCGTTGAAGGCACGGGTGACGATGTCGCGCAGCTTCGAGTTCACCTCGGGCTCCTTCCAGAAGTACTCCTGGAGGCCCTGCACCCACTCGAAGTACGAGACGACGACGCCGCCCGCGTTGGCGAGGATGTCCGGCAGCACGAGCACGCCCTTGTCGTCGAGGATCTCGTCCCCGGCCGGCGTGATCGGCCCGTTCGCGCCCTCGCAGATGATCTGCGCCTTCACCTGCGCGGCGTTGTCGGCGGTGATCACTTGCTCGAGTGCGCACGGCGCGAGCACGTCGCAGTCGAGCAGCAACAGCTCCTCGTTCGTAATCTCCTCGGCGCCCTTGAAGCCGGCCAGCGAGCGGGTCTCTCCCTTGTGCGCGATCGCGGCGGCGACGTCGATCCCATTCGGGTTGTGCAGCCCGACGCGCGAGTCGGAGACGGCGATCACCGTCGCCCCCTCCTCGGCGAGGAACTTCGCCAGGAAGCTGCCGACGTTGCCGAAGCCCTGGACGGCGCAGCGTAGGTCCGCGAGCTGCAGCTCCTTCTTCCGCACCGCTTCCTGGATGCAGTAGAGCGCGCCGCGCGCGGTTGCCTCGAGCCGGCCGAGCGAGCCGCCGACGTTGAGCGGCTTGCCGGTGACGACGCCGAGCACGGAGTGGCCCTTGTTCATCGAGTAGGTGTCGAAGATCCAGGCCATCACCGAGCCGTCGGTGCCGACGTCGGGAGCCGGGATGTCCTTCTCGGGCCCGATCTCGTTGATGATCTCCGTCGTGAAGCGGCGGGTCATTCGCTCGAGCTCGCCGCGCGAGAGCTTCTTCGGGTCGCAGACGACGCCGCCCTTCGCGCCGCCGAAGGGGATGTTCATCAGCGCGCACTTCCAGGTCATCCACATCGAGAGCGCCTTGACCTCGTCGAGCGTCACGTCGGGGTGGTAGCGAATGCCGCCCTTGGACGGGCCGCGCGCGATGTTGTGGGTGACGCGGTAGCCCTCGAAGGCCTGGATCGTCCCGTCGTCCATGGTGACGGGGACCGAGACGACGACCGCCTTCTTGCACTCCTGCAGGACGTTCACCAGCCGCTGGTCGATCTCGAAGATGTCCGCCACGCGGCGCAGCTGCGCGCGGGCGATCTGGAACGGGTTCTCGCGGAGGTGGGACTCGGGGGCTTCGACGGTTGTCACTTGGGCCGCTCCTTGAAGGGAAACGCGCTGAGTATAGGACTCTTACTTAATGCGAAATGCGATCGTCCGCACGGTCGGCGGGGCCTTGCTCGTCGGGATCGCGACCATGCGCACGCGGTAGCGGCCCGGGTCGAGCGGAGCGCCGTCCGGGTCCCGTCCGGTGAGGCCGATCTTGACGCTGCCGGTCAGGTCGCGCAGGCGCGCGAGCAGTCCGAGCCGGTGGCCGCCGCGCCAGAGCTCGACGTCCAGCCGCTCGACAGGATGGATTTCGGAGCCGGCCGCGCTCGGGACGACGAGCCCGGCCTGCAGCGAGAGCACCGCCGGAGTGTTGTCCGCGAGGCTGAACGCGCTGGACGAGAGCGCGACGGCGGAGATCAGGTCCTGCCGCTGCGGGCCGAACGTGATCGCCCACGGGATCCTCAGCGGGCCGGCGCCTCGGGCGACGAGCAGCACCGCGCCCTCGGCGGAGCCGCCATCGGGAGGCGCGCCCTGGAGCCGCGCGCTCAGGACCACCGGCGCGTGGCCGCCCGGCTTCAACCGCACCCAGCGCGGCTTCGACTCGAGCTGGAGGCCACCGCTGCCCGTGCTGCGCACGCGCACGAGCAAGGTGCGCGTCGAGACGTTGCGGACGACGAGCTGCTGCGAGGCGTGCCAGCCGTCGCCCTCGGCGTGTCCGAACGCGAGCGAGACCGGGTCGGCGGTGATCTCTCCTGCCGCGCTCTGGCCGAGATCGACGAGCCCGGCACCCTGGGCCGTGACGCTCTCGCCCGGGATCGAATGGGCCTTGCCCGTCAGCAGGCTCCGCAGGTCGACCGCGCGCAGGCCGGGCCGCACCTGCGCGAGCACCGCGGCGGCGCCGGCCACGACGGCGGCCGCCGGGCTCGAGCCGTTGACCGTCCCGTAGCTCGGGGTGCCGTCGTCGTTGGCGCCGGGCTCGGAGGTCGTGAGCGCGACGCCCGGTGCGGCCAGGTCCGGCTTGACGCGGCCGTCGAAGGCGAGGCCGCGCGAGGAGAACGGCGCGATTCCACCGTCGCTCGCGTTGCCGACGACGCGCGGCAGTCCGATCGAGATGGCCGGATGCCGGTGCGCGTGCAGCGAGGCAAGTGCAGCCTGCGCGACTCGCAGCGGGACGCTGACCACCGGGATGTTCACCGCCTCGTCCACACCGAGCCCGCCGGCCGGAAGCTGCGTCCCGTACACGACCACGGCGGTCGCCCCCGCGCGCGCGGCGTACTCGATCGCCAGCTGCGGGTCGGGGCCGCCGTCCACGAGCGCCGCGCGGTTGGCGACCAGGCTGCGGCCGTGACGGTCGAAGAAGGCGCGCAGGCTCGGGCCCCCGGCGCGCGGTGCCGCCAGCTCTCGCTCGAGCGGACGGTCGGAGACGACGGCGCCGGCTAGCGGCAGCGGACGGTCGAGCACGAGGTCGAGCCCGACGCGGACGGCGACGGGGACTTCCTCGGCGTCGGCGCGCAGGTCGGCGGCCCCGACGGTCAGAGCTGCAGGCGCGGCCCCGGGGCTGGAGATGCTGCCGAAGGCCGGTCCGGCCGGGCCGTCGTTGCCGGCGGGCGCGACCACGAGCGTGTCGAGCTGCAATGCGCCCTGAATCGCCCGCGCTTCCGGCGAGTCGGTGAAGGCGGCATACGAGACCGCCTCGCCGATCAGCGCGATCCGCGCCGCGTCGTGCGCATCGCCGTCGAGGTTCGGGTCGACCGCGCGCTCGAGGCCCGCGATCAGCTGGTCGGTGCGCGCGTAGACGGCCGAGCCGCCGGTGACGTCCGGCTGCCAGCCCGCGACGCGGATCGGCAGCACCGAGGCGCCCGGCGCGATCCCGCTCACCCCACCCGGGCCGCCCGCGCCGACGAGGATCCCGGCCATCTCGGTGCCGTGCCGTTCGAGCCGGCTCGAACCGTTCGGGTCGGGCGCGGCGCTCGTGTCGGGGTCGCCGCCGACGAGGTCGATCCCCGGCAGGATCCGGCCGCTCAGATACGGGTGCGCGCGGTCGACGCCGGTGTCGAGCAGCGCGATCGTCACGCCGCGCCCGTCGTAGCCGGGGATTCGCAGCGCAGGCAGGCTGCTCGCCCCGCGCGCGACGCCCTTCCCGCCGAGCAACGTCGAGGAGACCGACGCCGGGTAGGCCGGCCGCACCGGGTAGACGCCGGCCACTTCGGGCCGGCGCTCGAGCACGGCGACCGCGCGCGCGTCGAGCGGCGCCGAGAAACCGTTCAGGACGCGCGAGTAGCTGAACTGCACGCGCGGCCTGATCCCGCGCGTGCTCAGCTCCGAGAGCAGCTGCCGCTGAGCGGCGAGGGCGATGCGCGTCCACGTCCGCTCCTTGCGCTCGCTGGCCACACCGCCGTTCATTGCGACCCGCTGCGCCATCGAGGGCGAGCGCAGCACGACCAGCTCGCGCTGGCCGACGTCGACGTCCGCGTGGCCGCCTCCGACGAGGCCGCGCCACGACGACGCCTCGGAGGCGAGCGTGCGCTGCTTGGTGTCGCTGACGCCGAAGCCGACGACGAGACCCGTCGCGGCGAGCGCGAGGATCGCGAGGGCGACCTCAGAGAGCCGACGCGTAGGCATCCAACGCAAGATAACCGGGCGGTGGGATCGCCTCGCCGTAGCGGGCGGCCGAGGCGATCATCGCTGCGTTGTCGGTGCAGAGCTCGAGGGGCGGCGCGGTCGCGTCGGGAAGCGCGGCGCGAAGCTCGGAGTTCGCTGCCACACCGCCGACGACGGCGACCTGCTCGGCACCCGTCCGCTCGGCGGCCTCGAGCGTTCGCGCGACGAGCGCACGCACGATCGCGCGCTGGTAGCTCGCCGCGAGATCGGCCCGCCGCGTCTCGGCCTCGTCGCCCAGGCCGCGCACCTCGTAGAGCAGCGCGGTCTTGACGCCCGAGAACGAGAAGTCCAGGCCGGGCACGCGCGCGACCGGGAAGTCGAAGGCCTCGGGGTCGCCCTCGCGCGCGAGCCGGTCGATCTCGGCCCCACCGGGGTAACCGAGCCCGAGCAGCCGGGCGCCCTTGTCGAACGCCTCGCCGGCCGCGTCGTCGAGCGTCGTTCCGAGCGGCCGGAACGCGCCGTGCTCTGGCACGTCCACGAGCAGCGTGTGCCCGCCGCTCGCAAGCAGGCAGAGGAAGGGCGGCTCGAGCGGCTCCGGCTCGAGGTAGAGCGAGGCGACGTGGCCGTGCAGGTGATTCACGGGCACGAGCGGCAGCCCCCTCCCCCACGCGATCGCCTTCGCCGCCGAGAGCCCGACGAGCAGCGCGCCGATCAGTCCCGGGCCCTGCGTGACCGCGATCGTGTCCACGTCGTCGAGCGCCGCGCCGGCCTCGGCCAGCGCCTCCCGCACGACCGGGAGCACGAGCTCCAGGTGCCGGCGCGAGGCGATCTCGGGCACGACGCCGCCGAAGCGCGCGTGCAGATCGGCCTGCGAAGAGACGACGCTCGAGCGGATGACGCCGCCTTCGACGAGCGCGGCAGCGGTCTCGTCGCAGGAGGTCTCGATCCCCAGCATGTTCGTCACGTCGATAATGAGAGCATGGATCGCGTCAACATCTTCAGTGTCGAGAAGCCCGAGGGCAGGCTCGACGTGGGTCGAGCCCTCGGCTCGACCGAGCTTCTGATGTTCGTCTACGACATCGCGCCGGGTGCGAGCTCCTCCCCGTACCACTACGAGTACGACGAGGAATGGCTGCTCGTCGTCGACGGCACCGTCGTCCTGCGTGCCCCGGACGGTGAGCACACGCTGGAGCGCGGCGACCTCGTGCGCTTTCCGCGAGGCCCGGCCGGAGCGCACAAGGTGATGAACCGGAGCGAGTCGCCGGCGAGGACGCTCTTGTTCTCGCGCGTGGGCGGCGGCCTGGCCGTCGCCGTCTACCCGGACAGCGACACGATCGGCGTGTTCGCAGGCGACGACAACGACCTCGTCTTCGAGCGCGGCACCGCGGTGCCGTGGGCGCACGGCGAGGAAGGCTGGAACAAAGCGACCTAGTCCGTGACCACGTCGCGGACGACGGGGTCCTTCCACATGATCAACGCGTCCTCGCGGTTGTCGGTGTAGTAGCCGCGTCGCACGCCGCGCGGGCGGAAGCCGAGCTCCTCGTAGAGCTTGATCGCGCCGGCGTTCGAGACGCGTACCTCCAGCGTGTAGCCGCGGCGCGAGCGGCCCGACGTCAGCTCGAAGAGCCGGTTCAGGAGCAGCGAGGCGATGCCCTGGCGGCGATGGTCCGGGTCGACGGCGACGTTCATCACGTGCCAGGCGTCGACGTAGCGGGAGATGATCAGGTAGCCGATCAGCCGGTCCGTTCCCGGCTCGAAGGCGCCCAGGCAGAGCGAGGACGGCTTTGCCAGCTCGCTCGCGAACATCGAGCGCGACCAGGGCGTCGGATAGGCGCTGCGCTCGATCTCCTCGATCGCGTTCAGGTCGCGCAGCTCGAGGCGGCGGAGCTCGACCTCGGTCATGCCGTGCGCTCCGCATCGGGGAGCCGCAGGTAGAGCGGCTCGACCTCGTCGGCGGGGCCGAACTCGCGCGCGAGCTGGACGTGGAAGCGGGCGCGCGGCAGATGCCGCTCGTCGTCGTCCGGCGGCACCTCGGCGCCGTTGGCCTCCAGAACCGACCGGTAGCGGACGGCGCCGTCGCCGACGCAGAGCGCGGCGCGCACGTCCTGCGGGGCGCACACCTCCGGCTCGCCCTCCACCAGCGTGAAGACCTCCCGCCGGCCGCCGTCCACGACCGGCAGCGCGCCCGGAGCACCCGCGGCGAGGGCGTCGAGGGTGGAGACCCCCGCGACCGGCAGGTCGAGCGCCAGCGCGAGCCCGCGCACGGTCGCCAGTCCAAGCCGCAGCCCGGTGAAGCTCCCCGGGCCGGTGCCGACGACGAGCCCGGTCAGCTCGGCGCGCTCGATGCCGTTCTCGCGCAGCAGCTCGTCGGCGTCTGCGAGCACGGTGACCGCCCGGGAGACCCGCTCTCCCAGCACCTCTCCGTCCCGGACGAGCGCCGCCGTCGCCGCGCTCGTCGCGGTGTCAAACGCGAGTGTCAGCACCCCCGGGCAAGCGGTCGAGCAGTGAGGGTTCCGGACTGGCCAGCGCGATCAGCCTGTGAGCGCGATCCATATGCGACAAACGTACCTCCACACGCACCGGCGGGAGGGCAGCGGCCGCCGCCTCGGGCCACTCGACGAAGCAGATCGCGTCCTCGAAGTAGGGCTCGAGGTCGCCCCACTCCGCCGCGGAGAAGCCCTGGAAGCGGTAGAGGTCGAGGTGCGAGACGTCCACCGGCTCGGCCGGGTAGCGGTGGCCGATCGTGAACGTCGGGCTGGTGACCGGGACCGTGACACCGAGCGCGCGGCAGGCCCCGCGGACGAACGTCGTCTTGCCGCTGCCAAGCTCGCCCGAGACGGTGACCACGTCGCCGGCCCGCAGCTCGGGCGCCAGCGCCGCGGCGACCGCCTCCGTCTCCGCCGGCGAGGCGGAGATCAGCTCCATCGCCTAGAAAAGGCCGAGCTGGACCGTCGGCTCCGGTGCGGGAGGCGGCGCGAGCAGCGGCACGACGGGTGCAGGCTCGGGCACCGGAGCGCCGAGCAGCTCGGGCAGGCGGGCGAAGTCCTCCTCGAGCACCTTGAACATCGCCGGGGTGTAGAGCGCGGCTGCCGGGTGGTAGAGCGGGTACAGCAGCACCGCCAGCGCGCCGACGTTCAGGCGCTGCGGCTGACCGTGCACGCGGGTGATGCCGGTCTCCTTGCCGCTCAGCTGCTTCGTCGCGTGGTTGCCCAGGGTCGCGATCACCTTCGGCCGGATCAGCTCGATCTGCCGGAAGAGGTAGGGCTCGCAGGCCTGCTTCTCGTCGGGCTGCGGGTCGCGGTTGCCGGGCGGCCGGCACTTGACCGTGTTGGCGATGTAGACGTCGCCGCGCTCGAGCCCGATCCCGGCGAGCAGCTTGTCCAGCAGCTTCCCGGCCTGGCCGACGAACGGATAGCCCTGCTTGTCCTCGTGGAACCCCGGCGCCTCGCCGACGAACATCAGGTCGGCCTGCGGGTCGCCGACGCCGAAGACGACCTGCGTCCGGCCCTCCGCGAGCCGGCAGCGCGTGCAGCCGGCGACCTGGCGCTCGAACGCCTCGAGCTCGCTCAGGGGCTGGTCAATGGCCGCAGCCACACGAACCGCCGCAACAGCCGCCGCCGGAAGGTCCTCCGAAGCTGGGCTGCTCGGCGGCGCCGTGTGTCGCGAAGACGGAGAACTGCTTGCGCACGTTCGCGGAGGCGCAGTCCGGGCAGTCCGGCTCCACGCCGTTCCGGACGAGCTCCTCGAAGTGCGACTCGCACTCCATGCAGACGTATTCGTAGATCGGCACCGTGTCAGACCCTAGCAACGGGTCCGCATCTTCGACCTCGCACCGGACGGATCAGGCCTTCGGCAAGTCGAACCAGAAGGTCGAGCCTTCGCCGGCGCGCGAGCGGACCCCGATCGTGCCGCCCATCCGCTGCACCAGCTCGCGGCAGATGTAGAGCCCGAGGCCGGTGCCGCCGGGCACCGCCCGGTGCTGCGGGTCGCCGCGGTAGAACTTCTCGAAGACGGCTTCCTGCTCGGCCGGCGCGATGCCGATTCCCTGGTCTGCGACCTCGACGCGCACGCTCGCGGCGGCCGGCACGGTGCTGACGACGACCTCGCCGCCATCGGGCGAGTACTTGACCGCGTTGTCGATCAGGTTGACCAGCACCTGCTCGATCCGGTCGCGGTCGCCGATCGCCTCGGCCGCGCCGTTGGCGGCGCTGAGCGAGATCGACTCCGGCGCGTCGTGCCGCATCGTCTCGACCGCGTGGCTGACGAGCTGTGAGAGATCGACCCGCTCGCTGTCGATGCGCAGGTCGCCGCGGTCGAGGCGATTCGCGAGCAGCACTTCCTCGGTGATCTGGGTCAGCCGCGTGCCCTGGGCGCCGATCATCTCCAGCAGCTGTTGCCGCCGTTCGGGAGAGAGCGCGATGTCGTCGCGGAGGAGCGTCTTCGCGGCTCCGAGCACGGCCGTCATCGGCGTGCGCAGCTCGTGCGAGAGCGTGGCGATGAAGTCGCTCTTCGCCGCCTCGAGCCCGCGGTCGCCGGTCAGGTCGCGAAACGTGTAGACGATGCCGTTCGGGCTGCGGACGGCCATGAACGAGAGCCAGAGCTCGCTGCCGTCCACCTCGACCGGCAGCGTCACCGGGCTCGCCAGCTCGGGCTCGTCGGAGATCGGGATCTCGGCGGCGACCTTCTGCCAGTCCGTGAGCACCTCGCCCGCCTGCCGGCCGACCACATCGTCGCGGGAGCGCCCGGTGACGAGCTCCGCGGCGCGGTTCCAGAAGCGCAGCGCGCCGTTCGGGTCGACCAAGATCACGCCGTCTCCGACCGCCTCGAGCACGCGCGCCGCCTGCTCGCGGGCAGCGGCCATCGCCTCGGCGCGCGCCCTGGCCGCGGCCTCCGACTGCGCCTCTTCGTGCAGGCGCGCGTTGCGCACCGCCGCCGCCATCAGGCTGACCAGACCCTCGGCCAGCTCCAGCTGCTCGTCGTCGTAGCGGGCGGTCTCGTGCATCAGCTGCACGACCCCGACCACCTCGCCCTCGTGCTTGACGGGCACCATCAGGGCCGACTGCACGCCCGGCGGCCCGTCGTCCGGGAGCTTGCGCATGTGACCCTCGCGGTCGACGTCGTAGTAGACGCCGGCCGGATCCTTGACCTGTTCGGGCACGTCGTTCTGGAGCAGCGGCTCGCCGGTCATGATCACGCGGCTCTGCATCCCGCCCTCGCGGTTGAGCGATAGCGGCGGCAAGATCGCCGGGTCGAGCTTCCCTCCGTCGACCCAGGCGTAGTCGCAGCTGATCAGCTGGGTCTCCGCGTCGAACGAGGAGACGATCACGCCGTTGTGCGGGACCGCGTCGGTGAGCAGCTGGTGAAAACGGTCGTAGACGCGCTCCAGCTCGAGCGTCTCGTTCAGGTAACGAGCCGCCGAGAGCAGCAGCTCCGCCTTTTCTGCCCCCCGTTCTCGGCCCACTTCTCGTTCATCATGCCACCAATGTTCAACGGTCTCTCGGCGCGGCTGGAAGGCCGGCTCGTCACGCTCGAGCCGCTCGGGCCCGAGCACGAGGAAGGCCTGCGGGCGGCGGCGGACGACGAGCGGATCTGGCAGTGGATGCTGACGCGCGACGTCGACGCCTGGATCGCCGACGCGCTCGGACATGGCGACGACCGGCAGCCGTTCGCGGTGGTGTTCGACGGCGCGGTGGCGGGCTCCACGAGCTACATGTCGCTCGCGCCCGAGCATCGGCGGCTCGAGATCGGCAACACCTGGCTCAACCCCGCCGCCTGGGGCACCGGCGCCAACACGGAGGCGAAGTACCTGCTCCTGCGGCATGCGTTCGAGGAGCTCGGCTGCCTGCGGGTCGAGTTCAAGACCGACGCGCTGAACGAGCGCGCCCGCGCGGCCCTGGCGGCGATCCCGTCCGAGTTCGAGGGGATCCACCGCTGGCACATGGTCGCGCGCGGCGGCGAGCGGCGCGACTCGGCCTGGTACGCGGTCACGATCGAGACCTGGCCGGAGACCCGGCGCGCGCTCGAGGCGAAGCTAAGGAGGGTTTGACGGAACACCGACGAGGCCCTCGGCGCGCGCTGGACGCCCCGACGCTGCGTCCTCAGTCGCACCGATAGCTGCCGCTATCGGCACTCCCTGCGTCCTTGCCTCGGAACGACCAGCACACCCCGAGGGCGTGCAGCGTCCCATCAAACCCTCCTCGGGCTAGACTTCGCCGCGCCCGGTATCCGCTACGGAACTGGAGCTTTGGATGGTCAAGAGCGTCAACGTGATCGGTCGCGGCCGTGTGGGCACGGCCATTGCCGCGCGCCTCGAGGAGCGCGGCGTCGAGCTGCGCGCCGAGGAGGCCGAGCTGACGCTGTTGTGCGTGCCTGACACGGCGATTCGGGACGTGGCGCAGGGACTGTCCCCCGGGCCCGGCTGGATCGGACACGTTTCCGGGGCCACACCGCTGTCCGCGCTCGACCCACATCAGCGTCGCTTCTCACTGCATCCACTGCAGACGTTCACGGACGCGCGAGGGCCCGAGCAGCTCGACGGCGCCTGGGCAGCGGTCACGGCCGAAACCGACGAGGCCCGGGGACAGGCCCTGGAGCTCGCGCGGACGCTCGGTCTCGAGCCGTTCGAGCTCGCCGACGCCGACCGGCCGCTCTATCACGCCGGTGCGGCGATGGTCTCGACCTTCCTGGTCACGCTGCACCAGGCGGCTGCCTCGCTCGTCGCGACCGCGGGAGCGCCGCCGGAAGCGCTCGAGCCGCTCATGCGCCGGACGATCGAGAACGGGTTCGAGCCGACCGGCCCGATCGTCCGCGGCGACTGGGCGACGGTCGAGGCGCACCGCGAGGCGATCCGCCAGGCCCGCCCCGACCTGGAGCCGCTCTACGACGCGCTCGTGGAGGCGACGGCTCGATGAAGGTCGTCCGCGCAGCCGCCGAGCTTCAGCGGCATGACGAGACCGGCCTCGTCCCGACGATGGGTGCGTTCCACGAAGGCCACCTCGCGCTCTTCCGGGCAGCGCGCGAAGAGAACGAGCTCGTCGTCGCAAGCCTGTTCGTCAACCCGGTCCAGTTCGCCGAGGGCGAGGACCTCGCGCGCTACCCGCGAGACGAGGCACGCGACGCCGAGCTCGCGGAGGAGGCCGGCGTCGACGTGCTCTTCGTCCCGCCCGCGGAGGAGATCTACCCGCCGGGCTTCGAGACCTGGGTCGACGTCGAGCGGCTCGGCGCGATGCTCGAGGGCGAGCACCGGCCCGGTCACTTCCGCGGCGTGGCGACTGTCTGCCTGAAGCTCTTCAACCTCGTCCGTCCGCAGCGCGCCTACTTCGGCCAGAAGGACGCGCAGCAGGTCGCGGTGATCAGGCGAATGGTTCGCGACCTGGCCGTGCCGGTCGAGATCCGCGTCGTGCCGACGGTGCGAGACCCCGACGGGCTGGCCCTCTCCTCGCGCAACGCCTACCTCTCGCCCGAGGAACGCTCCCAAGCCCTGGCCCTGCCTCGCGCGCTTGCCGCCCGCGACCGCAGCGAGCTCGACGGCCTCGAGGTCGACTACTTCGAAGAGGCCGACTTCGAGCCGCGCGTCCTCGCCGCCGCCGTGCGCGTCGGCTCCACCCGCCTGATAGACAACGTCGTCCTGGAAGGAGACCCATCGTGAGCAAGTACGCGTCCTGGACCCACGGCAAGCTCCCGCTGCCCGAGCTCGCCGAGCTGAAGCGCCGCGGGCAAAAGCTCGCGATGGTGACGGCCTACGACTTCCCGAGCGGCCGCATCGCCGACGAGGCGGGCGTCGAGCTGGTGCTCGTCGGCGACTCGGCCGGGATGGTCGTGCTCGGCAACGAGTCGACCGTGCCGGTCACGATGGACGAGCTGTTGATGCTCACGCGCGCGGTCGTGCGCGGTGCGAAGCGGCCGCTCGTGATCGCGGACATGCCGTTCGGCTCGTTCCAGGGTTCCGACGAGGCCGCGGTGGACAACGCCGTGCGCTTCGTCAAAGAGGCAGGCGCCGACGCCGTCAAGCTCGAGGGCGCCGGCCCGACGCTTTCACGCGTGCAGGCGATCGTCGGCGCGGGCGTCCCCGTGATGGGACACGTCGGCCTGACGCCGCAGTCGGCCACCATGCTCGGCGGCTTCAAGGCCCAGGGCCGCACCGCGGAGAAGGCCGAGCGGCTGTACGAGGACGCGCTCGCGCTCGAGGCCGCCGGTTGCTTCGCAATCGTGCTCGAGGCGGTACCGGCGCCGGTGGCGGCGCGCGTGACGGAGGCGCTCCAGGTGCCGACGATCGGGATCGGCGCCGGCGCGGACTGCGACGGCCAGGTGCTGGTCTGGCACGACCTCCTCGGCCTCTACGCCGGCAAGGCGCCGCGGTTCGTCAAGCGCTACGCGGACCTCGCAGGGGAGGCCAGGCGGGCGATCGAGGCCTACGTCGACGACGTGCGCGAGGGCCGCTTCCCCGAGGAGCAGCACACGTACGCGATCCCGGACGAGGAGCTAGCCGCGTTCGAGGCCCGGCTGCCCGCGCACCGTGCGCAGGCCGAGCACCAGTAGCGCCAGCGCCCAGGCGACGAACAGCAGCTCGAGCACGACGAACGTCGTGTTCCCCGCGCCGTGGTCGGAGCCGCCGGTCCTGAACAGATCCTCGCCGTAGACCGCCAGCCGCACCGGCCAGAGGACGAGCAGCGAGAGCGCCACCGGAGCGGAGGCAAAGGCAAGCACGTGCCGCGCCTGGCGGTAGGTGATCCCGCCTACACCACGCGTCAGGGCATAAACGACGAGACCGCCAAGGAAGTAGAAGGCCGCTCCGTAGGCGCTGCCGAGGAAGAAGGCCCAGATCGCGACGTCCAGGCCGTCGCTCGCGTGTGGCCCGTTGACGTCCATCACCGTTCCCGCGACCGGCGTCCAGAGCACGGTGCCGACGCCGCTGAGGATGACGAGCGCGAGCACGGCCTCGCTCCTCGCGCGCGCGGCAACGTCGGAGTCGTCCCGCATCGCGGCGAAAACCTCGCGCGGGCGGACGAGCACGAACACCGCGCGCTGCAGCCAAACGCGCTCGTCTGCCTGCGGCGCGACCTGGGTTCGCGTGGCCATGGCCCCAGCGTACCCGGGGCCGGAAACCTGCTTTGGCGTTGCCTTTTGAAACCCCCCTTTTCACTCTAAAGAGGGACTGCCCGCGCGCCGATGGCTGCATCAGCAACACGCGGCGAGACCTCAACTTAGGAGACCAGCAGATGAACTTGCGTTCAGCAACACGATCGCGCACGACCAGCGGCGGCGGCTGGTCCCCCACGCGCAAGCTACTGGCATCACTCGCCGTGCTCGGAGCGGCGGCCAGCATCGCCGGCCTCGGAACCTTTGCGACCTTCACGAGCTCGACCTCGACGAGCCACACCGTCTCGTCGGGCACGGTCACGATCGCGCTCGGCGCGACCGGCGCCTCGACAAACCGCCTGAACATCGGCGCTTCGGCGATCGCTCCCGGCGACACGATCCAGCGCAGCGTCGACCTGATCGACTCGGGCTCGCTCGATCTCGCTTCGATCACGCTGACGACGACCGCGACCGCCAGCTCCCTGCTCGACACCGACGCGACGAACGGGCTGCAGATGGTGATCGACAAGTGCTCGGTCGCCTGGACCGAGTCCGGGCCGCCCTACACCTACACGTGCAGCGGCTCGACCTCGACCGTGCTCGCCTCGCGGGCCGTGATCGGCAGCACGCTGGCGCTCTCGAACCTCGGTTCGACGACCGCGGGCGTGACCGATCACCTGCGGGTCACGCTGACCCTCCCGGGCGCGGCTGGGAACACGTTCCAGAACCAGTCGTCGACCATCAGCTACGCGTTCACCGGCACGCAGCGCACCGCGACCAGCAAGTAGTCGCGTGCGCGCTCGAAGCGCAAGCAGGGGACGGGGCGCCGAACCGGCGCTCCGTCCCGCTGCAGTCAGTCGCGCAGGCGAGCTGCTCGCGCGCCTCGTCCTGGGGCTCGCCTTGGCCGTCCTGTTCCTGCTCGGCCTCCTGCCGCACACCGGCTGGTACCGGACCGAGACCGTCCTCTCGGGGAGCATGCGGCCGACCTTCGCGCCCGGCGACCTGGTCGTGGTGACGCCCGAGCGGATCGCGGACGTCCGCGTCGGACAGATGATCAGCTACCACATCCCGGTCGGCGACCACCACGTGCAGACCCACCGGGTGATCGCGGTCGTGCGGCGCGGCGGCCAGACGTTCGTCCGCACCAAGGGCGACGCGAACAACGCGCGTGACCCGTGGCTTGCCCGCCTGAACGGCACGACGGCCTGGCAGGTCCGAGCGGTGGTGCCGAACGCGGGCTGGGGCATCGTCTGGCTGCGGAGCCCGAGCGTCCGGCGACTCGCGGTCTTCGGCGCGCCACTGCTGCTCGCCCTGCTCGGGCTGTGGCGCATCTGGCGCACTCCCGGGACCGGCGGAGACAACGAGGCACCCGATGCGGCCCGCCTGCTCGGCTGAGCCCAAGCCGCTGCGGCGGCCGGTTCGCTGGGGCGCCGTCGTCGGGTCGGCCCTGGCTGCCTTCGTGGTGGTCTCGGGCGCGCTCGCCGGGTTCAGCTCGCTGACCGCCGGCGTGTCGCACACGATCGTCACCAAGCGCATCTTTCTCGGCCCGCGCTCGCTTGCCGCCCAGGACCTGCGCGACGCGAGCAGCGGGGCCGAGACGAACAAGTCGGATTCCTACTCCTACGCCGACGGAACGGTCGCAACCACCTCCACGGCGATCGCCTCGGGCACCAACAACTACGTCGAGTTCACGATGAGCAGCGCCCGCGCCGGCGGCCTGTCGGTCTCGGGAGCCCAGTTCAACTTCCGCCTTGCGAGCTCCGGCGGCGCGCAGGCCGGCAACGCGTGCTTCTGGTTCGACGTCCGTTCCGGCGGCACCGTGATCGGCACCCACGGCAGCTACGCGAGCCCGTCCGGCTGCAGCACCGGCACCACGCTGACAACCTTCTCGACCGCGATGGCGGAGGTTTCGAGCACCGACCGGGCGAACGGGCTCGTGATTCGCGCGTACGTCTGGGAGACCGGCACGAAGGTCAAGACGGTCAACGTCGACCTCGCCACGCTGACGGGCTCGACGCCCTACACCGCCTTCACGGCCTACGAGATCCAGGCAGTGGACGACACGAGCGGCACCCCCGCGACCGCCCCCTGGTCGCTCGCGACCGTCGACGCGTCCACCTACACGGACACGACCAACTGGCCCTCGGCCACGCCCGCCACCACGAAGTACCTCAAGCTGACCCTCGAGCCCTTTGTCCCGACCGGCGCCGTGGTCACGGCCGTCTCGCTGAACAACGTCTGGCATGCCTCGGCGGCCGTCACGAACGGCGGCACCCTCTGCTACTACCTCGAGACCTTCAACGGCGCCACCTCGCTCGCCACGCACGGCAGCGGCGCCTCGCCGGTGGCGTGCACGAACAGCGGAACGGTCTTCGCGAGCGACACGGTCTCCCTGCCGGAGGTGAACGACGTCACCAAGTCCAACAACCTGGTGATCAAGCTCTACTACTGGCTCTCCCCGCTCTGCGGCGGTGGCGGCAACCCGACCTGCGTCAAGTCCGTCACCGACCGCGCGGTCGTCACCTACTCGTACTACCTCGACTGAGCGCAACTCCCCCCGGAAGGGGGAGACGAGCGGCCGCCTGGCTGCCGACACAAGAGGTGATGCGGCGGCAGATCTTCAGCCCTGGTGCGACCTCGAACAAGGTGATCGCGTCGATCGCCCTGGTCTGCGCCGCCGCCGCGATCGCCGGTCTCGGCACCTTCGCGACCTTCACCAGCTCGACGAGCACGAGTCACACGATCGCCAGCGGCACCCTCTCGCTCACGTCCGGGCCGACGAACCGGCTCGGCACCGGCGCCAGCACGATCGCCGCCGGTGACTCGATGCAGCGGGCGATCGACCTGAACTACGCCGGCTCCATCTCGTTCGGGTCGGCGACGCTGACGACCAGCGCCTCCGCCTCGTCGGCGCTCGACACGGACGCGACCGACGGCCTGCACATCGCGATCGACAAGTGCTCGGTCGCCTGGACGGAGTCCGGCCCGCCCTACACGTACACGTGCGGCGGCTCGACCTCGACGGTGCTCGCCTCGTCGCCGGTGATCGGCAGCAACGTCGCTCTGTCCAACCTGACGCTCACCGCCGGCTCCACCGACCACCTGCGCGTGACGGTCACGCTCCCGAGCACGGCCGGCAACACCTTCCAGAACCTCTCGTCGACGGTCGGCTACACGTTCACCGGCGTCCAGCGGGCCGGCACGAGCCAGTAGCGGCCATGCCCATTCTCGGCCAGAACGAACGGCCGGGCCGGGTCGTCGCCTCGATCGCGGTCGTGGCAGCAGCAGGAGCGCTGATCGCGCTCGGCCTCTGCGCCGGGTTTGCCAGCGCGAGCCCGCTGGGGCGCGTCTCGGGGAGCGCTCACCGAATCACCGTCGGCCCCCACGCGCTCGCCGCGGTCGGCGCGCTGGCGCCGGGCGACCGGGCCGAGCGAACGCTCGAGCTTCGCTACCGCGGCCGTTTCGCGACGGTCGTCTTGAAGACGGCGACCAAGGGCAGCTCGCTTCTCCGCTCCGACTCGGCCGATGGGATCCGCCTCGCGATCGACCGCTGCGCGAAGCGCTGGACGAAGAGGCGCGGGACAAAGGCCTACGTCTGCAAGGGCAAGCGCTGGAGCGTCGTGAAGTCGGTGTCGCTGGCGGGCAAGCGCGCGCTCAAGTTGAACCACCTTTCCCGCCGCGCGGGCCGGACCGACCACCTGCGCCTGTCGATCAGCCTGCCGCTCTCCGCCGGGAACCCGCTTCAAGGCCAGACGGCCCGGGTCGTCTACCGGCTGACCGGCGTCGCCGCGCGCTAGGCCGCGACGTGCTCGCGGGCCGGTAGCAGCTCGCGCAGGTACTTGCCGGTGGCCGACTCCTCGACCGCCGCCACCTGCTCCGGCGTCCCGGTCGCGATCACCTCGCCCCCGCCCTCGCCGCCTTCGGGCCCGAGGTCGACGATCCAGTCGGCCTGCTTGATCACGTCGAGGTTGTGCTCGATCACGAGCACGGTGTTGCCGTTGTCCACCAGCCGCTGCAGCACCTCGAGCAGCTTCTCGATGTCGGCGAAGTGGAGGCCCGTGGTCGGCTCGTCGAGGATGTAGAGCGTCCGGCCGGTGGCGATCTTGCCGAGCTCCTTGGCCAGCTTGACGCGCTGCGCCTCGCCGCCCGAGAGCGTCGTCGCGGGCTGGCCGAGCTTGACGTAGTCGAGCCCGACGTCGTGCAGCGTCTGCAGCCGCCGCCGGAGCTTCGGGATCTTGGCGAAGAAGGCCAGCGCCTCCTCGACCGACATCTCGAGCACGTCCGCGATCGACTTGCCCTTGAAGCGCACCTCGAGCGTCTCGCGGTTGTAGCGCTTGCCGCCGCAGGTCTCGCACGGCACGTAGACGTCCGGCAGGAAATGCATCTCGATCTTGATCGTCCCGTCCCCCTTGCAGGTCTCGCAGCGCCCGCCACGGACGTTGAACGAGAACCGGCCTGGCTTGTAGCCGCGCACCTTCGCCTCGGGCGTCAGCGAGTAGAGCTCGCGTACCGGCGTGAAGATGTCGGTGTAGGTCGCCGGGTTCGAGCGCGGCGTGCGGCCGATCGGCGACTGGTCGATGTCGATCACCTTGTCGAAGGACTCGATCCCCTCGACGGACACGTGGTCGCCCGGCTTGACGCGCATCCGGTGCAGCCGGTTGGCGAGGGTCTTGTGGACGATCTCGTTCACGAGCGTGGACTTGCCCGAGCCGGAGACGCCGGTGACGCAGACGAACTTGCCGACCGGGAAGTCGACGTCGATGTCCTTCAGGTTGTGCATCGAGGCGCCGTGGACGCTGAAGGTGCCGAGATCCTCACTGCGCCGCTCGGGGATCGCGATCTCGCGCTTGCCCGACAGGAACTGGCCGGTGACCGACTTCGCGTTCCGCTCGACCTGCTTCGCGGTGCCTTCGGCAACGACGTGGCCCCCGTGCACGCCGGCACCCGGGCCCATGTCGACGAGATGGTCGGCCGCTCGCATCATCTGCTCGTCGTGCTCGACCACGAGCACGGTGTTGCCGAGGTCGCGCAGCCGCTCGAGCGTCGTGATCAGCTTCCCGTTGTCCCGCTGGTGGAGGCCGATCGACGGCTCGTCGAGGATGTAGAGCACGCCGACGAGCTGGCTGCCGATCTGCGTCGCCAGTCGCAGCCGCTGCGCCTCGCCACCCGAGAGCGTCGAGGCCGCCCGGTCGAGCTGCAGGTAGCCGACGCCGACGTTCTCGAGAAAGGTCAGGCGCTCGCGGATCTCCTTCAGGATCCGCTCGCCGATCAGCTGCTCGGTCTCGGTCAGCTCGAGCCCGTCGACGAACTCGATCGACCGTTGCACCGACATCTGCGTGAACTTGTGGATGTTGGCGCCGCCGACGGTGACCGCCAGCACTTCGGGCTTCAGCCGCGCGCCGTGGCAGACCGGGCAGGGCCGGAAGCTCATGTACTCCTCGATCCGCTCGCGCTGCTGGCTCGAGTCGGTCTCC
>Ga0207648_10002596_pt1 | contig 19350 bp, 20 predicted proteins | sample KBSMisM32_FD_184310 | JGI IMG/M metagenome (GOLD analysis project Ga0207648, IMG submission 184310) | Miscanthus rhizosphere microbial communities from Kellogg Biological Station, Michigan, USA - KBS Miscanthus M3-2 (SPAdes) (version 2) | ecosystem: Host-associated > Plants > Roots >...
ATCCCGGGCCTGGCGGAGAAGAACTTCCGCGTCTACGAGGACGGCAAGCTGGTCACGACGTCGAAGGCGAAGCGCGCGCTGCTGGAGCCGAAGCAGTTCGACACCCGGTACGTCCTGCTGCTGGTCGACATGAGCGGCCCCATCGTCGATTCCGAGGACCTGCCCGAGCTGTCCAACGCCATCGCGGGCTTCGTCGACCACGTCGGGGCGACCCACGAGATCGCGGTGGGCGCTTTCGACGGCAACGACGAGGTCGTGCCGTTTCTGGGCTACGCCGGAACGGCGGAGACGAAGAAGGTGACCGAGGCGCTGCGGAAGTTCCGCCCGCGCAGCCGGAATTCGAATTTGAACGGCGCCGTGTATCAGGGGCTGCACTCGCTGCGCGACCGGCTGAAGGAAGCGTCGTCGGCGCAGAAGTCGGCGATCCTGGTGGTGTTCACCGACCGCGGCGAGCTGTCGCACAGCGTGAGCCCCGAGACCCTCAAGCAGGGGTTGAAGGACACCGACGCGCAGATCTACGTGATCGGCGTGGGCGAGGGGATTCACCGCGAGGAGCTGACCGCGCTCGGCCGCAGCGGCACGTACCTGTCGAGCAACCCGAAGAACTACAAGGACGGCTTCGCGGAGATCGGCAAGAAGCTGACCAACGACGCCGACGGCCGCTACGTGTTCTCGTATTGCTCGCCGAAGCGCAAGGGCAGCCACAAGGTGGAGGTCGAGGCCGTGACGCCCAAGGACCGCGGCCGCGTCATGTTCAAGTTCAACGCCGACGGCTTCACCGCCGGCTGCACCCCCAAGAAGCCCATCGACCTCGCCCCGAAGACCGCCTCCGGTAAGAAGAAGGAAGGCGAGGGCGAGGAAGACGAGAGCTAGGCCGCCGGCGAGACGATGAAGACCTGCCCTCGATGCTCGCTCCTGAATCCCGACGACGGTACCGTGTGTGAGTGCGGCTTCGATCTCGTCAACGGCGACGTGGAAGCCGCAACAGCTGTTCGGAAGGCGGTGCGACGACGAGGACGGCTGTACCAGATTGGCGGGACTGGTCTGGTCATCTTTGGGCTCGCCGGAGGGACCTCCCTTCTCCCATTCCAGATGAGCCTGTTCTTCAGCTATGGAAGCTACCGCGCGGATTTGGGCCTGATCATCGCCGGTGGCATCCTGCTGGCTTGGGGTGCTCGACTTATCGATCGACCTTGGTCGGCAAAGGTCCGCGACCGGTCGACCGGCTGACCCGCCATTGCAGTCGAACGCGCGCCGGAGCGTGAGGCGGTAGCGTGATCAGCGGCGTCTTGCTGGATCTCGACGGGATCTCTTCGATCGCGAACCTGCAGCACGAGTGACGACATGAAGATCAACTACAACGAGCGTCACTTCCGAAGTGTGGCGAATAGCGGAGCCGGTGATGTCGATTCGGATACGCGTTTCCACTACCGCCAGGAGGGAGACATCGTCTGGGCGACCTATCAGGGTGGAGGCGTCGCGTTCGGTACGCTGACCGCAGTCGTGCTCGCGGACGGCAGGCTCGACATGCGGTACCAGCAGGTATCGACGGCCGGGACCATCAAGACGGGACGATGTGTTTCGGTGCCGGAAGTCCTGCCCGATGGTCGGCTCCGTCTTCATGAATCCTGGCGTTGGACGGAGGGCGGCGACGGTTCTGGCGAGTCGATAGTCGAGGAGGTCTCTCCGCTGCCGCATGACGCGAAGTCTGGCTGGTGAGGCCGTACCAGTTTCGATGCGTGAGCTGAAACGCCGAGGACTTCGGACGATGGTCGAAGCCGCGTTCAGGCAGAGCGCCGAAGGAGTACGCGACGAGCGAGTTGCGAGCCGACGATGATCTGCAGTGTTCCAAGGGAGTCACGGCGATCTCGGCTGCCGCCCACAGGACGAGGGCAAGACTCCAGGTCTGGTGTGGTCTTCCCGCGCCCGGATCCGCCCCGAAGTCGAGCAACGCCGTGCAGGGCATCATTGCCACGACAGACGCCATGGCGAACAATACGATCCGCAAAACACCGAAACTCCTGGATCGCGGGTCTCGAACTACCGAAGCAATCCTAACCGGAGGACGGAGCGGCCATGTACCTCGATCGCGTCTTCGTTCGTGTGAACGGTGAGCAGCTCAAGGCCGTCCTGACAGCCATTGCATCCAAGCTCGAAGGGTTCAGCTCGGATGACATAGACCAGCTTTGTGCTGATGTCGCCGTGCTGGAGCCCGACGACGACGCTCTCATCGAGCCTCCGATTTCATTTCAAGGCGACGTGCTTCCTTTCGTCGTCGACGTATTCAAGGATGCCCAGGGATCTCTCGAGGCGGTCTTCCTCGTGCCCCGGACCCTCACATCGCTGGTGCAGGATGTGGCTGGGTCCGTCGTTGGAACGTCCGCGGTGCGCAGCATCGCCGCGGACCAAGAGGCCGGGTCCGAATGAAACGCGAATGGACTTGCTAGCAACATCTGTTCAATTCGAGCTCGGCGAGCTCGGGAGCGAACGGCTACCAGACATCGCAGTAAGGATGCTGCAAGCCGGACACGACTCGCCGGCGCTCCGCGAAGTAGCGGGCGAGGTGCAGCCGAACATGGCGGACACCGGAGCGCGGTTCGCGGATGCGCTCCGCGAGTTGGGTGTCGCCATTACACGTCGCGAAGCGTGCCTCCTTCGCGCGGAGGCCATCGCTCACGAGATCGCTGCAGGAGCGGTGGCGCCGACGAACGGAGGGAGCGACATCTACTACCTCGAGCGTCACTTTGGTGAAATTCCCGAACTCAAGCCGTTCCTGCTCGAGTATTGGCGCACGCCTCCGCCTGTCACGGACGCCGAGGAGGCGGCGCGCGACGCTCTTCTTTGCGAGGCAGCTCGGGCCCTCGAGGGTCAGATCCGCGCGACGGTCGCTGTTCAACAACGCGGTCGAAGCCGACGTTCTTAGCTTCAAATGAGCAGAGGCGTCGTCATCGTATTGCTCGCCTTCCCACTGGCCGCCTGCAGCCACCCTGATGAACAGATGAGGGCGAGGGTCCGCGGCAATCTGCACACGATTGAGACGTTCTTCTGGCGGGAGATGGCGAGACTGAACGCGGGAACCCTCGACAAATTTCCTGGTCAAAGCCTGCCTGCGGAAATCGGAAGACACGCAAAGGGCGCATTCGAATCGCCAGCTCCTCCGCGAGACGGCCTGGAGAGGTTGTTGACCCTTCCCGACGGTTTGATGCACGAACAGTACGATGTGCTGGCGGACCATGTGGGCTTCGAACAATGGGGAGCCTGCTGGCCGACCCTTTCTGGCTGCCTGGGCGCCACCACCTGGAGACCGCAGTGGATTGAGATCCGAGGTTTTGCACGCAGTGGGCCTGGGAAGACCCTGGAGTGCATGAACCTCAGGATCGGGTGGCAGGGCCTGGATTCGAAGACGCATAACCCGATCCGCCACCCGCTGACCTTCGCTGAAGATGCTCCCATACGACGGGTGACCACCGAGGGCGTCTGCCCATCCTCATCGTGGCAGAGCGAGCTGACGCCATGACCAACCGGGGACCATGTGACCCGTGAAATTCACTGAATGCGAGCCCGGCGCCACCGACGAGGAGATCGATCGCGTCGAGCGTCATGTGGGTCTGAAGTTCCCTGCGGAGCTTCGCCGGCTGTTTCGTGAGGCGAATGGCGGGCGGCCGGCCTGCTCGTGCGGTGACGGGGACGGATTCAGCCACACCGGCATCTCCGAGTGCCTGGTCCTTTCCGGCCGCGACGGATCGGCTGTCTGGACCTACGACCTGTTCGTTATCTCAAAGAAGATCATTCCCGCTCACCTGTTCCCGTTCGCGGTCGATGACGGTGGCGACTGCTTCCTGGCTGACTGCTCGTCGCCTGACGGCAATGTGGTCCTCTTCGTCCACGATACGGCCTTCGAGCACCTCCGGCCTCTCCACGTGACCTTCAAGCAGTTCTGGGATTGCTCTTTCAAGCGATAGGGCGGACAACGGGCTGACCTGATGGGCGTGCTCTACGACATCTACTGCATCCCGGCGCGGCCGTTCTCGGTCGCCTGGCCTACGGTGCTCGACAAGATGATCAGCGATCGTCTCGTGCTGCCCCCTTTGTGGGCAGGCCATCCGCTGCGCACGATCGCGTCGTACTCGATGATACGCACGCCGGACCTTGCGCCCCTGGAAGCGATGGTCGGCGAACCGGATGCGCCGCGCGCGTTCGAGCGCGTCGAAGAGGCGCTGGCGCATGTCGCGCGGGACGACGCTGCCATGGTCGTCGTCGAAGTGCCGGCGTCATCGGTGCGGCGTGAGGCGCAGAAGTTCCACCCCATGTCTTCGTACCTCGGCCTCTATCGATTTCGCGAAGGACATGACCTGGTCGTCGGTCGATCATCGGATCCTTCGTTCGAGGCCGACGACAGCAAAGCGCGTTGGCGCGGCAAGGTCGTCGAGTTTCTTTGGATCCACGGCAAGAACGCGCCTCTGCGCGAGGACTTCGAGGGATCATCGCTCCATGTGGCCATGAGCGAGCTCTGGCCTGATTGCCTCGTCCACGGGGACGAGCGCCTGTGACGACTGGAGGACCTGCCATGACGATCTCGAGAAACCGCATGGGCCTTATCGCGACGGTGCTTTGGGCATGCCTGTGCGCCACCCCCGGCGCGGCCACAGCCGAACCCGCTGCCCGTCCACAGAAGGTGCAGCTCCGAATCCGGCCGCGCACACCGCAACTGGTCGGCCCCGACCAGTTCGAGCCGGCGCCTGTCCTGGTGCTCACGAAAGGCCGCGTGGAACTGGACGGTAATCCGATGACGCCCGATCAGTTCGAAAAGACGCTGGTGACGCTCGCCAACAACTACAAGCTGCTGCACCCCGCCGAAACGTTCAACGGAAAGGTCATCGTGGCCTGTGAACCCGAAGTCGATGCGCCGCGGCTCGCCGAGTTCCTCGGGCGCGCGAACAAGGCCGACTTCCCGAACGCCATGTTCCTGTTTGTCATCGTCGCCACCGGCGAAGGGGCGAATCCTGCGAAGGACAAGCTGACTGCGGCGAACGCCGAGATTGTAACCACGCCAACCATCGGCGCCCGACCGCCGACTATCACGCTGAAGCTGGCCAAGTACGCCGACTGCCTATCCCTGTCGAAGGACCTGGTCGCGCATCGCCTGCAAAATGAATCCGTCCTCGTCGACACGAGCCGGCCTTCCCCGAAATCCGCGACACACGAATCCGGACGGACAAGGTGACCTTCGAAGTTCCACCCCTCGTCGGTCGCGAGGTGACGCTGCGGCCGCTGGGCGTCGACGACGTCGTCGCGCTGGTCGCGGCCGCGGCGGAGTCGCGCGAGCATTACGGGCTGAGCGTCGTGCCCGAAGGTCCGGACGCGATGCGCGCGTACGTCGCCCGCCTTCTGAGACAGCGAGACGCTGGAGACCGCCTACCGTTCGTAACGGTGTGGCGCGGACGTGTGGTCGGTTCGACCAGCTTCATCGAGCCGAGGGTGTGGGACTGGCCGCCTGGATCCACGCTGCAACGGAGCGATCGGCCGGACGTCGTCGAGATCGGAAGCACGTGGCTGGCGGCGTCGGCGCAACGCACGCGCTGTAACACCGAGGCGAAGCTGCTGATGCTCACGCACGCGTTCGAGCGCTGGCAGGTGCACGCGGTGTCGTTCAAGACCGACGAACGCAACGTTCGCTCGCGCCGGGCTATCGAGCGGCTGGGTGCCCGCTTCGAGGGCGTCCGCCGCGCCGACATGCCAGGCGCCGACGGAACGGTGAGAAATTCCGCCCATTATTCGATCGTCGCGGCCGAGTGGCCGGCCGTGAGGGCGCGACTCGACCGATGACCGGCGCGTACGTTGCGTTGGCCGTTCTGTCCTGGGGCGCGCCGCCTGTCCGTCCGGCCCCGGTTGCGAGCCCGCCCGCCAGCCCGGCCGCTGTCTTCGTGCGCGGCCCCGGGTCGGGCAAGCTGCTGGTTCCTGTCGCGTGTCTCTCGCCGGAAGGTGGCCTGGTCGCCGCCGCGAAGTCTGATTGTGTCGGCTTCGTGCCCGCGCGGGCGCAGGTCCTGCTGGACTCGGGCGAAGTCGCGACGGTGGCGGAACGGGTGATCACGACGTGTCCTGGGGGCGACGGCGCGCCGCGCGACGGGCTCGAGCTGGCCGGCGGGCCGTTCAACTTTTCTTACGCGCTGTGGCCTCCGACCGGCGGCCCGTCGGTCGCCCGCGTCAGTCACGCGCCGCCGGACAACCTCCCGGTTTCTGTCCCGGCCGCCGAATATCGGGAGGTACGCCGGCTGGTGGGAGGTCGGGCGCGGGGCGATCTCGATGTGCTGCAGCGTTTCGAGTCCGACCTGGACGGCGACGGCGCCCGGGACATCGTCCTCGCCGTCGACGTTCGCTGCACGCCCGAGGAGATGCGCAAGCGGACAGGCCAGGCCGACGGTGCACCCTTGTCGTGCTTCAACGGCTTGATGGTCAGGTGGGGCGGGAAAGGCGCGCTCGCGATCGTCGCGCAGGACTGGGATCGGGGCCAGGTCGGCGCCGTCTTCGACCTCGATGCCGATCACCACCCCGAGATCCTCGTCTTCGCGCCGCTGGACCAGGGATTTCGCCGACAGGTCTTCACCGTGGAGCGCCGCAGGCTGAAGCCGCACGATCCCTGGTGCTGCGGTTGCGAAGCGCAGGCGAAGCGCGTCGAACAACGCCGCGCCCGTTGAACGCGTCTTCAGCGCGGCGCCGAAGTCCGGTATCGTGTGCGGACGCGATGCCGGTGATGGTGTCAGACGTGGAGCACGGCCGCCCGGGAGACGAGATCACGTTGAGCTCCGCGGCGGCAGATGGGCGGGCGGCGGTCGTCTTCGAGGACGACGGTGAGACGGGAACCTTCTACGTGCGTGAGAGCGCGGACGGACCGATCCTCGACGCGCTTCACGTTTACAACATCGAGGACGTCGTCGATCGGGATCGAGTGTCCGAATACAAGGTCGGCTGGTCCGCGAGCGGACGCCAGGCGGTCCTGCTGATCAATGGCAGCGCCCACGCCGTCTACGACTTCGATCGCGCAAAGGGCTGGTGCCGCAGTGGATTCCCTCCCGGCGACGCGACGTGGTCCCTCGAAGGGCACGAATGGGACGACGCGTGCCTCGAACGGTTCCGTTGAGGGTGGGCGCGTGGGTGTCCTGAGTGACCTAGTCGTCGCGCCCGCGGAAGATGCCGAACGGGTGGCGCACGCCTCGGTGCCATCGCGGGAGTTCGGTGGGATCGACATCAAAGGGGTCGACACGGTCAAGTTCGGTACGCTCCATTCCCTCGTCACGGGGCGAACGTTCGACGAGGTCTTGCCGCTGTACGATCCCGTCGCCGAGGTTTCGGAAGATGGGCCGTGGGTCTTTCGCATCCCCGAAGAGCTCGTCCTGCGGCTGGCGGCGCTTTCGGACGAGGAGCGCCGAACAGTGGCCGTGAAGTGGGCGGCGACCGAGGAGTTCGCGCTGAGCGGCTGGGAGGAAGCGGCCGTCAGCGACGGCCTTGTGGCGATCTGCGAGCTCGCGCGTCGGGCGACCGACGCCGGTCACGCGCTATTTCTCTGGATGTGCCTCTAGGGTCGCCATGGCGGCGGACGGGAAATACAAGCTGTACGCGCGGGGCGACCTGGAATCGCCGATCGCCGGTGTCTGGATGGTTGCGGCGCGGTGCCCGTTCCCGCTTTACCGGCGCATGACGGTCTGGCGGCTGCCCGACGGTTCGCTGCTGGCGCACAGCGTGATCGCGATGGACGACGCGGGCATGGCCCAGCTGGATGCGCTCGGCCGCGTCTCCACCATTCTGGTGCCGAACGCGCAACATCGACTGGAGGCCGGCTTCTACAAGCAACGCTACCCGGACGCGCGCGTGGTCGCGCCGGCGGCGGCGCGCGCCAAGGTCGAGCAGGTGATCGCGGTCGACGCGCTGGCCGAAGACGAGCTGCCGAAGCACGGCATCACCGTGCACGCGCTGCCCGGGTGGAAGCACGGCGAGCTGGCGTACGAGTTCGCCTTGCCCGGCGGCGGCCGTGGGCTGGTGCTCTGCGACGTGCTGACCAACCGGGATCCGCCGCCCGGTTTCGGCGGCTGGCTGGTCACCAAGACGACCAGCGCGGTGCCGGGCCCGCTGGGCGTCGCGCCCATCATGAAGGTGGTCATGCTGAAGGATCGCGCCGCAGCGAAGGCGGCGCTGGCCCGCCTGGCCGAAATCCCTGACGTGCGGATCGTCTCGACGGCGCACGGGCGTCCGGTGGTCACCGACTGCGCGGGCGCGCTGCACGCGGCTGCGGCATCGCTGTGACGACCACGCCGCAACCAACCGGAGGCGACCCGCAGTACCACGCGACGGCGCAGCACGCCTCCGGTGACAGCGCGGCGATCGCTTACTCGGTCCAGCGCGCCGACAGGGGGCCGAGCGGAGAAGCCTTCCAGACGTTCGTGGTGTGCACGCGTGACCGCGGCGCGACCTGGACCCCGGTGCCGCTCGTCCGGACGATCGCGTCGCACTTCCGATACTGGGGCTTTCCGGTGTGGCCGCCCGAATCCGTCGACGCGATCGATGGCGCCGACGGCGCGCTGAGCCTGCGTTTCCGCGACGAATGGGTGATGTTCGAGCCGGGCGGTGAATCACTCTGGAGCGGGACGCGCGGACGCGGCGGACTGTGGACGGTCACGCGCGTCCGCCTGATGGACTACGAGCGTGCCGACAGAGGCAACACGGGCAGCGCGCCGGCCATCGAGGTGAGCCTCCCGCCTGGGTTCGCGCCGCCGCCGAGCCCTCTGCTGGACGCCGTCGCGTCTCGCATCGCGCGCGACACGCCGTCGCGCGCTCTCGATAAATACGGATGGTTGATCGCGATACCGGCCGGCTCGTCGTTCGCGATCTGGGGCGCGAGCTGGCGCTCGGTCGTCGCGACGATCGTCATCCTCGCGATACTGCCGATAACGACCATCCTGGTCGCCCGCCGACGGCGTCGGCGGGCGAACGCGGGCGCTTAGAAGCGCGTCTGCAGCAGCGACACGCGGTATGTCGGCACGGGGTCTTTCGGCAGGTGCGTCGCGACTGCGCGCTCGGCGCGGCTCTCGTCGACCGCCACGTTGATGATGCCGATGCCGGTGCCGACCAGCACGCCGCCGGCCGCCCAGTAGCCGATGTTCTGGGGATTGTCCCGCGGCGTGTCGAGGTAGTAGATCGCCCCGCCAATCAGCGCGCCCCCGAGCCCGCCCAGCAGGGCGCTGACGAAGACAGTCGCCACGTAGTTGTGCGGCCTGTCCTCGGTGACGACCGTCCGGTGCGGCGGCGCGACCATCGGAGCGGCCTCGACCGGCTGAACCGGCTGAACCGGCTGCACGTTGACCTGGGCCGGCTGCGGCGCAGGCGCCGGGTTCTGGTTCGGCGTGACGACGACGTTGTCCGCCACCACGGTCGCCTTCGGCAACGGCGACACCTCACCCGAACGAGCCTCGACCTTCGCGAACGCGGCCGAGCTGGTCAGCGCCACCGCGACCACAGAAATTCCTAGTACGTTGATTGCCTTCATGTTCCCTCCGTGGAGGTCCTGGGCTGCACCGGCCATGCCACCGACGGGAAGGCGAATCAGGCGAATGCTGACGCCTGTCGTTACGGCTGGGTGACCGGCGGCGGGGCCTTGTCACCGTGGAGGAAGCTGGCGAGGTCGGTCTCGCTCACTTCCGGATCGCCGGGCGCGACGTTGTCGAGCTTGCCGGCGAGCAGCCATTGTTCCAGCTCCGTCACCAGCGCGAACAGATGGTCGAACGAATCGACGATGTAGAGCAGCGGCTGGTAGTGGTGGATCTCGAACCCCTGGTTGACGACCCACTCGATCTGGAACGGGAAGCGCTGCACGTCGGGCGAGTCGATGGCGTACGCGATCTCGCCGAACGACGACAGCAGTCCGCTGCCGTAGACCTTCAGCGCGCCGTCGCTGCGCGCCGAGCGCATGAGGCCGAACTCGACGCTGAACCAGAAGAAGCGCGACATCGCCCGGATGTTGCTGGTCAGCCGCCGCAGCTTCTCGTGCTCGTCGGCGATCGACGAGGCGCGCCGCGCCGCGGACGCCGCGCACTCGCCGAAGCGGACCAGCGCTTGCGCGAACGCGGGATCGGTGTGCATCGGCACGTGGCCGCCGACGTCGTGGAAGATGTCGGGCTCGGGCAGGTACTCCAGCTGGGCGCCGTCGCGGATCGTGATCGTGGTCGGGAACTCGCGCCGGCGCAGGCAATCGAAGAACACGTACGACGGGACGTAGCCGCTGACGGCCCGTGCGCGGAAGCCGGTCAGCGCCTGCAGGAAGTGGTTGATCTCCTCGAGGCGCGGGATGCGATCAGGCGACAGCTTCAGCTTGGCGAGCCCTTCCAGGAAGCGTTCGTTCGCGTAGCGTTCCCAGCGATCGTGCATGCGCCCCAGCAGGGCGCCCCAGGTCGCCTGGTTCTCGGCGGAGTACAGCTCGTACGGCTGGTGGATGTAGATGTCGCCGTGTGACCGGGCCTCCTCGATGAACGGGGCCTTGGTCGTTGTCAGGCCGGGCGGTGGCGCGGCCGTATGTGGCGCGATGGCCATGGCGAGCCTTTCTCAATGATAACGGCTGAACCGCGCCCCGGCTAAAAGCCCAGCGTTTACGTACAGGTTACCGGCAGCGAACGGGGCGCCGGCCCGGATAGGCGAGGCGCGGGTGCGCAGCGTCGTAAAGCGGCGGGTTGTCGGGGTCGAGCGGCGTCTTGCGCGCGCGCAGCAGGTCCGCCATCACGTCCCGGATGGGGGCGCCGGCGGCGGGGAGGGCGTGGGCGCGAACCTCGACCGGCAGCACGTCGGCGCCGCCCGTCGCCAGGAATTCGCTGGTGATCAGCGTCAGCCGTTCGTCCGCGGCGACGGGCTTGCCGTCGGCTCGTTTCAGCGACACCTGCAGCGCGCCGTCGACGCAGGCAGCGCTGGCGTTGATGCCCGAGAGCGACACGACGCCGCCCGCGCGCCCCAGGTTTCGTGCGACCGTCGCGGACAGGTCGGCTCCGGTGATCGGGATGGTCACGAAGCGATCGTCGAACGGGAGGGCTTCGTGCAGCTGGCCGTACGTCAGGATGCCGGTGGGCAACACGGCGCGCAGCGATCCGCCGGTGGTCAGCGCGACGTCCGCCTTCGGGTGCGCCGCGCGCATCAGATCGGCGAACAGGTTGCCCAGCGCCGACTCCGCCGCATACGCGGGCGCGATCGGCCGCGCGATCGTCACATCCAGTTTCTGGTCGCGCTGGCGGCGCGCCGCCGCCAGGGCAGGGGCGATCGCGGTTTCGACCGCGTGATCGGGCAGAACATCGGCGCCTTCGTAGCGCTCGGCGAGCGGCGTGCCCGGTTTCGGAACCGGGTGCGGCGGCCGGATCGAGCTGCCGAGGATCGTCGGACGGTCCTTCGAGAGCGACAGGTCGATGTCGATGCGCCCGAAGCCGAAGCCCTTGTCGTAAGCCTCGATGATCGGGATGCCCGCGATCCGGTGGGCGATCCCGGCGTGGGTGTGACCAGCCACGATCGCGTCGACGGTCCCGGCGGGCAGGGCGCGCGCGAGCTGGAAGATCTCGCCGCCCGCGTCGCAGGACGAAGCATCGTCGGCCGCCGTGAACTGCGTGCACGATCCGCCCACGTGCGCGACGACGATGACGAGGGCGCAGCCGCGACGCCGCAGATCCGCCGCCGCGGCGCCGACCACCGGTGCCAGCGGCAGGGCGCGCAGGCCCGCGAAGTTCGCGGGCAGCGTCATGAAGGCCGTGCCGGCGTTCGCGAGGCCGATGATCCCGACCTTCACGCCGCCGCTCGCGACGACGGTCGTCCCGCCGACGTTCGGCCATCTCGGCAGGGCGCCGGTCTTCTCGTCGACGAGGTTCGCGGCCAGAAACGGAAAGCGGGCTTCGGCGGCGCGCGCCTTCAGGGCGCCGCGCGGATCGTCGCCGGGCGCGCGCGGCCCCGTCGCGGGACCGACGGGACCGAAGTCGAAGTCGTGGTTGCCGATGGCGGCCGCGTCGTACTTGAGCGCGTTGTAGGCGCGCACGACCGCCGCGCCTTCGTTCAGGTTCGATTCCAGCGTCCCCTGGAACATGTCGCCCGCGTCGACGAGGACGACGCCACCGCCGGTGCGCGCGCGTTCACGCCGCAGGTTCGCGATGTAGCCGCCCAGACGGGGGAGCGCCTCGATGTGACCGTGCAGATCATTGGTTCCGACGATCGAGATGGTGACGTGTGGCACGCTCTCCGGCGCGCCTGCATCGGCGGCATGCGTCGACGGCGCAACCAACAACGTCAGCGCGACGACGAACGCGTTTCGATATGATGCCCGCATGCGGATGGTGCGATGTGGTCTGGTGTTGCTGGTGATGACGGGCGCGGCGTGCGGGGGCGGGACGGCCAAACCCGACGGTGGTGGTGGTAGTGGTGGCGCCGACGGGGGCGGGAACCGATGGACCGGAAACGTCAGCGCGTCGATCAATCGCAACGTCGACGTTCTGTTTTTGATCGACGATTCGTCATCGATGCGGCTGCTGCAGGACAAGTTGATCCAGAGTTTTCCCGCCTTCATCACGCGGCTGCAAGATCCACCTGGCCTGCCGAACATTCACATCGCCGTCGTGTCGCAGGACATGGGTGCCGGCGACGGGTCGATCGCCAGTTGCTCCCGCACCGGACTGGGCGGGCTCTTCCAGTCGACGCCGCGCGGAACCTGCACCAGCACGGGCCTGCAGGCCGGCGCGACTTTCATCAAGGACGTCGGGGGCGCCCGCAACTACACGGGTAATCTCGCGGACGTGTTCACCTGCATCGCGGCGCTGGGCGAAGGCGGATGCGGCTTCGAGCATCAGTTCTCGGCGCTCCTGCGCGCTCTGGGAGCCGACGGCTCACCACCGCCTATCGAGAACCAGGAGTTTTTGCGGCCCGACGCTTACCTGGCAATCGTCATGCTGACGAACGAGGACGACTGCTCGGAGGTTCCCGGCACGACGTTCTTCGACGTCGCTTCGAACACCAACGTCGCGTCCGTGCTCGGTCCGCCCGTCAACTTCCGTTGCAACGAGTTCGGCCACCTCTGCAAGGACGCCGCCGGGAATCAAGTGCGGCCCGCGCGGCTGGCACCGAACAACGATCTCGCTTCCATGGTGACGTACACCGACTGCACGTCCAACGAGACGGGAATGTGGCTGCGCACGGTGGCCGATACGGCCAGTCGGATCAAGGCATTGAAGGCGGACCCGTCGCAGATCGCCGTCATGTCGATCCAGGGACCGACGTCGCCGTACACGGTGACGTGGAAGGCCCCGTTCGCGGCCGAAGGGGACACGTCCTGTGGCGCGACATCGTGCCCGTGGCCGGCGATGGCTCATTCGTGCTCGGCCGCGGACTACAGCTTCGCCGATCCGGGCATCCGCACCTCGCAATTCGTGAAGGCGTTCGGCGACACGGGCCTCGAGCTTCCGATCTGCTCGGACAGCCTCGGACCGTCGATGGACCGGGCGGCGCAGCTGATCAACGGTCTCCTGGGTCCGCCGTGCATTCCGGGACCGGTCGGTTTGAACCCGGCGACGGGAGAACCGGACTGCAAGATCACGGAACGCACGCGAAGCGCGACCGGCACGACAGCCACCAAGACGGTTCCATCCTGCGCGGACAGCGGCGGTAACCCACCGTGCTGGAGCCTCGGGCCGCCGAGCTCCACGTGCCAGGGCAGCGTGCTGTCCGTCAGCGTCGACCCGGGCCTGGACGCCTCCACCGAGGCCACAATCACCTACGACTGCGCGAAGGACACGACGTTCTAGCGCTTCGGGTTGCGAATGCCGGCCGCGGAGATCAGGCCGCCGGCGACGAGCAAGCCGGCCATCGCCCAGAGCGACGCGCGCAGCGCGCTGACCGACGCGTCCTCGAGCAGCGGGTGGAGGTCGGCGTGCTCCTTCGGCACGGATGTGACCAGCGGGCGTTCCTTCGCGTCCGCGAGGAACGCCTGCGCGTCCGCGGCGCGGTGATCGGCTGGGTGGGCGTCAATGGCGGCCCCGAACCGGGCCGCGAGCAGCGCGCCGATCGCCGCCACGGCCAGCAGACCGGCGACGCGTGCGATCGCGTTGTTGATCGCCGAGCCGATGCCGGCCTGGCGCTGGTCGATGTCGCCCAGGATGGCGGCGGTCAGGGGCGAGACGGTGGCCGCCAGCCCCAGCCCGAACAGCAGGATGCCTGGCAGCACGTCGGCGAAAAAGCTGGCGCGCGCGTGCATCCGCAGCAGCAGGAGAAATCCGGCGGCGGCGATCAGCGGGCCGAAGGTCATGAACCAGCGCGGACCGTGCTTGCCGGCCAGCCGCCCCGCGACAGGCGACAGCAGGAACATCAAGATCGTGACAGGCAGCAGCGCCAGCCCGGATGCGGTGGCCGAATAGCCGGAGACCTGCTGCAGGTAGACGGTCAGCACGAACGTGAACGCCGTGAGGCCCGCATAGATAGCGGCGGTGGCGATGTTGCCCCTCGCGAAGTTCCGGATGCGAAACAGCTTGAAATCGAGCATCGGGTGCGGCGCCGACCGCTCGTAGATCAGAAAAGCTGCGAACGCGGCGGCGCCGCCCACCAGCGGCAGATAGATCGAGGGCGCGCCCCAGCCGTGAGCGGGCGCCTCGATGAGGCCGTAGATCATCCCGCCCAGTCCGACCGCGCACAGGATCGCCCCCGGCAGGTCGACGTGGCTTTTCTCGGCGGGCCGCGGCTCGGCCGGCATTCGCGCGACCACGGCCACCGTCGCGGCGATCGGCACCACGTTGATCGCGAACACCCAGCGCCACGAGCTGACGTCGACCAGCGCGCCGCCCACCAGCGGTCCGACGATGAACGCCACGCCTGTCCAGGCCGTCCACGTACCGATCGCCTTGCCTTGCTCGGCCCCTTTGAAGTTGGCGACGATGATCGCCAGCGAGCTGGGAACCAGCAGGGCGCCCGTCGCGCCTTGCAGCCCGCGCGCGACGATCAGGACCGTGGCGCCCGGCGCGATGGCGGCCAGCAGGGACGTGACGCCGAAGCCGATTAGCCCGGCGACGAACACGCGCTTGCGCCCGAACAGGTCGGACAGGGATCCGGCCAGCAGGATGAACGACCCCAGCGTCACCAGATACGCGTCGACGATCCATTGCTGGGCGGACATGCCGCCGCCCAGATCGTTGCGGATCGCGGGCAGCGCGACGTTGACGACCGACACGTCCAGGAACGCGACGAACGAGCCGAGAATGCTGGCGACCAGCACCAGCTTCTGCGCGCGGGTCATGGGCGAAAAGCTAACCCCGCTGGTATACAAAGCACGCGATGCTTCGGATCAGGGCCTTCCAGGAAGCTGACGCGGACGACGTCGTCAGGTTGTGGGTCGCGTGCGGCCTGGTGCGCCCCTGGAACGATCCGCGCAAGGACATCGCGCGCAAGCTGGCGGTGCAGCGGGAGCTGTTCCTGGTCGGCAGCGTCGGCGACCGCATCGTCGCCACCGTGATGGCTGGCTACGACGGTCACCGCGGGTGGATCTACTACCTGGCGGTCGATCCGGATCACCAGCGGCAGGGTCTGGCGCGACAGCTGCTCGCCGACGTCGAGCAACACCTCCGCGCCGCCGGCTGCGCCAAGATCAACCTGCAGATCCGGCACGACAACCTCGACGCGATCGCCTTCTACCGCAGCGTCGGGTTCGCCGAGGACGCCGTCGTCAGCATGGGCAAGCGCCTGGAACGCGACGAAGCCTGACCGCGCGGCGCGGCTCTAGACGGTTTCCCAGCGCCGGCTGACGGCCGACCGGCGCAGCGCATCGAGCGCGGCCATGTTCTTGATCGAATCCTCGAGCGGAATCGGCCCGGGACCGCCGCCCGCCGCCGCGGCACGCGCGAACAGCTGCGCCAGGATGGTGTACTGGTTCACCGCTGCGAACTCGACGTGCTCGGCCGCCGTGACTTCCAGCTGGGCGCTGGTCTCCAGCACCAGCGCCGACGGGCGGTCGTTGGCCGGGTTCCACGCGTGCAGCAGATCGATGTGGCCCTTGCTGCCCAGAAGCTGAGCGCGCTGCTGGGGCGCCAGCTGCATGCCGCAGGTGAAGACCGCGTGCCCGCGGGGGAAACGCAGGACGGCGCTGGTCATCACGTCCACGCCGGCGTTCGCGTCGCGTTCCATGTGCGCGACCACCTCCGTCGGCTCGTCGTCGAAGCAGAACCGGCTCATGGTCACCGGATAGAAGCCGACGTCCAGCAGCACGCCGCCGCCCATGTCCGGAACGAAGCGGACGTTGTCGCGTCGGGCCGACAGGTCGTAGCCGAACGTGCCCACGAAGGCGCCCAGCTCGCCGATCTTTCCCTTCCGCACCAGCTCGCGCACGGCCAGCCAGCGCGGATGCAGGCGCACCATCGCCGCCTCGCAGATGATCACCTTGTGGGCGTCGCGCGCGGCCAGCAGGCGGCGGGCCTCGGCGGCGCCCAGCGCGACGGGCTTTTCGACCAGCACGTGCTTGCCGGCGGCCGCCGCCTTTTCCGCCCACGCGACGTGCAGGTGATTCGGCAGCGGGACGTAGACGCCGTCGACGTCGGGATCGGCCAGCAGCGCGTCGTAGCTGTCGTACGTCTTCGGGATCCCGAGCGCGCGCGCCGCCTCGGCGGCCTTCGTGCCGTCGCGCGAGGCGATCGCGACGACGGGCGTGTCGCCGGCCGCCTGCATGGCGGGGATCATCTTGTGCGTCGCGAAGTAGGAGGCGCCCAGGATGCCGAAACGGAACATGCCCTCACCCTAACCCTCTCCCGCGGAGGGAGGAGAGGGAAATGTCAAATGACGGTGCCGTTCCGGATGACGCCGTTCTTGGGAATGATCACGATGCCCTCGCGGATGAAGTAGTTGTCGCCGTCGGCGTGTTCGAGCTTCGCCTCGTTGAGGATGCGCACGCCGCGCCCGATGCGGGCGTTCTTGTCGATGATGGCGTTCTCGATGATGGAATCGGAACCGACGCCGACCGGGGGGACGCCACGCGCTTCGGTCGCGCTCATCTCGTCCAGGGTCTCGTAGAAGTCGGCGCCGATCAGCAGGCTGTTGCGGATGCGGACCTGCGAGCCGATGCGGCTGCGGATGCCGATGACGGAGCGGTCGATCTCGGCGCCGTGCATGATGCAGCCCTCGCACACGAGCGCGCTGCGGATGTTGCAGCCTTCCAGCTTCGACGCCGGCAGGAAGCGCGGGTGCGTGTAGACCGGGTGTTTCGCGTCGTAAAAATCGAACGGCGGGATCGCGTCGCACAGCGCGAGGTTGGCCTGGAAGTACGAGCGGATCGTCCCGACGTCCTCCCAGTAGCCGCGGTACACGAACGCCTGCACGCGCTGGCGCGGCACCGCGTCGGGGATGACGTGGCGGCCGAAGTCGACGAGCTGCGGGTTCGCGACGGCCTGTTCCAGGATCTCGCGGCGGAACAGGTAGATGCCCATCGACGCGAGGTAACCGGTGCCGCCGCCGGGCAGCTCGGAGATCAGGCCGGGCAGCCGCTCGGCCGGCGGCTTCTCGTCGAAGTGCACGATGCGCCCGCTACCGTCCATCTTGAGGATGCCGAACGCGGAGGTCTGATCCTCGGCGACGGGAATGACGGCGACCGTCGCGTCGGCGCCGCTCTTGCGATGCGTCTCCAGCATCGCAGCGTAGTCCATGCTGTAAAGCTGATCGCCCGACAGGATCATGATGTCGCGCGCGGGTGTGCGCCGCATGTGGCGCAGGCTCTGGCGGACGGCGTCGGCCGTACCCTGGAACCAGTTGCCGCCTTCCTCGGTCTGCTCGGCGGCCAGCACGCTGACGAACCCCGACGAGAACACGTCGAACTTGTACGTCATCGCGACGTGCTTGTTCAGGCTCTCGGAGTTGAACTGCGTCAGCACGAAGATCTGGCGCAGCCCGGCGGTCAGGCAGTTGCTGATCGGGATGTCGATCAGGCGGTACTTCCCGCCGATCGGCACCGCCGGCTTCGACCGCTTGAGCGTGAGCGGGAATAACCGCGTACCGCGTCCGCCCCCCAGGATGATCGCCAACACGTCGTCCATCGCCATCGGCGGGGATCTATATCAGACGTCGCCCCCGCCGGGGACTCGCGCGTCAAATCTGCGGCGCTGACTTACTCCGCGCGCAGGTCGTCGATGATCAGTCCGGTCACGCCCGGGGCGGGGAGGTTGCTGCAGCAAGCGCGCACTCGGCGAACGAAGGTGAGCTGACCGGCCGCGGCCGCGCCCGCCGGCAGGGTGAACGTCGCGGTCGTGACGGGGCCAACCGGCACCTGGGTCGACCCGAGGGTGACGGTCGTCGTCGGTCCGGTGTCGAGGGGGAGCATCACACTCGTGGCCGGGCCGCCCTCGGATCCCAGCAAGTAGTAAGGATCTCCGAAGCCGGGGCTGACGGTCGTCGGATTCACCATCCGATAGGAGAACCGCAGGACGGTGTCGGTCGCGTCCAGCGGGATCCGCAGGGCGAGCTGTGTCGACTCGGATCGTCCCGGGGGAAGCGCGGTCGGCAACGACGCGATGTAGAGGCTGCGCGCGCCGGTGATCGTCGGGGCGCCCGTGCCCGACAGCACCCCCGCGCCGGCCAGCGTCGTTCCCGTCGCCGATTCGAAACCGTCCTCGGCGACGAGGATGGGGGGCGCACCGATCGTGAAGGAGGGCGGCGTGCCACCCGGCGGGCGCGCGTTGCCTGCGAAGTCGACGACGCCGTCGAGCAGCAGACTGTACGTGTCGTTGTACCGCCACATCAGGGACTGCGTGGGGAAGAAAGAGAAGGCGGCGGTCAACTGGGTGGACCCTGGTGCGATCTCGAGCCGCTCGCCGCGCAGATCCACCAGCGTCAGTCGTGTGTTGGGCGGCAGCGGCTCCGTCGCGACCAGCGTCAGCCCGGCGAACGGATCGACGGGGGTGCCGTTGAAAAAGGAGGATTCGAACCCGGGCGGCTGCGTGTCGGGAACGCCCGCCAGCGACATCGACAGGACGGCGGTGTTGATGCCGACGTCGGTGTTGGGCGGGACGGAGGTTCCCCGGCCGCGGGCGGTGCCGGACAGCGTTCCTGAGGCTCCGATCGTCACGTCCATCGTTTGATAGCTGACGCTGCTCGAATTGAGGCTGAACGACGCGGTCTGGGTGCCGCCGCCGCCCGCGGCCGTCGGCATGAAGTCGCCCACGCCCTGACCGACTGTCGAACCGAGGATCGCGATGCGTTTGTCCCAGTCGAGCACCATCGTGAACGTGTGCGTCGCGGGAAGCGGCACGACGCCCTTGTTGCTGGGGTCCGGCTGCACCGACAGCGTCGACGTCACGATGAACGAACGCCGGCCGGTCA
>Ga0207648_10002597_pt1 | contig 19349 bp, 17 predicted proteins | sample KBSMisM32_FD_184310 | JGI IMG/M metagenome (GOLD analysis project Ga0207648, IMG submission 184310) | Miscanthus rhizosphere microbial communities from Kellogg Biological Station, Michigan, USA - KBS Miscanthus M3-2 (SPAdes) (version 2) | ecosystem: Host-associated > Plants > Roots >...
GTCCGAGAGGCTCGACTTGTCCGAGAGGCTCGACTTGTCCGAGAGGCTCGACTTGTCCGAGAGGCTCGACTTGTCCGAGAGGCTCGACTTGTCCGAGAGACTCGACTTGTCCGAGAGACTCGACTTGTCCGAGAGACTCGCGGCTTCCGCGGTCAGACCCTCGGTGCCCGTCGACACGATGCCACTCGCGTCGCCTGTCGGCGCACTGCCAGCTGCCCCACCGGCGTCATCTGCGTGATACCGCTTCGCCGGTGCGATCGTACCGGCCGCATCGTCGCCCGCCGGCGGATAGTTGAGGCTGAAATAGCCCGCCACCGCGACGACCGCGAGCAAGCCGGCCAGTAGCCAGATCCGGTTGCCGGCAGGTCTTGCATTCAAATCCGTCATTTTCTTCTCCCTCTGCTGATTCCCGGTCAAACCGGGGTTTGGTCTTGCCTACGTCTGAATTACCCGTCAGTCATTAGAAAGTTGGTTCGGCCCCTCGAAATCCTACTCCGATCGCTCCTCACGAAGCGCCCGAAGACTGTCTTGGTGAAGAAGCTGCCCGCGCCCGTACAGCTCGAGCTCGACTCCACGCCCGGTGTCCGCAGCGGCGGACGGCACCCATAAGACCCTCTCCGGTGCCGCGTCGGGCTGCGATCCTAGGCTGAAGTGCACGGTCTGCCCGGCATGGGTCGCAACGACCTCGATGGGCTCGTTTGCCCGCAGGTCCAGCTCGACGACGAGCTGGCCGTCCACCTGGTAGGAGCTCATGGCCCCCGTGACCTGGGCCAGATTGACCTTCACCCGATCGATCGGCGAGCCCCGCCCGGCGGCATCGTGTCCGCCAATGGTACCGACCAGCTGAGACACGTCAGGTCCAGCTCCATGCCGCGCGCCCGACCCGAACAGGAGAGCGCTCGCCAGCAGGCCACCGACGAATACAGCTGCGTACCGGAACGTCGGGGCGGCATACCAGGCCCGCCCGCGGATGTGCGACGGTTCCGGGCCCGCCGGTATGCGGAGTGCACCCAGCACCGATGCCGAGAGGTCGGATGGCGGGGCCACGTCCTCGAGCTTCGCCAGCTCGCCGAACAGACGATTGAGCTGGTCGCGAAACGCACGCGCCTCCGGGTTCGCAAGCAGCAAGCGCGAAAGCTCCGCGCGCTGCTCGGCAGTGAGCTCGCCGTCAAGCTCGGCATGGATCAGTTCGAGGTGTCGTTCTTCAATCATGACCGTGATGTTCCCTGGTCCAGCAGTACGTCCTTGAGCAGCTGTCGCGCCGTGAAGAGCCTTGATTTCACGGTCTTTTCGGGCAGCTGCAGGATCTCGCCCATGTCCTCGTAGCTGCAGCCGAGCAGGTGTTTCAGCACGATCACGGCGCGGTGTTCTGGCTTCAGCCGCATCAGGGCACCCTGCACGTGGCGGCTGACCTGCTCGCTCCCGACCTCGTCATCGGGCCCCGGATGGTCGTCCGGTGCTTCCTCGTCGATCGGCTCGACCCGATGCCTGCGGCTGAGATCATGGAGCGATTCATTTACGGCGATCCGGTATATCCAGCTGTAGAACTTGTACTTCGGGTCGTAATCGGCCAGGTGCTCGTAAACCTTGAGAAACACCGTCTGTGCGACATCCTTCGCGTCCTCCGGGTTACGGAGCATCCGTAGTGCGGCGTTGTAGACCGGTCGCTCGTATCGTCGCAGGAGGATCTCGAACGCTGCCCGGTCCCCGTTGCAACACAGCCGAACCAACTCGGCATCGCCCACTTCAACCATAAGTACCGGCGGCGGCGAAAAATGTTGGTATTGGCGGGCGCACGACCCGTCAGGCGCCGTCGTCGATCTGGAATATCCGGTCAAACCCGGAGTAGCGGAATATGTCACGTATGTGCCGGCTGGGATTCACCAGGCGCAGACCCCCTCCCGACTGCAGCAAGCGCTTCTGTGTCCGCAGCAACACCCCCAACCCTGCGCTCGAAATGTACTCGAGCCGCGCCATGTCCACGACATCCGGTGCGGCGAGAGCGTCGAGAAAAGCCTGGGCCTTGCCAGCCTGCGACGCATCGAGGCGTCCCTCGCAGACCACCTCGCCCTTGTCGCCGAGTCGAATTTCGAACATCCACTTACCTCAGGTTTTTCGTAACCGTAATCCGGCTTTGTCGATTCGTATAGTCGTATGTCAGGTCGTCAACCAGCCGCCGGACCAGGTGGAGGCCGAGACCCCCCGGCTCACGGGCGGATGCTGGCAAGCTTATGTCGACTGCAGGCGCCTGGGTGATGTCGTACGGCTCGACATCGAAATCGGTCAGGCGGGCCTGAATCCTGTCGCCGGCCCGGTCGAGCGTGAGCTCGATCTCCTGCAGGTTCCCGCGGTTGTACTTGACGCAGTTGGTGAAGATTTCCTCGAGGCAGAAGTCGAGGACCAACCGAGCCTCGTCGGGCACACCTTCGGCGTCGTAGAAGCGGCGGGTAAACCCGAATACCTGGTCGAGGGCGTCGAAGGAGCGGTGAAAGCGGGCGCTGATCAAGCAGGCGGGACAGTCAGTCGGCGTATCAACACGATAGTCACATCGTCAGCCTGCGCGGCGCCGTCGCCGAACTCGCGCGCCCGGGCAAGCAGCTCCGCGACCAGCTCCTTCATCGGCCGTTCGTGACTGCCGCAAACGACGGCGGCGACACGATCCTCGCCGAAATGCTCGCCGGCGGCGTTCTCGTATTCGTAGATCCCGTCGGAAATCAGGCCGAGTACGTCGCCGGGTTCGAGCAGCACGCTGCGCGCCTGCTCGAGGCGGGTCTGCGGCAGCGCGCCCATGGGAAAGGTGGACGGGCCGTGCCAGTCGATCGAAGCGGTCGCGGCGCGATAGTGCAGCAAGGGCCCCTGGCCCCCGGCGTGGAAGCTCACCTTGTGGGTGGTCGTGTCGAGCATCCCCAGGAAGGCGGTCACGAAGCGGTCGGCCGGCAGGTCGTCGACCAGCTGGTTGTTGACGTGCGTGTACACCTCGTCGAGCCCGGCGCCGAGCCGCAGCCCGACGCGGATCATGGCCCGAACCTGGGTGGCGGAGAGCGCCGGTCCGATGCCGTGCCCCGTGGCGTCGCCGAGCAGCAGGAAGAGACGCCCGTCGGGCAGCCTGACGAAGTCGAACAGATCGCCGCCGGTCTGATCGGTCGGGCGGAAGAGCCCGGCGCCGTCGTAGCCCGCCACATCGGGCATCTCCTTCGGCAGCGCGGACATCTGGATCTCGCGGGCGACGGCGATTTCGCGGTCGAGCTTTTCGGTCAGGAGCCGGGTCTCGGTCATCTGCACGCGATGCAGCGCGACCGCGCACTGCGCCGCGAGCGCCGACGCCACGCGCTCGTCGTGCTTGTCGAAACTGCCCTCGTGGCGGTTCAGGATCTGCAGTACCCCGATCAGCTCGTCCTCGTGGCTGATGAGCGGCAGGCTCAGCATGCAGCGCGTGCGGTAGCCGCTCTTGCGATCCACGTCTGGATTGAAGCGCGGGTCCGCGTAGCAGTCCGGCACGTTGATCAGCCTGCGTGTCTGCGCGCACTGGCCCACGATGCCCCGGTCCGCCGGCACGCGGATCGCTGCGAGATCGGTGGCGACCTTGAGCACGAGCTCGTTCGAGGTCGCGTCGTAGAGAAAAACGCTCCCCCGCTCGGCGTGCAACACCTTGCGCGCCGCATCGACCACCGCGGCAAGCATGGCGTTCAGGTCGTAGGGCGAGGCCAGCCGGCGGGTGACCTCCAGCAGCTCCTCGAGTTCGTCGGCGCCGAGCCGCCCTGCCGTCATCGGCGTCCTCGCGCGTGCATGAACGCGAGGCTCGCGTATTCGATGTCGATGCCCGAAATACGTGCGTGCTTGCGGTCCATCACGTAGGGCAGATCGCGGGTGCAGAGCGAAAAGGCGCGTGCCGTGACCAGGATTTCCCCCTCGGCGGCCACGTCTTCGCCGAGCTTGCAGGCCGTATTGACGGGGTCACCGAAGAAGTCGCGGTCTTCGATCAGAAGCAGGTCGCCGTGGTCGATGCCGATGGCTATCGTGATCCTGTCCTCCGGCGCGCGCTTGTGATTGGTTTCGGTGATCCTCGCGTTGAGGTCACGCGCGCAGTGCACGGCCGAGTCGACATCGCTGAAGAACGCGAAGCTGTTGTCGATCTCGAACTTGAGGAGCTTGCCGCCGTGACGCAGGACCTCCGGCGCGATGATCCGGCGCGCGTGTTCGATCAAGCCGAGGAAATGGCAGATGCCGTGCGCACGCGTCGTGCGCGAGAAGCTGCACATGTCGCTGACGAAGGCAACGCCGCGGGTTCCGTAGCGTTCCCAGATGTGGGCCTCGGCCTGCTTCCGCGCCGCGTCGTCCTCGCAGTCGGCGAGCGCGGCGAGCAGTCCGCCAAATTCGTGATTGCTGTCCAGGCTCATGTCCGTACCAGTGTGCCCGCAATTGGGAACGTAGGGACATTATCCGATGTACCCATTTTTCGCGCTCGTCGTCACAGGACCTCGAACAGGGCTGCGGCCCCCATGCCACCGCCGATGCACATCGTCGTCACCACGCGTCGCGCCCCGGTGCGGCGCCCGGCGAGGAGCGCGTGGCCTACCAGCCGCTGTCCGGTCATGCCGTACGGGTGTCCGACGGCGATCGCGCCGCCGTCGATGTTCAGCCGGTCGTCCGGTATCCCGAGCTTGTCGCGGCAGTAGAGGACCTGGACCGCGAACGCCTCGTTGAGCTCCCAAAGATCGATGTCCTTGACCTCGAGCCCCGCCCGCGCGAGGAGCTTTGGCACGGCGTAAACCGGGCCGATGCCCATCTCGTCGGGCTCGCAGCCCGCGATCGCGAAGCCGCGGAACACCCCCAGAGGCGCAAGGCCGCGACGGCGCGCCTCGCCCGCGCTCATCAGCACGCAGGCGCCCGCGCCATCGGAGAACTGGCTCGCGTTGCCGGCCGCGATCACGCCACCCGGCGTCGCCGGCTTGATCTTCGCAAGCGCCTCGTAAGTCGTCCCCGGTCGCAGCCCCTCGTCGACCGCCAGCGTCACCTGCTTCGTGAAGAAGGCATTCGTGCCCGGATCGACCCCCGCCATCCGCACGCTGATTGGCACGATCTCGTCCTTGAAGTGACCGGCCTCCTGCGCGGCATTGGCGCGCTGCTGGCTCAACGCGCCGTAGCGGTCCTGCGCCTCGCGCGGGATCGAGTAACGCGCCGCCACGACCTCGGCGGTGCGCAGCATCGGCCAGTAGAGCTCGGGTTTGTGCTCCTCGGTCCAGGTGTCCTTCAGCATGTGCATATTGAGCTCCTGCTGCACGCAGGAGATCGACTCGACGCCGCCCGCGACGAAGACCTCGCCTTCGCCAGACTGGATGCGCTGGGCCGCGATGGCGATCGCGTTCAGGCCGGAGGAGCAGAAGCGGCTCACGGTCAGACCCGACACACTGACGGGGCAGCCCGCCCGATAGGCGATGATCCGCGCGATGTTGCTGCCGGTCGCTCCCTCGGGCAACCCGCAGCCAATCACGACGTCCTCGACTTCCGCCGGCTCGACGCGTGCCCGCTCGAGCGCCGCCTTCACGACGTGACCGCCGAGCGTCGCGCCGTGGGTCATGTTGAAGGCCCCGCGCCAGCTCTTTGCAAGCGGCGTCCGCGCGGTCGAAACGATCACCGCGTCGCGATCCTGGGTGCTCATGCTGCACCTCCCGCCGGCGCGTTGAACGTGCCGTCCGCCGCGGCGAGCCGCGCGAGCAGCGGCGCGGGTTTCCAGAAGCCCGGATCGGCATGTGGATTTGCCGCGAACTGCCGCATCCGCCGCTCCACCGCGTATAGCCCGACCGTGTCCGCGTAGAGCATCGGCCCACCGCGGTGGATCGGAAAGCCGTAGCCCATCAGGTAAACGACGTCGATGTCCGAGGCCCGCTGCGCGATCTTTTCCTCGAGGATCGCGGCGCCCTCGTTGACGAGCGCATACACGAGCCGGTCGACGATCTCCCGGTCGTCGATCTGCCGCGGCGCGAGGTCCGCGGTCTTCCGGCTCGCCTCGACCAGCTCGTCGACGACCGTCGACGGATATGCAGTGCGGTCGCCGGGCTTGTAGTCATACCAGCCGGCACCGGTTTTCTGGCCGAAGCGGCCGAGCTCGCACAACCGGTCGGCGACCTCGGGGTAACGGATCTCGGGATGCTCGGCGTGTCTGCGCTTGCGGATGTGCCAGCTGATGTCGTTGCCGGCCAGGTCGCTCATCCGGAACGGACCCATGGCAAAGCCGAACTTCTCGATCGCTGCGTCGACCTGCTGCACGCTCGCACCCTCGTCCAGCATCAGCAGCGCCTGGCGCGAGTACTGCTCGATCATGCGGTTGCCGATAAAGCCGTCGCATACGCCGGACACGACCGCCGTCTTGCGCAGGGTCTTGGCGAGCGCCATGGTCGTTGCGAGCACGTCCTTCGCGGTGCTGGCACCGCGCACCACTTCGAGCAGCTTCATGACGTTCGCCGGGCTGAAGAAATGGGTGCCGACGACGTCCTGCGGCCGCTTCGTAAAGGCGGCGATCCGGTCGACGTCGAGCGTCGAGGTGTTGGTGGCGAGGATCGCGCCGGGCTTCATCGCGGCGTCGAGCGCCCGGAACACCTTCTCCTTTACACCCATGTCCTCGAAGACCGCCTCGATCACGATGTCGCACTGTGCGAGATCGGCGTATTCGAGGGTCGGCGAAAGAAGCGACATCCGCGCGTCGAGCTTCTCCTGCGTGAGCTTGCCCTTCTTGAGCTGGCCCGCGTAGGTCTCGCGGATGCGCGCGACACCCTTGTCGAGCGACTCGCGGCTGACTTCGAGCAGCCGCACGGGGATGCCGGCGTTGAGGAAGTTGATCGCGATGCCGGTGCCCATCGTCCCCGCGCCCACGATCGCCGCGGTCTTCACAGCACGGAGCGGCGTGCTCTCCGGCACGTCGTCGATCCGCGCCGCGGCGCGCTCGGCGAAGAAGAGATGTCTGAGCGCACGCGATTCGGGGCCGGTGAACAGGCGCGTGAAGAGCCGCCGTTCCTCGACCAGCCCCTCCTCGAAGGGCAGGGTGGCCGCACCCGCGACTGCATCCACGCAGGCGAGCGGCGCCGGCAAGTTCGGGAAGGCCGCCTTGACGGTATTGCGCGCGAACTGCGCAAGCGCCTCGTGCTCGGGCTCGCGGACCGCGCGGTCTCGCACCCGCGGATGCGGACCCGGTCGTGCACCGATCCCGGCCGCGAAATCCACCGCCGACGCGAGGAGATCGCCGTCGGCCAGCCGGTCGATGAGGGGTGTCTTCGCGAACATCTGCGCGGGGATCGGTTCGCCGCTCACGATCACGTTGAGCGCGGCCTCCATACCGACCAGCCGCGGCAGCCGCTGCGTGCCGCCTGCGCCGGGAAGCAAGCCCAGCTTTACTTCGGGCAAGCCGAGCTTTGCGTCCTTGTGCACCACGCGGTAGTTGCACCCCAGCGCCAGCTCCAACCCGCCGCCGAGCGCAAGCCCGGCGATTGCAGCGACCACCGGCTTGGTCGAATCCTCGAACGCGGCGATCACGTGCAGCAGCGATGGCGCCTTGAGCATCGCGGGCGTGCCGAACTCCTTGATGTCGGCGCCGGCGGAGAACGTGCCGTTGCTGCCGATCAGCACAATCGCGCGAGCGGCAGCATCCGCGACGGCGCGGTCGAGCGACTCGACGAGCTCCTGCCGTAGCGCATGGCTCAGGCTGTTCACGGGCGGGTTCGCGAACGCGAGAACCGCCACCCCGTCGCGCAGCGTGTATTCGACGTGCTTCATGATGCATTCCCTGCCTGGTGCATGAACGGCCGGTCCGCGAGCGTGACCGCCGGGTTGCCCTCGACGGCCGGGACCGGCGTGCGCGGCGCCGTATGATCGACGATGAACGCAGCGACCTCGGCAAGCGCCCTGTGCGCCTCCGGCATGACGGTGAAGAGCGGCGCCACGTGCGGCAGTCCGGGCCACACCTTGATGCGCGCATCGACACCGGCGGCGATCGCCCGATCATGTGCGCGTACCGAGTCATCGAGCAGCATCTCCGTCGACCCGGCCTGAAAGAGCAACGGCGGAAGACCCTGCCACTGACCAAACAGCGGCGACAGCCACGGGTGCGAACGCGCGACCCCTGGGCAGTAGAGGTCTGGCAGCAAGGTCAGCGCTGCGTTCGCGAACATCGGGTCGGCGCGCTCGTTGTATTCGATCGAGGGTCCCGACATCGTGAGGTCGGTCGACGGCGAGAGCAATGCCGCACAGGCGGGCAGCGGCAGCGAGGCATCCCGCGCCCGCATCATCGTCACCAGGGTGAGGCTGCCGCCCGCGGAGTCGCCGGCGATCGCCAACGGCCGGTCGGCGTAGCCTTGGTCGACGAGCCACCGATACGTTGCGAAACAGTCGTCGACCGCCGCGGGAAAGGGGTGCTCGGGTGCCAGGCGGTAGTCCGGTAGCAGCACCCGCAGCCCCGTCAGTGCGGCCAGCCGGTCGGCGAGCCGCCGGTAGGTGCCCGGCAGGTGGAGACACCAGGCGCCGCCGTGCAGGTAGAGGAGGGTGCCGCGCTCGGACAGCCTGCGGTCACCGTGCCAGGCAGCCGGAACGCCACCCGCATCGACCTCTTCGACCGCGACCCGCGAGCCGTGTCCGGACAGGCGGGCGTCCATGCGGCGGACCCGCTCCCGTGTCAGGTGTATGTCTAGATCCGGGCGCCATCTGCGCTTCGTCCCGAGACGGAGGAATGCGTTCGTCAGTCGAGCGCGCAGGCTGGGCATATCGGACCGGAAATTATTGTTGCAGTGCGTCATTCTGTACCGGTTTGCCAGTGCCGACAATGCCGGCTGCTAGAATCCGCCGCCCTTCGAGCGGCGCCGAATCGGTCGCCGATGGAGTCTCTCCCGCGTGTCCTTCTTCGAGGAATACGCCCGCTACGACGCGCTCGGCCTGGCGCAACTGGTGCGCCGGGAAGAGGTAAGCCCGGACGAGTTGCTGGATGCGGCGCTGGCCCGCACGGCGGCGGTCAATCCGAGGATCAACGCCGTGATCCACCTGATGGAGGCGCGGGCGCGCGCCGCGATCGCGGCCGGGCTGCCTGACGGACCGTTCCGTGGCGTGCCGTTCCTGATCAAGGACCTGATCATGGCCTACGGCGGCGAACCGATGCGCGGCGGCTCGCGCCTGCTGCGCGACTACGTCCCACCGCGGGACGAGGAACTGGTCGCCCGGCACAAGGCCGCGGGTCTGGTCATCTTTGGCAAGACCAACACACCCGAGCTCGGGATGGCGAACGTCACCGAGCCCGAGCTTTTCGGCCCGTCTCGCAACCCCTGGAATTTAGATCGCACGCCCGGTGGCTCGTCGGGGGGATCCGCAGCCGCGGTGGCCGCGGGCATCGTGCCGGCTGCCGCTGCCAATGACGGCGGTGGCTCGATCCGCACGCCGGCCTCGAACTGTGGCCTGGTCGGTCTCAAGCCCAGCCGCGGTCGCAATCCTTCGGGCCCGCAGGCGCCCGAGCTCTGGTGGGGGTTCGTCGCCGAGCATGCGGTGACCCGCACGGTGCGCGACAGCGCGGCGCTGCTCGATGCGACCTGCGGGTCCTATGCCGGGCAGCTCACGCGGCTTGCGCCGCCGGAGCGACCGTACCTCGAGGAGACGGGTCATGATCCCGGGCGGTTGCGGATCGGGTTCAGTCTCGATCGCGGGCTTGGACGAAGCCTGCACCCGGAAAACCGCCTCGCGATGGAGAAGGCGACGACTACGCTCGCGCAGGCGGGGCACGAGCTCGAGGAAGTGCGCCTGCCGGTCGAGTCCGAGGCCTTCATCGAGCACTATGCGACCCTGGTCGCCGCCGAGGCCGCCGCGACGATCCGCCTGGCTGAAAGGCACAGCGGGCGAAAGGCGACCGCCGCGGATCTGGAGCTGCCAACCTGGTTGCTCGGGCGCCTGGGTGGCGCGCTCACCGGCGGTGACGTGGCGGAGGCCCTCTACTGGATGCAGGGGTTCTCACGCGCCTGGCTCACCTGGTCCGACCGGTTCGACGTGCTGCTGACGCCGGCGGTCGGGGTCCCACCGTTACCCTTAGGCGCATATCGGCTGAGTGCCGGTCAGCGTCGCGCCATCAGAATGCTGGCCGTCATGCCGGGACGCGTGCTGCTCGGCCAGCGGCCCAGGATCCTCGAGGCCTTCCGGCCCATGTTCGACGCCGCGCCCTACACCATGTTTGCAAACGTCACGGGGCAGCCGTCGATCTCGCTGCCCTTGCACTGGAGCGCGGACGGATTGCCGATGGGGCTGCTGTTCACGGCCCGGCCCGCTGAGGAGGCCACGCTTTTCCGGCTGTCCGCTCAGCTCGAGCAGTGCATGCCGTGGTCCGAACGGCGGGCGCCGCTGGCGCCGGCTTGAGAAGCGGCCGCTACAATCGCGCATCCCATTGCGACCCTGCCCCGTAATTATCTGATGCCGGTCAGCACGAGCTTTGTCGACTACGTGCGCGAGCAGCTCGCCGGTCTGGGCGAGGTGAGCAGTCGTCGGATGTTTGGCGGTGTCGGTCTCTATCGAGGTGGACAGTTTTTTGGATTGATCGACGATGACACGCTCTATTTCAAGGTGGATGACCGCAACCGGGGCGACTACCTCGCGCGCGGCATGGCGCCGTTCCGCCCGTATCGCGACCGGCCGGATCGGTCCATGAGCTATTTCCAGGTGCCGGTAGACGTGATCGAGGACGAGGAGCAGCTGACGGGCTGGGCACGTGCCGCGGTGCGCGCCGCGTTCGACTCGCCGGCGAAATCGGCGCGCAAGCCATCACAGCCCACCGTCCGGGCGCGGACCGTAGTCGCGGGGCGGCGCAGGGGCAAGCGATGAGCGTCACCTTGCGAACCTGGTTCCGCGAACCTTTGCTGCACTTTCTGGCCGCCGGCGCGGCGATTTTCCTGCTTTACCGGCTCGTCGGCGGCGGGGAGGAGGGTCCGCGCGAAATCGTCGTGAGCGAGGCGCAGATCGAGTCGCTGGCAGACGGCTTCGCGCGCACGTGGATGCGGCCGCCGACGGCCGCGGAGATCCGCGGCCTGGTCGATGACTACATTCGGGAAGAGGTCTATTACCGCGAGGCGATGACGCTTGGCCTCGATCGCGACGACACGGTAATCCGGCGACGGCTCCGCCAGAAGATGGAGTTCGTGTCCGACGACGTGGCGTCGATGCGCGAGCCGACGGACGCGGAGCTGCAGGCGTATCTCGCCAGGAATCCCGCGGCGTTTGTCGATCCGCCGGCGCTCAGCTTCGAGCAGCGGTTGTTCAGCAGCGACCGGCGGGGCGAGGCTGCGCTTACGGATGCGCGCCGCGCGCTCGAGCAGCTGACTACCGGAAAAACCGCTCCTGTCACGACCGCGGGCGATCCGTCGTTGCTCCCGCCGGACATGACGGCGGCGACTCCACGCGAGATCGCCAACGTCTTTGGCGAAGCGTTCGCCGCTGAGCTGGAGGATGCACCGCTCGACCGCTGGGTCGGCCCGGTCCAATCGCCATTCGGTATGCACGTAGTACGGCTCTCCAGTCGCAAGGCTGGCCGCCTGCCGCCGCTCGCCGAGATTCGCCCGGTCGTGCTGCGCGAGTGGCAGGCGACGCGGCAGGAGGATGTCAACGAGGCGTTCTATCGCGGGCTGCTCGACAAGTACGACGTGCGCATCGAGGGCGAACTGGGCGATCTGCTGCGGCGCCAGGCGGCGAGCGACCAGCCCGCGCCGGCCGGCGAGGGTGGCTGAGTGAAAACGGTGGCCGCGCGACTCGCGACTCTGCTCACGCTCACCTGCGTCGCCGGCATCGCGGCGGCGCACGAGGTCCGTCCGGGCTATCTCGAGATCTCAGAGGTCAAGCCCGGTGTGTACGACGTGCTGTGGAAGGTGCCGGCGCGCGGCGACCTCAGGCTCGCTCTCTATGCCCATCTGCCGGCCGAGTGCACCGGCGCGACGAATGCAGGCGCGTTCGTCGGTGGGGCATTCGTCTCGCGCTGGCGCGCGAGCTGTCCTGGCGGCCTCGTCGGCCAGCGCATCGCTGTCGATGGATTGTCGGCGACGCGCACGGATGTGCTGGTACGAGTCGCACACCTGGGCGGCGTGGTGCAGACGACGCGGCTCACGCCGGAGACGCCTGCGTTCGAGGTCGCCGCCGTCCCGACCGCGGGCGAGGTGTCCAGGACGTATTTCGGGCTCGGCGTCGAGCACATCCTGCTTGGCATCGATCACCTGCTGTTCGTGCTCGGCCTGCTGCTCCTGGTCGGCAACTGGAGGCGGCTGATCGTGACCGTCACGGCGTTCACGGTCGCGCACAGCATCACTCTCGCCGCCGCGACGCTCGGCTTCGTCCATGTGCCGCAGGCGCCGGTCGAGGCCGTGATCGCACTCTCCGTGATGTTCGTCGCGGCCGAGATTCTTCGAGCTGCGCACGGAAGGACGAGCCTGACGGCGCGCGTGCCATGGGTGGTCGCATTCGTGTTCGGGCTGCTGCACGGTCTCGGCTTCGCCGGCGCGTTGCGCGAAGTCGGGCTGCCGCAGACCGACATCCCGCTCGCCCTCCTTTTCTTTAACGTCGGGGTCGAGGTCGGTCAGCTCGCCTTCATCGCCGCGGTGGTAGCGGTTCTCGCCGTCATCGCCAGGCTGTCGAAAGGCACAGGGGTTCGCGCGCGTGGGACCTGGCAGGCCGAGGCGCTGGTCCGTGCACCCCTTGCATACCTGATCGGCTGCACCGCGGCCTACTGGACCATCGATCGCACCATCGGATTCTTCTGAGCATCGAGGCTGCGACGGCAGCGGCGGCGCTGCTCGCCGCCATTCTTCGCGGTCGAATCACGGTACCATCGCGCGCGTTGTCGCCATGACGTCCTGAGGAGCGCTGGATGAATCCGACTCGTTTTGCCCGTCGTCACAGCTGCGCGCGCATTTCCCAAGTCGCCGCCACGTTCGCCCTTCTCGGTAGCGGGATGTCGTTCGCCGCGGCGCCGCCCAATCTCGATGCGATCCGCAAGCAGGTGGTCGCGCAGCACGAGGCGTCGGTCAAGCGGCTCAAGGACTGGATCGCGCTCCCGTCGATCGCGGCCGAGGACCTCAATTCGCGTGAAGGCGCCGAATACATGGCGCAGCTGGCGCGCGACGCGGGGTTCCAGAAAGTTGAGATCGTGCAGACCGACGGCAAGCCAGGCGTGTTTGCCGTGCTCGATGCCGGCGCCGCCAAGACCGTCGGCCTGTACTTCATGTACGACGTCAAGCAGTTCGATCCATCGGAATGGAGCTCACCGCCGCTGGAGGCGCGCCTCGTGGACAAGCCCGGCGTCGGCAAGGTGATGGTCGCCCGCGGCGCGGTCAACCAGAAAGGGCCGGAGTCGGCCCTGCTGGCCGCGCTGCACGCGATCCGCGCGGCGAAACAGGCGATCCCGGTGAACCTCGTGCTGGTTGCCGAAGGCGAGGAGGAGATCGGCTCGTCGCACATCGGCCAGCTGGCTTTGCGCCCGGACGTGCAGGCGGCATTGGCCAGAACCATCGGCGTGTTCATGCCGTCGGCGTCGCAAGACCTCGATGGCGTGATCACCGTGAGCCTTGGCGCGAAAGGTGTGGTCGAGCTCGAGCTGGTCGCAAGCGGCGAGAAGTGGGGGCGGGGTCCGGGCAAGGACATCCATTCCTCGCTCAAGGCCATGGTCGATAGTCCGGCCTGGCGGCTGGTCAAGGCGCTCGACACGCTGGTCTCCGACGACGGCAATACCGTCACCATCGACGGCTATCCCAAGGCGCCGCCGATCAGCGCCGAGGAGAAGGCGATTGTCATAGCGGCGGCCGCGAAACGCAGTGAGGCCAAGGCAAAGCAGCAGTACGACGTGCAGCACTGGATCGACGACCTGCCGTGGGCGCAGGCGAACGAGCGCCTGGTGTCGCAGCCGACGGTCAACATCCAGGGGCTCGTCGGCGGCTACACCGGCCCAGGTGGCAAGACCGTGTTGCCGCATCGCGCCGTCGCCAAGATCGACATGCGTCTCGTACCGGGTATGACCAGGGACGCGGCGGTGGCCGCGCTCAAAGCGCACCTGGCCAAGCGTGGCTACGGCGACATCGAGGTGAACGTCAGCGGCGGTTACGACCCCACCAGCACCGATGTGAACTCGCGGCTGATCCAGGCGCAGCTCGCCTTACTGCGGCGCAAGGGACTGGATCCGGTGCTGTGGCCGCGCAACGCCGGTTCCTACCCGGGATTTGTGTTCACCGGCGCACCGCTCAGCTTGCCCTCGGCGCACTTCGGGCTCGGCCACGGTAGCGGTGCGCACGCACCGGACGAGTACTACGTCATCGAGTCGTCGAACGCCGCGGTGCAGGGCTACGATGGCGCGGTGATGTCCTTCGTCGAGTATCTCTACGAGCTCGCGAAGTAGTCGGCAAGGCAGGCGACGCCGCGCTCATCGGGCAGCCGAGATCTCCTCTTCGACCTTGCGCTCGACTTTGGACGGGCTCAGTGAGCCGAAGCTCGGGTACCCGGCATGATCTCGAAATCCGGCTTGAAGCTCACGAGCAGACCGCGCAGCCGGGCCAGCACCGCGCCATCGCCGTCGAGCCTGGCCTTGCCGGACTCGATCAGCGTCTCCATTGGAACCATGCCCGCCAGAAGGGGCAGCAGGTCGCCGCGATTGACGGTCAGCGTCGCGTCGGGGGAGCCCGCCTGCATGCCCTTGATGTGCGTCAACGTGGCATTGCTGAGCTCGACGACGAACTTCTCGCCGATGTCGGGGATCACGAGGTTGAGCGTGAACCGCTGTCCCTCGGCCCGTTCGCTGTCGAGCTGGATCGCCGCCAGATCGAGCAGCTGCTCGGCAGTCAACGATCGCAGGATGTCCGCGCCGATAGCCGGCGCCGGCGCAGAAGGCATGCCTGAGCGCAGATCCAGCGCCGCCGCCAGAAAGGCGTTGCGCACGCTCGAGCTCTCCTTCTGATAGCCGATCTGCTCGAACACATCCGCGAGCAATTGCTTGGCTGCGATGTTGTCAGGCTCGGCGTAGACGACCTTGTTGAGGAGCTCCATCGCCTGCAGATCCTCGCCGCGGCCGTGGAGCTCGCCTGCCTTCTCCAGAATCTTCTCGGCGCCGCCCATCATCGAGACGTACATCGGTGCGGTGTCGCGAGGGGACAGCGGGATCAGCGTGGCGGGGTTGCCATCCCAATAGCCCAGGTAACGGTTGATCACGGCGCGGCTGTTGTGCTCCTCCGAGCCGTGATAGCTGTGCGCCGCCCACTGCTGTTGCAGGCTCTTCGGCTGCCGGTAGACGTTGTGGATCTCGTTGACGGTGACGCCCTGGTTGGCGAGGTGCAGCACCCAGTTGTTGAGGTGGGCATACGCGTCCCGCTGCGCCCGCATCACCTCCTGGATGCGCGCGTTGCCCCATCGCGGCCAGTTGTGCGACGCGAACATCACCTCGGCCTCGCCGCCGAATCGATACAGCGCTTCGTTGATCTGCTTCGACCAGTACAGCGCATCGCGGACGAGGGCACCGCGCAGCGTATAGATGTTATGGATGGTCCCGGTGATGTTCTCCGCGGCCCAGAAGGCCTTGAACTGCGGGAACCAGGTGTTCATCTCGGCCGGGGCTTCCGTACCCGGCGTGTTCTGGAACACCATCCGGATGCCGTCGATGGTGAGCTCGTCGCCGGCGCCTTCGATGATGCGCGTCGGCGCGATCAGGGTGATAGTGCCGACGGCGACGGCCTTGCCGATGGCCTGGTCCACGTGTCCCTGCGCGGAGCGCGCCAGAAAGGTGCCGTACTGGTACTGAAGGCGCCGGTTCATCGCGGCACCGGCGTAGACATACTCCGACGCCGCATGGTCCATGAAGCCCGCCGGCGCGATGACGGCCACCTTGCCGCTCTTGACGTCCGCCTCGTCGATCACACCCCGGACACCGCCGAAGTGATCGGCGTGCGAATGCGAATAAACCACCGCCAGCACCGGGCGCTTGCCGAGCTTTTCCGTGACCAGGGCGAGCGCCGCGGCGGCCGTCTCCCGGGTGGTGAGCGGGTCGAAGACGATCCAGCCGCTGTCGCCCTTGATGAAGCTGATGTTGGAGAGGTCGAAGCCGCGAACCTGGTAGATGCGCCCGGGCACGACCTCGTAGAGCCCGAAGCCCATGTTGGCCTCGGCCTGGTGCTGCAGCGATGGATGGATGCTGTCGTAGCTGCGACCCTGTGTCAGAAAGTCGTAGCGCGCCATGTCCCAGACGACAGCCCCCTTTCCGTCGAGGATCTTCCTGTCGGCTGGCGCCGCGATAAAGCCGCGCCGCGATTCCTCCAGGTCACGCGCATCGCTCATGGGCAGCCCAACTTTTGCCTGCTGGTTGCGCGCCACGGTGGTGGGCGAGGCAGGCTTGCTGGATGACGCTCCCTGCGCATGGGCGGGCGGAGCAATCAGCACGACGAGTGCGACGACGCCTGAGAGTAAGCAATGCATGTGTGCCTCCCACTTGTATGCATGGGCGAACAGGTCACAGCGGAGTCACGGATGCAGGATCGGCGAGCTCGCGGCGGCCTGTCGAAAAGGACACACAGGCGCGAGCCAGCAGCCCTTCGTTCATGCGGCGATCATACGGGTCTGCTCAACAGGCGCCACCGCCGCCGGGACTGCCCGCGACACCGGGTCTCCCGTGGTGGCGGGTTCGTGGGTCACCGGACAGCCTCGATGGACGGACGGTAATCCCGCAGAGCGTTCCGTGCGCCGGTGCGCGTCGATCGCACCCTTGGGGACTTGGGCGCGTATATTCGAGCGGGTCTCCAAACTCGAAGACGGGGTGTTCTGTGGGCCTAGCGAATCCGCCTGAAAGAATTCGTGTCATTTTTCATCCCTCGGATTTCTCCGAGTCCAGCGACGTCGCGTTCGCTCACGCGTTGAAAATCGCGCTGGTCACCGGGTCGACGCTGAACGTGCTGCATGTTGCGGAGAAAGGCAACGCTGACTGGAGCGACTTTCCAGGAGTGCGCAGTACGCTCGAGCGATGGCGTCTCATCCCGAAGGGGAGCCCCAAGAGTGCAGTCGGACAGCTCGGCATCGACGTAGTCAAGGTAATCGCATCGAGTAAGAACCCGGTCAGGGCGTCCCTCGGCTTCCTGAGGAACCATCCTGCTGACTTAATCGTGCTTGCCGTACACCAGCAGGAGGGCCGGATGCGCTGGCTGGAGAAGCGGGTCGGTGAGCCGATCGCACGCGGCGCCGATGAGATGGCGCTCTATATCCCCCACGGGGTGGAAGGGTTCGTGTCGCGCAAGGACGGTTCTGTCTCGCTGGGGAACATACTCGTCCCGGTCGCGAATAAACCTTCGGCCCAGCCGGCCGTGGACGCTGTAGCGCGTTTAATCCGTAATCTCCAGTTGCCTTTAGGCAAGGTCACTCTGCTGCATGTGGGGCCGGCACCGGAGGCGCCGGCCCTGAGTATCCCTCATGACACCCGGTGGACGTGGACTCGGATGGCGGCCGATGGTGCGCCGGCTGAAGTCATCCTGCAGAAGGCCGATGAGACAGCGGCCGAACTGATCGTGATGACCACCGAGGGCCCGCACGGTTTTCTCGATGGCTTGCGCGGGAGCACTTCCGAGCAGGTGCTGCGAAGCGCGCGCTGCCCGGTGGCAAACCTGCCCTGAAACGCGGCGGCGCTAGCGGCCCCGCGTTTTCTCGAGGTCGCGCTCAGAAATTGTATTCGAAGTTCACGTGGACGACGTCGCCATTGGCACCGACAGGATACGGAAACGCGGTGTACCCCAGCGGAGCATTGTCGAGGATCATCCATTCGCCATTCAGCCGGAGACCACGCATCGCCATGGGAAAATAGTTGAAGCCGAAGCGCAGCTCCGATGCGTCTCCGAAGTCGTCGCCGAAGATCTCCGACAGGCCCACATAAGCCTGCAGCCTGCTGGGCAGAACCATCGCGGACGCCCACAGCTGGTAGCCGTCGTCCGTGATGTCGTCGATCGCGGCTACGCCCGGGCCGACGAAATCGCTGAGCCAGCGACGGTAATACTCGCCCTCGAGCGCATACCCCTTGTACTTGAGACCCGCATCGAAAGACGCCATCTGGTATTGGACTTTTTCGACCGTGATGCCGGGGCCAAACAGTGACGGCGTGAAGATAACGTTGCCGTCGGTCAAACGAATCTGGGTGTTCTCGATGCTGTCCGTGCCCGGTTGCTGCTGCCGGTCCTCGGTGCTGTGCGTGAAGTGCGCGCCGAGCCGCGTCGCGAGCTCCTGGTGATTCTCGAAGTCGCCGAACGCTCCGAGCGGCCCGTACTCCTGTGTAGTCGGCAGCCAGTTCAGCATGACCGACCATGTATCGACCGTATCGTCGAGCTGCGACGCGCTGACTCCAAGCGTGCTCATGTTGTTGCCGAGCATCGCCATGTAGTTCACGCCGGGCGCGAACTGACCCTTGAGCCACATCCCCGTCGTGTACGACGGGCGGAAGAACTCGTCCGCCATCAGCCGATCGTCGACGCCGTTCCAGTACGGGAACTGCCCCTCGGTGCTGCGAACGCCCGGCAGCGACGTGATGCCGAGCCCGATCGTCGCGAAGCTGTTCATCACGTAGCTGATGTTTCCGGCGCCGACCACCTGCGCGGGGTCGCCCTGCGCTGTGTTCGTCGACCAGACGTAGAGGTAGTAGCGGAATTTCGGATCGAGAAACCAGCCGGAGAACGGCAGGAAAAACTTGTTGAGCTGGAAATCCTCGCGCCGGTCGATCGTCCTGACTGTCCCGAAAGAGTCCGTGTATGTCGGATCGATCCCTGACTGGTTCAGATAGCGCGCATACGCCATCAGGCGCATGTAGATCTGGCCCTTGTCCCCTTCGTATATCCTGAACCCCAGGTTGCCGACGTACTCCGTTTCCTGATCCGGCGCCTGGCCGCGTGTCGGCGTTGTCTGTTGCACTACCGGAGTCTCGACTTGTTGCTCTGCGGGAGTCGCGGCGACGTGCTCCGCGGCCGGAACGGCGGCGGCCGCACCGGCACCGTCCGTTGCCAGGCGTTCCTTGAGCAGGCGCTCGAGCTCGCGGATACGCGCATCCTGCTCGCGGACCTGCTTCTCGAGCTCGATCTGGCGATTCGTCATCGCCTGCAGGTCGTCGGGCGCTGTCTGCGCGTGAGCCAGCAACGGAACTCCGACTAGGATCGCTCCCGCAAGCTTCTGGATCGTCACGTCCTGTCTCCTGCTCTTTGCCGCCCTGGCAGGCGCTATCGGGGAGGCGCTCACCCGCGGGCATCCCTGCGTTTCAGGCGGGCTCAATTCGTCGGGGTCTTTACGTTCACCTTCTCCCACGCGCGCACCTTCGCGCGGGCCGCATCGAACAGCCTCTCATAGTT